>JABLTQ010030514.1_pt1 | contig 104169 bp, 81 predicted proteins | sample 7160101 | NCBI WGS metagenome assembly JABLTQ01 (sample SAMN14651228, study PRJNA627086) | human gut metagenome | isolation source: feces | host: Homo sapiens | reverse complement strand
CGGTCGTCCTTGAGCGCGCCACTGTCCAAGGCCACATTCCTCACCGGTTAAAATTACGGTAATTAATAATGTAAAAGACATGTTTTAATTATTAGGTTATTTGATTTATGTTGCAATGAAAATAAAGATGTTGCTTGTGTCTGCCGGGGCTAAATCAAGAGCCGGCAGAAGAGAAGGGTCGGAGCCGGACGAGGGGTGCTGCGGAAAGGGTTGGAGGTAGTAGAGTGAGAGGGGCAGGCACCCGTGTCACGGCAAGTTCGTCCGTCAGCATGGAACAGCCGGGTGACAGGACGTATGCTTCTGTTGTAAAAACTGTTTGGTGTAAGAGGATTGTGCTTGATAGAGAGGTCGGGAGTAGAGAGTCGGGAAGGTTGGGTGAAGGGTATGGCAGACAGCCTCCCTATTGAATTGCCCAAAAAGAGCACCAATAGGAAAAAGGGTAAAACCAACATTTTCCAGCCTTTGACCATCTCTACTACTACTTTTGAGCCGCAAAGATAGTCACTAATATTGAATAAGCCCACGAATTTTTTCGTTTTTTTTAACCACGCCGGAAGATTGCTTCCCGTGTCCCGCACCTTCTCTCCTGGAGCGTCACGGACGCCTTTCCTTCCGTCCCTTGGTGTGCTCTTTTTTCATCCGACGTCTTTTTCTGCGGACGGGTGGAAATGACAAAAAGAAGTCATTTCCGTGCTTTTGCTTGACGGATTTCGTCAAACGTCCCTTTGCGGCTAACTCACATTGGACGATTTGCCGACAAACTAGCAGGTAATTGCTAAGAAAAGCAAACGAAACACCGGAAAAATGCCCTTCATTTTAGAAAACTATACACTTCGTTTTCGGAATATAGACAAAACGTGCCCGGAACTATATTGTTTCGCGAGCCAAACAATATAGTTTGCCGCGTCAAACAATATAGTTTCATCCTCCAAACACGATTGTTTCATGCCCGGAAGTCAAATCTTTGGAAGGTGGAAGTAAAAAGTTCCGAGTTTCATTCGCTGGAAGGAGTGTGCTGTCAATAATTCGGATGGTAATAAAAAACATGTATCTCTCCCATGTTCGTTGTGAGAATGCTGCTGTTTCGCTGACAGACGAGCTCCCGTGCAACGAAAACAGCCGTAGCCGTATCAAGTTGTATTTTGCGAATCGCTCCAGAATGCCTTCTTTGCGTTCCAACTCGTCCTTTGGCGCGAGAAATGTCCCTGTGGGTGCCTTCGTTTGACATTTTGATAGTTGGGTGAAGATGGGGATGAACCAGGGAAGGCTCAACAGACTGCTTGGAAAAAAGGTAAAGTAGGGGTGCTGTTGAGAACTTTTTTTCTTTTCTTTTTGTTTTTGGGTCAAATATATATCTTTGCATCAGTTCTCGCTGAATTCTAAGAGCAATTCTTAATGAAGAATTTGTGTATGGAAGCTGCTCACGCCGGGCTACACACGAGACTAAAAGTGTGATAGCGGGCTATGGGTGGGATAGAGGACTGACAAAATGTGAAGGCGTTTACTTGACGCTTTGTTCTTGACACATAGAAATCTGGCAGTTTCACATGATAGTCAAAAATCAAAGCAACGGTAGATGCTCATGGGTATGTTATATCCGGACCTTGCATGCAGGCAGTCTTTTCGCAGATTGTTTGCAGGTGTATTCGTTTATATACATATCGGCGTGGGCTTCGGCGTTGCTCGTTTCGACTATCAGGGCGATGCCAGAGCCTCTATGTGTGGGACGAGTAACAAGCTTGATTCCCACGCTTTTCTTTTTGTCTGACAAGGAGTCTAAAACAGCAGGTCGGAGGGAATCGGGACTGCTTGGAGATTTTTCCATGAAACAATGTGAGCGAGCGGGAATTATGCGGATCGTTTCCGATATCGTGAAAGCTGATTCCATTATAGATTTAAGGGAAATCGAATGTCTGGATAGGATCAGAGAAAAATACCGTATAACGAAAGAAGATGAGGTCGTGGGTAAAGACATGACTTTATCCAATGCGGTCTGTTTGTTAAAGGACCTGCCAGAGGGGCTCGTTCAGGATATCATTGGCGACTTTTATAACCTGGCATTGTCCGATAAAGCGTTTACGCGAGAAGAAAGCTTCATTTTGTTGGCCATTATAGCTTGCTTGTCAAAGAAATACAGTCTGCAGGCTGAAATCTATTCGACGGTTTTGCCGAATGATGCTGTGGTTGAAAAATCTCAGATATTATATATTGAGGGGGAATATTATAAGGAGGTCAATCGGGAAATATCGGAGGCCTATAGAGAAATTTCAAATGAATTCCGTCTGATAGGTTTGAATTTTGTGTACCTGCCTAAGGTCAGCGAGCATTATAAATCTCTTCCTTCGTCCAAACTGCTGTCTTTACTTTCTTTCCTGTACCCGGAACTATCAGAAAAACGGATGGGGGAGATGATTCGTCAACTGACTTCACTGAATACATCAGACTTCTGTAAGGAGGGGGTTGTCGGAAGGATGAATTTGAAGGGGCTGGAGGAGTCTCTTCCTTCCATGTTGTTGTGTATCAATGAGTCTTCAGTAGGTGGAAAAACGTATGCTAACTTTCTGGCTATATCACTTGAAAAGGATGCCATCAGTATCACAAGAGATTTTACGGACCTGTTTATGAGACTGTACAGACCGAGAGTGCTGAACCCGATTTTCAGTAGTAAGGAACGGTTCGTTTATCAGGGTTATTACAAGCAGATATTTGATGTATTCACCGAACGAAAAGGAGTCAGAAGCAGTGTCGTCATAGATCTGGTTCGAGGCGATATATTTTTGCCGGAAGCGGAAATCAGACTGTCAAAGCTCCATCGGAGGGAAAAGGCCCTCTATGCCTTGTTCCTGTTGGAATCCAGAAGTGGGGGTATAAATTTCAGTAAGCCCGACAATGCTCACGCTCTAAGGAAATTTGATTATCGGATGCAACTGATACAGCTCAAATATGAAATGATTTACGAAGGCTTTGGAGGCAATAGAGCCAATGCTCCCAAAATATGTCAGTCCGAAAACAGGCTACCTATGCTCAGCCTGAAAAAGCAGCAGATTCGCTCTGTCGGAGAGATGTTGTGCAATGCGGATGATTATATGGTTCAGCGTAATATCTTTGGAAACTATTCGGTTGCAATTTCGCCGGAGCTGTGTTTATGCTACGATTCTGAACAGATGAAGATTTGCCGGATGGAGGATTCTGACTTTTGGAGCAGGGTTTCCGCCTTGTAAGCTGAAGATGGCTTGAGTGTGTGCAGGTTGAAACCTTATAATTGCTTGTCTGGGATTGTTTTCAGGTTCAAGTGTAACATTGCGACTGGTCGTAAGGATATCGTTTTGTTCTTTAATATTGCATAAAGAACTTAAATAATTACGACTATGGCAATTGTATTGGAAAAAGGACAAAGGATAGGCATTGGCCTGTCTAAGGTAAGTGTAGGTTTGGGATGGGACCCCAACGAAGGCTCTGGTTTTGACTTCGATTTGGATGCCTCTGCCTTTATGCTGGGGAGCAACAAGAAAATCCCCAATGATAACTATTTCATTTTCTACAATAACCCCAAGTCACCGGATGGAGCTGTGGAATCTACAGGAGATGATACGACGGGTGGAAACAGTGACGGAGGTGACGACGAGACGCTGAATGTTGACTTGCAGAAAGTGGACTCCTCAATTCAGGAAATCCTGTTTGTAGCCACGATTTATAAGGCTGATGAGAGAAAACAGAATTTTGGACAAGTCCGTAATTCTTATATCCGCATCTATAATTCCATCACGAATGAAGAGATAGCCCGTTATGACCTGGATGAAGACTTCTCAGTGGAAACGGCTGTGGAGTTTGGCCGTCTGTATCGTCGTGGAGAGGAATGGAAGTTTGAAGCGATGGGTATCGGGAACAGAGGTGGTTTGCAGGCTTTGGTGAATAAATATCAATAACCTGCTTTTGGTATATTCCCAATTTATCAGTTGACAAAATTAGAACAATGTTAATGGTATTTGGATTATGGCGATACAATTAGAGAAAGGTCAACGCATCAACCTGGAAAAGGATAATGGTGCGAAACTTACCAACTTTTGTGTAGGTTGTAACTGGGGTGCTATCGTGGTTGAAAGAACCGGATTTTTCGGTTTTGGTGCAAGAAAAGAAGAACTGGATGTGGATGTGGACTTGAGTTGTGTGATGGTCGATCGTCAGGGACAACTCGTGGACACTTTATATTCCCCATTGTATAAACCGGCATTTTTTCAGTCTGAAGGACTCCCTGTCGGCAAGGATTGGTCGGCTGACCAGTCGATGTATCATACTCCGGATGATACGGAAGGGGATAAAGGAGGCGATGACGGACTGGACAATGAGATTATAACGGTTGACTTGAATAAAGTCAATCCTCAGATTGATCAGATATTTTTCTTCCTGAACATTTATCAACCGGACAATATCGATTTCCACCAAATTCCTTATGTGGCAATTCGCATGTATGAAGGAACTCCGGAGAAAGTAAAATCGGTATTTGCCCAGTATGATGTTGCCAAGGAAAGTCAATTTGCCGGAACAAACGCTCTCATCATGGGTAAACTATATCGGCGCAATGGCGAGTGGAAGTTTGCCGCTATTGGTGATGCTTTTGATGACCGGAATGACTTGAGGCAGACAGTAAGACGAATATTAACCTCCTATTCAAAATAGAAGCTCATGAGACGGTTACCTGTATATTTATTGCTGGATACCTCCGGCTCCATGTATGGTGAGCCGATTGAGGCGGTGAAGAATGGTGTGCAGACACTCATCTCTACCTTAAGAGGGGATCCGTATGCGTTGGAAACAGCGTATATCAGCATCATCACATTCAATTCTTCAGCTCAGCAGATTACTCCTCTCACAGAGCTGGCTGCTTTTCAACCACCTCAGATTGAGGCTGGCGGATGCACCGCTTTGGGAGAGGCATTGGCCCTGTTGGCGCAAAAGGCAGATACGGAGGTTGTGAAGACAACACCTGAGATGAAGGGGGACTGGAAACCTTTGGTCTTCCTGATGACGGACGGAGAACCTACGGATGACTTGCAAAAGGGATTGGATGAATTTCAAAAAAGAAAATTCGGTATGGTGGTAGCTTGTGCGGCAGGTCAAGGAGCAAATACGGATACATTGAAACGTATTACTGATAATGTTGTTCAGCTTGACACCGCTGACAGCGCTACGATCAAGGCCTTTTTCAAATGGGTCAGTGCAAGTATTAGTACCGGAAGCCAGAAAGTGGAAGATGCCCATGGCGATGTCGCCACGATGAGCGAGTTGCCGCCTCCGCCTCCGGAAGTAAATATTGTTGTATAGATAGATAATCAGATAGAGTGGCACGAATTGATTTGTGCCACTCTGTGTTATAACTTACTTAAGATTCGCATCAGTTCAACTGTAGCTTGAACTGGCGGATGTTGAATGACTGGATTTGATAATGAGACATTTGCCCGTATATATTTTGATAGATACAAGTGGTTCCATGAAAGGAGAGCCGATAGAGAGTGTGAAAGTCGGATTGTCTGACATGATAGCCGCCCTTCGTCTGGACCCTTATGCCTTGGAAACTGTTTGCATCAGTATCATCACTTTTGATAGAGAGGTTCATCAGATTCTGCCGCTGACAGAGCTGGCAGACTTACAGGTACCTGATATTGTGACACCTGACTCAGGACCAACCTTTCTTGGTAAAGCTTTGGAAATGCTGTGCGAACGAATTGAAGTGGAAGTTCAAAAGGGGACTGCGGAACAAAAGGGGGATTGGCGTCCGCTCTTATTTATACTGACCGATGGAAAGCCCTCGGATATTCAGGACTATGAAAATGTGATTCCGAACGTCAGGAAGGAGAATTTTGCCAGTATTGTAGCTTGTGCTGCCGGTCCCAAAGCAAAGGTTGAGCCATTGAAAAAACTGACAGACCAAGTCTTTACCTTGGACACGATGGATGCGACCTCTTTTAAGAAGTTCTTTGTTTGGGTGTCTGATGTGATAGGTGTGGGAGGAAAGAGTGTGGGGACGACGGATTCGTTGGAACTGCCCGGACCTCCTACGGAAGTAAATATTGTGATTTAACTGAAGTCCCGCATGCCCTCAATAATGACGAGAGCTTGCAGATGTTGAACAATTTGATTTTTTCTTTATGAGACGACTGCCTATATATTTTTTGATTGATGTGTCAGAATCGATGGTGGGTGACCCCATTATTCAGGTTGAAAAAGGAATGCGGAACCTTATTCAGGAACTAAGAACGGATCCGTATGCTCTGGAGACAGTTTTTGTTTCCGTAATCATATTTGCTGGAAAAGCGAAAGTCTTGTCTCCGTTAACTGAACTGTATAAGTTTTATCCTCCCCAGTTCCCTGTTGGTGGAGGAACTTCATTGGGCAGTGCCTTGAATTGCCTGATGGATGATATTGACAAGTCTGTTCAGAAAACCACTGTTGAGGTGAAAGGAGATTGGAAACCGATTGTTTTCCTGTTTACAGATGGTACACCGACAGACAATCCGCAATCGGCATTTAATCGTTGGAATACTCGCTATCGAAGGAATGCCAACCTGGTGTGTATATCAATTGGTGATAATACCGATACGAATATGCTGGGACAGATTTCTGAAAATATTTTGAGGCTGAATGATACTGGAGAACAATCGTTCAAAGCTTTCTTTAAATGGGTTACGGCATCAATCAAGTCTACCAGTGCTTCGGTGACAGATGCAGGGACCGATAATATTCAGTTGGCCTCCCTTTCCGGTATTGATTTAGAAAAAGTAGACACGACACGGAAGTGTACGGTTGATGAGAATTTTGCGGTACTGCTGGGTAAATGTTCCCATACGAAAAAGAAATACCTTATCAAATATGCCAAGCGAATCAGTGATATACCCGGTCTGGAGAAAGTGAGTGTGAAGGAAATAGGCTATAAGCTTGTAGGGGCCTATACCATAGATGACAAGATGTATGATGAATTGAGTGACGGAACATCCAATCGGAATATCAATACGATGTCATTGGTTGGGAACCCGACTTGTCCGTGTTGTGGCAGTCAATGGGGGCTGGTCGTCTGTGAATGTGGCAAGATCATGTGCTCAGATGGTCATGCAACGTCATGTCCCTGGTGTGGACTGAAAGGAGAACTGAGTGAGATTGGAGCAGATGGAATGAATATAACGAGAGGAAAGGGCTGATTATGAACCTGGAAAAATTGCTGGAACTCATGAGTAATGGGGAATCTGATGCACAGATGGAGGGTTTTGTCAGATACTATGCCGATAAGTTATGGACGGAATACAATGAATACGTTATGAATGAAGTACTTGTAATGGAAAATAAAGTGAAGGAGTTGTCCATTGTCATCCCTAATGCTTCTATTGGGAAAAAGTATGATGCCGAAGTTTTCATACCTTGTGAAGAAATGACGGATACATCGCTGTCCGGCTTGACAGAGGAACAGCATGGTCTGCAAATAGAAAAGCTGCAAGGAGAACATTCTTTCAGAATCAGCGGCTCACCTAAGGTCAGTGGAACTTTTGATTTGGTACTGCAGTACAGGTTTCAGGGATTGCCTGTGGAACATGCTTGCTTGGAGCGTACCTTGCAGATAATCATAAATCCGGACCCTCGTGATTTATGGAAAGATGTGCCTGTACCCGATGGTATTGAATACCCGAAAGAGAATACTGCCAAGGAGTATCTGAAGATTCAGTCGTTACCTGATGGTACTCCACAAAAGGATATGGTGGCTGCCAGCAAGCGGGGGCGTTCACATGCTCAAGAAGGAAAGCCTAGAGATGACCATTTCTGTCTATACCATGATGATGTGACAAATTGGTATGTCATGGCCGTCGCTGACGGGGCAGGTTCTGCCTGCTATTCAAGAGAGGGAGCTAAAATAGCTTGTGAAACGGCTGTCAGACATTGTAAAGAGCAGTTAAGCAACTCTGCCGGTTTTGATGATGATATTACGTTATATCACCTTGACCAGAAGTCAGAAGCTGCGGGGCAGGCAATCAGTGCAGATATCTATAGGATTGTGGGCAATGCTGCCTTGAAAGCTCATAAGGCAATAGCTGCGGAAGCAATGCGAAAAGAACGGAAGGTGAAGGATTATTCAACTACGCTTTTGTTGGCTATATGCAAAAAATTTGACTTTGGATGGTTTATAGCTTCATTTTGGGTTGGAGACGGGGCAATATGCTTGTATGATGAAAAAGATGAAACGGCTATCATGCTTGGTATGCCGGATGAAGGAGAATATGCCGGGCAAACGAGGTTTCTCACGATGCCTGAGATTTTCACGGATACAGCAAGATTCTATCAAAGAATGAATTGCAGGATAGTGCGGGAGTTCACGGCCCTGTTTTTAATGACTGATGGGGTCAGCGATCCGATGTTTGAGACTGATGCCAATTTGAAGTCGTATGCCAAATGGAACATGCTGTGGCATACCCTGAGAAGTAATGGAGTTGAGTTGACGGATGATAATGAAGATGCAGCCGGACAGCTTTTGCAGTGGCTGGATTTTTGGTCTCCCGGCAATCATGATGATAGAACCATCGCAATATTGTATTAAAAAGGAGAGTCATGGCAAATAAAATATCCCTAAAGGCTAATGATGGGAGCACTGTGGAGTTTTATGATGAAATCAAAGCTCAAGGTGGTGTGAAAGATGTCTATTTCAGCTTGGACAAGAGTTATGTGGTAGCATTTTATCGTAAGCCGATCAATGCAAATGACAGAGAACGAATCAATAATATCGTAGGAATCTATCGCGAACGGATTTTCGACACTCCGGAGGGTGCATATTGGAAGAATCTTTTCGCTTGGCCGACCAAGATGGTTGAATGGAATGGCAAGACAGGTATTGTCATGCCGTTCTATGATAAAAAGTTCTTTTTTTCAAGTGGGCCTTTTAAGGGAAAGGAGAAAGAAGGAAAGTGGTTTGCTTCAGCAAAACTGAGAAATAAGTTCCTGCCGGCAGATCAAAAAGGTAATTGGCTGACTACGCTTCATATGTGCATCAAAATAGCCCGTGCCGTGCGCAGGCTTCATGCAGCAGGATTGGCGCATTCGGATTTATCGTACAAGAATATTTTGGTTGACCCAATATCCGGGAGTGCATGCATTATTGATGATGATAGTTTGGTCGTGCCGGGGAAGTTTCCACCGGAAGTTATCGGTACGCCTGATTTCATTGCTCCGGAAGTCATCGGAACGAAGCATTTGCCATTGGACGATAAACAAAGAAAGTTGCCGAGCATTTATACAGACCGTCATGCTTTGGCTGTCTTGATATACATGTACTTGCTTAACAGACATCCATTGAGAGGAGGCAAGGTCAATGATATCAGTGATAGTGGACATGATGAAGAGCTATCGATGGGAACAAAAGCTCTGTTTATAGAGAATCCTGTAGACCGTTCGAACAGGGTCAAGTCGCAACAACTGTCTCCTGCCGAGTTACCACAGGGAGACCCGGTAAAGATGCCTTATACAATCTGTGGCCCTTATTTGAAAAAACTGTTTGACCGTGCTTTTATTGATGGGTTGCATGACCCCTCGAAACGTCCAAGTGCTGCTGAGTGGGAGGATGCGTTGGTAAAAACCACAGATCTGGTGCAGCCTTGTCAGAATGCACGTTGTGAGGCTCATTGGTTTGTTTTCGACAATACGACAAAGCCCAAGTGCCCGTTTTGCGGGCAAGCTTATCATGGTCAGTTGCCGATATTGAACTTTTATTATGCACCCTCTCATGGCAAGTTCATATCAGAGAACTACCGTTTGATGGTATATGATAAACAAACCTTGTACAAATGGCATTCGAATAACCTTGTTTCGCCAACGGAACGTATATCTGAAGAGGATAAAAAGCCGGTTGGAGATTTTCATTTTTTCAAAAATCAATGGATACTGATTAATCGTGCTCTTCCGGATATGATGGATATCTCAGAGAATAAGGCTATATCCATAGGTGACTATGTACCTTTAACCGATGGGCGACAGATTCTACTGGACAGGGGACAAGGAGGAAGACTGATAGTTGTTCAGTTGGTTAACAACTGAGTATCATTACTCTTATTGGGCAAATGATTAATAAGTTAAAAGTTTACTATATGCAGAAGAGAAAGCATTACATGGGTTTGACAGATAAGGAAGTGCTGGAAAGCCGTAAGAAGTATGGAATAAATAAATTGACTCCACCGGAGAAAGACCCTTTGTGGAAGCAGTTCTTGGGAAAATTTGAGGACCCTCTTATTATCATTCTGATGATTGCAGGAGCATTGTCTGTCGGTATTTCATTTTATGAGTACTTTGGTCTTCATGAAGGCTTTGCCGTCTTTTTTGAGCCGATAGGCATCTTTGTCGCTATCTTGCTTGCAACAGGTTTGGCATTTTATTTTGAATTAAAGGCTGATAAAGAGTTTGCTATTCTTAATCAGGTAAATGATGATGAGCTTGTCGAGGTGATACGTAATGCGAACACCACACAGATTCCTAAGAAAGATGTGGTTGTAGGAGATATTGTCATACTCAATACCGGTGCCGAGGTTCCAGCTGATGGCGAATTGCTGGAAAGCGTCAGTCTGAATGTGGATGAGTCAACCCTTACCGGTGAGCCGATGTGCCACAAAAGTGCCAATGAACAAGATTTTGATAAAGAGGCAACTTATCCTACCAATCATGTTCTGAAAGGAACCAAAGTGATGGAGGGACATGGAGTGTTTCGAGTGACAGCAGTCGGCGATCGAACAGAGAACGGAAAGGTTTTCGAAGCTGCACAAATTGATGACAGTGTTAAAACTCCACTGAATGAACAGTTGGATGGATTAAGTGACTGGATTACAAAACTGAGTTATGTTTTTGCTGCCTTAGTAGTTGTAGGGCGTTTGTTCATTTATTTTTTAGGCGATAATTCTTTGGAATGGTCACACATCACAGCCTATGTCTTACAGACATTGATGATAGCGGTTACCTTGATTGTGGTTGCAGTACCGGAAGGATTGCCGATGGCCGTAACCTTGAGTCTGGCATATAGCATGCGTCGGATGTTGAAAACAAATAATCTGGTCCGGAAAATGCATGCTTGTGAGACGATGGGAGCCACAACGGTTATTTGTACAGATAAGACTGGAACACTCACCCAAAACCAAATGAGTGTGGAAGAAACCAATTTTTATGGATTGTCTCAGCAAGTTTTGGGTGCGGATGAAACGAGCCGTTTGGTTATGGAGAATATGGCTCTTAATTCTACGGCATCGCTGGATTTAAGTCATGCAGAGCAATCGGTTGTCTTAGGAAATCCGACGGAAGGAGCATTGCTATTGTGGCTTAGAGAGAAAGGCATTGATTATCGGGAGTTGAAAGAGCATGCTACAATCCTTGAAGAATTGCCATTCTCTACTGAGAGGAAATATATGGCGACGGTAGTAGAATCAGTTCAACTTGGAGGGAAGAAGATTCTTTATGTGAAGGGAGCCCCGGAAATTGTACGTTCCCTTTGCAGGCACATTGAGCGGAATGTATCGGCTGATGACATGGACAGGCAGTTAGCGGATTTTCAATGTCGTGCGATGCGAACGCTGGGCTTTGCATATCAGGTGCTCGAAGAGGGCGACATCGCAATATCGGATAATAGGGTAATTGCGGACAGACTTGTCTTTATGGGTATTGTGGCTATCGCAGATCCAGTACGTAAGGATGTCCCGGCGGCAGTCCATAAATGTATAGCAGCCGGAATCCATGTAAAGATTGTAACCGGTGATACCCCGGGTACAGCCATGGAGATAGGACGTCAGATTGGTCTTTGGTCAAAGCGGGACAAGGATGAGGCGATTATTACAGGAACAGAGTTCGCAAAACTTTCAGATGACGAACTTGATGAAAGAGTCTTGGATTTGAAAATTATTGCCCGTGCTCGTCCGATGGATAAGAAGCGTTTGGTTGAGTCGCTCCAACGTAAGAATCAAGTTGTTGCTGTAACCGGTGATGGGACCAATGATGCTCCGGCACTCAAAGCTGCTCATGTCGGTTTGTCTATGGGAGACGGAACATCTGTGGCAAAAGAGGCTTCTGACATAACTATCATTGATAATTCATTTGGCAGTATTTGTCGTGCCGTGATGTGGGGGCGTTCGCTCTATCAGAATATCCAGCGTTTTTTATTATTCCAGCTAACAGTCAATGTTGCAGCCTGCCTGATTGTGCTGGTTGGAGCGTTTATGGGAACGGAATCTCCATTGACTGTCACGCAGATGCTTTGGGTAAATCTCATTATGGATACTTTTGGAGCAATGGCACTTGCGTCGTTGCCTCCTTCGCAAGCGGTGATGAAAGACAAGCCGCGCGACCGTAAGGCATTTATCCTGACAAAGCCTATGCTGAAAGATATTCTTGGGGTCGGAGGATTCTTCTTTATATTGTTGGTTGGTTTCCTTTACATCTTCCAACATACAGAAATCACACAAATGACAGACCTTTTGCATTGCGAATTGGGAGAAGCCAATGGTTTGTCGGCATACGAGCAGACGTTGCTGTTCTCTATTTTTGTATGGACACATCTTTGGTATATGTTCAATACTCGTTCTTTTGAAACCGGGAAGAGCTTTTTCCGACTTCGGATGAGCAAGGAATTCTTTACAATTGTTGCAATTATATTTATCGGACAGATTGCTATTGTGGAAGTTCTTTATGATTTCTTTAATTGCACTCCCTTGAAGTGGGTTGACTGGGTGATAATAGTGACCTTATCTTCTCTTGTCCTGTGGTTCAGAGAACTATGGAATTTAATCGCTCATAGAAGATAAGCTACTCTCTATCTTTGTCCATAAAATACGTGTGTCAGAATAGTTGTTCCCATGATAGGGGGACAATGGATTCTGATACACGTATTCTTTTTCTCCGAAAAACACTACCTTTGCATGCATGCCTTACTTTAACAAGACAGAAATCATGAAAAATATACTTCGGAGGATACGGTGCGGTCTGCTGTGGGGCGGGTTGCTTGCCTGCACGGGTTGCAACCAGGAGGTCTTTGTAGACCGTATTGCTCCGGCTGAAACTCATTTCACGATGGACGGCAACGGAGATACGCTGGTCATCGATTTTCCATCGGAAGACTGGAGCGTGCTCGATGTGACGTCGGAGTCGGGCAAGTCGCTCATCAGCTTTGTCTGTGATGCCAATGGCGGTCCGGTAACGAAGATGGAGGACCGGGAACGACTGGAGTTCAGCCTTGGGGGACTGTTGGATTGCGCTGTTGTGCGCGACGAAGGACGTCGGCTGGTCGTGATGCTCGGTGAGAACCTGTTGCAGGAGGATTATCGGATGGACATCCATGTGGGCAATGACTATGTGGACATCCCACTGGAGTTCCGTTTGACGCTGGGTGAACCTTACCGGGTGGACAGTGTGGTGTACCGGCTTGAACCGGATTCACCATGGACGGAGATACGCGAGGGTGAGGGACTGGTGGTTTATAATCAGTCCGCCGACACCATCCGTCAGCAGCTCGTCATCTCGGGAAAGAATCGGAGCCGGGGACGGTTCATCGTGTTGTCGGATGACAATGTATCCTGGCTTTCCGGAACAGAATTGGAGGTTCCCGACAGCGTGTCGGGCGGAAGGCTGGTCTTCAGCGGAATGAAGTTGCCGTTTTCCCTGAGCGAACAGCCGTTACCCCTCACCGTGCCCGACCGGATAAAAGTCGTCAGCATCGCTCCCAATGAACATGTACGCATCATCCCCCTCCTCGATTACAGCCTGTTCAACGCATCCTATACCGTCCATGCATCCCATCCGCGCAACGGCAGAAGACGGAGCCTCAGTGGCATGTATCGCGGAACGTTGTTCACAGGAAGTGATTATCATATAAAAATACCGTTGTGAAAAAGTCTCTTTCCCTTATCTTGAATTTCCGGATGCTGACGGGGATGTTGCTGTCCTTCGGTCTGTCTTCCCCGCTTCTGTCGCAAGAGCAGGTGTCGGTGGCAGACAGTCTGCGTCCGCGCATCACCCACCGTCTCGGTGTAGACCTGCGGACGGGCTATGTGGCTCCTACCGAAACATTCTTTGAAGACGATAACTTGGCAGGCAAGCCCATACGCACGGCCTTGTCCGCCCACCTGAAATATGCCTTCCGTTTTGCTCCCCACACCCGTCTGGGGAAACTCTATCCGCACGCTTATCAGGGCATCGGCGTGGCATACAGCACCTTCTTCAATGCACGGGAGGTAGGCAATCCGTTGGCTGTCTATGTCTTTCAGGGTTCGCGGATGGCGAGTCTTTCCCGACGCCTGTCGCTCGACTATGAGTGGAATTTCGGGGCATCCTTCGGCTGGAAACCCCATGACGAGGAGACCAACCCGAAAAATACGGTCGTCGGCTCACGCATCAATGCGTATATCAATCTGGGGGTATTCTTCAACTGGCAGCTTTCTTCTTCATGGAACCTCACGGCAGGTATCGACCTGACCCACTATTCCAACGGAAACACCCGCTATCCCAATGGTGGGGTGAACACGATGGGGGCACGCCTGGGAGTGGTGCGTTCGTGGGGCGAAGAAGAGCAGACGGAAGGAGGAGAACCGGCATCGGTGTTCCGGCCCCACTGGTCTTACGATGTGCTGCTTTATGGAGCAGCCCGCACGCGTGGACTGGACTGGAAAGGGTCGTCTTACCTGCTTCCCGGCAAGTTCGGTATCATCGGTCTCAACGTGGCACCCATGTATCATTTCACGAAGAACCTTGCTGCGGGCATCTCGCTCGACGGACGTTGGGATGAGGGAGGCAACCTGAAGGAACACCTGGCAGGCATTGGTCCGGGCGATGACATCAAGTTCTACCGTCCGCCGTTCCGCGAACAGATTGTCGTGGGACTTTCCGCCCGGGGAGAATGGACGATGCCTGTCTTCTCGGTCAACGTAGGCGTCGGTTACAATTGTTACCGTCATGGCGATGATGCCAAAGGTCTCTACCAGGTGCTAGCCCTGAAGGCCTTCTTCACCCGGAGCATCTTCCTGCATGTAGGCTATCAGCTACAGGACTTCCACGACCCCAACAACCTGATGCTCGGCATCGGGTACAGGTTCCATTGATCAGTGTTTCTTCCAGAAGCTCGGGCTGAACAGCAGCAGGACGGAGAACAGCTCCAGACGTCCGATGAGCATCAGGAAGGAACAGCCCCACTTGGCTGCATCGGGCAGGTTGTTCCATGAATACGCCGGACCGCAGTTGCCCAATCCCGGACCTACGTTGCCCAGGCTCGACACCGTGATGCCGAATGCCTCCATGAACCCGACACCCAACGTCAGCATGAACACCCAACCCACAAGGATGATGCCGATGTAGGCAAAGAAGAAGGCGAGCAGGGTCGTCTTGATTTCGTTGGAGATGACCACTCCGCTGATGCGTAGCGGGAGTACGGCGTTGGGATGGAGCATGTGGCGGAACTGGTTGCGCACAATCTTGAACAGCATGGCCAGGCGGATGGACTTCATGGCTCCGGTTGTCGAACCGGCGCAGGCACCGACCATCATGGCGATGCACAACACCAGCCAGGTGCAGGAAGGCCACAGCATGTAGTCGGCCGTTCCGAATCCTGTCGTGGTCTGTGCCGTGGCAACCTGGAAGGATGCAAGACGGAAGCTCTCCTCCAGTCCCATCGGTGTGTCTACCAGCAGGGCGATGGTGATGAACAGTGTGAACACCGAGTAGCTCCCGATGTACCAGCGGAACTCCGTGTCCTTCAGCAGGCGGACGGGCTGCCGCTTCAGGATGGCAACATAGAGCAGGGTGAAGTTCACGCCCGAGATGAGCATGAAGAGGGTTGTGATGTACTCGATGTAGGGCGAGTTGTATGCCATGAGGCTGCTTTGCTTCACCGAGTAACCGCCGGTGGCGGCAGTCGACATGGCGGTGCACAGACTGTCGAACCAGGGCATGTCGCCCAACAGCAACAAGGCTCCGTGTGTAAGGGTGATGATGAGGTAGATGGTCCATATCCATTTCGCCATCACGTCGAGGCGGGGATGGAGCTTGCTGTGTGTCGGACCGGTGGTCTCGGCAGCAAAGAGCTTCATGCCGCCTGACCCGAAGATGGGCAGTACGGCAATGGTGAAGAACACGATGCCCAATCCGCCGAACCACTGTGTCAGGCTGCGCCAGAACAGGATGCCGTGAGGCAACGACTCGATGTTGTCAAGCACGGTGGCACCGGTGGTGGTGAAGCCGGACATGGTCTCGAAGAAGGCGTTGGCGACACTCTCGGTGTAACGCCCGAAAAGGAAGGGGAGCATGCCCAGCAAGCTGAACAGCACCCACGAGAAGGTGACGATGATGTAGCCGTCCTTGCGGTTCACCTTCTTGTCGGCATCATGTCCGATCCAGAACAGGATGAGTCCGATGAGGCAGGTGATACCTGCCGAGGCGAGGAAGGGCACGAGGTCACTCTCCCCGAAACAGATGGGAAAGATGGAGCAGCCCAACAGGAGAATCGCTTCCAGGAAGAGGAGGATTCCCAGTATCTTTGCCACAATCTTATAGTTTATCATTTGGCTGTACGCTTAAATAAAGAATTTTTCAATCTTCTGCATGGTCATGCCCGTGCAGAACACCACGACGTGGTCGCCTGCCTGGAGCTGGGTGTTACCGGTTACGAGGGCGCCCGTCCCCTGACGGATGACACCACCGATGTTGATGCCCTTGGGCAGTCCGCAGTCCTTCACCGGATGCTTGGTGATTTTCGAACCTTCCTTCACGATGAACTCAGCCACGTCGGCATTTGCCACGGTGAGGCATTTCACGTTGGTCACGTCGGCGTCGAGCATCATCTGGTAGATGTGGCTGGCGGCAATCATCTTCTTGTTGATGATGGTGCCGATGTCCATGCCTTCTGCCATGCTGATGTATGCCATGTTCTCCACTTCCGCTACGGTCTTGCTGACGCCCGTCCGCTTGGCAGCCAGGCAGGCGAGGATATTGGTTTCCGCACTGCCGGTGAGTGCCACGAACGCTTCGGTGTTTTCGATGCCTTCATCCATGAGGAGGTCCATGTCACGGCCGTCGCCGTTGATGATCATCACGCGGTCGTTGTCGATGAGCTCGGTGAGGCGGTGGCAGCGTTCGATGTCTTTCTCGATGATTTTCACCTTCATGTATTCGGGTGCCATCTGTGCCGTGCGGACGGCAATGCGGCTTCCGCCCATGATCATGACGTTGCGGACGTCCTTGTAGTCGTCTTTTCCGGCTATCTGACGGATGTAGGGGATGTACTTCTTCATGGTCATGAAGTACACGAGGTCCAGCTCCTGCAAGGTGTCGTCACCACGGGGGATGATGGTGTGCATGCCCCGCTTGATGGCAACGATGAGGAAGGGGGTGGACCGGGTGTCCAGCTGATGGAGAGGAATGTCGAGTATGTGTGCCGTGCGGCGCAGCTTGACGGCGATGAGTACCAGTTCGCCACCGTCGACCTCCCACCACTGGCGGATCCAGCTCATCTTGATGGCGTCCACGATTTCGCGGGCGGCAAGCATTTCAGGGTAGATGAGTGAGTTGATGCCGATGTTGGCGAAAAATTCCTGATGTTTGGGTTGCAGGTATTCGGCGTTATCGATGCGTGCTACGGTCTTTTTGGCGCCCAGGCTGTGTGCCAGCAGGCAGGAAGTCATGTTGCGACTCTCGTCGGGAGTGACACCGATGAACAGGTCGGCGTTGGGTACGTTGGCTTCTTTCAGTCCGGCGATGGAGAGTGAGGAGGCATTGACGGTCATCAGGTCGAAATTGTCTTCCAGCTGACCCAGCTTTTCTTCATCCGTGTCCATGAGGATGATGTCCTGCTTCTCTCCGGATAACATTTTTGCCAGGTGAGTTCCCACTTCCCCGGCTCCGGCAATGATTATTTTCATACTTTAAATCCTTAGTCTGTGTTTTTTTGCGTGGCAAAGATAACCTATTTCATACTATATAAAAGCTTTTTGCTTTCTTTTTTTGCTATCTCGGCTTGACAATCCGGCGGTTTGCATGGGAGGGATGTCCGATTGCTTCGCAAGGGGCTGTCTATCGACTGACGAACATGCCGGGCAGGTCTTCGCATGGTGTCAAAGTGTCAAAACGTCAAACGAATCGTCTGAGAGTGCCCTTCCTCGCACCCGAAGACGAGTCGGTGAGCAAAGAAGCGATTCTGGAGCGATTTGCAAAATACACTTTGTCGGGAGATGGCAAACATCGCTTTCAGAGCGCAGTGAGATATTCCCTGTAAGTGACTTTGTGGTGTATGCGGTTCCAGAATATGGTGCGATTTAATAGTTGGAAAAGTGATGCGTCCGCGTTCCTTCTGGAGAGCAGTTGTCAGAAATTATTCTTTCGTTTTCTCTTTTCCTTACATCGACGGACGAAACAATATTGTTTCATCGGTCAAACAATATTGTTTCACGTCCCAAACACAAGTGTTTGACGACTCAAACAATATTGTTTGGCGCGTGAAAAACAAGTGTTGGATACTAAGAAACGTGAAATGAATGGGCGCTTCAGAAGTTTAGTGTGAATCGGAATTAACCTTTCTTCGTTCGTTTGCTCGATTTTGCAAAAGTACGCGTTAGTTGAAAAGGCGGATTTGGTAAATTGTGTAAGGATAATTGTTCTTTTGGCTTTCGGTTTGTCAACGGGAATGTGTAGGGGGAAGGAGGGAATGTGTGGGAGTGGCGGAGCGGAAAAACAGGACACGGGCGATGCAGAGGCTGGGCTTGCGCTCTGTATCGTCCGTGTCTATCATCTTTGGACCAATGCCGGTCAGCGTTGCAGTTCGGCAAGGAGTGCGTCGCGGATGCCTTCCTTGTCGATGCCGCAGAGGTGGCGCAGGATGTCGACGGCGCCATGCTCGATAAAGCGGTCAGGAATGCCCAGCCGGCGGACGTGTGGTGTGTGGTCATGGTCCGCCATGTACTCCAACACGGCACTGCCGACGCCGCCCTTCAGAATACCGTCTTCCACGGTGATGATGCGGTTGAACCGGCGGGCGACCTCCTCCAACAGTTCTTCGTCGAGCGGCTTGGCAAAGCGGAGGTCATAGTGCGCGATGCTGACGTCCGGATGTGCCTGTTCGACCTCGGCAATGGCGTCGGCTGCGGCATTGCCCACAGCACCGATGGAGAGCACGGCGAGGTCGTTGCCGTCTTTCAGGCGTCTGCCTTTGCCCACCTCGATGGCTTCGAGCGGACAGTGCCAGTCGGTGAGTCTTCCGCGTCCGCGAGGGTAACGGATGACGAACGGTCCCTGGTCAGGCAGCTGGGCGGTGTACATCATGCGCCGCAGTTCGTGCTCGTCATACGGGGCAGCAATCGTCAGGTTGGGGATGGGACGCAGGTAGGCAAGGTCGAACGCTCCGTGGTGAGTCGGTCCGTCTTCACCGACCAGTCCGGCACGGTCAAGGCAGAACACGACGTTGAGGCGCAGCAGGGCGACATCGTGAATGATGTTGTCATAGGCACGTTGCATGAAGGAGGAGTAGATATTGCAGAAGGGCAGCAGTCCGTCCTTTGCCATTCCTCCGGAGAAGGTGACGGCATGTCCCTCGGCAATGCCCACGTCAAAGGCACGGTCGGGCATGGCGTGCATCAATATGTTCATCGAGCATCCGCTGGGCATGGCAGGTGTGACGCCCATGATGCGGGGATTCTGTTCGGCAAGCTCTACGAGTGTCTTTCCGAACACGTCCTGAAACAGGGGCGGCAGTCCGTCGGTGCACTGCACGAGGCGTTTGCCGGTTTTCGGGTCGAAGAGTCCCGGAGCATGCCAGATGGTGGCCTGTTCTTCCGCCGGAGCGAAGCCCCGTCCCTTGACGGTGCGGACATGGAGTAGTTTGGGGCCCTTCATGTCTTTCAGGGTGTTGAGCGTACGCACCAGTTCGGTCACGTTGTGTCCGTCGACAGGACCGAAGTAGCGGATGTTCATGCCCTCAAAGATGTTCTGTTGTTTGGAGAGGACCGACTTGAGACTGTTGTTGAATCGGATGATGCTCTTGCGGGTACGTTCATTGAGCAGCCCCAGGTCACCGAAGAGTTGCGAGAGCCGGTAACGCAGCCGGTTATACTTGTCGTTGGTGTTGAGGTTCAGCAGATACTGACGCATGCCCCCCACACTGTGGTCGATGGACATGTCGTTGTCGTTGAGGATGATGAGCAGGTCGTTGGGGGTTGAAGACGCATTGTTCAACCCTTCGAAAGCCAGTCCGCCGCTCATGGAACCGTCGCCGATGACGGCAACGATGTGGCGGTCGGTCTCTCCCAGACGCTTGGCACTGACAGCCATGCCCAGGGCAGCCGAGATGGAGTTGGAGGCATGTCCGCAGGCGAACGTGTCATATTCACTCTCTTCGGGTGAGGGGAAGGGCCGGATACCTTTATATTTGCGGTTGGTGGAAAACATCTCCTTGCGTCCGGTGAGAATCTTGTGTCCGTAAGCCTGATGGCCCACGTCCCACACCAGGCGGTCGTAGGGGGTGTTGTAGACATAGTGCAGTGCGACGGTCAGTTCCACCACACCCAGACTGGCGGCGAAGTGTCCCGGGTTGCACGAAAGTTCGTTGATGATGTCTTGGCGTAATTCACGACACACCTCAGGCAGTTGGTCTAGGTTGAGCCGGCGTAGGTCTGCCGGATAGTGTATGGCGTCGAGCAGCGTGTATGTGTTCTCCTTACTCATCGTTGTTAGTCTCTTACTTAAAACCTCGTAGGCGTTCCACGGTGTGCGCAGTGGATTCGGCGGACGGGAAGTCGCCTCGTTCACTACACCTTGGGCTTGCGAAAGTTGGATAATAATCGGCAAAAATATATAATTACTCACTAAGATGCGTACTTTTGCGGTGGATTTTTAGCCCCCGGAGGAATATGATGAACTTCAGAACGAAAGTAGAATTGCCCGCCGACATCCTGTCCGTCGGTTATCAGAACCGGCTGATGTCGCTGGGTTCGTGCTTTTCCGAACACATTGGTAACCGTCTGTCGGATGCCAAGTTCGCGTGTGATGTCAATCCGTTTGGCATCCTTTACAATCCCTTTTCGATTGCCCGTGCGCTGGAGACGTTGCTGGACGGACGCCTGTATGACGAGACGTCGCCCGAACTGTTCGTCTCCAAAGACGGGTGGTGGCACAGCTTCATGCACCATTCGCGCTTTTCCGCTTCGTCCCGGGATGAATGCCTGAGTCTGATCAACGGAAGGCTGAGCCGGGCGATGGAGGCGTTGTCGTCGCTGGACTTCCTGCTCATCACCCTGGGCACGTCGTATGTGTACTGCCTGAAGGGAGAAGACGGTGTTGCGGCCGACCCATTGGAGCAGGTGGTGGCAAACTGCCACAAATTGCCGGAGAGCCGTTTCGTGCGTCTGCGGGTCAGTCCCGATGCCATCGTCCGGAGGCTGGGTGCGGTCATCGGACGGCTCTTGGAACGTCGTCCCACGTTGCAGGTCCTGTTCACCGTCAGTCCCATCCGTCATGCCCGCGACGGATTCCATGCCAACCAGCTCAGTAAGTCGGCTCTGCTCCTGGCGGTGGACGAACTCTGTGCGACCTATCCCTGCTGCCACTATTTTCCTGCCTATGAGATTGTGCTCGACGAGTTGCGCGATTACCGTTTCTATGCCGACGACATGTTGCATCCCTCTCCGTTGGCTATAGATTATGTATGGGAATGCTTCACTGACGCCTGCCTGACAGCGGAAGCTCGGTCGGTGATGGCTGAATGTCAGGAGATAAGACGGGCTTTGGAGCATCGTCCGTTTCATCCGGAAGCCCCTCAATACAAGAACTTTTTAACACAAATAGTGTTAAGGATAAACCGTCTTACAGAAAAATGTCCGACCTTAGACTTCAAAAAGGAATTGGAATTATGCCATACACGATTGAATCAATAAGTCACCAGATAGGAGCCGAACGTTTCGGTAACAAGAAGGCCCGGATCGATTGGATTCTCACCGACAGCCGTTCGCTGTGTTTTCCTGAAGAAACCCTGTTTTTCGCCCTGCGTTCGAAGCGTAACGACGGACATAAATACATCATTGACCTCTATAACCGCGGTGTGCGCAACTTTGTGGTGTCGGAGCTTCCCGGTGCGTGTGAGGACTTCCCCGGAGCCAACTTCCTGCGCGTCGTAAGTCCGCTGAAGGCGTTGCAGCACCTCGCCGAACTGCACCGCAAGGAGTTCGATGTCCCCGTGGTGGGCATCACCGGAAGCAACGGGAAAACCGTGGTGAAGGAATGGCTCTACCAGCTCATCTCGCCCGACAAGAACGTGACACGCTCCCCACGGAGCTACAATTCGCAAATCGGTGTCCCGCTTTCCGTGTGGCTCATGAACGAGCAGACTGAAGTGGGCATCTTCGAAGCCGGCATCTCCGAAATGGGAGAGATGGATGCCCTGCGCACCATCATCAATCCGACCATCGGCGTACTGACCAACATCGGCGGCGCCCATCAGGAGAACTTCTTTTCGTTGCAGGACAAGTGCAGCGAGAAGCTGTCGCTCTTCAAGGATTGCGACGTCATCATCTATAACGGTGACGACGAATTAATCTGTGACTGTGTGGCAAAGACCATCCCTTCCGCCCGTGAAATAGCGTGGTCGCAAAAGGACGACGAGAAACCCCTCTACATCCGTTCCATCAAGAAGGACGATACCGGGACGACGGTCAACTACCGCTACCTCGGCATGGAGAACAGTTACAGGATTCCTTTCATTGACGACGCGTCGGTGGAAAATTCGCTCAACTGTCTGGCGGTGTGCCTTTACCTGATGATATCGCCCGAGGACATTGCCGTCCGCATGGCACGGCTGGAACCGGTAGCCATGCGCCTCGAAGTGAAGGAAGGCAAGAACGGCTGTACGCTTATCAATGACAGCTATAATTCAGACCTGGCTTCGCTCGACATAGCACTCGACTTCATGGCACGGCGTACCGACACGAAGGGGCGCAAGCGTACGCTGATCCTTTCCGATATCCTGGAGACGGGACAGAGTGCGACCTTCCTCTATCGCAAGGTGGCGCAGCTGGTGCAGAACCGCGGCATCGAGAAAATCATCGGGGTAGGTCCCGATATCTCGGCTGCTGAGGCACGTTTCCCGATGGAGAAGTATTTCTTCCCCGACACTGCCTCCCTGCTGGCATCCGACGTGTTTGCGTCCCTGCGTAACGAAGCCATCCTGGTAAAAGGTTCGCGCAAGTTCCACTTCGATGAAGTGTCGGAACAGCTGGAACTGAAGGTGCATGAGACCATTCTCGAAATCAACCTGAACGCCATGGTGGACAACTTGAACTACTACCGCAGCTTCCTGATGCCCGACACGAAGATGGTGTGCATGGTGAAGGCGTCCGCCTACGGTGCCGGGTCCTATGAGATAGCCAAGACCTTGCAGGACCACCGGGTGGACTATCTGGCCGTTGCCGTGGCAGATGAAGGGTCTGACCTGCGTAAGGCGGGCATTACGGCGTCCATCATCATCATGAATCCCGAGATGACGGCGTTCAAGACCCTGTTTGACTACAAGCTGGAGCCGGAAGTCTACAGTTTCCATCTGCTCGATGCGCTGATCAAGGCTGCCGAGAAACAGGGGATCACCAACTTCCCCATCCACATCAAACTCGACACCGGGATGCACCGTCTGGGATTCATGCCCGAGGAGATTCCTGCCCTTATCCGTCGGTTGAAGAGCCAGACGGCTTTGTTGCCCCGTTCGGTGTTTTCCCATTTCGTGGGGAGCGATTCACCACAGTTTGACGACTTCACCCGTCAGCAGAATGAAATCTTTGCCAAGGCTTCTGCCGAGCTGCAGGCTGCATTCCCCCATAAAATCCTGCGCCACATCTGCAATTCGGCAGGGATTGAACGTTTCCCGCGTGCCCATTACGACATGGTACGTCTCGGCTTGGGACTCTATGGCATCAATCCGGTGAACAATGCATTTATCCATAATGTCAGTACCCTGAAGACCACCATCCTGCAAATCCACAATGTTCCTGCCGAGGACACCGTGGGCTACAGTCGGCGTGGTGTGTTGACCCGTCCATCGCGCATTGCAGCTCTCCCTATCGGATACGCTGACGGGCTGGACCGTCACTTGGGTTGCGGGCATGGCTATTGCCTGGTCAACGGACAGAAAGCTCCCTATGTGGGCAACATCTGCATGGATGTCTGCATGATTGACGTGACCGACATTGACTGTCAGGAAGGCGACCGTGTGGAAATCTTCGGCGACAATCTGCCGGTGAGTGTTTTGTCTGATATTTTGGAAACCATTCCTTATGAAATCCTGACAAGTGTGTCGGGACGAGTGAAGCGTGTCTACTTTCAGGACTAAATAATTATGCCGGCTCTCTTTCCCGTTTCTTGGGAAAGAAAAGCCGGCATGCCTCTCTTTTTTCTAATGAAAAGCTGTCCAGGAAATTGTGAACCTGTTTGAACTTGTGTAACCTGACTCGAAACCGTGAATCTAAAATTGCTTTAAAGACAATTGCTTAGCGGAAAATTCTGAAAAGATAAACACCTTTTAACCCCATGGGGGGGGGTAAAAATACTTTTTAATCTTTTCCCCTTACAACATTTCCTATACCTTTGTAATTACTTTACATAAAAATGACAGAACTATTATGCAACGGGAATCTCAAAAAGTAACCTTATTGCGTTGGGCAGTCATCCTGAATGATCTGGTCATCCTCAATCTGTTGTTGACTGTTTTCTATTGGTTGAGTCCGGGGCTGTATCCCGCGCTGGCATCCACTGAATATCATTTGGTCTATTTCGTCTTCAACGTCATTTACCTCTTGTGTGTGTCGTGGAAGAAGCCTGTGGTGTATATGCGTAAGGTACGTCCCGAGGAGATTGTCGCCCGTTCGTTTGTCACCGTGTTCTGGTTTGGTGTCCTTTCGTTCCTGACCATTGATTACCTGGAGGGGCATCTCTTTTCGTGGGCATGGGTTTTCACGTTCTATCCGGCATTGTGGGTGGGTATCCTGATGGGCCGTCTGGTTGCCCGCTATTTTATCCGACGTTACCGTCGGTTGGGACGCAATCTCCGCAGTGTGATTTTTGTCGGCAGCGGATTGAACATGCTCGACCTTTATGGTGAGATGATGAACGACCCTTCGACTGGTTACCGCATCCTGGGATACTTTGACGACCAGCCGGTCGAGCACTTCCCCTTGCCCTATCTGGGGAAGGTGAACGAGGTGATTCCCTATCTGCGCAACATGCCCATTTCGCCGACAGCTCCGCCACGGCTCTACTGTTGCCTGCCTTCGGTTCGTGCGTCGGAGATTATGGAGCTAATCAACTATTGTGAGAATCACCTGATCCGTTTTTGCAGTGTTCCCAATGTACGCAACTACCTGCGCCGTACGATGCGTATGATGCTGATGGGAGATGTCCCCGTGCTGTATATGCGTGAAGAGCCCTTGCGCCAGCCCATCAACCGCTTTGTGAAACGCCTGTTTGACATTGTGTTTTCGCTGACGTTCCTCTGCACGCTCTTCCCGTTCATCTATCTCTTTGTTGCCATTGTGACCAAAATCACTTCTCCCGGTCCTGTCTTCTTCAAGCAGAAGCGGAACGGGCTGAACGGAAAGGAGTTCTACTGCTACAAGTTCCGCAGCATGAAGGTCAACAAGGATGCCGACAGGCTTCAGGCGACCAAGGATGACCCCCGCAAGACGAAGTTTGGCAATTTCCTTCGCAAGAGCAGCATCGATGAGTTGCCGCAGTTCATCAATGTACTCCTGGGAGACATGTCGGTAGTCGGTCCTCGTCCGCACATGCTCAAACATACCGAGGAATATTCTGCACTGATAAACAAATACATGGTGCGCCATTTGCTGAAGCCGGGCATTACCGGTTGGGCACAGGTGAACGGTTGCCGTGGCGAGACCAAGGAACTCTATCAGATGGAAGACCGCATCCGTAAGGACATCTGGTATGTGGAGAACTGGTCGTTCTGGCTCGACCTGCGCATCATCTACATGACCGTACGCAACGCCATCCGTGGCGAAGCCAATGCCTATTGACGGAACCATTCGTTGCCGTCCGCTTCTGAAAAAACGCTAAGGAGACCGGACACGCAGGAACGGCGAACTAAAATAAGCTAAATGAGTGCCTTCCTTTGTGCGGATGTATGTACTTTCTCCCTATTTTTGAGGCGATAAACCATCTAACACAATGAGCCTATGAAAAAGAAACTGTTGTTATGGGCGGGATGGTGCCTGGCGTTGTCGGCCATCCCCGTATCTCTGTCGGCACAAAGCAAGACTGAGAAGAAGCAGGAACGCGCACAGATGGTGAAAGAGCGTATGGAGGCGAAGGATTTTGAAATCGAAGTCCGTTCAGCCTTGACACAGGGTGGACATAGCATACAGTTGTCGCCTTACTATTCCCTCACGGTCAGAAATGACTCCGTCTTTTCCTATTTGCCTTATTATGGACGTGCCTACTCCATCCCTTACGGGGGAGGCGAGGGACTGAACTTTGAAGCCGAGGTACTGGATTATGAACAGAAGCTGGGCAAGAAGGGCAATTACGAGATTGAGTTCTCTGCCCGTACCCGTGAAGACTATTACACCTTCCATGTCGATGTGTACGATAATGGTGCATCCAACATCCGTGTCAACATGCAACGGAAGCAGTCCATCGACTTCATCGGCGATCTGGTGACGGAAGAGAAGGAGCCGGTTTCGAAGAAGGAATGAATCGGTTTCCAGAATTATAAAAGGCACGGAAGCACAGAAGGACTATCCTGACTGTTTCAGGTAAGAATCCTCTTTGTGTTTCCGTGCCTTTTTCCATCCTCATCGGGTTGAATGCCCTCAGAAAGCGAATTGTGGCGACACAACTTCAGATGACGCGTCTCCGACTGTTCAGTCGTGTTTGATCAGGTTCATGAACTCCTCGCGGGTCTTGGCCTGGTTGAAAGCTCCGGTGAAGTCGGAAGTGGTCGTGATGGAGTTCTGTTTCTCCACTCCACGCATCTGCATGCACATGTGCTTTGCTTCAACTACCACCATGACTCCCAACGGATTGAGAGCTTCCTGGATACACTCTTTGATTTGCAGGGTCATGCGTTCCTGCACTTGCAGACGGTGGGAGAAGATGTCGACCACACGGGCTATCTTGCTCAGTCCCGTGATGTATCCGTTCGGGATATAAGCCACGTGTGCCTTGCCAAAGAAGGGCAGCATGTGGTGTTCGCAGAGCGAAAAGAAGTCGATGTCTTTCACGATGACCATCTGTCTGTAGTCTTCTTTAAACTTCGCCGACAGGAGCACTTCTCGTGCGTCCATGTGGTAGCCCCGGGTCAGTGTGAGCATGGCTTTTGCCACACGTTCGGGCGTTTTGAGCAGTCCTTCGCGTTCAGTGTCTTCACCCAGTAAGGTAAGCACCTCCCGGTAACAACCTTTCAGTGCTTCGATGCGCTCGGGACTGGCAAATGCTTGTAGTTCTTCGTTCATCAATACGGAATGTTTATTTGTGCACGCACGATGGATACCTCCTTGAAGTCGCCGGTCGCCTTGAGCTTGCGCATCACTACGTCGGCCTCTTCAATGCTGCGGAAGTCGCCCACCTGGCAGAGCCAGCGCGGATTGACGAAGTGGGTATAGACCTGCAGTTCGGGGAATGAAGTGCGTACTCTGGTTGCCATCAGGTTAGCCTCGCTACGTGCCTGGCGCGAGTTGTTGCCGGCATATACCTGTACTCGGAATCCGGCAGTTTTTGCCACTCGTTCGCCGTCGCTGTTCAACGTCGTGTTGATTCCTTCCTGCAACAAGGCATTCAGCCGGAGGTCCTGGTGGATGACTACGGTACCTTCGCCGGCTTTCTTTTCAGTCAAAGCCGACACGATGTCCTTCTGTGCCCATGTTGCCAGGCTGACAAAGGCGAACATCAGTAAAGTGATCAGTCTCATAGGAGGAGAGGTTAGGTGTTGGTTGAGTCGGCAAGTGAACAGGCTGACTCCTTGTCAATTCCCGTTCACTCGCCAACTGGTCAACTGATGTTATTTGAATGCGTCGATGATGCCTTTGAAGTCGGCAACCTTCAATGATGCGCCGCCGATGAGGCCGCCATCCACGTCGGGATTGGCAAAAAGTTCCTTGGCATTCGAAGGCTTACAGCTGCCGCCATAGAGGATAGACGTGTTGTCTGCCACTTCCTTGCCGTATTTCTCAGCTACGAGTGAGCGGATGTAGGCATGGATTTCCTGTGCCTGTTCGGGAGTAGCCGTCTTACCGGTGCCGATGGCCCATACCGGTTCGTAAGCAAGGATGATTTTCGAGAAGTCTTCAGCTGAAAGGGAGAAGACAGAAGCCAGCTGGGCAGCCACCACTTCGTTCTGCTTGTTGGCTTCACGCTCTTCGAGCACCTCACCGATGCAGAAGATGGGTTTCAGGTTGTTGGCAAGAGCCAGCTTCACTTTCTCGGTCAGGATTTCTACGGTCTCGTGGTAGTATGCACGACGCTCAGAGTGACCCAGGATGACATATTGAGCACCGGTGGATGCGACCATTTCAGCCGAAACTTCACCTGTGTAAGCACCCGAAGCCTTGTCTGCGCAGTTCTCGGCACCTACACCGATAACCTTGGAGTCAACCAACGGAGTGACGGAAGCCAGGTGGATGAACGGCGTGCAGATGATCACGTCGCAGTTGGGTTTATCGGCTGCCAGAGCCTCGTTCAGTTCTTTTGCCAAAGCAATACCTTCTTGCAGGTTCTTGTTCATTTTCCAGTTGCCTGCTACGATGTTCTTTCTCATGATGATTTGTATGTAATTAAACTAAAGTTGATAATTCGGGTTTATCAGGCACCCTGTGCCCGTCGGTTCTTGCGTGCCTGGTAGAGGTGATACCAGTTGTCGAGCAGGGTGAATACCGCCAGCGGCACAATGAACCAGAGGAACACGATGCCCACACGGTGGGTGAGGGGCATCTGTTGGATTTGTCCCAGCGGAATCTCCTCCAGCCGTCCGTTGAGTGCATACTCGTCGGGCAGGTTCTGGAAGCTCCATTTGTTGATGATGGTACCTTCCTTGAGCAGCACCAGTCCCGGGTTGGAACGCACGACGGTCTTCAGTACGGTTTCATCACCGATCAGGTACGGATATTCAGCCCCGGTGCGGTCTTTCCACTGTTCCACTTCCTCTTCCGGCGAAGGAGTCACACAGTAGAAGGGGTAACCGTTCTCCATGCTGTAGTCATAAATCTCGTTGATGAGGTCTATCGAACCGTCGTCGGCATCTCCCAGTGATGGGGAGATCAGGAGGAACGTGTATCCCGGTTCGCTCAGGATGAAGTCCGTCACCTCGTCCCCCGTATCATAAAGGCGCAGGGAGAAGTCGGCAATCGGCGGTACGTAGCCCTCCTTCACCAGGTGGAGGCGGCTGTCGACGAACGTCCAGGTGCTGTCGGGGTAATTGTCCAGTGTGAATTCCTTCTGCACGCCGTCCTTTTCCAGAATGAACGTGGTGTCATAGACCGGAGGCTCCTCGCCTTCAGGGATGCTCATCTGTTCCTTGATGTTCGCGCCGATATAGTACGGGCGGAAGTCGAAGATGGGCAGGTAGAAGATGCAGTAGGACACGATGGCAACGCTGTAGAGGATGCCGTACATGGAGATAATCCATTGGTTCTTCTTGCTGATGAACTTCACCACCAGCCGGTAGTGCCTGAACAGCCACAGGGCGAACACCAGCAGCACGATGTTCTTCCAGAAGGTTTCCCAGTTGGTCAGCTTCAGTGCGTCGCCGAAGCAGCCGCAGTCTGACACCGGATTGGCGATGGCGAGGTAGAGTGTGAAAGGCGTCATGACCAGCATCACCAACGCTACAGCGATGGAGGTCAGCCTCTTGCGGATTCCGAAGAAGAGATAGACACCCAGCGTGAACTCGAAGACAGCAAGCAGGCACGACAGGAAGAGAGGCATGAAGGAAGGCATGAAGTCGGTCCATCCGAATGCCACGAAATAGTCCTGAAGCTTGTAGACCATGCCATAGGGATCGTCCGCCTTGACAAAGCCGGAGAAGATGAACACGATGCCCAAGGCAAACCGGCAAAAGTTGGTCCACACTACGTTGGCACGATGCATTGTCTTACTCTCCATAGTCAAGCTTGATGAGTGCGAATACCGAATAGTTTATCATGTCCATGTAGTTGGCATCGATGCCTTCCGACACCAAGGTCTGTCCCGACAAGGATTCAATCTGCTTCGTGCGGTAAATCTTCATCAGGATGAGATCGGTATAGGAGGTGATGCGCATGCTGCGCCATGCTTCATCGTAGTCGTGGTTCTTGGCGATCATCAGGTCAAGTGCCGCCTTGGCATACTTGTCGTACAGTTCCAGTGCCCGGTCGGTGCTCAGGTCGTCACGGTCGCAGTAACCCAGCTCAAGCTGTATCAGACCGATGATGCCATAGTTGACAATGCCGATAAACTCCGGGCGGATGCCTTCGCCCACCAGGGATACCCCTTTGATTTCCAGACTGCGTATGCGGTTCGCCTTGATAAGTATCTGGTCGGTCACGGAGGAGGGACGCATGATGCGCCATGCCGCGCCGTAGTCATGCAGCTTCTTGGCAAAAAGGTCGCGACACACCGTCATGACCTGTTGGAATTGCTGATTCGTATCGTTCATAAGTTCATTTATGTCTAGCGTGCACAAAGATACACAATCTCGCTGAAAAGCCCATCTATTCTATAGAAGAGCTTCCGGACAGGAACGAAAAACGGCTGTCTCCGTCTCATTGCGGCAGGAAGAAGTCTGCTCGGATGGGCAAATGGTCGCTGTAGCCGCCGTTGTAACGCATGCCGTTGTAGGTCCGTGCAGGACGGAGCCCGCCGTATCGCTTTTCCCTTTCGAGCAGATAGGGGAAGGTCACGATGGTGGCTGCATCGCTGCGGGTGTGGAAGCCTGCGTTTTCGTCCAGCAATAACCCGGAGACCAGCAGGTGGTCGATGGTGCTCCACTCACCCCGGTAGCGGTAGGTCCCCGGACGTTTCCCTGCCATCAGGTTGTAGAGGCGGTGAGGTGAGGGGGTGTTGTCCGGCGCTCCTGCCTGCATCACTCCCTGCACGACGTCTCCCTCCGGTATGTCGTTGAAGTCGCCGGTTACCAGCAGACGCGGTTCCCGACGGACGTGCATCAGTGAGTCGCAATACCTCTTCAGGACCTCTGCTGCCCGTTGCCGTCGCAGTCTGCCCCGTCGTGCCCCTGTGATGCGTGAAGGCAGGTGGCAGACAATCACGTCGAATGTGTCCCCGGTGGCAATGCGTCCGCTCACGTGGAGCAAGTCACGCGTCGGTCTTTCATCGGAAGGCAAAGGGACGGGGATGCTGTGGTGTGACAGGACCCTGAAGCGTGCCCGCTGGTAGAGCAGGGCGACGTCGATGCCCCGTTCGTCGGGCGAATGGGTGATGATGAAGCGGTAGTCCAATGTTCTCAGGGGAGTATGTTGGGTCAGTTTGATGAGCACGGAGTCGTTTCCCACCTCGCACAGGGCGATGAGGTCCGGTGCCTGTTCTTTGCCGACGGCGGCTATCAGCCGTCCCAGCTTCAGCAGTTTGTTGTGGAGACGATAGGGAGTCCAGTGTCGTGTGGCTTCCGGCAGGTAGGCGAGGTCGTCCTTCAGGGTGTCGTGTCGGCAGTCAAAGAGGTTCTCTGTGTTGTACTCCATCACCCGGAAACGGTTGGTCTGTGCCGGACTGGTGGTCATGCCCAGGCTCCAGATGATGCCCCAGGCAAGCAGACGAAAGATGTTCATGGTCCAATGCGTCAGTTAAGGGAAGGAATGGTTGGCGGACGGAAGGTTGTGTTGTCTCCGTCCGGATACAGACAACGCGGATGATACGGGGATACTCATTCATCCCGGGTATGGCGATGAAGAGAAGTCCGCGTCATCCGCGTTGTCTATGTCTATCAGTTGACTTAAATACGAGGTTCTATCCCCAGGTCTTGTCAGGAGAAGCGCAGCACTTGTCCGATGCGCAGTGTCGTACGGGTCGTGATGCCGTTCAGCTGACACAAGCGGCGTACGGAGACACCTTGACGTGCAGCAATCTTCGACAGCGTGTCGCCCTTCCGTACACGATAATAGCGGATTTCCGAACTGCTGTTGCTGCCTTCTGTCTTGCTTCCTTTCCGGCTGCCCGGTTTGTAGTAGGTATAAGTGTCTGCAACAATATCCTGATTGGGGAAGTCAAACATTCTCGTCGGGTCGATGTCCTGTCCGAGGAAGCGGGTCTCGAAGTGGAGGTGTGACCCCGTGGAACGTCCGGTGTTTCCACCCAGTCCGATGGGTTCTCCCGCTTTGACTATCTGGTTTTCACCTACCAGCTGCTTCGACAAGTGTCCGTAGATGGTCTCCAACCCGTTGTCGTGACGAATGACCACGTATTTGCCATAACCGCGACGTTCATATTGCACCACGCGTACCTTTCCGTCAAAAGCCGAGCGGATGGTGTCGCCGATGTAGACTTTCACGTCCACCCCTTTGTGCATGCGTCGGCGGCGGGGACCATACTTGGAGGTTATCTTACGGTTGTCAGTGGGCATGCAGAAACCCTTCAGGTCGATGGTGAACGAGTCGGGCATGGCAACGTTGCCATACACATGAACGCGCTCGTTTGTCCAGTTCGGATACAGGGCAAAGCCCGGGTATTCCATTTTCTCCTTTTGGATCTGGCGTTGGAGAGCCACTGAGTCGATTGCCCGCATTTTCTTGTCGATGGGCGCTTGGCTTGCAAGCAGGTCTTGTGCGGAGGCTGTCACACCGACCATTGCCAAGAGCGCCACAGTTGCAGTTCTGATAGTCCTTAATATCATTCCTCTAAAAAACTTTTAGTACTCGTCGTTTGCATACAGGTACCCGAAGGTTGCCTGTTTGTATTCGAAGATTTCTTCTGGTTTAAAAAAACGGTTTAACTCAATCTCCGCGTTTTCAGGGGAATCTGAGGTGTGGACAATGTTTTCCTGGAAGCTCATCGAGTAGTCACCTCGAATGGTTCCGGGGGCAGCCAAACGACCATTCGTCACACCTGCCATTGCGCGTACGGTCTGCACGGCATCGACGCCTTCATAGCAGCACACAATCACAGGAGTCACCATCATCGAGTCTTTCACCCGCTGAAAAAACGGTTTTGCACTCAGGTGTGCGTAGTGTTGATTTAGTATCTCGTCTGTTAGTTGTATCATTTTCATGCCTGCCAGACGCAAGCCCTTGCGTTCAAACCGGTTGGTGATTTCACCTACCAATCCGCGTTGCAGCGTGCATGGTTTCAATATGACCAGTGTTTTTTCCATAATTTCATGTTATTAGACGTTCATACTAAATTCAAAAACGCCCAAAGATACAGCTTATTCCTTAATAAGCGAAAGTCTGCACTCCCTTTTTTGAGAAAAAACTAAGATTATTAACGCTTTTAACTCAAATGCCTTTCGGAAACTTTGCTCTGATTTTTGACAATCGGAGGCGGAGCGTTGTCGGGTCACCAGGGAACAGAGGTTCATCAGGGAGGACTGACAGTTGCTTGGCAGGCAGGAGTTTCCTGCTTAATCCAGGAGCCATTGCCAGGCAGGCACCACCCGGATATGTTTGCCATCCTGTTCAAGGGAGGACTCCTCGTCGTGTGTAATGATCAGCAGTTCGTTGCATCCGGTGTCGGCAGATGCTTCGAGTAATCCTTTTATCTCCCGTTCCCGTGTTTCACGGTCACTCATACTCCAGGTGACCTGTATGAGCTGAATCACCTTGTCCTCACGTTGGAGCACAAAGTCGCATTCTCCTTTCCCCTGGAAATAGGATATCTTGTCGGTCGGTAACTTCTGGCGTTGCAATTGCAGGAAGACGGTGTTTTCAAGATTCTTTCCGTCGTCGTTGCTCTGAGGCATGAGCACGGCGCTGCGTAATCCGTTGTCGATACAGTAGTATTTGTCCAGCGACTTCCGTTCTCTGACCAGCGACCGGTCGTATTTGGGGATTCTCAGGAACAGGAATATGTTGCAGACATAGTCACCCCACAGGTAGAGTTCATCCTTGCTTATTTTGAGACCTTGTGATTTGATGTCGTTATAGATGGTATTGATGGAAGTCGGTTTGGTCAAGTTTGCCATGATACGTTTGACGAAGTAACGGAGTATCCCGGTATTAGTGATGTGATAGTGTTCGGCCAGGTCGCGTAGAATCATGGCATCGAAATAGCCGTGGAGCAGTTTCAACTGTTCGATTTTGGACGTCGTGAGTACGATTTCCGGAAAAGAGCTGCTGCGGTTGTACTGGTCGAATGTCGTTTTCAGTCGTGCCTTGTCCTGCTCCAGGAAACACTGGGTGCTGATGCCTCTGAAACGGCAGAATTCGGTGAAAGAGAGGGGATATGTCTCATATTCCAGTGGGTATCCTCTTAAGACAGATTTCAGTTCACTGGAAAGCATGGTGGCGTTGCTTCCGCAGATATAGATGTTCTTGCAATAGGACTTGTAGACACGCAGGACAAAATACTCCCAATCCTTGATGAGTTGGATTTCATCGAAAAACAGGTAAGCCTCTTTGATGGGTATGTCGGGATACATTTCCATGTATGCTGTGATGACCTGGTCCAGCTCTTCCGCCTCCATGCTCTTCAGGCGTTCATCATCGAAGCCTAGCCATAGGATTTTTTGGGGAGAGACTCCTTCTTTTACCAGATGATTGATGGCAATTTCCATCCTGGTCGATTTGCCGCAACGTCGCACGCCGGGCACTGTGATAATCTTTTTCCGGTCAATGGGCAGGGCCGTGTCCCGTTCGATGATGCTGAACGGGATTTCCTCTTGCTTGAGGGCAATGAGCGATTTGATGATGTCCTTTCTCATGATGTTTCCTTTTTGTAAGGACAAAAATAGAGAATCTTTCCTTTTTTGAAGGAAATATTCTCTGATTTTTTCCTTCAAAAAAGGAAAGATATTCATTGTGCCTGTCGGTTTACTACAAAAGAAGGGGGGGGATGATATGCAAAGACACCGCGTAGGCAGAGGGCCTGCATGCTCCGGTGTCTTTTGCTGTCAGATTATTGTGCGATTCGGGTCTGAGACCGTTTCTCAGAAGTCTTGATTCGCCTCTTCCTTCTTCTCCCTATCCGATTCCGAGAAGGCTTGAGGGGTCGTACTGCCCTGTAGTTGGTCGATGTGTCGGTATCTCAAGTTCTCGAGCAGTGCCCACAGTGCGGTGCTACGGGTGGTGCTGCGTTTGGCAGCCGTACGGAAATAGAGTCTGGGGACAGACTGTTGGGGAAAGACCTCATCCGGGGTCTCCGCCCCATTGCCTTGCGACCTCAGCCGAATCCGGAAAGTCCCGATACCGTCGAGTTCCACCACTTCGGAGGCAACCAGATGCTTCCGCATGACGGTGATGAGGTTGTCGATGGTGCTTTTGACGTCACCTGCCGTGAGCGAAGAATACTCCGCGATTTCTTTCGCCAGTTGGGCAGTGGTTATGATTCCCATGCTGATGATGGACGGATGGTAGAGCTTCTTGCCTTCCTTCGTTGCCCTGCTTGCTTGTTTTACCTTGTAGATTAGAGCCATGTGATTTGTTGTTGATTTGAGTTAGACGTTCGTGATTTCTTCCGTGGTTCTTCTCCGTCCGTTCCCGGGATGTGCGTCCGTCATTGAATCACTTTGCAAAGGTAGTCCTTGTTGCAGACTCCGGAAAGCGAAATGCACCGTTTGCGTTCATTCTTGCGTTCACACTGGATGCGGGGAGTGTTTCGTAGCTATCCGATTCAGGGGCAAATGTAGGGGCAAGCGGTCTGCTCGCCCGGTCTTCATAATATAATAAGGTATAGTGTGGCTCCTGGTTAGGTTCTCTTTTTACACCCCTTTCTATCAAATTGTCATTCTCCCGTCCATTTTGTCTTTTTGTCAAACGAATCGCTCCAGACGGGCTTCTTTCGGAGCAAAATACGTGGCGGTGGATTTGGAGGGCATTCTCGGGCGATTCGCAAAATACACAATGATGAAGATTGGGCGATTGTCTTGTCAATGGAGTAGGCGTTGTGCTCTTGTTATGTTCTTTTCGTCAGATGAAAGGTGGTTCCTATGAGCACATTCATAGTTGGGAAAATGGGCGTATGACAAGCAAACTGGAAGTAAATGAATGTAAAATTCGGTTTATTATTGTTGTTTGTCTGCAAAAACAAATGTTCGAATCGCGAAACAATATTGTTTCACTTGCCAAACAATATTGTTTGACGGATGAAACACTTGTGTTTGACGAGCCAAACAATATTGTTTGAGTGAATAAACATGCAACTTTGAGCCTTGAATGGAATGTTTATGTGTCAGGAAACGTATGTTTATTCTTAAAATAACCTACTTTGCTCCGTTTTTCAAAAATACACGTTAGCTGGAAATGGTAATAGAGCTAAATCTGTCAAGCAAATCTTCCGTTTTGCTTTCTTTCTGTTCGGTGAAATGTTTGCAGGAGAGGTAGGTTGGGCTGCCGGAGGTCAGGCACTCGTGTATTTGTTTTTAGTCAGCTGCCGGTTCACTTACTTTCCTGATTGCTTTATAAATCTCGCTATAGGAATCACGACCTCTATATTTCTCAGCCAATTCACATGCCTTGTTCATCTTTTCGTCTGCAAGCATGTCTCTGACCCATTTGTCTTTTTCAAGATATTTGCGTGTCTTGTCGTATGCAGGCAGATAGTGTTTCAAAGCCTTTTCTGTTGCTGCTGAATCCTTGAAATGGCGACACGTATCTTCAAAGTGCAGTAAGAACCAGTATTCTATGGACTGCAGGCTGTCGCATAGAATCACATTTTTATTCTTTTCATATTTGTTTTTGAGTGCTACCATCTTTTTGTTTTCTGCCTCAGAGCGTCTGCTGACATCGGCATCAAAAACACAGATGACAAAAACATCTTCATCAAGCAGCTCCTTGATTTTCTTCTCAATCTTCTCGATACTGTTGTTCTCGAACAGGCGTGGGGGAGATGGAGTATCTATAACCAAGTAGTTTCTTCAGGTGGCTGAAATAGAACAACTCCGTCAGTACTTACCTACAATATGAATGACTTGTCGGGTGGCAGTGTGTTTGCTGGCTTTTCTCATGAGACTGGTTGATTATAAGTTAGGGACTGCACCGAATTTACCGAATTTATAGGCTTTCCGGAGAGAACTGATCCGGTTCAGTCCCTTGAAATCTGTCAAAGGATAAAGGGCACTGGAGCCGTCTGTATTTTTTTCCGTAAACCAGATGGTGTCTTTCCGAAGCAAATCGTCCTCCTCCAACAGACCGTCATAATGTGTGGTGAGCAACAGTTGTGCTTGTTCGGATTCTTTCAGGAAGCGTTCGATGATGTATTCGATGAGCTTGGGATGTAGGGAGGATTCAATCTCATCGACAGCAAGGAAAGCATTGTTTTCAAGGGCCTTTTGCACTTGGGCTGCCAGTCCGAAAGTTCGGATGGTGCCATCTGACTCAAACATCTCCGGAAATTCATAAAAATCGGATGCCCCATCGTCTGAAAAGACCTGATGCTGATAGATGGTGGCATTGACCGTACCTCTTTTTGTCTTCTGCTCTTTGGAGCTAATGTTGGAGATGTTGAAATCGGCTTCCTGCAAGTATCTCAGTATATACTCTTTCGCCGATTCATCCTTAATCGATTCTTCCGCATACCGGTTCAGTGGTGAGGTCGGAACGACGGCAGGCATGATCCGTCCTGTCAGATACTGAAGTACGGTTTCCAATTCCGCAAGGTGGGTATTTACCTGCATGTAGGCAGCAAACACAGACATGTTTTGCAGGCATTTCAGGGTTATCTCTTCTTTGACGGCTTGTGTAGCTTTGATTCGTTGTCCGAATCTGATGACAGACACGCCGTTCTCCGTACTTCTTTCAAAGATGGTAGCAGGCTGTTGGCTGGGGTAATAGGCCAGTGTCTCTTTTGCCACATGTGTGTGGTCCAAAGCAACGGAATAGACATAACGGGTGGTTTTTCTGTCTGTTGTCAGGTAGAATGAAATGGAATATTCGGACAGGAGCTTCCGGTTGTCTGAATTCAGGAGGAAGGGGAGCACCGGTATCTGTTCAGCCTTGTTTAGAGGGGTATAGGTGATGAATGATTTCAGGAAGTCACAGATTTTGATGATGTTGCTTTTGCCGGAAGCATTTGCTCCATAGACTACGGCGATTTTTAAGAGTCTGACATTTTTGTCCAGCTCTATTACATGATAGGCTTCCATGTCTTTGCTCTTGTCAGCCTCGAAGCTCAATACGGTCTCATCCCTGAACGAAAAGAGGTTTTTGAACTTAATCTCTGCTATCATAGTTCTTTTGTTTTTGACAAAAGTAATTGGAACTTTCGTATTAAACTAATATTAGTATTGAAAATTTGCAGCTTTTGTGCGATTTCATGAAACTAATAGTGCTCGTTGCTTTCCCTTGTACTGCATCTCTTAAGTAATTTAACATACAAACAGTCTTATTTCTTATATTTACTCCGTATCTTTGCCGTGCAATCCCGCCCATCGTTGCGGCTGTGGCACCCCGGTAGGTGCTAGACGGAAGTATCTGTGCTGCGCGTGCTTGCATCTTAAGAATGAGAGAGTGTAAGGCTGACCCGTTGATTTCTGGATGATTGGCGGGGAGTTATCATTGTATGAAGATGCAAGGGAGAGAGACGGGAAGTTGCACAATGAATCCCCCTGTTTTATTTTATGGCTACTGACGACCCGGCGACTTGCGAATGGTTGCCTGTGCGTACCTTATATAATAAAGAGCTCCACCTGGCAGATTTCCTGCGGGATGCCGGGATAGAGCATTTTCTTCCGTTCAAATACGAGCTGGCAGATGCGAAGACTGACGGCGTGGAGTGTTCCCGTCGGTTGGTCCCTGCCATTCACAACCTCGTGTTCATCCATCATGTTTACGACCGTCAGTGGTGCATCGACCTGATGCGCCGTTGTCCTGTGGAGTTCCACTTCCTGAAGCGCGAACGCGAGGGGTTGGACTATGCCACCATCTCCCATCGCGAGATGGAGATTTTCATGCGTGCCTGTGACCCGCGTCTGACGGGGACCCGCTTTATAGACCCGGAGCAGCTCCGGGAGAAGAAGTTCACCCGTGTGCGTGTGGTGAAGCCGGGTCCGCTCCAGGGCATGGAGGGCGACTTTGTCCGTTTCGGCGGACGCCATTACATCGCTGTGCGTGTGAGTGGCAGTGCTGCCCTGCTGAAGGTGAGCTGGACCTGGTGTGAGGGGGTGGAATAGGCTTTCAAGTGCATCGGCAAATTCAAAAACTAAATATAGACCGCATAGTTAAAGTTTGATTAGAACAGTCCTCCCCGTTGTGTCTGTGTGGGTGCAACGGGGAATGGACTGGCGGAGAATGGTATGGTGAATCATTTTAAAGGAATACAAACCATTAAAACTTTTTTTTCAGGAAATCAACGTACCGTTGCAGTAAAAAAGAATATTGTTGGCTCCTTAGTTATTAAGGGATTCAGCATCTTGATATCCTTGATGTTAGTCCCAATGACATTGGGCTATGTATCTTCTGAATTGTACGGGATATGGATGACACTGTCGTCCATCATTGTTTGGTTGGGATTTCTGGATGTAGGCTTTACATTAGGCTTAAAGAATAAACTGGCAGAAGCTTTGGCACTAGGGGATTTTCAAAGAGGCAAGTCATTAGTCTCAACCACTTATTTTATGATGGTGCTGATATTCATTCCTCTATGCGTTGTGTTGTTGATTGGTTTGCCTTATGTCAATTGGGCAAAGTTTCTGAATATAAAGGAAATGTATAATGAGGAAGTCACGAAAGTGCTTTATGTGTTGGTGGTCTGTTTTTGCTTGCAGATGATTGTCAATGTCTTGACGGCAGTCGTATCAGCCTATCAGAAAGTGGCTCTTGCTTCTGTGTTTCCTGTAATAGGTAATTTCCTTGCCCTGTTGATTATTTATGTAATGACTAAGACATGCCCTCCGTCTTTGGTTTATTTGGCTTTAGCTATTTCGGTGATGCCTGTCGTAGTTGTTGTCATAGCCTCATTCATTCTTTTTCATCGCAAATTCAGGGAAGTAGCTCCGAATATCAGATGTATAGACAAGCGCTATATAAGGGACTTGTGGAACTTGGGATTCAAGTTCTTCTTTATTCAGATACAGGTTGTCGTTTTGTATCAATGTACCAATATTCTGATATCGAATGTATCCGGGCCTAATGATGTGACTTCTTATAATATAGCCTATAAATACATGAGTGTAGCCATGATGTTGTACACGATCATTCTATCTCCTTTGTGGCCGGCTTTTACCGATGCGTATACGAAGAAGGATTATGGGTGGATGCGGAATATTTATAAGAAGATGACTTATATCTACTATGCTTCTGTGTTATTATTGATTGTTATGTTGATCGTTTCTCCTGTTATCTATCGGATATGGATTGGAGAAAAAGCTGTCATTCCGCATTCGATGACTTTGGCTGTGGCTTTATACATGGTGGTCAATTCATGGGATGCTTTGCAAGTTCAGTTACTGAATGGCATTGGATCCGTGAAATTACAGACTTATATAGTGATTATAGGTTTAGTTTCACATATACCGTTGTCTTTGTTTTTAGGAAAATACATAGGGGCATCAGGTGTTATATATTCTATGCTTGTAATTAATATCATTTATGCTTCTTGTTTCACTTTGCAAATTCGTAAGATTCTTGCACAAAAGGCAAAAGGCATTTGGATTGCATAATTGCTAATGGTAAGTATATTTAATGAAATGAATTTGATAATATTTCTAAAGAAGATACGTCGTGCATATTTGTATGTGATGCGTAGTTTTGTGGATAAGGCCGATTTAGGATTGTGTGGAAAGAATTCTTTTATAGAGAACCCTGTATGGTTTGAAAATCCTAGAAATATCTTTTTAGAAGAAAATGCTAAGATTCGGCATCATGTGAGTATTATAAATTCTCCACAGGAAAAAGTGTATATAAAAAAGTATACAGTGCTAGCTGCACATGTAACTTTAATAACTAATAGTCATCGTTCAACGGTTGGAATACCTCAGTTTCTATTAGGAGTATCTCATATTCATGATAAATCAGAGGATTTAGTAATTGGAGAAGATGTTTGGGTCGGAGCTGGTGCGTTCATTCTTCCCGGTGCACAATTGGGAAGAGGTTGTATCGTTGCTGCAGGTGCTATCGTTACTAAACCTGTACCTCCTTATGCATTAGTGGCCGGCATATCGGCAAAGATTATTGCTGTAAAATTCTCAAAAGAAGGAATTTTGAAGCATGAGCAGGTACTTTATAAGGAAGAGGAACGGTTGTCTTCTGAATATTTAGATGGGTTGTTTGCGAATTATTTTACCAATAAGTCTGTCTTTGGGGTAGAATGTGTGCTAACAGAAAGTGAATTGGATTTATTGAACCAATTGAAAAAAGATAGTCGATTTGTTGAGCCTTATTGAAAACTCTTTTCCCAAAAAGAATCTTTTACTGTAATGAGCAAAGAGCAACCATTAATCACCGTAGTGACCGTCGTCTACAATGATGTACAACATATAGAAGATACCATCCTCTCTGTTGTTAATCAGACGTATCCGAATATCGAGTATATCATCATCGATGGGGGTAGCACGGATGGGACGGTTGATATCATCAAGAAGTATGAGGAGCGTATAGCCTATTGGGTAAGTGAACCGGATAAGGGGATTTATGATGCGATGAATAAAGGCATTCAGAAGGCAACGGGAGAGTGGATTGGAGTGATGAATTCTGGAGATACTTTTCATTCAAAGACAGTTCTTCAGCAAATCTTTAGTTTTGATGAATATATGTTGTATGATGTTGTTTATGGTGATGCAATAGAGGTTTCATCCGGTATGGAGACTGTAATAAAGGGAGAGGATTCTTCTTACAAGCCAGGTGTACCACCGGTGTACCGTCATGGTGCCTCCTTTGTACGAGGGCATATTCATAAGATCTATAATTTTGATCTTTCTAAAGAAGAACTCTATGGTTATGCATTAGATTATTATTGCATTTATACTCTCTATAGGGTAGGTTTACAATTTAAACATGTAAACGTTGTGGTTTTGGATTATGATAAAGAAGGAATCTCAAACCATCCATGGAGAAATAAATATTTTCGTGCATTAATAGAAAACGAGGGAAGCAGAAATATTCAATTTTATATTCGGTTGCTGCATTCGATATTTAGGTCTTTAATGAATAGAATTAGAAATTACTGAATATATGAGTGCTGTAGAAAATATCATTAAGAAAAATTACATTATAAAGCGTATTCTATTAAGTCTGTTTTGGTTCTTTACAGACTTTATGGCTAGTCGTATTATAAGTTATATTCCTGTTTGGTTTCTCAGAAAAATATACTTATTGTTATTATCAACCAAACTTGGGAAGAGAACCCGTATTGATATGGGATGTACTTTTATGGATCCTAATCGGTTGCGATTGGGGAATAATACGCATATAAATCGCGATTGCCTATTGGATGCAAGAGGGGGAATCACTGTAGGAAGCAGAGTGTCTATTTCTCATCGTGTTGTAATTATGACAGGAAGCCACGATTATAATACAGAGAACTTTTCTTTTGTGAGAAAGACTGTGATTATAGATGATTATGTATGGATTGGAGTGGGTGCTATAGTATTAGGTGGTGTGCGCATTGGTGAGGGGGCCGTAGTTTGTGCTGGTGCTGTTGTAACAAAAGATGTGCCTCCCTATACCGTTGTTGCCGGAATTCCTGCAAAAGTAATTGGTACTCGCACGACGAATTTACATTATATTCCCTTGGAGAAGGAATACTATTGGCCAATGTTTACCTGATATGACAGGATATATTGTCTTCTTTATACTCTTGTTCTTGGTTCCTTCAGTATTTAAAAGAAGGAAATCGCAAGTATGGGCTTATTTTTTCATACTTGTACTTTTTTCTGGTATACGTTATGGTATGTCGTATGACTACTTTATGTATGTTAGTTTCATAGAGGGAGGATATAATCATACAGAGGCTATACCTGCTATGATTGAAACTTTAGCGCGTAATTTAAATTCTCCTCCTCTATATTTTGTATTGACGTCATGCATGGTAACGGCATTCGTAATGCTGTCTATTTATCGGGCCTCATCTAATATTTCCTTGTCCACTTTTTTGTATGTAGGTTTACCTATGTTTTTCTTTCAGGATTTGAGTACTGTACGTCAAGCAATGGCTAGTTCCATTATTTTTTATCTAATAGTACGTCTTGGTCAAAGGCGGGTATTATTAAGTGGAAAGAGCAATAAGCAGTTTTTGGAAGTAGTTTTTTGGATTAGTATTGCCTTTTTATGTCATAAGGCAGCTATTGTTGCTTTAATCTTGTTTTTTCCGTGGGTAAAATTGACTAGAAAGGCAGGAATATTACTTGTGTGCATTGCATTTATAATCGGGATGATGATAGTTCCAATTATAAGTATATTGACATCCATAGTTGGAGGTAGCATTATAAATAAATTAAATGTATATATTGCCACTCCAATGGAAGGTTTCTTTTTTGTAAGAGCTGGAATGTATATTATCATCGCTCTATTATACATGAAGTATGAAACCTTAGTCCAGATAAATCCTCGGAATAAATTTTACTTGAATATAAGTATCGTAGCAATAATTATAAATGCATTATTGATAGTCAATAGTCATTTGGCATTGAGGTCAAGTATCTTCTTTTGGGGACCGGTTTTGCTATTATTGCCAGACTATATCCGTATTATAAAAATTAGCCGTTTTGCCTGTAAGGTTTGTTGCATAATGCTCTTCATGATTTCTATCTTGACCGCCTATGTACAGACTTTATTTGCAGAACCTACTTATTATTTTTATCCATATACAACGATTTTTGATAAAGATGCCGTGTTTTAAATAGAAATTTATGTTGCTGTTTAAATTATTTTATCATATAAATTCTCTATTCCACATTTTATTATTGAAATGTATGTATGGTAATAGTTTGCAAATTGGCAGACATGTCCATTTTCGGAAAGGTTTTACTCTATTATTGGATAAAGGAGCAGAAGTATCTATTGGACCTGGATGTTTTTTCAATAATTATTGTTCTATTGTGTCACATGATAAGGTAGTAATAGGTGGAGGAACAATTATGGGAGAAGGCGTAAAGATATATGATCATAATCATTGTTATGCAGATGTGACCATTCCAATAAAAGAACAAGGGTATACTTCTAAACCGATATGTATAGGTCAGCATTGTTGGATAGGTTCTAATGTAATGATATTAAAAGGTAGTACAATTGGCGACAATTGTGTTATTGGGGCAGGATGTATAATACATGGTAATATTCCGAATAATACGGTTTTAATGAATCGACAGGATTTGCTAGTACGAAAAGTATAAGTATGAGGATATTAGTTATTTCATTTTCTGTAAATGGTTCGATGGGTGATAATTTTAGATTGGTAACAAAATATTTATCACTCACAAATGAGGTCATTGTATTGACTAATATAGGTGCTTTTCATCAAAATGGGAATCATCAGAAAGTTTATGAGATTAGTTTTGATAGGTCGCATCCAAGTGATTTTATAAGATGTTCGTCTTTTCTTAAAATGTACCATATAATAAAGCATACAGAATTTGATGTTGCTTTGTTTTTAAGTCCTCATCCTGCTAATATCTATTTGTATCATATTATACCGTCACATAAAATATTAGCATACGTTCATGACTATGAGCTACATAGTGGTATAAGCAGGCTAAATAAATATTTTAATCTATTGCAGTTGAAATATTTTTATCATCGTAGCCGTAAGATTATAGTTTCTTGTCAGTATATAAAGGAGCAAATTTTAAAGAAGAAATATATGAATCGGGCCGATGATATAGAAGTTAATTATCTGGGATTATTGGAGAACCATATCTATCCAATAGAACAAGTTAAGGATGATATAGATGTTCTATTTTTCGGTCGGATTGAATATTATAAAGGACTTGACACATTGATTTTGAGTCATCAATTTTTGAAGAATCCGAATATTCGTTATACGATTATAGGAAAAGGGAATATAAAACGAATATTCGGATTGAATGTCCCAGACTTTGTTGATCATATAGACGACTATATTTCTGATAGAGATTTGGCTAGTTATATTCAACGGGCAAAAATGATTGTATTACCTTATCGTGATGCTACGGGAACTCAAACTATACAAAGTATTTTTTATTACAAGAAGCCGATAATAGCTACTAGAGTTGGCTGTTTTCCAGAATATATTTCAGATTCTGTAGATGGATTCATTATAGAGCCTGAACATCCAAGGATGTTAGCGGATAAGATAGATACTCTCTATGCAAATGAGGACATGCGAAAAGAAATGGGGATGAAGGGGGCACAGAAATTAGAATCAATATTTAATAATCAGAAAATTAATGAGAGATATATTGAAATCTGCCAATCAGTAATAGATGAGTGATAATGAAAAAAATTCTTCATGTGGCAGAGCCTTTTGCTTCGGGGGTTCTGAATTACTTTTTGGATATAACTAGATGCCAAGTTGAAGAATATGAGGTGTACATTTTATATGGAGTGAGACCAATGACACCGGTCAATGTTGAAACGTTGTTTGACCGGAGAATCCATTTGATTCGGATTGAGTCGTTTCACGGTGCACTAGGGACAGCCCTAAATCCAAAAGCCTATTGGGATGTTTATAAGATGTATAGACGTATAAAACCTGACATCGTCCACTTCCATTCTTCAGCTTCGGGTTTTATCGGTAGATGGGTATTGCCAATCAGAAGGATTCCAGCTTTTTACACTCCTCATGGTTATTCGTTTCTCATGCAAAATGTTTCTAGACTGAAGCGGTATGTCTATTGGTTTATGGAATATATTTCAGCCCAACGCCCCTGTAAGACGATTGCTTGTAGCGAGGGAGAATATAAGGAGGCTATAAAGCTTTCAAAGAATGCCACTTATGTAAATAATGGAATAAATATACATGAATTATTTCCGTTTGTGCGTCCGCTATCTATAGGGAAGCCTCTTGCGAAAGTCTGTACGAGTGGGCGCATCTTGTACCAAAAGAATCCTCGACTTTTTAATAAAATTGCAGCATTATTACCTGAAATGCAATTTATCTGGATTGGAGGGGGAGAATTACAATCAGAGTTGACATCCCCTAATATAAAGGTTACAGGATGGGTAGAACGTGAGAAAGTGTTGGAGTTGATACGTGATGCTGATATTTTTATCCTTCCATCCTTGTGGGAAGGACTCCCAATCTCTTTATTAGAGGCTATGTTTCTAAAGAAAATCTGTTTGGTAAGTGATGTCATAGGCAACAGGGATGTTATAAAATCAGGAGTCAATGGAGTGATATGTAATGAAGCACAAGATTATGCAACAATGATTCGTAAGATTGTCGATGGGGAGATTGATGGAGTGTCCTTATCTGAGGAGGCACATAGAGATGTCCTGCAGGATTATAATGCGGATTTAATGGCTGAAAAATATAGTGCGATATATAAGATGGCATAGGCTCTTTTTATTAAGTACTTCTGAATGACCTATTATTTTTATGTAATCCTCCCATAATTCGTATGGAACTGTTTATCCACATGCAAGCATCGCAACAGTGAAATTCAAGTTATAACTTCAATCACATAATATGCTAAAACAAAAACTCTTCTTAATCCTATCACTCATCCTCTTTTGCGGAGCTGCAGCGTTCGCACAGGCAATGAGCGACGAGCAAGTCCTCCAGTATGTGAAGGACGGGATGCAGCAGGGGAAGGACCAACGGCAGCTGGCTACAGAGCTGGCACGTCGGGGGAGTGACCCGAGAACAGGCGGAACGTGTGAAGAAACTCTATGAGAACCAGAAGCCGACTGCCGAAAGTACGGTGGGAACGGTTCAGGCGGAAGACCGTCTGCGTGAACAGGTCAAGGAAGATGCCTCTACGGCACTGGAGCCGGAACCGGAACAGCCGACCGTGAACGATGTGTTCGGACGGAACATCTTCAACACCCGCAACCTGACTTTCGAGCCGAGCGTCAACCTTGCCACTCCACCCAACTACCGGTTGGGACCGGGCGATGAGGTCATCATCGACATCTGGGGAGCCAACCAGAACAGCATCCGCAGCAAGATTTCGCCCGACGGATACATCAACATCCAGAACATCGGACTGGTCTACCTCAACGGCATGACCGTCGATGAGGCGAACGACTACCTGAGGAAGGAGCTCAACAAGATTTATTCGGGTGTGGACAGCTCGACACCGACTTCGCAAATCAAGCTGACGCTGGGCAACACGCGCACCATACAGATTAACGTCATGGGCGAAGTCGTGCAGCCCGGCACCTATGCGCTGTCGTCCTTCTCCACCGTGTTCCATGCGCTCTATCGTGCCGGCGGCGTGAACGACTTGGGAAGTCTGAGGCGGGTGCAGCTCGTGCGCAGCGGCAAGACGGTTGCCACGGTCGATGTGTATGACTTCATCATGAAGGGGAAGACGCAGGACGACATCCGTCTGCAAGAGGGCGATGTGGTGCTCGTGCCGCCCTTCGAGGTGCTGGTGCAGGTCAACGGAAAGGTGAAACGCCCCATGCGCTACGAGATGAAGAAGAACGAGTCGCTTGCTACCCTGCTCCGCTATGCCGGCGATTTCACTGCCGATGCCTACACCCAGGCAGTCCGTGTGGTGAGACAGAACGGCAGGGAGTATCAGGTGGCGACGGTAGACCGCAGCGACTATTCCGCCTTCCAGCTCCGTGACGGTGATGTGCTGACGGTGGATGCCATCCTCGACCGTTTCGAGAACAAGCTGGAGGTGCGCGGAGCTGTCTATCGTCCGGGTATCTATCAGCTGGGTGCCGAGGTACAGACCGTCCGTCAGCTGGTCACGAAGGCGGAAGGACTGATGGGAGATGCCTTCCTCAACCGTGCCGTGCTCTACCGCGAACGGGAGAACCTGACGCACGAGGTACTGCAGCTCGACATCCGGGGCATCATGGAGAACACCGTCCCCGACGTCCCCTTGCGTCGCAATGACATCCTCTACATCCCCAGCATACACGACCTGCAGGAGTGGGGACCGGTGACCATCACCGGCGAGGTGGCACAGCCGGGAGAGTTTCCTTACGCTGACAACATGACGCTCGAAGACCTGGTGATTCAGGCAGGCGGACTGCTGGAGTCGGCGAGTCTGGTGCGGGTCGATGTGTCGCGCCGCATCAAGGACGTGACGGCGGAAGATGAGACGGGCGAGATTGCCCGACTCTATACTTTTGCGCTGAAGGATGGCTTTGTGGTCGACGGTGAGCCGGGTTTCGTGCTCATGCCTTACGACCAGGTGTTCGTGCGCCGCAGTCCTGCCTACAGCGTGCAGCAGAATGTGAGCATCGGCGGTGAGGTGAACTATGGCGGGACATACACCCTGAACAGCAAGAACGAGCGACTGAGCGACCTCGTGCGGAAGGCGGGCGGTGTGACGCGCTTTGCCTATGTGAAAGGGGCGAAGCTGGTGCGCCGTGCCAACGAAGAGGAGAAGGCACGCATGGCGGACATCATCCAGATGATTCGTCGGGAGACAGGCATCCAGAACCTCGACTCGCTCAACATCCGTGTGGAGGATACCTTCACTGTGGGCATCGACCTGGAGGCGGCACTGGTCGAGCCGGGGGCAGATGCCGATGTAGTGCTCCGTGAAGGCGACCGGCTCGAAGTGCCCGAGTATGACAACACGGTGCGCATTGCCGGGGCAGTGATGCTCCCGAACACGGTGACCTACACCGAGGGACTGTCGTTCAAGGATTACCTGAGCCAGGCGGGAGGCTATGCGAACAACGCGAAGAAGCGCAGTGCCTTCATTGTCTATATGAATGGTCAGGTAGCGAAGGTGAAGGGTTCGGGCCGGAAGCAGATAGAGCCGGGTTGTCAGATCATCGTCCCTGCGAAGATGAAGCGGCAGAACATCGCCAATGTGCTGGGCACCATCAGTTCGTTCAGTACGGTAGCCATGACCATAGCCACGATAGCCAACCTGATTTCGAATAAATAGACGAGAAGTGGACGAGATACCTATGAAAGAAGAGAAGACATACAGAGAACCGGATGTGCAGCCGGATGACGACGTGATTGTCATCGACTGGATGGGGCTGGTGCGCCGTGCCTGGAACTGCCGCCGCTTGTTGCTGAAGACAATGGGAGTGGGGCTGGTGCTGGGCTGCGTGGTGGCTCTGAGCATCCCGAAGAAATATACTGTGAACGTGACGCTTTCCCCTGAATCGGGACAAGTCGGCGGTAACCTTTCCGGACTGGCTTCGATGGTGGGGTTGGGAGGCATGCAGATGGATGGGGAGGATGCGTTGGGTGCTGCCTTGTCGGGCGACATCGTCGGTTCGACCCCCTTTCTGCTGGAGATGTTCGACGTCCGTGTGGAGGATGAGGACGGAGCACTCGACACCACGCTGGTGGCTTACCTGGATGAGCAACGCCGTCCGTGGTGGAGCTATGTGGCGGGATTGCCGGGGCAGGCTGTCGCAGCCATGAAGGCGGTGTTTGCCGGTGAGGAGGCGGAGGGCGACACACTGGACCCCTTCCGACTGACCAGGGAACAGGCTGAGAAAGTGGACTACCTGCGTCGGAACATCCTGGCGGAGGTTGACAAGAAGACCGGCAAGACCACCCTGTCGGTCACCTTTCAGGACCCGGTGGTGGCGGCTACGGTGGCTGATACCGTGGCGCACAAGTTGCAGGAGTACATCATCGATTACCGCAGTCGCAAGGCACAGGCGGATTGTGACTACCTGGAGAAGCTCTACAAGGAGCGTCAGGGGGAATACTATGCTGCTCAGCAGAAGTATGCAGCCTATGTGGATGCCAACCAGAACCTGATTTTGCAGAGTGTGCGTGCCCGCCAGGAGCGGTTGCAGAACGACATGCAGCTGGCATATCAGGTTTACAGTCAGGTGGCAACGCAGCTTCAGGTGGCGCGTGCGAAGGTGCAGGAGGCGAAGCCGGTATTTGCCGTGGTGGAGCCTGCAACCGTCCCGTTGAAGCCGTCGGGGGTGAGCCGTAAGGTGATTGTCCTGGCTTTCATCTTCCTGGCATTTGCCGGGACGGCTGCGTGGTTGCTTTTCGGCAAAGACTTCTGGACCGGATTCAGGAGGCAGCTGAATGGAGAGCCAATGACGGAGGAGTGATTCTCCCTGGGGGAAACGGTCTTTTCCCAAACAAATGACGCCGGTGAAACGGATGCCCGATGCGCCTCGAAAGGAGGACGGGGCTTCGTTTCACCGGCGTCATTTGTGTCCGGACTTGTGACCGGTTGGGGTTAAGTCCAGCTTTCCAGCAGGGTGACGTGACCTTCGGGCCGTATGTCCACCCAGCGTGTACAGGCAGGGACGAGTACGGTCTCGCCTTGGCTGATGGGCAGCGAATGGTCTCCGTCGCTATGCAGGGTGGCTGCTCCGGCCGTGCAGACATAGATGATGAAGGTGTCCAGGTCGGAATAGTCGCAACACATCGGTTCGGTCAGGTCGTAGAGCGAGGTGGTAAACTGGGGCGATGTCACCAGTTCCACCGGTTCGTTGGCGTGCGGCGTGTAGTGGGAACGGTAGTCGGCGAGTACGCGGTAGTCGATGGCATCCTTTGCCAGCTCGGTATGCAGCTCGCGCAGGTTCCCGTTGTCGTCGCGGCGGTTGAAGTCATAGATACGGTAGGTGATGTCGCTCGTCTGTTGAATCTCGGCGAGGAACGTCCCGGCACCGATGCTGTGTACCCGTCCGGCAGGGATGTGGAAGACATCTCCGGCATGTAGGTCGTGGAAACAGAGCACCTCTTCGATGGTGCCTTCCCGGACGCGGCGTTCGTATTCGTCGGCATCAATGGACTGTGACAGTCCGGCACAGAGTCGTGCGCCGGGTTCGGCGGCAATGACATACCACATTTCGTTCTTTCCGGGACAGCCGTGGCGTTCGTGTGCCAGGCGGTCGTCGGGATGTACTTGGATGGAAAGGTCTAGGCGGGCATCGATGAATTTCACCAGAAGTGGGAAGAGATTGCCGTGTCGGGCAAGGTTGTCGGCACCGACAAGGTCGGCTCCCAAGTGACCGATGAGGTCGGGCAGCAGGGTGCCTTTCCATTCGCCATTGGCCACGACAGACTCATGCCCGGGGACTCCGGACAGTTCCCAGCTTTCGCCCACATGGGGAAGGGTGTTGTGCAGGTGTTTGTACGTCCTGATTTTGTCACCGCCCCAAAGGGTCTGCTTCAGCAGAGGTTCGAATTTAAATAAATACATTACGAAAACAATCTTGATGGACATCGGCTGGTGTGCTTCCGTGACTGGCTCTTCAGCCGGGCGGGACACGGCGGATGTGCATCCTTCTTACTTACGGTTAGTTTGTGAGTTGCAAAGGTAGCCATAGATTTGATAGGGCTCTATAAAAAATGGGAATTATTTGTAGGAAGGCGGGAGGATTTAAAAAATGGGAAGGTTTTCTTGCGATTTTGGCAGAATATGTATTCCTTTGACTCGTTTTAGCGGACGGATGATGCCGGCAGGCGTGCGGCCACTGTTCATTCCGGCATTCCGCCCATTCATTAGGACTGAATACATAGTAAATAGATGAAAAAAGTAGCATTAATTTCAGGAATCACCGGTCAGGACGGTTCGTTCTTGGCCGAGTATCTGTTGGAGAAAGGGTATGAGGTGCATGGCATTCTGCGCCGTTCCTCATCGTTTAACACCGGACGCATCGAGCATCTGTACTTGGACGAGTGGGTGCGCGACATGAAGAAAAGCCGACTCGTGAACTTGCATTGGGGCGACATGACGGACTCCAGTTCGCTCATCCGCATCATTGCGCAGGTGAAACCCGATGAAATTTATAACCTGGCTGCACAGAGTCATGTGAAAGTCAGCTTTGACGTACCTGAATATACGGCAGAGGCGGATGCACTCGGGACGTTGCGTCTGCTGGAGGCGGTGCGCATCTGCGGACTGGAGAAGACCTGCCGCATCTACCAGGCATCCACTTCCGAGCTTTTCGGTAAGGTACAGGAAATTCCCCAGCGCGAGACGACTCCTTTCTATCCGCGTTCGCCCTATGGAGTGGCCAAGCAGTATGGTTTCTGGATAACGAAGAACTACCGCGAGAGCTATGGCATGTATTGCGTGAATGGCATCCTGTTCAACCACGAGAGTGAACGTCGCGGCGAGAACTTCGTCACACGTAAGATTACCTTGGCGGCAGCCCGCATCGCCCAGGGACATCAGGACAAACTCTATCTGGGCAACCTCGACGCACGCCGCGACTGGGGCTATGCCAAGGACTATGTGGAGTGCATGTGGCTGATTCTCCAGCACGAGACTCCCGAGGACTTTGTCATTGCAACCGGTGAGATGCATACCGTGCGTGAGTTCTGTACCCTGGCATTCCATGAGGCCGGCATCGACTTGCGTTGGGAAGGCGAAGGGGTGGACGAGAAGGGCATTGACACGGCTACCGGACGTGTGCTGGTGGAGGTCGACCCGAAGTATTTCCGTCCCTGCGAAGTCGAGCAGCTGTTGGGTGACCCGACCAAGGCAAAGACACTCCTGGGCTGGAATCCGCAAAAGACGTCCTTTGCCGAACTGGTGCGTATCATGGTTGCCCATGACATGCGTTTCGTGAAGAAGCTGCACCTGAAGGCGAACCTGTGATTTGGATAATTGGAAATCGTAAAAATGGATAAGAACACAAAGATATACGTGGCAGGACATCGCGGGCTGGTGGGTTCTGCCATCTGGAACAACCTGAAGCAAAAAGGATATACCCGGCTGGTGGGGCGCACTCATGCCGAGCTGGATTTGCTCGACGGGGCTGCCGTGCGCCGCTTCTTTGATGAAGAACAGCCGGAAGCTGTTATCCTGGCTGCCGCCCATGTGGGAGGTATCTGGGCAAACCTGCATCAGCGTGCCGACTTTATCTGGCAGAATCTGCAGATTCAGCAGAATGTCATCGGCGAGAGCTATCGTCACGGGGTGAAGAAGCTGGTCTTCCTGGGCAGCACCTGCATCTATCCGCGGGAGGCTCCGCAACCGATCAAGGAGGAAGCCCTGCTCACCTCACCGCTGGAGTACACCAACGAGCCGTATGCCATCGCCAAGATTGCCGGCCTGAAGATGTGCGAGAGCTTTAACTTGCAATACGGGACCAACTACATCGCCGTGATGCCTACCAACCTCTACGGTCCGAACGACAACTTCCATCTGGAAAACAGCCATGTGCTGCCTGCCATGGTGCGGAAGATTCACCTGGCGCATTGCCTGTCGGAAGGCAACTGGGAGGCTGTACGGCACGACCTGAATCTCCGTCCGGTGGAGGGTGTCGACGGTTCTGCTGCCGACGCAGAGATACTCGAAGTGCTGGCACACTATGGCATAGCTCCCGGCGTGGTGACGCTGTGGGGAACGGGAACGCCGCTGCGTGAGTTCCTGTGGAGCGAAGAGATGGCAGATGCCACGGTCTTCGTGATGGAGCATGTCGATTTTGCAGATACGTATACACCCGGTTCGCAAGAGGTGCGCAACTGCCACATCAACATTGGTACAGGCAAGGAGATTACCATCCGCCGGTTGGCTGAGTTGATTGCCGGGACGGTGGGCTTCAAGGGTGAAATCCGTTGGGATGCGTCGAAGCCGGACGGTACCCTGCGCAAGCTGACCGACGTGAGCAAGCTGCATGCTCTCGGCTGGCACCACACCATCGAGATTGAGGAAGGTGTCCGCCGTATGTACGACTGGTATCTGGGACGATAAGTACGAGCTGACTAATAAAGAAAGGGGACAAGCTGATGAGGTCTGGAGTGATTTGCCTCGTCTGCTTGTCCCCTTTGTTTCCTATTTCAGGTGTACGGTGGCTTCCCGTTGTTCACGGTCGATGACCACTTTCGCCTTCTTGGCATAGATGATGGAGCGCAACGAATGCTCGTAGGTGAAGTAGTTCCACATCCAGTTGAGCAGCACATTCATCTTGTTGCGCACGCCCAGGATGGAGCGCAGGTGCACGACCAGCCAGAGCACCCAGGCAAACCATCCCTGGAACTTCATCGCTCCCAGCTCCACCACGGCTTTGTTTCGTCCGACGGTCGCCATGGTGCCCAGATTCCGGTAGGCGAACGGTTGCATCGGTTCACCTTTAGCCAGTCGTTTCAGGTTGCGTGCCAACAGACGTCCTTGTTGGATGGCGACTTGTGCCAGCTGCGGATGTCCGTTGGGATAGCGGGCGTCGGCTGTCATGAGTGCCTGGTCGCCGATGCAGAACACGTCGTCCATGCCTTCCACCCGGTTGAACGCGTCAACCTTGATTCGCCTTCCCCTGCCGAGGCAGTCGGCAGGCATGTTCTCTACGATGTTTGCCTGGATTCCGCTGACCCAGATGAACGTACGGCTCGGGATGGACTCTCCGCTTTCGAGGCACACGCAATAGTCCTTGTAGTCCAGCACGCGGGTATTCACCCTCACCTCCACACCCATCTGCTCCAGGAACTTCCGGGCTTTCTCCGACGACACCGGCGACATGGCTGCCAGCAGACGGCTGCCTGCTTCAATCAGGATGACACGTACCTCGCTCATGTCCATCTCCGGATAATCCTTCGGGAAGATGTAACGCTTCATTTCCGCCAGTGCACCGGCAATCTCCACACCGGTGGCACCGCCTCCCACAATCACGATGGTGCGCAGTTCCCGGCGTTCTTCAGCCGTTGCGCAGGTGATGCTCCGTTCGAAGTTGCCCAACAAGGCATTGCGCAGGCCCATGGCCTCGGAGAGTGTCTTCATCGGGATGGCTTCCCGTTCCACGGCCTGGTTGCCGAAGAAGTTGGATGTAGCGCCGGCTGCCAGCACCAAGTAGTCATATTCCACCTTGCCGATGGAAGTCTGCAACAGCTTCTTCTCGGGCCAGATGACCCTTGCTTCCGCCAGGCGGAAATAGATATCCTTGTTCCGTTTGAAGAGTTTCCGGAAGGGGAACGCGATGGAGCTGGGTTCCAGTCCCGATGCCGCCACCTGGTAAATCAGGGGAGGGAACTGGTGGTAATTGTTGCGGTCGATCAGGATTACCTGGAACCCGGAGTTATGCAACTCATTGGCAAGCTTCAGACCACCGAAGCCGCCACCTACAATGACCACACGTTTGCGGTCGGTTCGTTCAATGTTTAAACTCATAGTCGGTTGGTTATGATTGCGCGGCGAAGTTACGGCAAAAACAACGGATTATCTGCTGAATTTCGACAGATTTAACAATCCCTTCAGACAGACTGGTGTATCCCTTGTTGCGCTCTGGTCCGTCCATGGAATAGTATACTGTCGGGTAAGGGAGTTCAAGGGGCAAATGGAAGAAAATGAAGAGACGGATTGTTTTTCAAGGCATCGGATGCAGGTCGGTTTCAGGAAATACGTATATTTGTTGCTCCCATAACTTATAACCTCCTTTAATCTTGACCGATGCGGGACAAATCAAACGATAGACATACTTTCGAACAAGAGTTTGAGGCTTTGTTCAGGAAGAATTACGACAGACTCTACTACACGGCGTGCGATTGGGTCGAAGATGCCGAGGTGGCGCGTGATGTAGTGAGTGATGTATTCGGCGAATTGTGGGTGCACTATGAACGGTTGCGTAATGAGAACTTGGACGCTTACCTGTTTCGGAGTGTACGGAATCGTTGTATGAACCACTTGCGCCATAAGGTCATAGAAGGTAAGTATCAGGATTATTTCCTGGCTATGAAAGTGGAAGCCATGGACGAGGATGAGGCTGAGAGGGAAGCACGGCTGCGGGAGATTGACCGGGTTATGGACAGCTTTACCAGTCAGACCCGTTTCATCTTTGAACAGTGTTACTTTGAAGGTCGGAAATACAAGGAGGTGGGCGATGAACTGAACATCAGTGTCAGCGCGGTCCACAAGCACATGAACAAAGCTTTTGCAATGTTAAGAGCTGTTTTTAATAAGAAAAAGACAGACTGACCGGGTGTCTCTTCCGGTGAATGGGGTGTTTTATAGATAAATCTGATTAGTATGGATACAGATGATAAAAAGGAACAGGCAGGCAGACTGACAACACAGCCTGCCGGAAACGGCCCAGATGAGGCGGAGCGTCAGTTGACAGAGGAGGATGCCCGTTGCGTGGTGTGGGCTCGCATGGCTCACGACAGGCATACGCGTCCCCGTCCGGATGCTGAGACTGCCTGGCAACAGTTCCGGATCGAGAGAAAGCCTGTACGTTTGGAAACCAGAAGACGCACGTGGCAGATATGGGTGGCTGCGTTGGCTGGAGCAGCGGCAATGTGGATGGGTATGATGGTCTATGATGCCTGGGTAGAACCTCGCTTGCAGGCTGTGCATGAGGTGATTGCCATGCAGTATGAGCAGACGCCCCAACAAGTGGTCTTGCACGATGCAGACGGAGTGGTGGACCTGACGGGACACGACTCGCTGTCGTACCGACTGGCGTCGTCAGTCGATGAAGAGCAGCCGAAGAAAGAAGCCGGAGCAGCAGGATGGCTTCGGGTGCAACCTGTGACCTTGCAGAAGTTGTCCACTCCCCGGGGAATGGACTTTAAGGTGATTCTCCCCGATGGTTCGGAGGTATGGCTGAATGCCGAGAGTACCATCGAATTCCCGTCAGCATTCACGGAGCAGGAGCGTCGGGTAGTCTTGCACGGAGAGGCCTTCTTCAAGGTGGCACACGATGAACGTGCACCGTTCTATGTGGAGACGGACCGACTGAAGGTGCGTGTGCTGGGTACGGAATTCAACTTCCGGAATTACCGGGACGAGGAGGCACATGTGTCGCTGGTCAAAGGTAGTGTGGAAGTGATGCAGCCCGGAACGGATGAGGCAGCGGCGCGTCTGCAACCCGGACAGGATGCTTGCTGGAACGAAGCCGGTCAGGTGGTCGATGTGCATGCGGTTGACACGTTTGCAGTGACTCAGTGGGTGCAGGGTTTCTTCTATTTTGATGATGCGCCTCTCAAGACCATCTTGCGTGAGGTCGGACGCTGGTACAACCTGGGTGTCGTGTTCCGCAATGCGGCATACCTGGATTACCGGGTACACTTCAGCGCCTCTCGCAACGAGGATGTGGAGCAGCTGGTCGACTATCTGAACCGCTTGCGCAAATTCAAGGTCCGGAAGGAGGGGGTGAACCTGGTGGTCGAGTAACGGCTCTCTTATCAGTCAGATACAACAAGACACCCACACAGAAGGTCTGCCGGAAGGCTTGCCCGATGTGTGGGTGTCTTGTTTTTATAGAGCTTCGGAACCGTTGCTTATTTCAGAAGTGTGGGGAGGAGGGTCATCAGACTGTCGCCCCGCAGGTCACGGGCTACAATCTTGCCGTCTTTGATAAGTACGGTGGCAGGGATGGCGCTGACCCCATAGAGTCGGGCGCCTTCACAGTTCCAACCTTTCAGGTCGGATATTTGCGGCCAGGACAGTTTGAGCTGGTCGATGGCTTTCTTCCAGGCTTCGGCATTGTTGTCCAATGAGACTCCTATAATTTCAAAGCCTTGGTTGTGGAACTTCTCATAGGCTGTTTTTACGTGAGGCATCTCTGCCCGGCACGGTCCGCACCAGCTTGCCCAGAAGTCAATCATGGTTACTTTGTGTGCCTTTGCAATGTCGGTTATGGAGAGCTTCTCTCCATTGGGTGTCTGCATGGTGAAGTCCGTGAAGGGTTGCCCGATAGCGGTGCGTTGCATCTGTTCATATTGTTCCTTGATGCCTTGTAGTTCTGCCGTCATGTACATGGGTGGGACTTGACCGATGAGGTTCACGACGGTGGTATCCGGGAAGCGGTCGCCGAACATTTGCAGCGTATAGGCACCGGCTGCTGTCTGAATCTCCTTCCGTGCGAAGTCGATGCGGAGCTGTTCTATCTTGGCGGACAGGTCCCGGTCCTGCTGTTCCAGTTCGGTACGTTTGTCAGGTGTCAGTGTCGAGTCTTGCAAGGCATGGTAGATGTCCATGGATTGTCCGCAGAGCTGCTCGTCTTCGTTGTGGAAGGCTGCCCACCGTTCATTGGCAGGAGACCCCTTGATGTCATATTGATAGGTGCCCGGAGTGAGATGGACGCTGAGTCGGGCATTTTCCAACACGAGTTCCACGGACGTGCCTTCTCCCTTTATCGGACGATAGGACAGGTAGCGCATGGCAGCCGTATCTTGTTTTCCCTCTAGAACAAACTTCCCGTCTTTAACAAGTGTGGTTTGTACGATTTGTGGCTGCATACCATCGAAGTAAATCAGTTCTACGGTGTCGCCGTCGGCGGCATTGTCTACGGTGCCTTCAAGGATGTATCCTTTGGACGATTGGCACCCTGTCCAGGTCAGCAGTCCGATGCAGGCTGCTACGCCTAATAACTTTTTATTTTTCATAAGTTTATGTGATAAGAGTCTGTTCTTAGTTTAGTGGATATGCTCGCTGAGCAGGCGTTTGATGTCCTGCGGATTGGAGGCTGCCTGTACCACCCTTCCGTCGGGGGCGATGAAGAGCAGGTAGGGCACGCCGTTCCCGACCTGATACTTGTGGAAGAAGTCATTGAATCCCTGTTGGGTGAGGCGGTACTGTTGCCAGGGCATGTGCTTTTTGGCAACTGCATTGCGCCATGCTGACTCTTTTTCATCACAGGAGACGGCGAGGACTGTCAATCCCCGGTCGGCATACTGTCGCTCCACTTCCCGCAGTTCGGGCATGGCGGCCAGACACATGCCGCACCATGATGCCCAGAAATCCACGATGACCCATTTCCCCTTGGGGAGAATGTCTTTCAGAGTCGTCGTCTTGCCTTGCAGGTCGGTCAGGTCCAGATTGACTAATGCTGCACCCCGGGTGGTATGCCGGGCATATTGCAGCTTTTCGTTGAACTCTCTCATCCGTTCCGGTGCTTCCGGAACACGGATGTGTGCAGCCAGGTAATCCACCTGCTCCGTGGTGAGCTTATATCCCCGTTCCAGCAGTTGGTTGGCTAGGTAGACGGCGATTGGCGAAGTCGGATTCGTACGGATGAACTCCCATTGTGCCTGTTCTTCTTCCTCCGGACGGTAGTTGGCCAGCAAGCGCTGGTAGGCTGTGAAGTCGGCTTGTGGCTTTCCACCCACGATGTCAAACGTGAAGTTGTAGTTTTTCTCGCTGGCATACGGATAGCGTTCCGCCCGGACCTGCTGTTCCGGGGCAGTCAGGAAGAAGGAGGTGTAGCTCCACTGGATGGAGTCGTTGCTCCATCCTCGTTGCTCTGTCTGTTTCAGGTTGTTGGTGATGAGCGTGCATAGCTGAGGACGGTCGATGGCACCCGTCAGACGGAAATGTCCGTCCTTTGCCGTGGTTGTGGCAAGAGTCTTGCTGGGCATTGTCTCTCCAGTAAGAATGGATACCTCCACCCCGTCGGGCAGATTCGCGATATTGCCCTCTACCACGAATGTCGTTTCTTGGGCATGGAGGGCGGAGAGACTCAGCAGTCCGCCCAGCAGGCCTGCATGGATTTTTTTGTTCATGATGGTTTTTATTGCGCGTCGCGTACGAAACGGACGCTCAGGTAGTAATTCTGGATATTGATACTTTCTCGGTAAACTTGCGGACGGTCGTACATTACCTTGCGGTAGAAGTAGTATTCGCCCTCCTTACTGGTATCCTTCGTCTGACTCCAGAAATAGCCGAAGCTGCCTATATGGCGGTAGTTCGCGCCATCTCCGTTGGCATCGAAATAGGTGTTGTAATAGCCGCCCATGAGGAGGTTGAGTCCACTGTCGGCCTCATCCTGTTGCATGGCGAATCCGGCTGCGCCTCTCCAACCGTATTGCTGGAGTTCATCGGAGGAGGAGCCTAAGGCTGCCTCCAAGCGGTTCCAGTCTTCATCCGTCGGGAGACGCCATCCTTCCGGAACAGCTTTTTGAGCTCCTTCAAAGGTGTACAGGTAACCGTACTTGGGGAGGTTGGCTTCCGAATAGGTCACCGAACTTCCGTGAATCTCCGGATAGATGAAGCAGGAGCCTTCCCCGGTATCATAGTGTGCATTCTCTACGGTCCAATCGAGTCCGTCGAAGCGTACCCAGTGGTATTCATATTGGTCCCGAGAGTCCACGAAAGTGCCGGAAGTCTCAGGCTTTACATTCGGCAGGTATTCTTCCTTGTCGTCCTGACAGGCTGCAAGCAGAGCAGCCAGGCAGAGACAACTGATTTGTAGTAGTTTCATAATCGGGTGATAAATTATTCAGGGATGTATCCCAATTGATAAATGAGTGTGTTGATAATCTCAAACTTTTTCAGAACCAAAGGATAGTCGGCATACTGTCGGTGCACTTCTTCGGGGGTGGAACTCAGGCAGAGCTTGACGTAGGAGGTCACATCCTGTACCTGCTTGGGATAAATCCCGTTGGCTTCAGCATTGCTCCAGATGCTGAGTCCACGTACGAGGAAACCGTGTTGCAACAGGGTCTCCATATTGTCCTCGTCGGTCTCATAGTCGAAGTAATTTCCGTAGAGCCCGTTGCCCGGTTCATAGAACGGAGTCATGGGCTTGTCGACGCCCGAGAGGATGTTGCCCATGACGGTTGTCATGATTTCCCTGGACAGAGACAGCTTGTCTTCGTCCGTGGCGATTGAGATGTCTCCCACGGCAATGGCGGTCGCTCTTTCTCCGGCAAAAGTCTTCAGCTCGGTCAAGTCATTCAAAAACTCTTCCGTCAGTGTCTTCAGGACAAACCAGGAGTAGGGGCGTAGCCGGGTGCTGAGGTGGGGGAGCACATAGGTTTGCAGGAACTTGACTGCATCCTGCTTTTCACGGTCGGTGTTCAGGAACACGAAGTGATACTTCTTGGAGGAACGCACACCGCCAATGACATAGTCCAGGTCAAGCTTTTCGAGGAGGTATTGTGTCTCTCCGTAGCGGTCGACGCCCAGCGGTTCGTAGCGCAGGGTGTCGTTGAAGAGCAGGTAGCTCCCCTCCTTGGCAAAGAACTGCCTGCGGAGTTCAGCTTCGGCGCTGGTATCTTGCTCGTCGGGCATAAAATAGGAGCTGCGGGGGTCGGTCTCTCCGGAGAGGACGTCGTCGTCGCTGCAGGAGCCCAATGCTCCCAGGGTCAGCAGACCGGCCAAGTAGAAGGTATATGGTTTCATACGGATTGTCTTCTAGGGTTAATGGATAGGGATGAGTGTGTAGTCACGACGGGGATGTTCGTTGTTCTGCATGCCGGTGTTGAACTCCAGCACCTCGTTGGGGATAGGCAGGGTGTAGGCGGGGTCATTCGCCTTCAGCACATAGCGTCGCCGTTCTGTCATGGTGGTGGAGTTGCGGCTCTCGAACAGTGTGTATTCATGCACGATTTCTTTCGATTGGGGATGCACGGCGCACACGGCATAGCGGCGCAGGTCGAACCAGCGATGCCCCTCCAGTGCCAGTTCCCGGCGGCGTTCGTCGCGGATGGCTTCAATCAGCTTGTCGCCACTCTCTGTCAGCTGGTAGTCGCTGCCTGTCTGGTAACGGTTCATGCGCAACCGGTTGATGATGTCTCGGGCGATGCCGTCGTGTCCCAGGTAGGCTTCTGCTTCCGCCTTGTTCAGATAAGCTTCGGCGGTGCGGAACAGGAAGCGGTCGGACACTTCTGCCAAGGCTCCATTTGAAGCCCAGTTGTAGCCGTAATAGTAGTATTCCTGACTTGTCGTTTCAACGGTTGCCTTGTAGGGCATTTTCGGTTTGATGTCACCCACGAAGTCTTCATACGTCCACCACCACTGCGTCTTGCGCAGGTCTTCGTCGGCATACGTTTGGTAGAGGTCATGCGACACGCGGAAGCTCTTCCAGCTGTTGCACATGGTGCAGGTCACGTCCGAGCCGCCCATGGAGAAGAGGACTTCCGGATTGTCTTTGCGCAGGAAGGCTTCTTCGGCTGTATTCAGGTTCTCCAGTTGGGTGTGGGGCGCCCGGAGGACTTTGTCGGCGTAGCGGCTGGCATCTTCCCACCGTTGCATGTAGAGGTAGACACGGCTCAGCAACAGGTTGACCGCCGTGCTGTCTGCCCGGTAGATGGTCTTGCGGGGTTCTGACTGGTTCAGGCTGCTTTCAGCCACCTGCAGGTCGGCAAGTATCTGGTCGTAGACTTCCTGCACGGTGTTGCGGCGGAAGCGTTGGTCCTTCACTTCCGGGAATACTTTGATGGGGACTCCCAGGTCCGTTCGGGCGGAAGAGGGTTGATAAGGCTTGGCGTAGAGGTTGACTAGCCAGAAGTAGTACAAGGCACGCAGGAAGTGTGCTTCACCGTTGACGCGGAGGGCGCCGGCTTTCTCCTGTGCGGTTGCCTGGGGAATCTTGGGTACTTCGTTGATGATGTTATTGGCTACGTTGATAAGGCGGTAGGTCTCTTTCCACGTACCATTTTCCGATTTGAAGCCGGAATCATCTTCCGTCGCACCCACACGGTCCTGCCAGGTGAAGTAGCCGAAGATGGATTCATGGTCGTCGAATGTCTGCGAGAAGGTGCCGTTCTGCTCTTCGATTTCGTCACAGATATACGGCAGGAAGTAGCCGATGTCGGGCGACGAGGCGAGGGGTTGGGACGCTTTGGTCCGGAGGTAGCAGTCGCCGATGAGCAGCTCGTCCAGGTCTGCATAGGAAGAGATGTAATATTTGTCTTGCGACTGTTCCTCCAGGAAGTCGGAGCAGCCGGAGAACGCGCCACAGCTCAGGAGAGCCAGGAGGCAGCAGATATAGTGTTTCATAAGGTCAGTCATTAGAAGTTAGAAGTTGATGTTGAGTCCCAGCGTGTAGGTCGGGGTGTCGGTGAGCTGCACTTCGCTGAAACCGCCCTGGGTCGGTGTCTGTCCTTTCAGTCGGCTGTCGCAGAAGGTGTAGAGGTTGGTGGCCTCCAGTGTCAGGGCGACGCGCTGCATCTTCCAGGCATCAAGGACACGTTTGGGCAGTTCGTAGGTCAGCGAGAGACTTTGTACTTTCAGGTAGTTGCCGCTTGCCACACGGGCATTGGAGTAGTCATACATGTCCCAGGGCACTTCATGGAACCGGGCGCCGGAATACAGCGAGCTCCAGTGACGCCAGTAGTCGTAGTAGCCGTTGGATGCCTTGCCCATGACGGCGGGAATCTGTGTGTACGCTTCATCGCCGGGTTTCTGCCAGGCGGACAGCAAGACGCGGTTCATGTTCTTCTCCGATGAGTAGCCGTTGACATAGTTGTCAAACACACGGAACAGGCGGGTCTTGGCGCCCATGCTGTAATACAGCCCGACATTCAGACGCCAGGCTTTGTAGGTGAAGGTGTTGTTGATGCTGCCGGTGACTGTCGGCTCGCGTGGACCGGAGGGTTCCAGGATGGTCGTATAGGTCTCATAGGGCGACATGGTTTCCAGCTCGCTGATGCGCTCTTCTCCGTCATCGAACAACGGACCTCCGTTCAGAGGATTCAGTCCCAGGAAGCGGTAAGACCAGAAGGTGCCGATGGCATATCCCTTGACGACAGCTTCGCCGGAGAGGAACGAATCCAGCGTATAGGCTTGGGAGCCCGGAGCCGTCAGCATCTCATTGGTCACGTGGGAGAGGGAGCCTGACAGAATCCAGTTGAACGACGGGGTGCGGACAGGAACAAAGGTTGCATTGAAGTTGTAGCCGCGGTTCACCATCGTGCCGGAGTTGATGACGTAGGAGTCAAAGCCGTTGACATCGGAAATCACCTTGTTCATGAAGGCATCGCCCGTACGCTTGTGGTAATACTCGAATTGCAGCTGTACGCGGTTCCGGAAGAAGGAGCCTTCAAGCGAGAGGTTGACCGTACGCGTCTTTTCCCACCGCAGGTCCGGGTTGGCGAAAGTCGAGATGGTCGAGGTCAGTTCGTTGTAATAGGAGTTCATGGAACCTTTCTTCAGGATGGGTTCGGGGCTTTGTCCGTTGAGCATGTTTCCCTGTTCGCCGTAGGAGGCTTTGAAGGTGAGGCCGTCTATCTGGTCCCACGCTTTCTTCAGGGGAAAGACTTCGCTCAGGTCGACCATGCCGGACACGGACCACACCGGGAGCAGCTTCTCGTTGCTCCGGCTGCCGAACTGGTTGGAGCCGTCGTACCGTGCATTGGCATTCACGGTGAAAAAGTTGCGAAAACTGTAGGATGCTGTCGCATAGGCTGCCAGCAAGTTCGTGCGGTTGTCTGTGATGGTGGGATGGTTTCCCAGCAGCCAGGCATTGTATTGCTGGTAGTCATTGGTGAGATTTTCCACGAAGCTGCGTCCACGGTCGGGATAGTAACCCCGTTCCGTGTTGGCGTAGGAGTTGTAGTGGGAGGACTGTGCCTCAGCACCCAGGGCGATGTTGAGGTAGTGCTGTCCGTCACTGCCGAGTGTCTTGCTGATGTTGCCTTGCAGACGGGCGGTGTAACTCTTGTTGGAGGTGGATTGTGTGTTCAGCTCTCCGCCGTAGGGCAGTTCGCTCCGGTCTTTGGGCGGCACTTCTCCATACTCACACTTGCGCAAGGCTGCCACGTGGAACGAGCGTTCACCCCAATAGCCTTCCAGACCGGAGCGTGTGGTCGTCCCGGACAGGATGGCGTTGATGAATGCCCAGTCGGTTACGTCGTAGCGCAGGTTCAGGGTGGCGGTCAGTCCGTTGGTACTCTGGCTCTGTCCGCTGTTGGCCAGCTCGTTCAGGATGTTGAAGTTCTGGTAGCTGGTGTCACTGGCAGGCTTCTTGTAGAAGGCGTACGAGCCATCCTCGTTGTATGCCGGGATGGCGCGGCTGGTGTTGTAGGCATAATCGATGGGGTTGAGGCTCGTCTGGGGATACTTCTTGTCGTTCTGGTATCCGCTCAGGCTGAACTCTGCCTGAAACTTGGGGCTGAGCACCATGTTCAGCTTGATGTTCCCCGTATAGCGGCGGTTGGTCGTTCCCTTCACGACATCGTTTTCGTCGGTATATCCCACCGAGCCATAGTAGCGGATGTTGTTGGAACCGCCGGAGATGCTCACGTTGTGGTTCTGGGAGAAGGAATTGTGCGTCAGGGTGTCAAACCAGTCGGTGTTCATCGTCTGCAGGCGTGCCACCTCAGCCTGGAACTCCTCTTCCGTGTAGTTCCTGTTGTAGAGTTTCTTCAGGGCTGCCTCATAGCCGACGGGAGGCATGTCCGACGGATAGTCGTAGTGGATGTCGACGAGGTGTTGCGAGAACCCGATGCGTTCCCTGGAGTCCATCAGGTCGATGCGCGGGTCGCTGTAGTAGGGCCGACGGCGGAAGGTCGCCTGTCCGCTGTAAGATACTGTCGGCTTTCCGACCCGTCCTTTCTTGGTTGTGATGACGATGACGCCGTTGGCGGCTTTCGTTCCATAGAGTGCCGTGGCAGCGGCATCCTTGAGGACGTCGAGGCGTTCGATGTCCTGCGGGTTGATGCCCGAGATGGCATTACCGATACGGTTTACATAGTCCGGGTCGTTGAGTACGTCGGGCGAGAGTTCCACCGGGTCTGTCACGATGATGCCGTCGACCACCCACAGCGGTTCCCGGTTTCCGATGATGGTCGATGTACCCCGGATGCGCAGCCGGGGAGTGGCATTGATGTCGCTGCTGTTGGTGCTGACAATCATGTCCGGAATCTTCCCTTCCAGCATTTGCGACAGGTTGCTGGTCCCGAGCACCCGTATGTCGTCCATCTTGACGGAAGTTACCGCGCTGGTCAGGTGACGGCGGTCCAGCTGTTGGTAGCCGGTGACGACCACTTCGTCCATCAGTTGGGAGTCATCCTCCAGGACCAGTTTTACCTCTTCGCCCCGGCGCACCTTGCGCGTCACGGTCTTTTTGCCAATGAACGTCGCTTCCAGGATGGCTTGCCCTGTGGGGAGCGGCAGGGTGAAGTGCCCGTCGAGGTCGGTGACAACCCCGTCCTTGCTGCCCTGTCTGCGGATGGCAACTCCCACCATGGGCGCACCCGTCTCATCAACGACCGTGCCGTTCACGGCATTTCCCTGTCCTACCTTGGACAGTTGCTTCCGGAATACCTGGATAAACCGTCCATCCACGTCGAATTTCAGCTCCGTCCCTTGCAGGGCTGCCTGCAGCGCTTCGCTCATGGTGGCTTTGTTCAGCGCAAGGCTGGTCCGGTAGTCTGCCACATCCTCGTACGTGAATTGCAGACGGTAGAAGTTCGACAGGCGTTCCAACTGACGGAGGGCATCAGCCAGGTTTTCGTCTTTACAAGAATAGGTGATGGGATTCCCCTGGTCGAGAGACTGTCCGTAGGCTGCTGCCTGGAACAGGATGAGGCAGACCCACGTCAGCAGACGGACGTGTAGCCGTTTCCTCCTCTTTCTAAAAATTAATTGCATATCGGTAGTGTTTAAAGATTAAAAATTTTCGGATGTTTACTCATAAAACACTCCGTACGGACAAATGGATACCCTCTCCCCGAATCTTTTTTGCGGAAGGGCAGCCTGTGTTTACCCTTTTACCAAAAAGTAATCATTTCCCTTCTTCTGCTTGACAGATTTCGTTCAATCGTCCTTTTCAGCTAACGCGTACTTTTCAAAAATCCGATAATCTGGAGACGAAACGTGAATGATTGCAAACGAAACGCACGGAAAAAGCCTTTGATTTTAGAAAACTATACATTCCATTTTCGAAAAACAGACAAAACGTGCCCGGAACAATATTGTTTCGCGCGCCAAACAATATAGTTTGAGGCGTCAAACAATATAGTTTCACCTGCCAAACACGATTGTTTCGTGCCCGGAAGTCAAATCTTTGGAAAATGAAACGCAAAAACACCGGGTTTCACTCTCCAGAAGGAGTGCCGTGTCAACAAATTGGAAGGTAATAAAATGCGTTGGATTGGGAGCGGGGGATGTTCGATCGAAAGCCGGATGACCTCTGAATGCTCTATCAGGATACCTTTTCCGGTGAATCGGTAGCAAGGTGTATTTTGCGAATCGCCGGAGAAGGGCCTCGGAATCCACCCAATCGTATTTTGGTGCGAGCATGCTCTCTGTGGAGCGATTCGTTTGACATTTTGTCAGAAGGGAAGGGAATGCTGGTGAAAAAACAATACGTTCTGACAGAATTAAAGAAAATGCGATAAAAAAGTAACATATTATTTTTGATATATCAAATAAACCGTTACTTTTGCATCCGTAAAACGAAAAAAGTATGATACAGAACAGTCTGCATATTCTAGGTCTGAACATTTCCATTATTCTACTGGCGAAGGTCGGCGGAAGTGGGTGTTGCGCTTAGAATCGTGTATGACGATGAAGATACATGAAAGCCTTTCTCACTTCCGGGTGCGAAAGGCTTTTTGATTTTGTGAGCTGTGCGAAACTTAAAAAACAAATATACTATGAGCGACAGACTTTTTATTTTCGATACCACCCTTCGCGATGGTGAACAGGTGCCCGGCTGTCAGTTGAACACCGTGGAAAAGATTCAGGTGGCACGCCAGTTGGAAGCACTGGGAGTGGATATCATCGAGGCAGGATTCCCCATCTCCAGTCCCGGAGACTTCAATTCAGTGGTGGAAATCTCCAAGGCAGTGACCTGGCCCACCATCTGTGCGCTGACGCGTGCGGTGGAGAAGGACATCGACGTGGCTGCCGAGGCGCTGAAGTACGCCAAGCGCAAGCGTATCCACACCGGCATCGGCACGTCCGACTCACACATCCGTTACAAGTTCAACTCCAACCGGGAAGAAATCATCGAGCGTGCGGTGGCTGCCGTGAAGTATGCACGCCGTTTCGTCGACGATGTGGAGTTCTATGCCGAGGATGCCGGACGGACGGAGAACGAATACCTCGCCCGGGTGGTGGAGGCGGTCATCAAGGCAGGTGCTACGGTGGTCAACATCCCCGATACGACGGGCTACTGTCTGCCGGGCGAGTATGGTGAAAAGATCAAGTACCTCATGGAGCATGTCGACGGCATCGACCGCGCCATCCTCTCCACACACTGTCACAACGACCTCGGCATGGCGACTGCCAACACCATCAGCGGTGTGCTTAACGGGGCACGTCAGGTGGAGGTGACCATCAACGGTATCGGTGAGCGTGCCGGAAACACTTCGCTCGAGGAGATTGCCATGATTGTGAAGTGCCACAAGGACATCGACATCGAGACCAACATCAACACCCAGAAGATATACCCCACGAGCCGCATGGTCTCCAGCCTGATGAATATGCCCGTGCAGCCTAACAAGGCGATTGTCGGACGCAACGCCTTCGCACACTCGTCGGGCATCCACCAGGACGGTGTGTTGAAGAACGTGCAGACCTACGAGATTATCGACCCCAAGGATGTGGGCATCGACGACAACGCCATCGTGCTCACCGCCCGCAGCGGACGTGCTGCCTTGAAACACCGTCTGCAGGTGATGGGCGTGGAGCTGGCGCCGGATAAGCTCGACAAGGTGTATGATGCCTTCCTGAAGCTGGCGGACAAGAAGAAGGAAATCAACGACGACGATGTGCTCATGCTGGCAGGGGCTGACCGTTCGGAGAACCACCGCATCAAGTTGGAATACCTCCAGGTGACCAGTGGCGTGGGAGTACGCTCCGTGGCAAGCCTCGGGGTGAACATCTCGGGAGAGAAGTTTGAAGCTGCCGCTACGGGCAACGGTCCGGTGGACGCTGCCATCCGTGCGTTGAAGAAAATCATCGACCGCCAGATGGTGCTGAAGGAGTTCACCATCCAAGCTATCAGCAAGGGCAGCGACGATGTGGGCAAGGTGCACATGCAGGTGGAGTATGATGGACACGTCTACTACGGCTTCGGTGCGAACACCGACATCGTGGCGGCTTCGGTAGAGGCTTACATCGACTGTATCAACAAGTTCAAACACTAGGATTTTCAAGAACCGGACGCACCGCTTGTGCGTCCCCCTACAAACATACCTCAATGAATACATTATTCGACAAAATCTGGGACGCACACGTGGTGCAACAAGTTGCCGACGGTCCCACACAGTTATACATCGACCGCTTGTACTGTCACGAGGTGACCAGTCCGCAGGCCTTTGCCGGGTTGCGGGCACGCGGTCTGAAACCTTTCCGTCCCGAACGCATCTATTGCATGCCCGACCATAACACGCCGACGCATGACCAGGACAAGCCCATCGAGGACCCCGTGTCGCGTACCCAGGTGGACACGCTGGCAAAGAATGCCGCAGACTTCGGGTTGACACACTTCGGCATGATGAATCCCAAGAACGGCATCATCCACGTCGTCGGTCCGGAACGCGGACTCACCCTGCCCGGCATGACCATCGTCTGTGGAGACTCCCACACCTCGACGCACGGAGCCATGGGAGCCGTGGCATTCGGCATCGGGACGAGTGAGGTCGAGATGGTGCTCGCCTCGCAGTGTATCCTCCAGACACGTCCCAAGACCATGCGCATCACCGTCGATGGACGCCTGGGACGGGGTGTCACGGCAAAGGACCTGGCACTCTACATGATGTCCCGGATGACCACCAGCGGAGCTACCGGCTACTTTGTGGAGTATGCCGGCGAGGCGGTGCGCAGCCTGACGATGGAGGGACGCCTCACGCTGTGCAACCTCTCCATCGAGATGGGAGCACGGGGCGGCATGGTCGCTCCCGACGAGACGACGTTCGCCTACATCCGCGGACGTGAATATGCACCGAAGGGTGCCGACTGGGACAAGGCGCTGGCCTACTGGCGGACGCTGAAGAGCGATGAAGATGCCGTGTTTGACAAGGAGGTGCGCTTTGATGCGGCGGACATCGAGCCGATGATTACCTACGGGACCAACCCCGGCATGGGCATGGGCATCACCGGCCACATCCCCACGACCGACACGATGAGCGAGGTGGAGAAGGCTTCGTTCGAGAAGTCGATGCACTACATGGGCTTCCAACCCGGTGAACAGCTGTTGGGCAAGCCGGTCGACTACGTCTTCCTGGGAGCCTGCACCAACGGACGCATCGAGGACTTCCGTGCGTTTGCTTCGTTGGTGAAAGGCCGGCACAAGGCGGCACACATCACGGCGTGGCTGGTGCCCGGTTCGTGGATGGTGGCTGAACAGATACGCGAGGAAGGACTCGACCGGGTGCTCGAGGAGGCAGGCTTTGCCATCCGTCAGCCGGGCTGTTCCGCCTGTCTCGCCATGAACGACGACAAGATTCCGGCAGGGAAATATGCCGTGTCGACCAGCAACCGTAACTTCGAGGGACGGCAGGGTCCCGGTTCGCGGACGTTGCTTGCCAGTCCGCTGGTGGCAGCCGCAGCCGCAGTGACCGGTGTCATCACCGACCCGCGCGAACTGCTTTAGCCCAAGTCCCCAATCGGTCATTTAAAAGTATACAACAATGAAACAGAAATTCAATATCATCACCAGCACGTGCGTACCCCTTCCGTTGGAGAATGTCGATACCGACCAGATTATCCCCGCACGTTTCCTCAAAGCCACGACGCGCGAAGGGTTCGGCGACAACCTCTTCCGCGACTGGCGTTACCGTGCCGACGGCACTCCCAACCCCGACTTTGTGTTGAACGACCCGACCTACGGCGGACAAATCCTCGTGGCAGGCAAGAACTTCGGTTCCGGTTCCAGCCGCGAGCATGCAGCCTGGGCCATTGCCGACTATGGCTTCCGCGTGGTCGTTTCGAGCTTCTTTGCCGACATCCACAAGAACAACGAGCTGAACAATTTCGTCCTCCCCGTGGTCGTGAGCGAACCCTTCCTGAAGGAGCTGTTCGACAGCATCTATGCCAACCCGAAGACGGAAGTCGTGGTCGACCTTCCCGCGCAGACCATCACCAATCGGGCGACGGGCAAGAGCGAATCGTTTGAAATCAATGCCTACAAGAAGCATTGCCTGATGAACGGCTTGGACGACATCGACTTCCTGGTGGAGAGCCGGGACAAGATTGAAGCGTGGGAGAAGAAACAGTAAACCGATATACATGGAAAATCATCCTCAAATAGAAATCATGGACACGACGCTGCGCGACGGCGAACAGACCAGCGGCGTATCGTTCATGCCCCATGAGAAACTGATGATTGCGCGGCTGTTGCTTGAGGAGGTGAAGGTGGACCGCATCGAGGTGGCTTCCGCCCGGGTGTCTGACGGCGAGATGAAAGCCGTGCATGGCATTTGCGAGTGGGCGGCACGCCACGGCATGCTCGACCGGGTGGAGGTGCTGGGCTTTGTTGACGGTGGGACGTCGTTGCGTTGGATTCGTCAGGCAGGCGGAAAGGTCATCAACCTGCTCACCAAGGGGTCGCTCAAGCATTGCCTCGGGCAGTTGGGCAAGACACCCGAGGAGCACATTGCCGACATCCGTGCCGTGGTCCGTATGGCGGACGAGATGGGCATCGCCGTCAACATCTACCTGGAGGACTGGAGCAACGGCATGAAGGATTCGCCCGACTATGTGTTCCAGCTGATGGACGGACTGACCGGGACCAGCATCCGCCGCTACATGCTGCCCGACACGTTGGGCATTCTCAACCCCTTGCAGGTCATCGAGTATTTCCGCAAGATGAAGAAGCGTTACCCCGACCTGCACTTCGACTTCCACGCCCACAACGACTACGACCTGGCGGTGAGCAATGTGCTGGCTGCCGTCCTGAGCGGTGCCAAGGGACTCCACACGACCATCAACGGACTGGGCGAGCGGGCAGGCAATGCGCCCCTTGCCAGCGTGCAGGCGATTCTGAAGGACCATTTCAGTGCCGTCACGAACATCCATGAAGAGAAGCTCAACGATGTGAGCCGAGTGGTGGAGTCATACTCCGGCATCTCCATCCCGCCCAACCAGCCCATCGTCGGCGAGAACGTCTTCACCCAGGTGGCAGGAGTACATGCCGACGGCGACAACAAGAACAACCTCTACTGCAACGACCTTCTGCCCGAGCGTTTCGGACGCAAGCGCGAATATGCCCTAGGCAAGACCAGCGGCAAGGCGAACATCCGCAAGAACCTCGAAGACCTGGGGCTGGAGCTGGACGAAGAGTCGATGCGCAAGGTGACGGAACGCATCATCGAGCTGGGCGACAAGAAGGAGCTGGTCACACAGGAGGACCTGCCCTACATCGTGAGCGATGTGCTGAAGCACGGCGTGAAGGGCGATCGCGTGAAGCTGAAGAGCTACATCGTCAACCTCGCCTACGGGCTGAAGCCGATGGCGACCATCAAGATGGAAATCGACGGACGCGAATACGAAGAGAGCTCCAGCGGAGACGGACAGTATGACGCCTTTGTGCGTGCCTTGCGCAAGATATATAAGGTAACGCTGGGACGCACCTTCCCCATGTTGACCAACTATGCCGTCAGCATCCCGCCCGGCGGACGGACCGATGCCTTTGTGCAGACAGTCATCACCTGGAGCTACAACGGCAAGGTGTTCCGTACCCGTGGCTTTGATGCCGACCAGACGGAAGCTGCCATCAAGGCGACGGTCAAGATGCTGAACCTGATTGAAGGGGACCAGGGAATGAGTTGAACTGAAATAATACGTATTTTTGCAATCCAAAACACTCACAAACTTACAACAGTATGGAATTTAAAATAGCAGTATTGGCCGGCGACGGCATTGGCCCTGAGATATCCGTGCAGGGTGTGAATGTGATGACAGCCGTGTGCGAGAAGTTCGGGCACAGCGTGAACTATGAATATGCACTCTGTGGAGCCGATGCCATCGACAAGGTGGGCGACCCCTTCCCCGAGGCGACCTACGAGGCGTGCCGGCGTGCCGATGCCGTGCTCTTCTCTGCTGTCGGACACCCGAAGTTCGACAATGACCCCACGGCGAAGGTTCGTCCGGAACAGGGGCTGCTGGCAATGCGCAAGAAGCTGGGACTTTTCGCCAATATCCGTCCCGTGCAGACGTTCAAGTGCCTGCTCCACAAATCGCCCTTGCGCAAGGAGCTGGTCGAGGGGGCCGACTTCATCTGCATCCGCGAGCTCACCGGAGGCATGTACTTCGGTGAGAAGTATCAGGACAATGACAAAGCCTACGATACGAACTACTACACCCGTCCCGAGATTGAACGCATCCTGAAAGTCGGCTTTGAGTATGCCATGAAGCGCCGCCGCCACCTCACCGTGGTCGACAAGGCGAACGTGCTGGCATCCTCCCGTCTGTGGCGTCAGATAGCCCAGGAGATGGCACCCGCCTATCCTGAAGTGACCACGGACTACATGTATGTCGACAATGCCGCCATGCGCATGATTCAGGAGCCGACCTTCTTTGACGTGATGGTGACGGAGAACACCTTCGGCGACATCCTGACCGATGAAGGCTCCGTCATCAGCGGTTCGATGGGATTGCTGCCGTCGGCATCGACCGGAGAGAGCACACCGGTCTTTGAACCCATCCACGGCTCGTGGCCGCAGGCAGCCGGACTGAACATTGCCAATCCGGTGGCACAAATCCTTTCGGTGGCGATGCTCTTTGAGTATTTTGACCGAAAGGAAGAAGGCGCGCTCATCCGCCGTGCCGTCGATGCTTCCCTGGATGCCAACGTGCGCACACCCGAAATCCAGGTGGAAGGTGGAGCCCGATACGGCACGAAGGAAGTGGGCGAGTGGATTATCGACTACATCCGCCGCGAGGCATAGAACCCGCAGGAGACTGGACGGACGGGAGGGACTTGTCCCTCTTCCAACACAGGGACAGACCTGGAACAAGCCGGCCTTAGACAGACCAAAGTATTATACTTAGCCTGCCTAAGTATTATACTTAGGGTGCCAAAGTATTATACTTAGGTCTGTCTAAGTGGCGGTTTAGCCGGGTCTGTCCCTTACTTTGATGCGGTGGATGTACGCCAGGGACGCGATGGAAAGAAAAAACGTGCTTCAAAATGCTTTGATGTGTCATATTTTTTTGTTCCTTTACAGCCGCAAAAATAAAACATGAAGCAACCATGAAACGATTATTCAGCTATTTGATGGGAGGATGCCTGCTCGCAGCCTGTGCAGCTCCCCAACACGATGAGATCAGTGGTGAACTGACCGACCTGGATGCCGACAGCATCATCGTCTATTCCTACCCGTTCGGTTCACGCAGCCAGGACGATGTAAAGATGGATACGATTGCCGCTCCGCAAGGCAAGTTCGTCGTCAATGTGGGCGACAGCGTGGTGAAGGGTGTCACCATCCGTCCGTGGAAGACCCCGGTGCCCGATGCCGATGGCAAGATTCGTCCGGTAATGATGAAGGGTGTCAACTTTATTCTTGTTCCGGGTGCTCCCCTGACGCTGACCGGAACGCTGGATAACTATACACTGGGCGGTTCCCCCGTCTATGAAGCTTACAATACCCTGTTGACTCAGCTGAAGCCTTATGAAGCCAAGATTGACTCCGTGAGCAAGCTGTGCAGGGATATGGGCAAGCAGGGCGTAGGACGCGACTCCATCATGCAGGCTTATGCCCCGGTGGAAGGATGGCAGGACGAGATGGAGCAAATCCATGTGGACTTCGTGAAGCAACATGCTGACCAGGATGCAGCGCTGTTGGCGTTGCTCAACGTACGTTCGGTAAAGAGCATCCATGAACTGCTGGGCGCAATCGCCGAACCGGTACGTACGGGTGTCTTGTCGTCCCTCTATGACGTCATGAAGACGAACAATGACAAGGCGATGGCACGCGAAGCCGCCAAAGAGAAAATCAAGGAGGGCGCCGAAGCTCCCGACTTCACCCTGAAGGATATCAACGGCAAGGACTTTACGCTCTCTTCGTTGCGCGGCAACAAGTATGTCGTGCTCGACTTCTGGGGAAGCTGGTGCGGATGGTGCATCAAGGGCATGCCCGACATGAAGAAGTACTATGAGAAGTACAAGAACAAGCTGGAGATTGTCGGCATCGACTGCAATGATACCGAAGACTCCTGGAAGGCTGCCGTCGAGACCCATGCACTCCCGTGGATTCACGTACGCAATGCCGGCGACCCGGACATCAGCGTGATGTATGCCATCGAAGGCTATCCCACCAAGATTGTGCTCGACAAGGAAGGCAAGATTGCCAAAGTCGTTGTCGGCGAAGATCCCGAGTTCTATAAGTACCTGGACAGCCTGTTGAAGTAAGCTGTCCGTAGCCCGGAACGGGAAAAGAAGGCGACGCAGGGTGAACATGACCGCTCATCCTGCGTCGTCTGTGTATATACGGGTCACGAAAGTTGCATCTTCTCCCGCAGTTGCCTACTTTTGTCCCGTCAAAATTATTCTCTACTGAATTGTTAACCACAACTGGAGCTTGCGACAGTTGCATAAAACTATCGAAAACATGAAACCGACAATCCCTTTCCGTACGCCGATGCGTGCGTTGCGGGCGATGGCAGTTGCCGCCTGTCTGTGGGCAGGAGCCTGCCTCCCGTTGCCTGCACAGACCCACGCTGTCATCCCGACTGCCGACCAGGTGGGTGCAGCCTGTATGCCCGACACCCTGGCACCCATCCGTGCCCCGTTTGATATGCCCCAACTCACACGCCCCGTCTTTCCGGACCATACGCGGACGCTGACCGCACAGGAACTGCAGCAGCACCGGCTGGCATCCGTTGCCATCCAACAGGCCATCGACGAGACCAGCCGACGGGGAGGAGGGACGGTCATCGTGCCGTCCGGTGTGTGGAACGTGGGACGCATCGAACTGAAAAGCCGCGTCAACCTGCATCTGTCTGAAGGAGCCGAGCTGCACTTCAGCGGACGGGTGGAAGATTACCTGCCCGTGGTCTTCACCCGCAGTGCGGGCGTCGAGGGGATGTCGCTCGGCAGCTTCGTTTATGCGTGCGGACAGGAGAATATCGCCTTGACCGGAAAGGGACGGCTCATCGGTCCCGAGCGCGACTGCCCCATCCTGAAACAGAACATCGGCTATGGCGACTTTGACCGCTACATTGCCTATGACAAGCCTGCCACCGAACGCATCTATGACGGGCATGACGGCACGGCGGTCTTCCTGCCAACCTTCATCGGACCAGTCAACTGCCGCAATGTCCTCATCGAAGGCGTGAGCCTGGAACGTTCGGTGTTCTGGAACATCGTGCCTACCTACTGCGACGGGGTCATCATCCGTGGCGTGACGGTCAACTCCGCCGGCATCCCTACGGGCGACGGCATGGACATCGAGTCGTGCTGCAACGTGCTGATCGAGTACAACACGATTTCAGCCGGCGACGACTGTTTCACGCTGAAGGCAGGACGGGGGATAGACGGTCTGCGGGTGAACCGTCCGAGTGAGAACATCGTCTTGCGCTACAACCTCGCGCTGACCGGTCACGGCGGCATCACCTGTGGCAGCGAGACTGCCGGAGTGATACGCAACGTGTATGCCCACGACTGTGTGTTCCAGGGCACGGACGTCGGTCTGCGCTTCAAGACACGACGTCCGCGGGGCGGAGGAGGCGAACAGCTCTACTATGAGCGCATCCGCATGAACCTGCATGCCACTGCCATCCACTTTGACATGCTGGGCTCCAGTCAGTACGTCGGTTCACTGGCAGGACGTGCGTGGGTCGAGCCGGACCGTTTCACGCCGTTCTACCGTCAGGTCCGCATCAGCGATGTCGTGGTGGAGGACGCGACCCACTTCCTCAAGGTCAGCGGCATCCCCGAATCGCCGGCAACGGACGTACGCATCTCGCGTGCCACCTCGAACTCCGGACAGCTCATCCGCATTCACGACATGGACGGTCTGGTGTTGGAAGATGCCGAACTGACTTCGCCTGACAATACCGTGGAGATATCCGACGGACGCAACCTCCGCTTCGAACGTGTGTCGTTCAAGGTGGACGGCGGACGGGTGTACCGGCAGATTGACGGCAAGCTCTCGTCACACATCGACTTCGTGGACTGTACACCCGAGGTGGAAGCCAAGCCGTGAGGCAGGACAGCATTGCCGGAGCGTGAAAAAGAGGTTAAATCTCAGGCGTGAGACTAAGCTTCGGACACCACGCCGCGTCTTAGATACAATCAAAAGAACAGTAACAGAACATCCTTATGAAAATGAATATCCTATGCGTGGGACTGCTCGCCTGCTGGTGGGCAGCCCCGTTGGAGGTCCGCTCGTTCGTCACGGTTGTGGCAGCGGACGGGAGTGGAGACTACCGTACCCTGCAGGAAGCCGTGAATGCCTGTCCGGCGGACGGAGACCGGCACCTCATCTTTGTGAAGAACGGGGTCTATGCCGAGCGGGTGAACCTGCCCAAGGGTAAGCTCATCAGTCTGCTGGGAGAAAGCCGCGACGGAGTGGTCCTCACCAACGACCGTAACCGGGGCAAGAACAGCCCTTACCGGAACTTCCGCGACATCACGACCTTGCAATGCTACGGCGACGACTTCTACATGGAGAACCTCACCGTGCGCAATACGGCAGGCAATGTCGGGCAGGCGGAGGCGCACTTCATCGCCGGGGCACGTCAGGTCTACCGCGACTGCCGTTTCACCGGATACCAGGACACGCAGCGCACGAAGAACGGTGCGTACGCCTACTTGCAGAACTGCCGCATCGAGGGGGCTGTCGACTTTATTTACGGCGACGGGCTGATGTATTACGACCATTGCACGATTCATTCCGTGAAGGGAGGAGGATACCTGACGGCTCCTGCCGAGTGTGCCCATACGACGGAACCGGCTGCTGACGGCAAACCTCTTCATTATGGCTACATCTTCCGCAACTGCAACCTGACGGCGGACCGCGACGTGCCTGCTGGAAGTTACTACCTGGGACGTCCGTGGAAGGAGCAGGCGGCTTCCTATTTCATCGGTTGCCGGCTGGGTGCGCATATCCATGCCAAGGGCTGGCGCGAGGGGAACGGCAACGAGGCGACTGCTGACTTTGCCGAGTCCGGCAGCCTGGATGCAAAAGGTGCTCCGGCAGATGTCAGCGGACGGGTGGCATGGAGTCGTCAGTTGTCCGAGGAGGACGCACGTCGGCTGACTCCCGAGACCGTGTTTGCCGTGATGTCCGGCGGAACAGACTTCCGTGTGAACGACTACTACCGTCCGGTGGAAGGTCCGGCGTGGGCAGAGCAGACGGGAAACGACCTGACTTGGGCTGCCGTACCCGATGCAGCAGGTTATCTGGTGTTCTGCGACGGCAACTACCTGACCGCCGTTGAGGGGACTTCATGCCGGGTGGACCAGGCAGAAGGACACATCTATACGGTGAAAGCCGTCTCGGCTGTGGGAGCAACGAGCCGTGCCGTGCGTGCACTGACTGCGGGAGAACGGACGCTGAAGGCATTCCCGACGGCGGAGGGCTTCGGCAAGTATGCGTCCGGTGGAAGAGGAGGCAAGGTAGTCACGGTGACCAACTTGCAAGACGATGCCGAAGGGAAGACCGTCGGTTCGCTGCGGTGGGCGTTGAACCGTTATCCGAGTGACTTCACGGTGGTCTTTGTCGTGTCGGGCACCATCGACCTGGTGGCGCCGTTGCGCTGCAACAAGCAGAACTTCACCATCGCCGGACAGACGGCACCGGGCGACGGCATCTGCATCTCGAAGAACAAGGTGAACCTGGGAGGCTCGCGGAACTTCATCATCCGCCACGTACGTTTCCGGGTGGGCAACCAGGATGCCGGCGGACATCAGCTGTCTGCCAATGCCCTCGGTGCGGAGAACTGCACGAACTTCATCATCGACCACTGCTCGTTCAGCTGGTCGGCGGAAGAGAACCTCAACACCTTCGACGACCACTTCCACACCGTGCAGTGGTGCATCGTCAGCGAAGGACTGTACCGTGCCGGACATGTGAAAGGCGTACGCGGCTACGGATGCCAGTGGGGCGGTTCGTCGGCGACCTACCATCACAACCTGCTGGCGAACAACTCGTCGCGTTCCTGTCGCTTCAACGGTGCACGGGGCAAGGACGTGGGGCAGGACCTCTCAGTCTACCTGGAATACATCAACAACGTCAACTACAACTGGGGCCGTGTCGCCTCCTGCTACGGGGCAGAGAACTCCTCGCAGCACCCCGACTACTACGGCTATGAGTCGAACTTTGTGAACAACTACTACAAGCCCGGCCCTGCCACGCCGGAGTCGCCGCTCTTCTTCTTCGAGCAGTCAATGGCACGGAAGGGGGCTGTCTCGCGCGGTCCTTCGGTCTGGTACCTGAATGGGAATGTGATGGAAGGCGATGCGTCGGTGACGGCAGACAACTGGAAGGGCGTACGTCCCGGGAAAGGCATGACCTACACGGTGGAGGAGATGAAGTCCGACACGACGGTCGTCCCCTCCGGTCGGCGTGATGCACCCCGCTACCAGTATGGCTGGCACCGGTATGCCTATCAGGATTACCAGCCTGCCGACGCGGCTTATGAGGCAGTGCTCAACGGGGCAGGAGCTTTCCCGCGCGATGCCGTCGACAGCCGTCTCATCGGCGACGTGCGCAGCGGAAGGGCTACGTACGGCAATGCCGGCATCATTGACTTGCCGACGGATGCCGAGGGCTTCCGTCCTTACCTGACGTATGACTCCTGTTCGGATCAGGATGGCGACGGCATGGACGATGCCTGGGAGCTGGCACACGGACTGGACCCTGCCAATCCCGATGACGGCAACCGGCTGACCCCCTCCGGTTATACGATGCTGGAGGTCTATCTGAACAGCCTTGTCGGCGAGAACATACGCCTCTCCGATTAACCCTCTTCCCCCGTCAGCTGCAGGGTGAGGTCCTCCACGTCGAGCCAGCGTCCGAATTTGCGTCCTACCTCGCTGAAGTGGGATGCCCGGCTGAATCCCAGCGCCCGGTGCAGGGCGACGCTCGCCTCGTTGGGGACGGTGATGCAGGCCACCAGCACATGGTAACCCCGCTCGCGGCATGCCCCGATGAGCCGTTCCATCAGGGCACGTCCGTATCCGTGGCGCGTGTGGTCGGGGTGCAGGTAGATGGTGGTCTCCACCGTCAGCCGGTAAGCCTCCTTGGTCTTCCACGGATGCACGTAGGCATAACCGACGAGCACTTCATCCTTCAGGCAGACGAAGGCAGGTTGGGATTCGATGACGGGGAGCAGCAGGCGGCGCATCTCTTCAGCGGAAGGGACCGCCGTGTCGAAGGTTACCACCGTGTGCTGCACATAGTGGGCGTAAATTGCTCGGACGGCTGCGAGGTCGTCCTCCCTCATGGGACGTATCTGTATCATGCTTTTTTCAAATCTTTTAGGCAAAGGTAAGGAAAATAGCTCCTATCTTTGTCCGCACATTCGTAAAACATCCGACCGACATGAAGAAACTCATTGCAGGGGCTTTCGCAGCTCTCTTCCCCTTGTGCGCCGGGGCGCAGACCTATCAGGAACTGGCGGAACATGCCTTCCGCTGTGTGGAGGCCGACAGCCTCGACCGGGCAGTTGTCCTGTTTCAGGAGGCGCTGAAGAAAGAGCCCGGCAACGCCTTCAACGCTTCGCTCTTTGCCGGAGTGGGAGAGATTTACCACCGTCAGGGACGTCAGCAGGAAGCCATCGAGCAGTACAGCCTCTCGCTCAATCTCCGTCCGAAGTCCGTCCCGACGCTGCTTGCCCGTGCGGGAGTCTATATGGAAGTGGGCGATGAACGCCGTGCATACACGGACTATTGCGATGTGCTCGACTTGGACAAGGACAACCGCGAAGCCCTCTTCTTCCGTGCCTACATCAATATGGAGCAACGCGACTACCGTGCCGCCCGTGTCGACTACGAACGCTTGCTGTTGCTCGATGCCAATCACTTCAATGCCCGCCTCGGTCTGGCTATCCTCAACCAGAAGGAAGGTCGCCTGAAGGAGGCCAATGACCAACTGTCCACACTCCTCACAGCCCATCCGCAAGAAGCTTCCCTCTATGCAGCCCGTGCCGATGTCGAGAAGGAACTGAAGGCTTATGACCTTGCCCTGCTTGACATGAGCGAGGCCATCCGCCTGCAACCTTCACAGGCGCAACATTACCTCATCCGTGCCGCCATCTATGTGAAGTTGGGCAGGAAGAAGGACGCGCGTGCCGACCTGGAGCGTGCCGTCGAACTGGGTGTTCCCCGTGTTTCGCTGAAGGATTTTATCCGGGATAATGAGTGAGTGGGGGAGATGATGAGTGGCGTGTGGTTGTCAAAAAGCACCCCTTTCCACTGTTTCCTCTTGACAAATTTGCGGAAATGCACCTTTTGTGCTAACTCGTCTTTTCCCAATTCCGCTTAAACTAGCGTTCAATAGCAAATGAATGCAAACGAAAATGCTCTAAAAAGCCTCTTGTTTTAGAAAACTATACAGTTGAATTTCGGAATCCTTACATTTTAACGTCCAAACAATGTTGTTTCACGCGTCAAACAATATTGTTTGGCGAGCCAAACACATTAGTTTCACCTCTCAAACAATATTGTTTCGTCCGCGAAAGTCCAATCTTTGGAAAATGGAATGCAAAAACACCGGGTTTCACTCTCCAGAAGGTGAGTGGTGTCAACAAATCGGAAAGTTTCGTTATGCGTGGTGTATGTATCTTCCGATGTCTGTCGGGAAAGGTCCTGTGTCTGTAAGGTTTCAGAATAATGCCATTCCGTGTGAATCTGCATCCATGTGTATTTTGCGAATCGCCCGAGAAGGGCCTTGGAATCCACCAAACCGTATTTTGGTGCGAGGAAGGGCACTGTGGAGGGCTTCGTTTGACAAAATGTCAAAAGTTCCACCCAATCGTCAGATTCGGATATTCAGTATTTACAGAATTATCCTCGAAAGCGTCTTTGTAACTCCTGCATACGTTCAAGCATGGTGGCAAAGGGAATGGCATTTCCTGCCAGAATCATCTTTCCTCTCATGAGGTTATAGTCTTGCTCCCACGCAGACAGGTACTCTTCAGGAGGTAGTAACAGAATGGTTTTTCTGATGTCGGTGTCATAGTCAATCCCTTTCATGGAGGTATAGTGCTTTCTGTGGTGGCTTATGCTTTGCCACAGGGCATCATCGCTTACCGCTTTACGTGCAAATGCTTCGTCCATCATGCGTTCCAAGTCGTACAGGTGTCGTGACTTCCGGTTGGCATTGGCACACCGGTCGGTTGAGAAAAGCTCGTGCAACAAGAACGCTTTTTCTAAGAATGTCTTTGCGGGAAGTGCAGTGCGAATGTTGGTTTGTACTAACTGTGTGCTGACTTGTGGAAAGGCGTCTGAAAGCATGCTGTTAACAGACGCATTGGTGTATGGCTCCATGAGGGAGCGTGCACTTACCTCCAGCATTACCGTAGGCTTGATGTACTCGGAGGTGATTTGCTGATATTCTTCCGGAAACAATGTTTTGTAAGCAATATACACCTGTCTGGGTTCCGGGTATGTGTTATCGCCCTCTCCATCTTCCTGCGCTTCTACGTTACACCAGGCATCCAAACCGAGTCGGGAGATGACGGTACGCAGCGCATCGCAAAATTCGGTGCGGACGAAGACCGAGGATGCTTTGCGCAACTTTTTGATTTGTTTGGTCGTCGGACTGTCACCGTCAAAAGTACCGAAGTTATCGCCGTATGCAAGGTCTATATCCTCCGACATACGATTGATCAGTCTCCAGACTTTGCTCAGCGATGAACCTCCTTTGAACACCAGCTTATCTTCAAACGGCAAGTTGAATACTGCTTGCAGCATGAACGTAACCCAGAGGTCCTTCTCTATTACGGTTTTGGGTAAACCGGCTTTGATGGCAGTCTGCTCGATAAAGAGAATTTTGCCATTATCATCCAAGTCAAAGTACTTTATCATAGAAAGAGAGTATGTAGTTTCTGATCCAGGCAGGCATGAGCTTCAAGTCCACTTTTGTCTGTTCCAGGGGAATGTTTGCCAGCAACTTTTTTATGCGCTCGGTTTGTTCGGGCAATACATGGTCTTTGCCTATCTCTTTTAGGGCAAATGTCAGTAGCATCAGCGTACGGTTTGTGAACGTGAAGTTTTTCAAGGGTGCATGAATGAATTTCAGCGTTCTGCCATTGTTCATTTTGATTTCTTTGGTTCTGCCGTCTGTAAGGAAGCAGAGGTTCATGGGCACTTGCGTTGATAGTCCAAGGAGATTGGCTGCATTCGCCCCGGTCGGTTCGATGCGCACTGCATCTCTTTCTGCCAACCTGCGCGCCACATCTTCCAACGAGGGATAGATGACGCCTAGACCATACACGTCGTCAACTTTTGGTCTATAATAGATACCTTGTCCAAGACGCATGATTTTCCCTGCATTGGTTTCGCGCTCCAACACTTTCTGAATCACGGATGGCTTGATACCTGTGTCTGACAGGTCGGATGAAAAGAATACCGTCCCTGCATCCAGCTCGCTGATTTGTTTACTTATGATACTGCTCTGTGTAGGCATAATTGTTAATTCTGTCGCAAAAATACTGCAAATTTCCGACAAATAAGTGTGGTGAGATATTATTTCGAACGTGTTTTCCATTGACCGGAATCAAAAATACAAGTTGACAGCTAAAGGAGTGGTCTTTCCCTCCACTCCCTTTCCAAAATAGTTTCTAACTTTGTGGCATGACCATTGAAAATACCAGTAAAATGAAAACAACAGGTTGGTGGGGGATGCTGATGCTGTTCCTCTGTACATTCGGCTTGATAAGCTGTGATGACGAAAACGAAGAAGGCAGAAAAGTGACGGACTACAAGGAGATTGTGCTGACTGTCGCTTCGAAGAAAGTTCCGGGTATCCTGGGTGACGGGCATAGTCATCTCACGGAGGTCTATGCGGTCAAAGAGGAACCGTCCGATGAATGGAGTGCCTTCGGCTACATCGACGGATTTGAGTTTGAACCGGGATACGAGTACAGGATAAGGATAAGCAGGACCAGTTACCTGGATTACAGCATGGGGCAACCGGCTTGGGACGAACAGAAATTGCTGGAGGTAATCTCCAAGGACAAGAAGGACTCGGAAGGCTTGCCGTTGCACTTGATTCCGGAAGCGTATTACAGCCGCATTCCGTTCCCCCAATACAGCTATGCGGTTGATGCAGGCCAGAAAGAACCGGTTGAGCAGGATTTGAAAGAGAACCCCCTCATTCCTTTGGATGGCCACTACATGCTTTATAGCAGAGAGGAGGGCTTTCAGGTGTTGGCGGTGCAGGATGCCGACCATGCATACGGACCGTATCAGATACGGCTGGAGGGGAAGGCACCGGAAGAGATACCGGAATCGTATAAGTCGCTTCCTCCGGAGGGGGTACATATCGTCAGTTATGCAGCATGGACTTTTCTGGGTGAAGAAGGAGATGAAACCGAACGTCTCTCCTTTGATACGTTCATCGGTTATGGAACCAGGACCAGGAACGTCGGACCTACTCCCGATGTCTTTTTGCTTTATAAGGACCTGACCACCCATTACCAGGTCAAATATCCGGAAGCGGGAGTGAAATCGGTCGTGGTTGCCTATAAACTTTCGTCAATAGGATGAACTCTTTCGTCAACTTGGACCGGATGGTCCAGAATACATCGGGAAACAGTTGAGTGGTACTTCAATTTTTGCTATCTTGTCGCCGCTTTACAGCCCCGCTTTGCTCCGGATGAGGAACAAGGGGCTGGAATCCGAATACAACAATCAAACCCTATAAACCATGAACAAACTTATGAAACCATGGCTGCCGGTGTTGCTGTTGGGATGTGCTGTGCCGACAATGGCACAGACTTTCCAGGAATGGCAGGACCCGGGAGTGAATGAAGTCAATCGAGAACCGATGCACACGGCCTATTTTGCTTATCCCGATGAGGCTGCGGCGTTGGAAGGCGTCAAGGAGAATCAGAAGAATTACCTGTCTCTGAACGGAGTGTGGAAATTCCACTGGGTGAAGGATGCCGATGAGCGTCCCACTGATTTCTTCCGAAAGAATTTTGACGATACGGCGTGGACGACGATGTCTGTCCCCGGCCTGTGGGAGCTGAACGGCTTCGGTGACCCCATCTACGTGAATGTGGGTTATCCTTGGCGCGAGCATTACCGGAACAATCCGCCTCAGGTGCCGACCGAGGAGAATCACGTCGGCAGTTACCGCCGCACGATTACCGTGCCTGCCGACTGGCAGGGCAAGCAGGTGTTCATCCACCTGGGGTCGGTGACCTCGAACGTGTACCTGTGGGTGAACGGACGCTTCGTGGGTTACAGCGAGGACAGCAAGCTGGAGGCGGAGTTCGACGTGACCCGTTACCTGAAGAAAGGCGAGAACCTGATTGCCTTCCAGGTGTTCCGTTGGTGTGACGGTACGTACCTGGAGGACCAGGACTTCTTCCGCTATTCCGGTGTCGGTCGTGACTGCTATCTCTATGCACGCGAACGGAAGCGCATCCGCGACATCCGTGTGACTCCCGACCTGGATGCCGACTACCGTAACGGCAGCCTGGCAGTGAAGCTCGATGTGGAAGGCAGCGGCAGTGTGTCGCTCCGTCTGCTGGATGCTGCCGGACGTCAGGTGACGGCAACAACCCTGAAAGGCAGCGGGGAACGGACGGCAAGTCTGACGGTGGACAACCCGCAGAAGTGGACGGCTGAGACACCTTATTTATATACCTTGCTGGCTGAGTATGCCGACGGCAAGCGGGTGAGCGAGGTTATCCCCGTCAAGGTGGGCTTCCGCAAGGTGGAAATCAAGGGCGGACAGCTCTGCATCAACGGACGTCCGGTACTGATTAAGGGAGCCAACCGCCACGAGATGGACCCCGACAACGGTTATGTGGTGTCCCGTGAACGGATGTTGCAGGATATCCGCATCATGAAGGAGATGAACATCAATGCCGTGCGTACCTGTCACTACCCCGACGACCCCTACTGGTATGAACTCTGCGACGAATATGGCATCTACATGGTTGCCGAAGCGAACGTCGAGTCACACGGCATGGGCTATGACGAGCAGACGTTGGCAAAGCGGGAAGACTACAAGCTGGCACACCTGCAACGCGACCAGCGCAACGTGCAGCGCAACTTCAACCATCCGTCGGTCATCATCTGGTCGATGGGCAATGAAGGCGGCTTCGGTCCGAACTTCGAGGCATGCTACCGTTGGACAAAAGCCGAGGACCCGTCGCGCCCCGTTATGTACGAGCGTGCCGGTCTGAATGAATATACCGACATCTTCTGCCCGATGTATATGGGATACGAAGGGTGTGAACGCTATGCGCAGGGCAACGACTCCCGTCCGCTGATTCAGTGTGAGTATGCACACGCGATGGGCAACTCGCAGGGAGGATTCAAGGAATACTGGGACCTGATACGGAAATACCCCAAGTATCAGGGTGGTTTCATCTGGGACTTTGTCGACCAGTCCGTGCTGGTGCGTCGTGACGGAAAGACCTTCTATGGCTATACGGGAGACTGGAACAACTACGACAGCAAGTTCGACCAGAACTTCTGCAACAACGGACTCATCGCTCCCGACCGTACGTGGAATCCTCACGCCTACGAGGTGCAGCGTGTCTACCAGTCCGTCTGGGTGACTCCCGTGGAGGGAAGAACCGGACAGGAAGTGGAGGTCTACAACGAATACGCCTTCCGCAACCTCGACAACTATTACCTGGAGGCTACCGTGTTGGTAGACGGACGTCCGGTGGCAAAGGGGCAGACCGACCTCACGGGTGTAGCGCCCGGTGAACGGAAACGCTTCCAGCTTCCGGTGATTGTGCCTGCACAGGCAGGGAATGCAGAAGTGCTGGTCAATGTGGCAGTCCGTCTGAAGGAGAGCGAGCCGTTGCTGGATGCCGGCTTTGCCGTGGCGAAGAACCAATGGGCTTTGCAGGACTGGCAGTTTGACAAGGCTTATGCACCGGAGACGGCACCTGCCTATCCGCTGGAGGCGCTGTCGGTGAAAGATGACGGAGGGGTGTTGCAGATTACCGGCGAATCATGCAGCTGGAGCTTTGACCGCGAGGACGGTTTCCTGACCGGTTACCGGGTGAACGGATGTGAGCAGCTGGCAGAAGGCGGACGACTGACACCGAACTTCTGGCGTGCACCGACAGACAACGACATGGGTGCCAATCTCCAGAAGAAACTGGCCGTCTGGCGTAATCCCGGCTACCACCTGCTGGACATGAATGTGTTGCCCCAACCCGATGGCACCGTACAGCTGACCACGACCTATCGCCTGGAACAGGTCGATGCACGGCTGACGCTGACCTATACCTTCTATAAGGACGGCGTGATGAAGGTCCATCAGGCATTGGAGGCGGCAGGTAAGGAAGGTCCCATGTTGCCCCGCTTCGGCATGCAGATGCAGGTACCCGCAACAATGGAATACATCACCTACTATGGCAGAGGACCCGTGGAGAACTATGCCGACCGCAAGGAGGCTGCCGACCTGGGCATCTATCACCAGACGGTGACGGAACAGTTCTATCCCTACATCCGTCCGCAGGAGACCGGCAACAAGTGTGACGTACGCTGGTGGAAACTGACGGAGAAGGGAGGTCGCGGACTGGAACTTCGCGGAGCTGCACCGCTGTCCGTCTCGGCATTGCACTATTCGGTTGCTCAGCTGGATGACGGAGACAACAAGGACAATCGCCACTCTGAGCTGATTACCCCGTCCCCCTACACCAACTGGTGCATTGACAAGGTACAGATGGGCTTGGGCTGTGTCAACACCTGGGGTGCCCTGCCGCTTCCCAAGTATCTCTTGCCGCTCGGTGACTATGAGTATACATTTTTCATTTACCCCATCCGTTGAGGAGCAATGAACCGATAGGACAGTCCTGTTGAGATAAAAATAAACATCCCCGTCGTGATTTTATGTCATCGGTGGGGATGTTTTTTTTCGGTTCTTCCTAGCCGGAAGCTTACGGGGTTGACGGTCGGAATCTCAGGACGCTCACTGCTTCTTCAGGTACTTCCGGATGAGGCTGACGAAGCCATCGCCGTATTTCTCCCGCTTGAAGTCCCCGATGCCGCTGATGTTCCCGAACGCCTCTACCGTTGTCGGACGGATACTGCACAGCAGATGCAGCACTTTGTCAGAAAGGACAATGTATGCGGGGTAGCCTTGCTCGTCGGCTAATTTCTTACGGTGAGCACGGAGTATTTCAAACAAATCGTCGTCCTCTTCTCGCAGCTCGGGCTTGAGCAGCGGACGTTCTTTCTCGACACTCTTCTTCCGTTGTCCTTTTTTCTTTGTTTCCTCCTTGTCGCGCCGGATGACTACCAGCATGGCTTTCTCCTGTCCGAAGAGAATCTTGCGCCCGCTTTCCGTCACCTTCAGGTGATTGTCCTCGTTGTAGGCAATCTCGAAATAGCCCAGCTGCAGCATTTGCAGCAGATAGTCCTGCCAGTCGCGTGCCGGTACGTCGCGTCCGGCTCCGAAGGTCTTCAACCGGTCGAAGCCGTTGGAGGTAATCTCATGGGTGTAGTTTCCTCGCAGGACATCGACCAGCAGGTGGGTACTGATGCGTTCATTGGCACGGACGATGGCACTCAATGCTTTCTGCACCAGGATGGTCCCGTCAAAGCGTTGGGGAGGATTCAGGCAGACGTCGCAATGTCCGCAGTCGTATTCGCGATTCTCTCCGAAATAGTTGAGCAGGATGCGTCTCCGGCAGATGTCGGCTTCGGCATATTGCTGCATGCGGTGGAGCTTGTCGAGGTTGATTTCCTGTTGCGAGCTTTCGTTGGCAAATTTGGACAGCAGGATGATGTCCCCCAACGAGTAGAACAGCAGAGTGTCCGACTCCAGTCCGTCTCGTCCGGCGCGGCCTATCTCCTGGTAGAAGTTCTCCATGCTCTTGGGCAGGTTGTAGTGGATGACCCAACGTACGTTTGACTTGTCGATGCCCATGCCGAATGCGATGGTCGCACACACCACCTGTACCCGGTCGTTGATGAAGTCCTCCTGTGCACGGTCCCGTGCTGCGGGGCTGAGTCCGGCATGGTACATGGTGGCGGAGATTCCATGCCGTTGCAGGGCGGCTGCAACTATTTCCGTCTTGTTCCGGCTCATGCAGTAGATGATGCCGCATTGCCCCCGGTGACGGTCGATGAAATCAAGGATGGCGCGCATCTTCTCCTTCTGTTGGTATCCCCGTTTCACGGTCAGGCTCAGGTTCGGTCGGTCGAACGAGGAAATGAAGATACGCGGGTCTTTCAGTTGCAGCTGGTCGAGGATGTCCTGCCGCGTGATTTTGTCGGCAGTGGCAGTGAGGGCAATCATCGGTATGCGTGGAAATTCCTTGCGCAGCACCTTGAGCTGGGTATATTCCGGACGGAAGTCATGTCCCCACTGGGAGATGCAATGCGCCTCGTCGATGGCAAAGAGGGATACGTTGATGTCTTTCAGCAGGAAATTCACTTCGCCCATCAGGCGTTCGGGAGAGATATAGAGCAGCTTGATGCGTCCTTGCAGGCAATTCTTGCGTAGCAGGGCATTCTCTGCCTCCGAGTTGCCGCTGTTGAGTGCTGCGGCAGCGATACCGTTGGCGCGCAGTGCCTCCACCTGGTCTTTCATGAGGGAAATGAGCGGCGATATCACCACCGTCGTTCCCTCCATCAGCAGGGCGGGCAGCTGGTAACAGATGGATTTTCCTCCACCGGTCGGCATGAGCACCAGGGTGTCTCTGCGGACAAGGACATTGCGTATGATTTCTTCTTGGAGAGGTCGGAACGAGTCGTATCCGAAGTAAGTTTTCAGTGTCTGTAACATCATGGACGGATGTCTGTTTTTAGTATGGTCTGCAAAGATACATAAATAGGTTGAAGGGGCAAGACGGCCTCTTCTCGAATTGAGTCGTTGGGGATGAAGGAGTCTCCCGATGTTTTCAAGAAGCCTTTTCCGATGAGGCTTATTGTTTACAATACAAGTTACTTGATTTATTCTTTATTCTTTACAAATGGAAGTTCTTTTAAAATTCCTGATTCTTGTATACTCGAAAATGTTTTTGTTAATTATTGAATAAGATTTTCCCCTTTTAAGACGAATTCCTAGAAAGAATGATAACGTGGATTTCACCTATATATAATAGGTATAGTCAAGTTTCATTTGGGCGTCCGATGGGAAATAATCTCATTTCATTCCGTAACAGACGGTACCCGCCCCGAAACTCACAAATCGACTTTGGTTTCTTGCATTTAAGCGTGCGTTATACACCAAATGAACCCCCGACATGGTTTCAAATGAAATTTAAAGTAAAACAATCAGGTGTTTCAGGTTTTTTATTTCGTAAGTCTCCGAAAAGGATTAATCGGGTTAATATTCTTTTTGAAAAAAAAGATTAAAGGTGTATTGTTTACAGAAAAAAATATATGTACTTTGTGTGAATCCAAGGAAAAGAGAATTAATGTAAAAATTTCTACAAGAACTTATGACAAAAATGGCGAAGGATGTTGAAGGAGGAGAGGTACGTCGCCCCTACAACATTAGAGAAAGAAAGGAAAAGGATGCTGCTTATCGGTCCTTGATCCGCGCTGAACTGGCGGACGAACTGTATGATAAGATTGTGAACATCATCGTTGCTCAGAAGAAGTACAAAGATCCTGACTATTCTGCCAAGGAGCTGGCGTCGGACTTGAAGACCAATACCCGCTACCTGTCAGCAGTCATCAACTCACGCTTCGGTATGAACTACTCATGTCTGGTCAATGAATACCGCATCCGTGAAGCGGCGCACCTGTTGATTGACCGGCGTTATCTGGACAAGAACGTGGAAGAAATCAGTACGATGGTAGGCTTTGCCAACCGTCAGTCGTTCTATGCCGCATTCTATAAGTTGAAAGGGGAGACTCCCCGCAACTATAGGCGGAGACATCTGGAGAAGAACAGCAAGTAACTTCACACGATAGCTTGAAATTGGGAAGGTTGTCTGGAAAGTCTGCTTTGACGTTGGGCTAGGGAAGGGGAGGGGACTCCTGCTTCCTGAATTGAGAGAATGGGTGCCCGGACGCTGAAGCGCTTTGCAGACAACCTTCATTTGTTGATACCATGAATTCAAAATAATAGTGATTATGAAGAAAAGAATGATGCAAATGGCTATGACTACAATGTTATTGACAGCTTGTGGCACGGCAAATAAGGAGGCTGTGCCGGCTGACGATTTTAAGTACACCGTGGAGCAGTTTGCCGACTTGCAGATTCTGCGTTACAAGGTGAAGGACTTTGACAAGCTCACCTTGAAGCAGAAAGAGCTGGTCTACTACCTGTCGCAGGCTGCCCTCGAAGGTCGGGACATCCTGTACGACCAAAATGGCAAATACAACCTGACCATCCGCAAGATGCTGGAGACGGTCTACACCGACTATCAGGGAGACCGGGCGGACAGTAACTTCGTCAACATGGAGACTTACCTGAAACGGATGTGGTTCTCCAACGGTATCCATCATCACTATGCAACCGACAAGTTTGTGCCGGGCTTCACGCAGGAGTTCTTCCGGGAAGCACTGAAGGGAGTCGATGCAGCCAAACTTCCGTTGGCGGAAGGACAGACCGTGGACCAGTTGTGTGACGAGGTGTTCCCCGTCATCTTCGATCCGGATGTGATGAAGAAACGGGTCAATCAGGCTGATGGCGAAGACCTGATACTCACGTCCGCCTGCAACTATTACGAAGGCGTGACTCAGGCTGAAGCCGAGGCGTTCTATAATAAGATGAAGAACCCTGCCGATACCATGCCGGTGATGTTCGGCATGAACAGCCGCCTGGTGAAGGAGAACGGCAAAATCCATGAAAAGGTCTGGAAGGTCGGAGGACTGTATGGCAAGGCTATCGAACGCATCGTCTACTGGTTGCGCAAAGCCGAGACCGTAGCGGAGGATGACCAGCAGAAGGCTGTCATCGACAAGCTGATTGCGTTCTATACCACCGGAGACCTGAAGACGTTTGACGAGTACTCCATCCTGTGGGTGAACGAGCAGAATGCCAAGGTGGACTTTGTCAATGGCTTCATCGAAAGCTATGGAGATCCCCTCGGACTGAAGGCAAGCTGGGAGTCCATCGTAAACTTCAAGGATGAAGAGGCGACCAAGCGGACCGAAACACTGAGTGCCAACGCCAAGTGGTTTGAGGAACACTCGCCGGTAGACAACCGCTTCAAGAAGGATACCGTGAACGGCATTACCGCCAAGGTCATCACGGCAGCCATCCTGGGCGGCGACCTCTATCCGTCGACAGCCATCGGAATCAACCTGCCCAACTCCAACTGGATTCGCAGTGTACACGGTTCGAAGTCGGTGACCATCGGAAACCTGACCGATGCCTACAACAAGGCTGCCCACGGCAACGGGTTCAACGAGGAGTTTGTGTACAGCGACACCGAGCGCGCCTTGCTCGACAAGTATGCCGACCTGACCAACGACCTGCATACCGACTTGCACGAATGCCTGGGACACGGTTCGGGACAATTGTTGCCGGGTGTTGACCAGGATGCCCTGAAAGCATACGGGTCGACTATCGAGGAGGCACGTGCCGACCTCTTCGGCCTGTATTACCTGCCTGATGCCAAGATGGTGGAACTGGGACTGACTCCGGATGCGGAAGCCTACAAGGCGGAATATTACACCTACATGATGAACGGACTCATGACGCAGCTCGTGCGCATCGAACCGGGAAACAACGTGGAGGAAGCACACATGCGCAACCGTCAGCTGATCGCCCGCTGGGCCTTCGAAAACGGCAAGGCGGACAACGTGGTGGAACTGGTGAAGAAGGACGGAAAAACCTATGTAAAGGTGAACGACTATGAGAAGTTGCGTGCCCTCTTCGGCAAGCTCCTGGGAGAAATCCAACGCATCAAGTCGGAAGGTGACTTCGATGCAGCCCGCAACCTCGTGGAGACGTATGCCGTGAAGGTAGACCCCGAGTTGCACAAGGAGGTGCTTGCCCGCTATGAGAAACTTCACCTGGCTCCTTATAAGGGCTTTGTCAATCCGGTATACACACCGGTGACCGACAAGGACGGCAACATCACCGACGTGAAGATTTCCTATGAGGAAGGTTATGCCGAGCAGATGTTGCGCTACAGCAAGGAATATGCCAACCTGCCTTACCGCAACGAATAAAGGAGTATACCCATGATGGATTTGCAAGAAACACTGAAGGACATCAAGACCCAGTTCCGCATGGGAATGAACGGTGTCACTTCGAAAAGCATGCGCGACAAGGGGCTGGACTACAAACTCAACTTCGGGGTGGAAGTCCCCCGGTTGAAAGAGATCGCCGCCCGCTATGCGAAAGACCATCAGCTGGCGCAGGCTCTCTGGAAAGAGAACATCCGCGAATCGAAGATACTGGCAGCCATGCTCCAGCCCGTCGACACCTTCTATCCCGAGATTGCGGAGATATGGGTGGAGGACATGCACTACCCCGAGCTGGCGGAACTGACCTGTCAGCACCTGTTCCAGTATCTGCCCTACGCTTCCGAAAAGGCGTTCGAGTGGATTGCCGACGAACGTGAATACTTTGCAGCCTGCGGTTACCTGATTCTGGCACGTCTGTTTACCCGCCACCAGGCACTCAGCGAACGTTCGGCAAACGAGTATCTCGACCAGGTGGTTGCCGCACTTCAGTCCGGCACACCTTTCGTCCGCCGGTGTGCCTACGCTTCGCTGCTGAAATACGTACAGCAAGGGCAGGATGCAGGCAAAAAGGCCCTGGCAGCCCTGGCACCCCTGCAAGAGTCAGCCGATGAGACGCTGCGCAACCTTTATGAGGAAGTAAAACTTGAGACGGAGGGTTGAACTGCCGTCTGCATGACCTGACATATCCCGGCGAGCCGATGAAGGAGGACAGTACCGCTCCGTCCTCCTTTCGGCTCGCCGGCTTGTCTTTCCGACGGACGATTCCGTATTTTTTGCATCCGTCCCTTTCAAATATTCACAGGTTTCTTTTCTGTTTCAGCGAAAAGGCGTAATTTTGCGCGTAAACCCTATGAGTTTGTTAAGACGTGGACAATGTAAAAGATAGAGTCAAACAACTGTTTACCGAGTATCTTCGTGTCAATAAACATCGCAAGACACCCGAGCGTTTTGCCATACTCGATGCTATCTATTCCATTGACGGACATTTTGACATCGAAACCCTCTACGGCATCATGCTGAGCAAGGAGAACTTCCGTGTCAGCCGTGCCACGCTTTATAACACCATCGTGCTGCTTCTCGACGCCAAGCTGCTCATCAAACATGCTTTCGGCAACACCGCCCAATATGAGAAGTCGTTCAATATCGAGACCCACCACCACCTTATTTGTACCACTTGCGGACGAGTGTCTGAATTCCAGGACGAGGACCTGCAGACCCACATTGCACAGATGGACCTGAAGAAGTTCCAGATGTCGCACTATTCGCTCTATATCTATGGGACATGCGGACGGTGTGCGGCTGCGGCGCGACGGAGGAAAAAACAAACCCCGGACAAGAAATGACACAACATACTATAAAAAACAAAAAGATCATGAAAGTAGACGTCTTGCTAGGACTCCAATGGGGAGACGAAGGCAAAGGTAAAGTTGTCGACGTGCTGACCCCGAACTATGACGTAGTAGCTCGTTTCCAAGGCGGACCGAATGCCGGTCATACGCTTGAGTTTGAAGGACAGAAATATGTGCTCCGCTCCATTCCCTCCGGAATCTTCCAGGGTGACAAGGTGAACATCATCGGCAACGGTGTGGTGCTCGACCCGGCCCTCTTCAAGGCGGAAGCCGAGGCGCTCGAAGCGTCGGGACACGACCTGAAGGAACGCCTTCACATTTCAAAGAAAGCCCATCTCATATTGCCTACCCACCGCATTCTCGATGCTGCCTATGAGGCTGCCAAGGGAGCTGCCAAGGTGGGAACCACCGGAAAGGGTATCGGACCGACCTACACCGACAAGGTGAGCCGGAACGGATTGCGCGTGGGGGACATCCTGCATGATTTCGAGAAGAAGTATGCAGCAGCCAAGGCACGTCACGAGCAGATTCTCAAGAGCCTGAACTATGAGTACGACATCACCCAGCTGGAAAAGGAATGGATGGAAGGTATCGAATACCTGAAGCGTTTCCACCTGGTGGACAGCGAGCATGAAATCAACAACCTCTTGAAAGACGGGAAGTCAGTGCTTTGTGAAGGAGCACAGGGAACGATGCTCGATGTGGACTTCGGTTCCTATCCTTTCGTGACTTCCTCCAATACGGTGTGTGCAGGCGCCTGCACGGGTCTCGGTGTGGCTCCGAACAAAATCGGCGAAGTCTTCGGCATCATGAAGGCCTATTGTACCCGTGTGGGCAGCGGTCCGTTCCCTACGGAGCTGTTTGACGAGACGGGAAAGACCATCCGTGCCATCGGCCACGAATATGGCGCCGTGACCGGACGTGAACGTCGTTGCGGCTGGATTGACCTGGTTGCCTTGAAGTATGCCATCATGGTCAACGGGGTGACCCAGCTCATCATGATGAAGAGCGATGTGCTCGACGGATTCGACACCGTGAAGGCATGCGTGGCCTACAAGGTGAACGGCGAAGAAATCGATTACTTCCCCTATGACATCAACGAGGGTATCGAGCCGGTCTATGTGGAGATGCCGGGATGGAAGACCGACATGACGAAGATGACCAGTGAAGACGAGTTCCCCGAGGAATTCAATGCCTACATGTCGTTCCTGGAGTCGGAACTGGAGACACCCATCAAGATTGTCTCCGTGGGTCCTGACCGCGAACAGACCATCGTACGTTATACGGAAAAAGACTGAACCGCCCACGATGGAGGGTAGCAACCGGGTGCTTGCTGACACCGGCTGTGCCCCGTCGGTGCGGATACCAAGAAACGAAGACACGGAGGAAACAGGGGAAGCCCGGGTTTCATTCCGTGTCTTTTACTTTTTTTACTAAAACATTCCCAAAAAGCCTCTGTATAAATGGCAGTTCCTGACTGAATTCCTATCTTTGGCACATCGTTTGCTTTTCCTTAAACAGATTAATCATTAAACACATAGAAACATTATGATTGGATATTGGATATTGTTTGGTGCCATTGCCGTCATCAGTTACCTGGTGCAGGCAAATTTGAAGAACAAGTTTGAACGCTACTCGAAGATTCCCACCGAAAACGGAATGACCGGGCGCGAGATTGCCCTGAAGATGCTCCACGACAACGGCATCTATGACGTGCAGGTGACTCATACGCCAGGCATGTTGACCGACCACTATAATCCGATGAACAAGACGGTCAACCTCAGTGAAGGCGTCTATGCCAGCAACAGTGTGGCTGCCGCTGCGGTGGCTGCCCATGAATGCGGACACGCCGTGCAACATGCCCGCGCCTATGCTCCGTTGCGGCTGCGTTCGGCATTGGTTCCCATCGTGCAGTTCTCGTCAGGCATCGTGCCTTGGATTCTGCTCATCGGCATGCTCACCCTTCAGGTGTTTCATGGGCTGATGCTGTTGGGTATCATCTTGTTTGCCATGACGACGCTGTTCAGCTTTATCACTCTTCCGGTGGAGATTGACGCCAGCCGACGTGCCTTGGCATGGCTCAACAGTGCCGGCATCACGACTGTCCGCACTCACGACAAGGCTACGGATGCATTGCGGTCTGCCGCTTATACCTACGTCATTGCCGCACTCAGCTCGCTTGCCACATTACTTTATTACGTGATGATTTACCTGGGTGGACGTCGCGAATAAGTCCTCCCTGATACAGACTTTGATACAGGAAGCTGTTTTGAATCCTTGCCTGTTTGCGCCCGGAGACGGATGCAGGAGGAAGGGGATTCAAAACGGCTTTTTTATTTCCGGTTCCGTCAGAGAGACCGAATCGCGTGCAATGATGTCCTTGGCAGGACCGGTCACCTGGATGACGGGACGGATCTGTTCGGCTTCAGCTTCCGTGATAAGTCCCTTTTTTGCCAATCGGTCGGCAATGAGGTGGTAGTAGCCGGAGAGATTCTCACGCAGGTTGCCTTCCGCATCAAACGAACTGCGGAAGTGCTTGGGCTTGGGGACGATGGATGCCAGGAAGATGGCTTCTTCCGTACTGAGTTCGGAGGGACGCTTGTTGAAGTAGAAGTGTGAAGCCTCGGCGGCTCCGTAGACCAGCGGTCCCCATTCGATGATGTTCATGTAGACTTCATACATACGCTCCTTCGAGGTCAGTCCCTGGTTTTCGATGAGCCACACGATGAGTGCTTCCTCCAGCTTGCGGGTGATGTTCTTCTGACGGTTGAGAAACACATTCTTCACCAGTTGCATGCTGATGGTGCTGCCTCCTCGGGCGAACTTCCGCTTCTTCAAGTCCTCGATGAGCGCCTCGCGCAGGGCATCGATCAGGAAGCCGCGGTGGTAGAAGAAGGCCCCGTCTTCACTCTGCATCACTGCCATTTGCAGCAAGGGGGAGATTTGGCTGAGGGGTGTGAAGTGCTCCCACGACGGACCGATGGGGAAGGTGCGGACAGGACGTCCGTTCTCGTAAGCCGTGTATTCGAACTCGCCGTTCATCTTGCTCAGGTTGGCGTTGCCGTAACGGACGATGCGGAAATTCTTCTTTTGCAGCTCCGACTCCAGCTTCAGGCTGTCAAGGCAGGCAAAGTCGACGTCGAGCAATCCGCGGTACGCCAGTTCGCCTTCCGTCTGGATGCCGTCGAGGGTGTCAAAGAGTCCTTTGGGCAGGGAGCCGAAGAGGTCCTGCGAGGGGAACCACGGACGGTTGACCGATGCCCGGACATGCCACCGTTCCAGGGGCGAGAGCCGTGTGTCGGACCGATGGGTGAGGCAGAGGTAGGGATGGAACGTCAGCCGGTTGAAACGCACGGTGCTGGTACTGTCCAGCTCGATGTCCTGCGGACGGAAGTTCAGGCGGCAGTCCAGTGTGCCGCGGTCGAGGCGGACGGTATCAGGCGACAGGGCCGGATGGAACACCTGCAATCCGGCGACATGTGTCCGTCCGTTGAGTTGCGTGAGGCTGCTTCCGCCACTTGTCTCCGTCAGTCGGCAGGTCAGGGTGTCGAGCCGGATGTCTGCCCCGATGCGGCGTTGCAGGTAGGGCAGTCGCAGAGGTTGGCGTCCGTCAGCTGACAGACAGACGTCGATGTTGCGTTCCGAGGGGGACAGCTGTCCGCTCAAGGTCCATTGCTGGGTGGGGAGGGAGTCTTCCGTGATGGAGAGGTGAGTCCGGAAGCGGTTGTTCTCGATGAGCAGTTCGGGCAGACGGAGGGTGACACCGTGGGTGTTGTGCCGTTCGCGGATGCAGACGTTGCTGATGCGTCCGTTGTCGGGTACCCGTCCGTAGAGCCAGCTCAGGAGTATGTGCATGCGGGTGGCATAGTTGGCTGTCCGGTCGGACGATTCCTGTGTGCCGCTGTCGGTTCCACGGAAGAGGAAGTCATAGTTGGCGGTGGAGTCGTTCTTCAACAGGTTGGTAGACAGTCCGTCCAGGGTGACTGTCTTGACCCATATCTCTCCTTGGATGAGTTCCCACAAGCTGAGTTTCAGGTCGAGCTGTTGCAGGGTGAGCAGGGTGTCGCGTCCGTCAGGGACGACCGTCAAGCCACGGAGACAGACCGTGTTGAGCCCTTCGAGACCCAGCGATTGGTAGCCGACGTGCAGACCGTAGTGCTGTTCCAGAGCAGAGATGTGTTGTCCTGCCATACGTCGGAGGAAGGAATCCTTGGCGGCAAAGAGCACACCGACGCCAATCACGATTGCCGCTCCGGCTATCCCGGCAGCAATCTTCCAATGTCGTTGAAGCATGTTTGTTTCTATACGTTTTGCGGCTGCAAAAGTAGTCTAAAGCAAGGACTTGGACGAATGATTGGGAGGGAAATCGAATATTTTGCCTACCTTTGCGCAAACAACGAACATCTATGAATGCATTAGCCCTCATCGACAAATACTATCCCGTTGAAAACGAGTTGAAACACATCCTGTTGGTACATAGCCGTTCGGTAGCAGACAAGGCGTTGCAGGTGGCGGACCGCCATCCCGAGCTTCTGTTGGACCGCCAATTCCTGGAAGAAGCCTCCCTGCTTCATGACATCGGTATTTTCCTGACGCATGCCCCCGGTATCTGTTGCCTGGGTGACAAGCCCTACATCTGCCACGGTTCGTTGGGAGCGGACCTGGTGCGTGCCGAGGGGTTTCCCCGCCATGCTTTGGTATGCGAACGCCATACCGGAACCGGACTCTCGCTGGAGCAGATCGTGCGCGAGCAGTTGCCCGTTCCCCATCGTGACATGCTCCCCGTCAGCCTGGAGGAGCAGGTCATCTGCTTTGCCGATAAATTCTTCTCAAAGACCCATTTGGACCGGGAGAAAAGCGTAGAAAAAGTCTTACGTAGCCTGGCTCCTTTCGGGGAGGAAGGAGTGGAGCGTTTCAAGGGGTGGTGCGAGCGCTTTCTTTAACACCTAAAAATCAATAAAATTAGAAGCTCTCATTTCTTACCATTGGTGGATAATATGTAATTTTGCCGACCAACTGTAATAAGGGATTGATGAAATCGTTAAGAAACTGTTTATATATACCTCTTCTGTTTATCGTGATGCTGTCGCTCATTCCGCAGAGTACGGACGCGCAGCGTCGGCGTTCCAAGGGAAATCCGACTTTCGACTCGCTGGTCACAGACTCCCTGTCGCTGCCGAAAGATTCGCTGTTGCTCGACTCGCTGGTTGTCGACACACTGAAGACAGATACCACTGCCAAGAAGAAGGATGCCCTCGAAGCGCCTGTCACTTTCTCTTCGACAGACTCCACGGTCATGACAGCCGTCGACGGCTTTGCCCGCATGTATGGCAATGCGAAAATCAATTACCAGACCATCGAGCTGACTGCCGCCGTCGTGGCGATGAACATGGACAGCAGCATTGTCCACGCCAACGGAGTGAAGGACACCACGGGAACCATCCAGGGCAAACCGGTGTTCAAGGACGGCGAGACTCCTTATGAGTCGGAGAAGATGAGCTACAACTTCAAGTCGAAGCGCGGTTTCATCAACACCATCACCACCGAACAGGGGGAAGGATACATCACCAGCGAGAGTGCCAAGAAGGGCAACGACGAGGAGTACTACATGGAGCACGGACGCTATACCACGTGCGACGACCACGAGCATCCGCACTTCTACCTGGCATTGAGCCGTGCGAAAGTCCGTCCGAAGAAGAATGTCGTGTTCGGACCAGCCTGGCTGGTGCTGGCGGACGTTCCCCTTCCGCTTGCCATCCCCTTCGGTTTCTTCCCGTTCAGCAGCAGCTATTCGTCAGGTTTCCTCATGCCGAGCTACGGTGACGAGTCGACCCGTGGTTTCTACCTGCGTGACGGTGGTTACTATTTTGCCATCAACGACAACATTGACCTGCGTCTCACCGGAGGTATCTATACCAAAGGTTCCTGGGAGGCGAATGCAGCGTCAACCTATAACAAGCGCTACCGCTATTCCGGTAACTTCAGCTTCAACTATCAGGACATCAAGACGGGTGACAAGGGAATGCCCGACTACACGGAGACACGGAGCTTCCGCCTGCAATGGACGCACCGCCAGGATGCGAAGGCAAACCCGAACTCCAACTTCTCGGCGAGCATCAACTATTCGTCGACCAGCTATGACCGGAACAACCTCAACAGCCTCTATGACCCCAGCCTGTATGCACAGAGCACCAAGACTTCGAGTGTGAGCTATTCGCGCACGTTCCCCGACATCGGTCTGACGCTGTCGAGCACCTTCAACGTTTCGCAGAGTACGCGAGACTCCACCGTGTCGCTGACCTTGCCCGACCTGAACATCAACCTCAACCGTATCTTCCCCTTCAAGCGGAAGAAGGCGGCAGGCTCGGAACGTTGGTATGAGAAAATCTCCATCCAGTATACAGGACAGATCAGCAACACCATCACGGCGAAGGAAGACTACATCCTGAAGTCAAACCTCGCACGTGACTGGCGCAACGGATGGCAGCACCGCATCCCCATCCAGGCGACTTTCTCCCTGTTCAACTACATCAACATCACTCCGTCGTTCAACTATACCGAACGGTGGTACCTGTCGAAAATCAAGCGTTCGTGGGACCCGCAGACGCAGACGGTGGTGCGCGACACCATCAACGGCTTCAACCGTGTCTACAACTATGACTTCAGTATCTCGGCAAACACGAAGCTCTACGGTTTCTACAAGCCGTCGCCTAAAATCTTCGGCGACAAGATTGAGATGATCCGCCACGTCTTCACGCCGAGTGTCAGCTACAGCATGTCGCCGGACTTCAGCAAGTCGCGCTACGGCTTCTATGATACCTATACTTATACGGACGAGAACGGTGAGGTTTACACCCAGAAATACTCCTATTATGAAGGTATGCTTTACGGAACGGCTCCGCAAGGCAAGACGGGCAACATCAACTTCTCGTTGTCAAACAACCTGGAGATGAAGGTAAAGTCTGACAAGGACTCTACGGGTGTGAAGAAAATCAGCCTGATTGATGAGTTCCGCGTCGGCATGTCCTACAACCTCGCCGCTAAGGAAAAGCCATGGAGCGACATGGACATCAGCCTGCGTCTGAAGTTGTCGAAGAGCAAGACCTTCAACCTCTCTGCCAGCTTTGCTACTTATGCCTACGAGTTCAACGACCGCGGCCAGGTGGTGGAGGGCAACCGTACGGAGTGGTCCTACGGACGTTTCGGACGCTTCTCGGGCATGAGCCAGAACTTCTCATATACCTTTGACAACAACACGTGGAAGAAGTGGTTCGGTAAGGACGATGAGGACACGAAGACCAATGAAGATACGGAGAATGAGGACGATGAAGAGTTCACCGACCTGGAGGAACGCGAGGAACAGCGCAACAAGAAGAAGACGAAAGTGAGTGCCGAGGTGGATGATGACGGCTACCTGAAGTTCAGCATGCCCTGGTCGCTCACGGTCTCCTACGGTATCACGATGAGTGAGGATCGCTCAAAGCCCATCAATGTGAAGACGATGCGCTATCCCTACCGTTTCACGCAGAACCTGAACTTCTCAGGTAACCTCAAGCTGTCCGAAGGATGGAACGTGAACTTCTCCAGCGGTTACGACTTTGAAGCGAAAGAAATATCCATGTCGACCGTCAACATCACCCGCGACCTTCACTGCTTCAGCATGAGCTGTGGTCTGGTGTTCGGACGTTACCAGTCCTACAACTTCACCATCAGTGCCAATGCCAGCATGCTGAAGGATGCCCTGAAGTGGGACAAGCGAAGCAGCTACAGCAGCAACGTCGAGTGGTACTAGACCCGTTGACGGATTCCTGAAAAAAAAACGAGTTGACAAGGATTGGAAAGGCATGACATCCGCTCAGGTGCCTTCCTCCTTGTCAACTCGTTTTTTTTTGTCTGTTTTTCTCGTCCGCTGTCAGAACCACTACCAGTCGATAGGAGTTTGTCCGTGTGCCCGGAGGTAGTCGTTGGTCAGGCTGAAGTGATGGTTGCCGAAGAAACCGTTGTGTGCCGACAGAGGAGAGGGATGTGCCGAGGTCAGTACCAGGTGACGGGAGCGGTCAATGAAAGCTCCCTTTTTCTGAGCGTATGCACCCCAGAGGATGAACACAAGGTGTTCCCGTTCGTTGTTGAGGGCACGGATTGCAGCGTCGGTAAATTCCTCCCAGCCACGGCGTTGGTGGGAGCCGGCTGCATGGGCGCGTACAGTCAGGGTGGCATTGAGCATCAGTACACCCTGTTCCGCCCAACGTGTCAGGTTGCCGCTGGTCGGTATGGGCTTGCCCAAGTCAGCTTGTATTTCCTTGAAAATGTTTTGCAAGGAGGGCGGGAAGGCAATCCCGTCGTTTACCGAGAAGCACAGTCCGTGAGCCTGTCCCGGACCGTGATAGGGGTCTTGTCCGATGATGACCACTTTCACCCGGTCAAAAGGACAGAGGTTGAAAGCATTGAAGATTAGCCGTCCCGGAGGATAGACCGTGGTGTGTGCATATTCGTTGCGTACGAAGTCGGTCAGCTGCACAAAATAATCCTTCTCAAATTCAGGAGCCAGGTGTTTCTTCCAGCTCTCTTCTATCTGTACATTCATGAGTCTGCTTGTTGGTTGGCTGCAAACTTACGAATAAATGCTGAGATACGGAAGTGGAACCGGGTATCCCACTTCCGTTATCTTTGTACGTCTGCCTGTGGATTCCGGTGCATCAAACGGACGGATTCAACCCAAATCGGTCATTCGACCGCTCCAGGTTCAAATCAGGGGAATGTGGAGCTTGGCACACGCTTCGCGCATCTCTTCGGGCCAGATGCTTGCCTGGATTTCGCCGATGTGTGCCTTGCGGAGGTATATCATGCAGAGTCTGGACTGTCCGATGCCGCCTCCGATGCTGAGTGGCAGTGAACCTTCGAGCAGCCGGCGGTGGAAATAGAGCTCCTTGCGTTCCTCTTTCCCCGACAGGGTCAGCTGACGGAGCAAGGTCTCCCGGTCCACACGGATACCCATGGAGGAAACCTCAATGGGGCAGTCCAGGATATCATGCCACACGAGGAGGTCACCGTTCAGTCCCAGGAACCCGTCGCTGTTGGGAGTCGTGTAGTCATCGTAGTCGGGAGCACGCAGGTCATGAGGCTGTCCGTCACCCAGATTGCCACCGATGCCCATGATGAAGACCGTTCGGTGCTGGCGGGTGATGAGGCTCTCGCGCTCTTTCGGTGTCTTGTCCGGATAGAGGCGGCGCAGTTCCTCGGAATGGATGAAGAAGATGTCCGGAGCCAGGAACGGTTCGATTTGCGGATACTGTTCACACACCATGTATTCCGTGCGTAGCATGGCAGCATAGATGTGGCGTACGATGTTTTTCAGGAAGTCCAGGTTGCGGTCGTCTGCCGTGATGACCCGTTCCCAGTCCCATTGGTCAACATAGAGCGAATGCAGGTTGCCCAGTGATTCGTCGGCACGGATGGCATTCATGTCCGTATAGATGCCATATCCCGGAGCTATCCGGTAGTCTGCCAGCGTTACCCGTTTCCATTTCGCCAACGAGTGGACCACCTCGGCACGTGCGTCGCCCAAGTCCTTGATGGGAAAGCTCACGGCACGCTCGATGCCGCTCAGGTCGTCATTCAATCCCGTACCTTGGAGGACAAAGAGAGGGGCGGTGACCCTTCGCAAGCGGAGTTCCGAGGACAGGTTCTGCTGGAAGAACTCCTTCACTTTTTTGATTCCCAGTTCGGTTTGTTTCAAGTCGAGCAGCGGCTTGTAGCTTTTCGGTTCAATCAAATAACTCATCTGTTGTTTTTGGTTTCTCTTTACTTGGTAATTT
>JABLTQ010068640.1_pt1 | contig 105974 bp, 69 predicted proteins | sample 7160101 | NCBI WGS metagenome assembly JABLTQ01 (sample SAMN14651228, study PRJNA627086) | human gut metagenome | isolation source: feces | host: Homo sapiens | reverse complement strand
ATACCTAAGTATTATACTTAGCCTATCAAAGTATTATACTTAGCCTGTCAAAGTATTATACTTAGCCTATCAAAGTATTATACTTAGGTATGTCAAACTACTATGTTTGCCAGATCAAACACTTGTGTTTGGTGAGTCAAACTAATGTGTTTGATGAATCGAACACTTGTGTTCCATCCGTCGGACAACAGTGTTTGCCGGGAAATAGTACCTACCGATTCACTCCCCACTCACTCCCCTTCTATTAAAAAATTAAAATACACACCATCCGCCGTATAACCTTTTGCACTCCTGGCAGTCTATTTACACAAAGCAAGAAAAACAATACCGGATAGATAATATAATGACTATGAAAAAAACAGTAGCATGGGGATTCATGCTGGCAGGCTTGCTCGGTATAGCCAATGCAGCATACGCACAATATCCCCAAATCACTCCCGAAGCACAGGCAAAGTACAAAGAGATGATTACAAAGGCATACGCACATGCCGACTCTGCCTGGGCAAAAGCACTCCCCATCGTGATGAAAGAAGCCAAAGAGGGACGCCCCTATGTGCCTTGGGCTTCAAGACCTTGTGACCTTCCGCAGGCAAAAATTCCGGCATTCCCCGGTGCTGAAGGTGGAGGTATGTACAGCTTTGGCGGACGAGGCGGACGCGTCATCACCGTGACCAACCTCAACGACAGCGGACCCGGCTCACTCCGTGACGCATGCGACCAGGGAGGTGCACGCATCATCGTGTTCAACGTGTCGGGTATCATCAAGCTGGAGACTCCCATCATCGTACGTGCCCCCTACATCACCATTGCCGGACAGACTGCTCCCGGTGACGGAGTAGTCGTTTCGGGACAATCGTTCTGGGTGGATACACACGACGTGGTCATCCGACACATGCGCTTCCGTCGGGGTGAGACCATGGTGTGGCACCGTGACGACTCCTTCGGCGGCAACCCCGTGGGCAACATCATGATCGACCACTGCTCCTGCTCCTGGGGACTCGACGAGAACATCTCCTTCTACCGTCACATGTACGACCCCAGCGAGGGACAATATAAAACAACGGAACTGAAACTCCCCACCGTCAACGTCACCATCCAGAATACCATCTCCGCCAAGGCACTCGACACCTACAACCATGCCTTCGGAAGCACCCTCGGCGGTGAGAACTGCGCCTTCATGCGCAACCTCTGGGCAAGCAACTCCGGACGTAACCCGTCTGTGGGATGGAACGGCGTGTTCAACTTCGTCAACAACGTAGTCTTCAACTGGGTACACCGCTCTTCAGACGGCGGCGACTACACGGCGATGTACAACTTCATCAACAACTACTACAAACCGGGTCCTGCAACCCCGAAAGAGGGCGCCATCGCCTTCCGTATCCTCAAACCGGAGTCGGGACGGAGCAAGCTCGACCACAAGGTCTACGGACGTGTCTTCGCTGAAGGAAACATCATGGAGGGCAACGAGCGTGTGACCCGCGACAACTGGGACGGCGGCATCCAGATCGAGGACCAGGAGAACACCGACGGATACACCGAGCTGATGCGTGCCAAGGCTCCCTTCGAGATGCCTCACCTGACAATCCTCAACACCCGTGACGCATACGACTATGTGCTCCGCAACGTGGGTGCCAACATCCCCTGCCGCGACATCATCGACCAACGCATCATCGACGAAGTGCGTACCGGCAAACCTTACTACGTGGAGAAACTGCCGAAAGAGAATCCTTACGGCGACGTATGGGGACTGGCCGAGAAATCGCAGAACGAGGACGGACTGTTCAAATACCGTCGTATGCCGAACGACTCCTACAAGCTCGGTATCATCACCTCACCGGCACAGATGGGCGGATTCCCCGAGTACAAGGGTACCCCGTATGTTGACACCGACGGCGACGGCATGCCCGACGAATGGGAAAAGGCCAACGGACTGAACCCCAATGACCCGAGCGACGCCAACGAGGACTGCACCGGCGACGGCTACACCAACATCGAAAAATATATCAACGGCATCAGCACAAAGAACAAAATCGACTGGACTGACTTGAAAAACAACTACGATACTTTGGCTGAAAAAGGAAAATTGATGTAATTTTGCAACGGATGAAAAAGATGAAACACTCCTTACTGCTTTTTCTTCTGCTGTGCATCGCCGCAACGGCATCGGCACAGCGCGTGGAACTCAACGAAGAGGGTCGTGACGCGGCTTACGTGAAGACCATCTGCGAACGTTCGCAGAAGATTGTCGACAAGCTGGCACTCACCGACGGAGATGTGGCACTCAACGTGCGCAACATCATTGCCAACCGCTACTTCCTGCTCAACGACATCTACGAGAAACGGGATGCCGCTGTCAAGGAAGCCAAGGAGAAGCTGACCGGCGATGCCAAGAATGCTGCAGTACAGGCAGCCGAGAATGCCAAGGACAGCGAACTCTTCCGCCACCACTTCGAACTGGAGTCCGGACTCTCGCTCTTCCTCGACGACACACAAATCGAGGCAGTGAAAGACGGCATGACTTACGGCGTGGTCAAAGTGACCTACGACGCACAGTGTGACATGATACCGACACTGAAGGACTACGAGAAGAAACAGATACTCGCCTGGCTGAAGGAGGCACGCGAGTATGCCATGGATGCCGAGAACTCCAACAAGAAGCATGCAGCCTTCGGCAAGTACAAGGGCCGCATCAACAACTACCTCTCCAAGCAGGGCTACGACCTGACCAAGGAGCGCGAAGCATGGTATGAGCGCGTCAAGGCCCGCGGAGGGAAGCTGTAAAACAAACACAGGCTATTCAACCTACAACTAATAGGAAATAAGCACAGATCTTTAAATGTTATAATTGATTAGTTAGACTATCGAGCCGCCCCGGTTGTGAAACTACGGGCGGCTTTTTTTGTGGACTGTCCCACAAAAGTTGAATCTAAAAAAATACACTTTCATTTAGGGCTATGGCTTCTTCAGTCGTTATAACTATAAAACGACCTGGAAATGAAAACTGCTCTATTGCATAAATATATTATTGGAGAAGCTACGGAAGCCGAACAGAAAGAAGTGATAGAATGGATTAACGAATCACCTGAACACTTGCACCAATATACGACTCTGCGCAGACTGCATGACCTCACATTATGGAATATAAGTCCCAGAATAGAAGAACATAAAAACCAAAGACATATTCCATGGAGGAAAATAACCGATAAGGTACTGAAAATTGCAGCAATTATAGCACTCCTGTTTTTAGGAAATTATTATTGGTGGAATAAACAAAAAGAGACTGAAACCACACAATCAATCTATGTTCCTGCCGGACAACGAGCAGAATTGACATTAGCCGATGGTACAAAAGTATGGCTCAATTCACAAAGTAAGCTTACATATCCGGGAATATTCAATGGTAAATACCGCAGTGTTAGACTTGATGGCGAAGGATATTTCGCTGTAAAAGCTGACAAAGACCATCCTTTCATTGTAAAAACCAAATGTTACGATGTACGGGTGCTGGGTACTGAATTCAATATAACAGCTTATACTTCAGACAACTCTTGGCACACCTCACTACTTACAGGCAGAGTTGAAATAACAGGAAAGAATACCTGCATGGAGTTAACCCCTAACACACAAGCCTATCTGCATGATGGCAAGTTGATAAAACAACCCATTGAAAATAAAGACTACTTCCGTTGGCGTGAAGGGCTTATCTGTTTCAACAATATATCCCTGGAAGATATGATAAAAAAGTTGGAATTATATTATAACATAAAAATCATAGTCAATAACCATCATATTCTTAACAACCACTATACCGGCAAATTCCGCACGGAAGATGGTATAGAACATGTACTACGTGTACTGAAACTGAAGAATCATTTTACCTATACAAAAGATGATACAAACAATATAATAACAATCAATTAACCATCTAATTCAGACAGCCTATGAAGAAAACAAAGAAGGAATAACCATCATTCTCAAAGAAATCTCAAACAAAAACCTAAATTTTAATACCAACAATTATGAATCATAATTTATATCAGGAGTTTAAACATTCATTTCAGATTATGAAGAATGCTTTTCTAGCGTTGTTTCTTTTTGTAGGAACAACGTATGCTACGGAATCATACTCTCAAAATACGCGTGTGACCGTAATTGTCAACCAAGCCTCTACCATTCATGTCCTCAGCGAAATAGAAAAACAGACTGAGTATTTATTTGTATATGATACCAAGGATATTAACTTAAACCAGCTCGTTAATATACACGCAAAGAACCGTCCTGTTTCTGAAATCCTTGATGAGATGTTCAAGGGAACAGATATCCGATATGCCATGGAAGGGAAAAATATCATGTTAATGAAACATTCAAATAAGAATACACATGATATTGAACAACAGATGAAAACATTAAAAGGAACTGTTACTGACGCAAAAGGTGAACCTATCATTGGTGCAAACATTAAAGTGGAAGGTACGAATATTGGTACAATCACCAATATGGATGGTCAATTTACACTCAATGTTCCCGAAAATGCAATTCTTCAGATTTCCTATATTGGCTTCATCAGCCAGAATATAAAGGTCGGCACAAACAAGAGCATCACTGTCCAGTTACAAGAAGATTCACAGTCTTTGGAAGAGGTTGTGGTAGTGGGATATGGAACTATGAAGAAATCGGATCTGACTGGTTCCGTATCTTCGCTGACAAGTGATAACTTCAAAACCGGTACAGATTTAACTCCTCAACAATTGATGCAAGGCTCATTCTCGGGTGTAAATATTAGTCAAAACAGTGGTAAACCTGGAGGATCAAATACAATTCGTGTCCGTGGAGGAACGTCAATCACAGCTTCCAACGACCCGTTATATGTGATTGATGGAGTTCCCATATCAACTTCTGCAGGAGTGAACCAAAGCAATATAAGCACTTCTACCACAGACTTCTTTGATCAAGAACCAGTTAATCCACTAGCAAATATCAATCCTGGCGATATTGAATCCATCAATATATTGAAAGATGCGTCTGCAACTGCCATATATGGCTCTCGTGGAGCCAATGGAGTCATTATGATTACGACTAAGAAAGGTAAACAGGGCGTACGACAATTGGACTATAGCTTTAATCTTGGTATATCAACAGTAGCAAAAAAACTGGATGTTTTAACTGGAGACGAATATCGCAGCACTGTATCCGATTTGGGACTAACATTAGATGATAAAGGAATGAATACCGACTGGCAAGACATCATTTTCCGTACTGCAATTAGCCAGAATCATCATCTTTCTTTTATGAGTGGTAGTGAGCATACCAATTATCGTGCTTCCGTAGGATATAGCAATCAAAACGGAATTCTGAAAGGATCGGGAATGAAAAGTGCCAACGGACGTGTGAACATCAATCATAAGGCTTTGAACGATAAGCTAAAATTAGATATGAATCTCAGTTACGGAGAAACAGATTCTGACCAAGCTCCACTATCCAATACAGTAGGTAGTGAAATGGGCAGCAGCATGCTATATGAAGCTTATGTATTTAATCCTACTTATCCCATCTATAATGAAGAAGGGGATTATTATGATGTTCCCCCTTACCGCGTAAATCCTGCATCATTCTCAAAAGAATTATTAGATAAACGCAGCACAAGCCAGTTCTTGGGAAACCTTACTGCAGATTGGAATTTCTATAAACCTTTTACTTTCCAAGTAAATGTAGGATATAATAAAAATACGATTAATCGCAATTCCTATATTTCCAAAAGCAATCTGTTGGGTAATAGTAATAATGGATATGTAACTGTACAAAAACTATCGGATTATTCCAAGTTATTAGAGACTATACTGAAATACAATCAAGACTTTGGTAATCATCATATCAATGCCATGATTGGATATTCCTGGCAATATTTTTATGATGAAGGCCAAACAACTAAAGCCTATGGTTTCTTATCTGATAATTTTAAATGGTATAGTCTGGCTGCAGCCCAAACAGTGGAATCCATCAGCAGTTATGCCGAAAGCAATACACTGATTTCCATGTATGGACGAGTGAACTATAATTTTGCAGACAAATATTTATTGACAGCTACGGTCCGCCGTGATGGGTCAAGCAGATTTGGTTCTGGCAATAAATGGGGTATATTTCCGTCTGTTGCTGCTTCCTGGCGCATATCACAAGAAGACTTTTTCAGAAACGATGTAGTATCTGATTTGAAACTACGCGCAAGTTTTGGTATCACAGGTAGCCAAGAAATAGGCAATTATAATTCGTTAAGTACTCTAGGAGCCCTTTCAAACGGATACCTGATAGGGGGAAAGAAAATTACAATCGTATTGCCTCAACAATATACAAACCCTGACCTAAAGTGGGAACAAACAGCCCAGACAGACATAGGTATTGATTTTGGATTATTAAATGGAAAAATCAGAGGCAGCATCGATTGGTACTATAAAAGAACCACCGATCTTCTTTTATCAGTGGCAGTACCTTCACCTTCTTTGATTACCAAACAAATAGCCAATGTCGGAACAGTAACCAACCAAGGAGTTGAATTAGATTTAGCATTTGACTTAATGCGCCGAAAGAATTTCACTTGGGAGGCAAATCTGAATCTAAGTCATAATGAAAATAAGGTTGTCAGTCTGTCCAACGGTAAATGGACAGGAGACAATATGCAAGTGGCACCTTGCCAAGGACAAGGATTATCAGGTACTTATGCCCAACTTATAATGCCCGGACAACCTATAGGAACATTCTACGGAAAACGATTCACAGGAATTAAAGATGGTGTGGAACAGTTTGCTAACAATGGAGAACCCGAAGTCATCGGTTGTGCACAACCCGACCTCACATTTGGAATAGGTACGAACCTTCAATATAAAAATTGGAATTTATCACTGAATTTCAGAGGAAGTGTAGGCAATGACATTTACAATTGTACAGCCAACAATCTCGTCTACCTAAGCAATCTTCCAGGTCGCAATGTATTAAAAAAAGCCATCACATCCGGAGTTAACCGTGACCAGGCAAAAGTATATTCTTCACGATTTATTGAAGATGGTTCCTTTGTCAGACTGGATAATATATCCTTAGGATATAACTTCAACTTACCTGAACTGTACATATCCAATGCAAGAATCTTTGTATCAGCACAAAATCTGTTTACCATTACAAACTATTCAGGTACGGATCCGGAAGTTAATTCCGAAATATCAAGAACCGGTGTTGCACCACTGGGAGTTGATTATTTAAGTTATCCTAAGGCCAGAACCTTTAGTATGGGAATAAATGTTTCTTTCTAACCGACATGTTAAACGAATTGCTATATGAAAACTAAATCTATATTGACCGTAATACTGACATCATGTTTAGGATTAGTGTCTTTTACCTCATGCCTGAATCTAGATGAAGAACTATATGGACGGTTGTCACCTGAAAATTATTACAAAACAAAAGAAGAGGCACTATCTTCAGTTGTGGGAGTCTATTCCTATCTTTCCTATATGTCCAGAGCTGGTGGTGACGGATGGCGTATTGGCGAATTCGGTACTGATGAATTTTTCTGTCCCGGCAGAGCTAGTGGAGGCTGGTATGATGAAGGCAATATGGAAATGATGTCCCACCAGGTGACTCCTAATAATGAACGCATTGCAACATGCTGGGGAACGTATGTTTTTCCTGGAATCGGGGCTGCAAATGCTGTTATTGCCAGTTTGAAAGCATCCCCCATAGCTGATGAACTGAAACCTTTAATTGCAGAAACACGTGCATTGCGTGCTTATGGATACTACTATGCTATGGACTATTGGGGAAATGTACCGGTATTCACTGAAGCCCGTGTTGACCCTAACAATTTACCGAAAACAACTCCTCGGGCAGATGTCTTTGATTTCATCGTAAATGAATTTACAGAGGCAGCCAAAGATTTACCGTCCATTACAGAAGTCAATCGGACAGAGTATTATCCACGACTGACAAAAGAATCCGTATACACAGCTTTGGCTTCATTATACCTGAATGCAGAAGTCTATTCCGGAAAAGCTCAATACGATAAGGTCGTAACCATGTGTGACAAGGTGATAAACACGCACCAGTATGCATTGGAAGATAAAGTAGGAGACTGCTTCCTGGCTACCAATGAATCCAAATCTTCTGAAATTATCACCGCATTTTCTGTAGACCCTTCCAAAGGTGTGGATGGAAATGAATTCATCTTATATACACAACATGCTTTAGATAAAAAGAAATATGATCTTTCATTTGCCCCTGCAAATGGTTATTGCTTCACAGATGAAGCCTTGAACAGATACGAAAAAGGAGATGAGCGATTGGATTTACTTGAATATGGTCCTCAATATTATCTGGATGGAATAACTCCTTTGCGGGATGAAAAGGGAAATCAACTCATTCTCACCACCATAAAAGATATGATTTCCGCACAGGATAACGAAGGATACCGTGTATTGAAGTATTCTCCCATCGGAGCTGTATGGGCAGGAAGTAAAGCCAACAATGATTATGTCCTGGAACGCTATTCGAATATCTTACTAATGAAAGCCGAAGCGTTGTTCAGACTGAATAAAGATTTAGATGTAGCCTTACAACTCGTCAACGAAGTACGTCATCGCAGCAATTGTACAAAATGGACTGAGCTGTCTTTACAAAAGATAGAAGATGAGCGGGCCCGTGAATTCATTTGGGAAAATCAACGCAGACGAGATATGATCCGTTTTGGTTCATATTTCAACAACACATGGTTCTATAAAACCAATAAAACAGAAAAATGGCGGGGAATTTATCCCATTCCAGCAATTCAGATTACCAATAATCCTAATTTGGAACAAAACCCCAATTATTAATATTCAAAGGATAAAAGTTCGTATTTGGTTTAACCAATAAAACCAAATACGGACTTTCATAAGTCTAAAATATACAATTATGAAGTCTAAGTTTTGGAATATACTAATAGTCTGTATTTTTCTGACTACTCCATGTTGGGCGGATGTAAACAAAACCGTAGCCCAAGATGGTTCCGGAGACTATTCGACAATACAGGCAGCTTTTGATGACGTTCCCGAAAATTTTCAGGATGGAAAATGGATTATTCATATCAGACCAGGTCGTTATTATGGTAAAGTGATACTGAACAAAGGCAAAGACCACGTCGTACTAATAGGAGACAACGCCCAAAATACAATACTCACATACGACGATTATGCCGGTAGACCCGGACTTAAAGGAGGTTCTTACAGCACACGGATCGATGCTGATGATTTTACAGCTTATCAAATCACATTCGAAAATACCCATCTCAACATCCGTGAAAAACCGGGAGAAAATAAACATTCACAAGGTACAGCCCTGGAAGTAAGAGGCGACCGATGTGCTTTCTATAATTGCCGAATCGTAGGCAACCAAGACACATTGTGGGGAGCAGGAAATGGACGAATTTATGTAAAAGATTGCTATGTGGAAGGGAACGTAGATTTCATCTATGGTGCTTCAGTGATGATTTTGCAAGACTGTATCATTTATGTTAATCAGCATGACAGCTACATTGTAGCTCCCAGTACACAAGAAGGGATGCGCTTCGGACTAGTATTCTTGGATTGTAAAATTGATGCAAAACCAGTTGGAACACCTGATAGGGATGGAGTTATATTCCATTCATTTTACCTGGGTCGTCCTTGGCACAATTGTCCTCAAGCTGTTTTCATCCGCTGTCATGAACCGGAATCGGTGCATCCGGATGGGTGGACAGTGATGTCTGCAGAACCCTATCTCTTTGCAGAATATCAATGCACCGGCCCTGGAGCTGCAGCTGACAGACTCATAAAACGTAAAATGGGAGGACGCCAACTGACTGATGAAGAAGCTAAAGCATATACAGTAGATAATATATTCTCAAAAAATACCTGCAAAGAATATTCAGAAGATTGGAAACCGTCACCTGACATCCAACTATAACAATTGAGACCGCCGATTTTCATCCATTCTCCTCCAAAACACTTCATTTCAACCCTTCAAACACTTCTAACAAAAACTCCCGGACTTCTCGCAAGCCCGGGAGTTCTCCTTAATCATTTCAAATCTCTCAAATTCTAGTAAATTCTTACTTCACTACGTGAAAATTGACAAGTAACTAAAAATGTTGTAAATCCCTATGCACAACATTCAAGCACTTGATTAAAAATCGAAATCTTTTTACCTTTTACTACCTATTGAACTTGCTCTTCGCAGAGTGTCTTTTGTTCGTTTGTTATCCTTATGACCTTTAATCACGATGCAAAGATAAGGGCATTTGGAATTATCAACAAGCGAAAACATGCTTTTCAACATAAAAAGCCCGTTTTATTGACCTACATCAAGCAAAGAGACCCAAAAGACCGTTTTCGAACACGGAAATTGCACGTAATTTTTAAATATCCTTACATTCAGCAGCTCCTGCATATCTGTCATTTCGTACAGACAGACCTGCACGGTGGGTGAGGATGCGTCCGCCTGACAACGGACAAACAGGGAGGAAAAGAGAGAGAAATGCCACAGAAGTAGCCATTTAGATTATTTCCGGGGGAGAGAAACTTCATTCTTCGCCCGAAACATCTATCTTTGCACATTATTAGTAAAGAAGGGGCAGAACCGTCGGCTGACGGCAACGCTTCCGCTGAACAAGAACGTAACACCAAAACAAATACATCGCAATGGAATACAATTTCAGAGAGATTGAGAAGAAATGGCACCAACGGTGGGTCGAACGACAGACTTACCGCGTGACAGAAGACTCCGCAAAGAAGAAATTTTACGTCCTCAACATGTTCCCCTATCCTTCGGGAGCGGGACTGCATGTGGGACACCCGCTCGGCTACATCGCTTCGGACATCTACGCACGTTACAAACGTCTGCAGGGCTTCAACGTGCTCAACCCCATGGGCTATGATGCCTACGGACTGCCTGCCGAGCAATATGCCATACAGACGGGACAGCACCCCGCCATCACCACGGTGAACAACATTAACCGTTACCGCGAGCAGCTCGACAAAATAGGCTTCTCCTTCGACTGGAGCCGCGAGGTGCGCACCTGCGACCCGTCATACTACCACTGGACACAATGGGCGTTCCAACGCATGTTCGAGAGCTACTACGACAACCGGCTCAACCGCGCCTGCCCCGTCAGCGAACTGGTGAAGGCGTTCGAGACTGCCGGAACCGAGGGCGTGGACGCTGCGTGCAGCGAGGAGCTGAGCTTTTCAGCCGACGAATGGAGAGCCATGAACGAGCGTCAGCAACAGGAGACACTGATGAACTACCGCATCGCCTACCTCGGCGAGACGATGGTCAACTGGTGCCCGCAGCTGGGAACGGTGCTTGCCAACGACGAAGTGGTCGACGGTGTGTCGGAACGTGGCGGATACCCCGTGGTGCAGAAGAAGATGCGCCAGTGGTGCCTCCGCGTGTCAGCCTATGCACAGCGTCTGCTGGAAGGACTGGACACCCTCGACTGGACCGACTCGCTCAAGGAGACGCAACGCAACTGGATCGGACGTTCCGAGGGTACGGAAATGCGCTTCCGCATCAAGGACAGCGAGGTGGAATTCACCATCTTCACCACGCGTGCCGACACCATCTTCGGTGTGACGTTCATGGTGCTCGCTCCTGAAAGCGAACTGGTGCCGCAGGTGACCACCGACAGCCAACGTGCCGAGGTGGAAGCTTACCTGGAGGCAACCAAGAAGCGTACCGAGCGCGAACGCATCGCCGACCGCCGCGTGACGGGTGTGTTCTCGGGCTCGTATGCCGTCAACCCGATGACGGGCGAAGCCATCCCCGTGTGGATAAGCGACTACGTACTTGCCGGATACGGTACGGGAGCCATCATGGCAGTGCCTGCACACGACAGCCGCGACTATGCCTTCGCCAAGCACTTCGGGTTGGAAATCCGTCCGCTGATTGAAGGCTGCGACGTCAGTGAAGAGAGCTTCGACGCCAAGGAGGGCATCATGACCAACTCGCCGCGCGAGGGAGCTACGGGAGGATGCGGACTGGTGCTCAACGGACTGACGGTGAAGGAAGCCATCGCACGCACGAAGGAGTACGTGAAGGAGCACAACCTGGGACGTGTGAAGGTGAACTACCGTCTGCGCGACGCCATCTTCAGCCGCCAACGCTACTGGGGAGAACCTTTCCCCGTATACTACAAGGACGGGATGCCCTACATGATCGACGAGGACTGCCTTCCGCTGGAACTGCCCGAGGTGGCTAAGTTCCTCCCCACGGAGACGGGTGAGCCGCCGTTGGGCCACGCCACACGCTGGGCTTGGGACACGGTGAACCGCTGCGTCACCGAGAACAGCCGCATTGACAACGTGACGGTCTTCCCCATTGAACTGAATACCATGCCGGGCTTTGCAGGCTCGTCCGCCTACTACCTGCGCTACATGGACCCGCACAACGACCACGAACTGGTGTCTCGTCAGGCGGACGCCTACTGGCAGAACGTAGACCTCTACGTGGGCGGAACGGAGCACGCTACGGGGCACCTCATCTACTCGCGCTTCTGGAACAAGTTCCTCTTCGACCTCGGCGTGAGCGTGAAGGAAGAGCCGTTCCAGAAACTCGTCAACCAAGGCATGATTCAGGGACGGAGCAACTTCGTCTACCGCATCAAGGATACCAATACCTTCGTCTCCCTGGGACTGAAGGACCAATACGACGTCACCCCCATCCACGTGGACGTGAACATCGTCTCGGGCGACGTGCTCGACCTGGAAGCCTTCAAGGCCTGGCGTCCGGAATACGCCACGGCAGAGTTCATCCTCGAAGATGGCAAGTACGTCTGCGGATGGGCAGTGGAGAAGATGAGCAAGTCGATGTACAACGTGGTGAACCCCGACATGATTGTCGAGAAATACGGTGCCGACACGCTGCGCATGTATGAGATGTTCCTCGGTCCCGTGGAGCAGTCGAAGCCCTGGGACACGAACGGCATCGACGGTGTACACCGCTTCCTGAAGAAGCTCTGGTCGCTCTTCTACAGCCGCAAGGACGAGTTCCTTCCGACAGACGGCGAACCGACGCGCGACGAACTGAAGTCCATCCACAAGCTCATCAAGAAGGTGACGGTCGACATAGAGAACTTCTCCTACAACACCTCGGTGAGCGCGTTCATGATTTGCGTCAACGAGCTGAGCCAGCTGAAGTGCAACAAGCGGGCTGTCCTGTCCGACCTCGTGGTGCTGCTTGCCCCCTTCGCACCCCACCTCTGCGAGGAGCTGTGGGAGGCTCTGGGACACACGACGAGCGTCTGCGACGCACAGTGGCCCGTCTGCAACGAGGAATACCTGAAGGAGGATGTAGTGAGGTACACCGTGTCGTTCAACGGCAAGGCACGCTTCACGCTCGACTTCCCTGCCGACGCCGACAATGCCACCATCGAACAGACGGTGCGCGAGCATGAGGCTTCGCAGAAGTACCTGGAGGGGAAGACCGTCCGGAAGGTCATCATCGTACCGAAGAAAATCATCAATATGGTACTCGGGTAGACCTGACAAGGGGGAACAGACCCGACGTCTTATGTAACTACAATCTTTAAACATCAAGTATAGTATGAACAAATTCAAACCAATTCGCATCACCAACATGTGGACAGAGATGAAGGACTATCTGTTCATCACACTGGGGTTGATTCTCTACTCCTTCGGGTGGGCGGGATTCCTCATCCCCAACAAGATCACTACGGGTGGCGTGACGGGTATCTCCGCCATCGTGTACTATGCGACGGACATCCCCATCCAGAACACGTACGTGCTCATCAACATTGTCCTGCTCATCTTTGCCCTGAAGATACTGGGGTGGAAGTTCTGTGTGAAGACCATCTACGGCATAGCCGTGCTCTACGTGCTGCTGTGGTTTTTCCAGCGCATCATTGTCGACGACCAGGGACAGGCTCTCTCGCTCGTGGGCGACGAACCCTTCATGGCGTGCATCATCGGCGCCGCCCTCTGCGGTATCGGGCTGGGCATGGCGTTTACCCACAACGGCAGTACGGGCGGAACGGATATCATCGCCGCCATTGTGAACAAGTACCGCGACGTGACCTTCGGACGCATGACGATGCTCTGCGACATCTGCATCATCTCTTCCTCCTCGTTCATTCCCGGCTACACCATCGAGAAGATGGCATTCGGTTACTGTACGCTCGTCGTCATCGGGCTCTGCATCGACTACGTGGTCAACAACGCCCGCCAGTCCGTGCAGTTCCTCATCTTCTCCAAGGAGTATGAGAAGATATCCGATGCCATCGTCTTCCAGGCACACCGCGGCGTGACGCTGCTCGACGGCACCGGCTGGTACAGCAAGAACGGCGTCAAGGTCATCGTCGTACTGGCGAAGAAACGCGAGTCGACCAACATTTTCCGCCTGGTCAAGGCGATAGACCCGAACGCCTTCATCTCCCAGAGTGCCGTCATCGGCGTGTTCGGCGAGGGCTTCGACAAGATAAAAGTGAAATAACCAGTTTTCAATGACTTCATACTGTACATACTAAACCTGTATTCTGACAGCCGCAGCTCCCTGCCTTGGGGGTCTGCGGCTTTTTGTTCAACCAGACACACCCATCATGGAAAAGAAACTTGTATTTGCCACCAACAATGCCCACAAGCTGGAAGAGGTGTCCGCGATGCTCGGCACGTCGGTCAGCCTGATGAGCCTGAACGATATCGGTTGCCACACCGACATCCCCGAAACGGGAACCACCCTCGAAGAGAACGCCCTCATCAAGGCGCGCTACATCCACGAACACTACGGCATGGACTGCTTTGCCGACGACACCGGACTGGAAGTGGACGCACTCGACGGCGAACCGGGCGTCTATTCGGCACGCTATGCCGGCGGAGCGGGACACGACTCCGTGGCGAACATGAAGAAGCTCCTTGCCCGCATGGAAGGGGTGACCGACCGACGTGCCCGTTTCCGCACCGTCATCGCCCTCATCCTCGACGGGGAGGTACATGAGTTCGAAGGCATCGTCCGCGGAACCATCGCCACGGAACCACACGGCGACGGAGGCTTCGGCTACGACCCGGTCTTCATCCCCGAAGGCTACGACCGCACCTTTGCCGAACTGGGCGACGTGAAGAACCACATCAGCCACCGTGCGCGTGCCGTGGAGCGTCTGGTGGAGTTCCTGCGGAAGGGCTGACGGCTCCATCCAGCGTCCGCCCTTATCGACATCCCCTGTCAGCAAACCTGTTCACAGCGCACGGACGATAGCTGTTGAAAAGACACAGAACGGACGTACCCCGTCGTGCGTCCCCCTATCCATAAACCCACGGGACGGTCCGTCCGGGTCGCCCCGACAAACACAAAATCATCATGATGTTGAAAGAAGAAATCAACCGGTTACGTAAAGAGAAGAATGCCGTCATCCTGGCACACTACTACCAGGAAGGCGAGATCCAGGACCTTGCCGACTTCGTGGGCGACAGCCTTGCCCTCGCACAGTGGGCATCTCGTTGCGATGCCGACATCCTCGTGATGTGCGGCGTACACTTCATGGGCGAGACAGCCAAAATCCTTTGTCCCGACAAGAAAGTACTTGTCCCCGACCTGGCAGCAGGCTGTTCGCTCGCCGACAGTTGTCCTGCCGACCGCTTTGCCGAGTTCGTCCGCGAACATCCGGACCACACGGTCATCTCCTATGTCAACACGTCCGCTGCCGTCAAGGCACTCACTGACGTGGTCGTGACCTCGAGCAACGCGCGTCAGATTGTGGAAAGCTTTCCGCAGGACACGCCCATCATCTTCGGTCCTGACCGCAACCTGGGCAACTACATCAACGCCGTCACAGGGCGCCAAATGCTGCTCTGGGACGGTGCCTGCCACGTGCACGAACAGTTCTCCGTGGAGCGCATCGTGGAACTGAAGGCAACTTATCCCGATGCCGAGGTCCTCGCCCATCCCGAGTGCAAGGGTGCCGTCCTGAAGCTAGCGGACGTCGTCGGCTCCACGGCAGCCCTGCTGCGACACGCCGTGAAGAGCAACCGTCGGCAATTCATCGTCGCCACCGAGTCCGGCATCCTGCATGAGATGCGCAAGCAGTGCCCCGACAAGGAGTTCATCCCCGCACCTCCGAATGCCGGGACCTGTGCCTGCAACGAGTGCAACTTCATGCGGCTGAACACGCTGGAGAAGCTCTATGCCTGCCTGCGCGACGAGTCCCCCGCCATCGAGGTGGCTCCCGACATTGCCGCCCGTGCCCTCCGCCCCATCGAGCGCATGCTGGACATCTCCGCCCACCTCGGGCTTTGACCCGCACTCTTCCCCCTCTCTGCTCCACGGACGCTGCCACCCCGACCGGGTGCTCCCTCCGTGGAGCTTTGTTTTCCACTCCCCCGTTATCGACATAACATCTTATTATTATTCTTTATTCTTTCTTTGAAGAAGAAATATGATGATAATGATGGAGTGTTGATAGTGTCGGAAGAAAGTGAGCCTTTTACTTGCACAGGAAGTTATAAGCATCCGGTACGAGGTTATGAAGAGTTTATCGACACTGTATAAATGGTGAAAGAGCTTGATACTGAGATACTGTCCTTCCCTTATTGACAAAGCGTCGATAACTCGGATTGTCAATAAGTTTTAGGCTGTCGGCAGCCGTCAGGTGTGTGAAAAGGCTGTTGAAACATGTGTTGCAACTTCTGCCGGAAATAGTTGCTCATTCCGTTTCCGTGACGGTATAGACATTCCGCCGAGAACTCCAACATTTTTCTCCCCCATTGTGTGCACATTATTTCGACAGGGTTTGAACACGCTTTTGACAGGTTATCGACAGGAGGACGGGAGCTTCAGGTCCGTCGGTCAATTCTTTGCAGTCCATCCTTTCTTATTGCCGGAATAGATGTTACTTTTGCATCAGATAAACAAATCATCCTTCATGAGAAAGCTGAAGATAACCGAGATGAACCGTCTGACGGTGGACGAGTTCAAGGAGTCCGAGAAGATGCCGTTGGTGGTCGTACTCGATGACGTGCGCAGCCTGCACAATGTCGGTTCGGTGTTCCGCACGTCGGACGCGTTCCGTGTGGAAGGCATCTGCCTGTGCGGCATCACGGCAACCCCTCCCCAGCCGGAGATACACAAGACCGCGCTGGGAGCAGAAGACAGTGTGGCATGGACCTATTATAAAGATACGCTGGAGGCTGTCTCCCGGCTGAAGCAAGACGGCTATACGGTCCTTGCCGTGGAGCAGGCGGAAGGCAGTACGATGCTCGACCGCTGGTCTCCCGAGCCGGACGGACGTTATGCCGTGGTGCTGGGTAACGAGGTGAAGGGCGTCCGTCAGGAGGTAGTAGACTCCTGCGACGGCTGCCTGGAGATACCCCAGTACGGGACGAAGCACTCGCTCAATGTGTCCGTCACGGCAGGCATCATCATCTGGGAGTTCGCCAGGAAGCTGCTCATCGGCTGACGTATATCAACAAACTGTTTATAACCTTATGGCAACAATCGCTGAAAAGATGGCTTTCATCCTCCTCCTGTCCTGCGCGATTCCGGCAGCAGCACAGAAGAGGAACGTCCCTCCCCCGGCACGGCTTACCGTCAGCCGGACGGTGTACGAGGGCGACAGCATCACACGCGTGGACTTCTATCCGCTGCGTGTCTATCCGCCCCTGACGTTCAAAAGCCGGCGGAGCGAGCGGGCATACTATAAACTCGTCCGCGACGTGAAGCGCACGTTGCCCCTGGCACGGATGATTAACCAGATACTGATAGAGACCTACGAATACATGCAGACGCTGCCCGAGGGAAAGGCACGCGAAGAACACATCAAGCGGGTGGAGAAAGGATTGAAGGAACAATACACCCCCATGATGAAAAAGCTCACCTTCTCCCAGGGAAAGCTGCTCATCAAACTGGTCGACCGGGAGTGCAACCAGACGAGCTATGAACTCGTGAAAGCCTTTGTCGGTCCCTTCCGTGCAGGCTTCTACCAGACCTTTGCCTCCATGTTCGGCGCGAGCCTGAAGAAGGAATATGACCCCGACGCAGACGATGCGCTGACCGAGCGCGTCATCCTCATGGTGGAGAGCGGACAGCTCTGACCCGCTGGAAAGTGCGCCCGCACTGGAAATTCAGCCCTGAAACTTTTGCTATTTTACGGACTAAGGCTAACTTTGAACAGTGCTTGGTCGACATGGACACACGGTGACGTTCATAACCGGGCATGATGTTGCCAATCCGGGTACTTCCATTTTAACCTAATCCTCATGAATAGAGAGCTTTCAGTCCTATTTGCACTTCCGTCCGCCTTCCTGTTGAAAGGCTTGTTGATAAGTGTGCTGTTGCTGTCAACGCCTGTTGATAAGCTGTGCGCACAGACCATGAAGTGGGAGGACTTCCTCGAACGGCTGACGGTGGACGAAGAGACGTCCGCAGACCAATGGGACGAACTCGCCGAACTCCATGCACACCCGTTCAATCTCAACACGGCGACACGGGAACAGCTCGAGCAGCTCCCTTTTCTTTCCCCGGTTCAGATCAGCCATATCCTGACTTACCTTCATACGTACGGACCCCTGACGGACTTCTCCGAGCTGCAGCTGGTCGCAGGCGTGGACTACGAGACACGTGCCATGCTGTCGCTGTTTGTCGTCTGCCGTCCGGTGGAAGAGAAAGGTGCCGTCCCCTTCCCCTGGCGCGAGGTGTTGCGACACGGACGACAGGAAGTAGTGGCACGTGTCGATATCCCCTTCTACTACCGCAAAGGCTATTACACCTATCCGCCCGAGGTGCTGCAACGTTATCCGAACCGGCGTTATCTGGGCAGCCGGTTCTACCACTCCCTGCGCTACCGTCTGGCGTCCGGTGAACGGCTGACGGCAGGGTTCACCCTGGAGAATGATGCCGGGGAGCCATTCTTCGCGGCAGGCAACAAAGGCTATGATTATGCTTCCGCCTACGTGCTCCTGCATGATGTCGGTCCCTTGCACACGGTGGCGCTGGGGGACTACCGCCTGCGTTTCGGGCAGGGGCTGGTCGTGAACACACGCTTCGCGTCGGGAAAACAGACCGTCATGGACGGAGCAGGCAGCCGCGGCGAAGGCATCACCCGGCATGCCTCGACCAGCGAGCAGGATTACTTGCGCGGATTAGCGGTCGCCTGGCAGAAGGGAGGATGGGGACTGGCCGCCTTCTACTCGTTCCGTCGTCAGGATGCCACCCTGAAACACGGGTTCATAACTGCGTTGAAAACTGACGGACTCCACCGTACACGCTCCGAGATGGAGAAGAAACACGACGTACATAATCAGCTGACAGGAATCCATTTATCATACGACGCTGTCCGTTGGCACATCGGACTGACAGGTGTTTATACCGTTTTCGACAAGGTGTTGAAACCACAGTTCTACTACCAGCAGCATGACCCTCGCGGGCGGCAGTTCGCAGCCGTCGGTGCCGACTACCGGCTGGACCTGCACCGCTGGTCGTTCGCGGGAGAGACGGCAGTGAGCGGGAATGGAGCGGTGGCGGCACTTCACACATTGGCTTACCGTCCGCTGACGGCACTCCACCTGCTCCTGCTCCACAGACACTATGCGAAGGACTATGAGGGCATCTTTGCACGTTCGTTCGGCGAAGGAAGTCGGGTGCGCAATGAAGACGGGTTGTACGCCGGGTTGGAGTGGCTGCCGGGAAGAGACCTGAAACTGACGGCATACACCGACTGGTTCCGCTTTCCGGCTCCGCGCTACCGGGTCTCCTTCCCACGCAGCAAGGGCACGGAAGCCTTCGTGCAACTCGTCGGGAAGTGTGGGAAGAAGAGCGACTGGCTGTTGCGCTATCGCTACAAGCAGCGTGAACGGGATGTCCTGGCGGACCGGAGGGAATCAGCGGAAGGACCGGTTACCGTCCGTCGGCATACGGGCAAGGGACAATGGCGGTGGCAGGCAACGTCGGCGTGCCTGTTGAAAACGACGCTGGACTATGTTCAAAACGGGGCGTCGGACAAGGGAAATGAACAGGGCTATCAGCTGACACAGGCAATCTGCCTGAAGCCTGCTGCCGGAGGCTGGGAGTGCGAGACGGGTGGAGGCTATTTTCATACAGACGGTTATGATACAAGGATTTATGCCTACGAACGCGGCTTGCTCTACACCTACTCGTTTCCTGCATACGAGGGAGAGGGTGTCCACGGATACCTGTGGGGAAGGTACGATATCAACAGTTTGTTGACAGTCATTGTCAAGTATGTTTATACCGGCTATTTTGACCGCGACCGCATCGGTTCCGGAACGCAGGAAATCGAGGGGAGGAACAAGCAGGACCTGTATGTCCAACTGAAGGTGACGTTTTAAGTATTACGAACTTTAAATATCGATTCAACATGAAACAGTTTTTAGTGACGGGAGTCCTCATCGCTCCCGAGAAAATCAACGATGAGTTGCTTCAGACCCACATGGCATACACGCAGCAGTGGATGGATGCCGGACGCATCGTGATGAGTGCGCTCTATGCCGACATGACGGGCGTGGTGAACATTGTCTTTGCGGATACGCAGGAGGAGGTCGAGGCGTTCTACGCGAACGAGCCTTTCCATCGTGCCGGAGCGCAGGACTATGTCGTCCGGGAAATCAATATCCACTACGGAAGGTTCTGAGGCTCGAACTTGAGGTACGGCGGATGTAGGCATTTCCTTGGTTTTATCCCGGGAAATGCCTATTTTTGTATCGCCTTCCGCAGCAATCCGCTTGCAAAACTCCCCCTTACCCCTCTTTTTCCCCATCATCAGACTCCCCTCTTGCTCATCTCGTCACAAGGAGATGCGCTTCCCCCTGTCTCCCTTTTCAGCAATCCGTTGTCACTCCGTGCATAAGCCCTGTTTCTGGCATGCTCATCTCGCCGCGTCGTCTTGCTCAAAGTGTCACTACCGTCTTGCTCATCTCGGCAAAAGGAGATGCGCAAGGCGTCGGTGTGGGGTTGAGGAAGGTGTTGGTGAGAGGATGAGGAAGGAAGAAAAGGGAGAAAGGGAAGGTGGTTCTTCGAATCAGTATGCAGGGGTTGTAGTCTGTTTAGGGTAAATACGCATTTTCCCTCCCTCCCCTGCACGACTTTTCCTGAAAAAGCCGTTTCTTTGTTCCGCGAACTTAATAAACTGATGCTACTATGTCAACCATTATCTTTCCTGCTCCCATCTTCGGACCGGTACACAGCCGCAGGTTGGGAGTCTCACTGGGTATCAACCTGATGCCTGCCGACGGCAAAGTGTGCACGTTCGACTGTGTGTATTGTGAGTGTGGATTCAATGCCGACTTCCGTCCGCGTCAGCGAAGACCGACAAGGGAGGAAGTGAGGGAGGCGCTCGAAGCCCGTCTGCAGGATATGCAGGCGAACGGACCGGCACCCGATGTGCTGACCTTTGCCGGGAACGGAGAGCCGACCGCCCATCCGCATTTCTCTGAAATCATTGACGACACGCTGGCGCTGCGCGACCGTTACTTCCCGAAAGCGAAGGTGAGCGTGCTCAGTAACTCAACCATGCTCTTCCGTCCCGAAGTGGTGGAGGCGCTCAAACGTATTGACAACAACATCCTCAAGCTCGACACCGTCGACCCTGAATACATCCGCCGGGTGGACCGGCCGACGGGAGCCTATGATGTGAACGACATCATCAGCCGGATGAAGGCGTTCGAGGGGCAGCTCATCATCCAGACCATGTTCATGAAGGGTACGCACGACGGGCTCTCGGTGGACAACACGACGGACCACTACGTCCTCCCCTGGCTCGATGCCGTGCGCGACATTGCTCCCCGTCAGGTGATGATTTACACCATCGACCGGGAGACACCCGACCAGAACCTGCAGAAGGCAACTCCCGAGGAGCTGGACCGCATAGCCGCCCTCGTCCGGGAAGCCGGCATGGAGGTCTCCGTCTCCTATTGAGCACCCGGCAGGCATTTGTCTGCAAGTACGGAGAGCCAAGCTACTTGCACGGACGGACCGGATTCCCGCCTTCCGGCGTCCGTTGACCAACAAACGAAAAGCCCCATCTTCACAGACAGGGCTTTTCTACTTTTTGAACTTTTGTCATACAAACGTAAGAGGCATCTTACGTATTATTTCAAGTCTTTCCCCCTTTTCACTCCGCCAGAGGGTCGAACGTACCGTCAGCACCGCCACGGTTGATGTCGGTCCAGCCGACGGTCTGTTCCAGTGTCGTGTTGTTCTGCATCATGTTCTGCTTGAAGCCGATGAAGTAACAGTTGGGCTTGAAGCGGATGACGTTCTCCACGGAGTTGCCGTCGGCGTTGTAGTCCTTGCGCGTCAGCTGGTTGTTGCGGTAGAAGTTCACCAGCGAGAGGACGTTCTTGTCGGTCAGTTCCTTCACCGGTTCGGCAGCGTTGCCTGTCAGCTCTGCCGTCAGTCCGGCACGTGTCAGGTTGATGGCAGACGGACGCAGGGTGTAGAGCGGGTCCGAGCCGTTCTTTTCCTCGGCGGTGAATTTCGCCGTGTAGACCTCGATGGTGTGGCGGCGTGTGCCGTTGAGCGGAGCTACGCCCAGGTACTGGCAGGTGTTCCCGCCGAAGCCCGTGAGCTTCCACGATGCCTTCAGGGCCTCCTGACCCTGACCGCCGTCCCAGAGCATCCAGCGGCGCATGTCGTCAAAGCGTTTGCCCTCGTAGGCAAGTTCCAGCTGACGTTCGTAGAGGATGGCTGAGAACAGACGGGCACGGTCGCTCCGGATGGAGGCATCGAGTCCGTAATCCTTCGCTGCCAGCTCTGACGGATAGACACGCGAGCGGATGCGCTTCAACGCCTCGTAGGCTTCGTTCATGTGTCCGGCGTCGCCCGTACCGCATGCAGCCTCGGCAAGGTTGAGCAGCACCTCGGCATAGCGTATCTCCATGTAGGGAGCGGCAGACTGCTTGAAGCCGGACGGGGCGCCGTTGGACGCTGCCTGGATGTTGAAGGTGTAGAGCGGCGTCTCGTTCACATCGAGGTCGTCGCTGCGCTTGTTGACATACACGCCGGTATGTGAGCCGGCAAGTCCGTCGGCGGTAAAGCCGCTCTTGCCGGGGTTCTGCTCGTTGCTCTCGTCCTCGTACCAGGCATAGTTCCACAAGGCATAGTCCTCACCGTTGTACGGATAGTTGAACACCTGTCCGTTGTTCCCGGCAGGTTTGCTGTTGGCGGACGGGTTGCCCGTGAAGCGCCAGCGTACGCCCGGGAAGGCGAAGGTGCGGTAGAAACGCGGGTCGCGGTTGAGGAAGAAGCACTGCTTGTCGTATGTGTAGGCCGACTCGCCTGCGCGCTTGCCGTCTGCCATGGGGAAGAGGTCGACGATTTCGGACGTCGGTGTCAGTCCTCCGCCGCCCATGGCGTTCTTCGGACGGACGGTGTGTTCCCAGTTGTTGTATTTATGGTAGTCGGATGCTTCGACCCACGGAATCTTGTTGTACAGGGTGACGAAGACCGCTTCGGACTTCGAGCCGTCAGAGCCGGTGTAGTTGACGAACATCTTGCCCCAGTTCGTGGCGTTCACGCCGGGATTGCCCTCGTAGGCAAGGCCGAAGACACCGCTCTCGTCGAGCTTGTCGATGGCAGCCTTGTTTGCCTCGTAGGCGTCTGCCCACCGTTGCTTGTCGTCGGCGCGGTTGAAGAGCGGGCTCGCCCACAGCAGCAGGGTGCGTCCCTTCAGTGCGAGCGCCGTCCCTGCGGTGACCCGTCCGAAGTCTTCCCCGGCATAGGGCCATGCTGCCGGCAGGTAGTCGGCAGCCTTCTGGAGGTCGGCGCAGATGAAGTCGATGCACTGCTTCGTGGTCGAACGGAGTACGACGAGTTCGTTTCCGCCGTCATTGCCCACGATGGGATTCTGCACGTGGTCGATGATGGGCACACCGCCGTAGACTTTCACCAGGCGGTAGTAGCACCAGGCGCGGAAGAAGTACGCCTGACCGAGCAGTTCGTGCTTCTGCTCCTCGGTGAGGGACTTGCTGCCCTCCACTCCCTCGATGATGTCGTTGCACTCGCGGATGCGTCCGTAGGGGCTGACGTTCTTGGTCTCGCGGAAGATGAGGTCCTGCACGTTGGTATAGTCGACGATGGTCTCCGGGTCGACAAATGCGGACAGTCCGGCGAACTCCTCGGTTGACTTCGAGTAGATGTCCGCCACACCCGTGCTGGGCGTGTCGTAGTCTATGCCACTGGCGGAGACGGGCAGCAGGAGGTTGTAGAGGTAGTCGATGCGTGTCTTTGCACCGTCGTAGTCTTCATAGATGGTAGCGGCGCCGAAACTGCCGTAGGACTTCTTGTCCTGCAGGAACTGGTCGCTGCAGCTGCCCAGGCAGAGGGCTGCACACAGGAGGGCGGCGGCGCCCTTATAGTTGTAGTTGTTCATAGTGTCGTTGTTTTTAGAATGAGATGTTTACGCCCAACGTGTATTTGCGCAGGTTGGGATACTTGCCGTATGCTCCTGCCCACGGGTTCATGAAGTGGTCGGGATAGGGGCTGGTGAAGCTGATGGCATTCTGGCACGTGAAGTTCAGTCGGCAGCTCTCGATGCCCACAAGGGATGTCCAGTCCTTGGGCAGCGTGTAGGCAAGGGTAATGTTGCGCAGGCTGATGGAGGTAGCGCTCACCTTCCAGAACGTGGACGCCTGGCTGTTCACATCCATGTAGCGGAGGTTCGGGAACCGTGCGTCGCGGTTGGCAGGTACGGTGACGTTGCCCTGGGCGTCCTTGATGTCCTCATAGACGAACATGTCGCTCCAGAACGAGGGCATGTTGGTGTAGAGCACGTCCTTGTAGCCTTTCTTCAGGTAGTATGCCGACTTGTCCACGAGGTCATAGCCGCCCCAGTTCGCGTTGAACTGCGCGCTCAGCGAGAGGGACTTCCACTCGGCGCCGAGGTTCACGGTGAAGCCGTAGGTGTTGCTTGCCCGGTGGGAGATTTCGATACGGTCGTTGTCGTTGATGATGCCGTCTGCCGGCTGCCAGGTGCCGTCCTGGTTCTGTGCGCCGCGTATGTCGCGGTAGATGAGCATACCGGGGTGCACGTCCTTGATGGTGTTGCCCAGGTAGTTGGTGATGCCGTAGGTCGTGAAGTACTCCTGAATCTCCTGGTAGCTGCGGAACATGCCGATGCACTCATAGCCCCACGTGCCGCGGTCGGAACGCTCATTGGGACGGGCGCCGTCCAGTTCGATGCGGTCGGGCCATGCCATCTTCTTGATGCGGTTGTCGCTATAGCCGGTGTTCACCTTCACGTGGTACTTGAAGTCCTTGCCGATGTTGTCGCGCCAGCCCAGTGACAGTTCCACACCCCAGGCGTCGATGGCGCCGAAGTTCTCTGCCGTCGGCTGCGTACCCACGGTGGACGGGAAGTTGGAGGCTCCCGTACGGTTCATGAACATGTCGCGGTTCTTGTCCAGATAGGCGTCGAGGTTCACCGACAGGCGGCTGTTGAGGAAGCGCATGTCGAAGCCCAGGTTCGTCTTGTAGCTCTTGTCCCAGTGTGCGTCGGGGTTGGGGGCATCGCCGGTCTTGGATCCCGGACCCTTGTCGCTCATCTGGCTGTTGTTGCCGAAGACGGCTCCCTTGCCCTGGTCGACGTTGTAGAGCTGGGTCCACCGCCACGGTTGGATGTTGTCCTTACCCAGGATACCAAAGGAGAGGCGTACCTTGAGGAAGTCCATGAACTTCACGTGGTCCTTGAACCAACCTTCTTCCGACACAACCCATCCGGCGGAGAACGACGGGAAGGTGCCCCAGTAGTTCTTCGGGGCGAACTTGGTCGACGCGTCGGAGCGGATGAGGAATTCGAAGAGGTAGCGGTCGGCATACGAGTAGTTCAGACGTCCCACGTAGGAGAGCATGCCCGACTCGCTGCGTCCGAAGTTGGCGTAGGGAGAGCCGTAGGCTGACTTCGAGGAGCCGTCGGTGAACTTATAGGGGTCGCTGACACGGGCGAGCACATCCTCTGTCTCCGCCTCGCTCTTCTCGATGGAGAACAGGGCGCTCACGTTGTGCAGGCCGAACTCGCGGGCGTAGCTTGCCGTGAGGTTCACCTGGTAGTTGTCGCTCTTGATGTTGCTGCGGCTGAGGTTGTTGCCGTTGTTCACCTCGATGGGGCGCAGGTTGTTTTCCGAGTAATCGGCGTCAGCGCCGGTGTAGAGGTGCGCCCCGCTGCCGGTGCGGTTGAGCATCTGGTAGACGGTCACGCTCGTACCGGTTTCATTGCCCTTGTCGTTGCTGATGCTCCTGGAGTAGGTAGCCTTGAGCTTCAGGCCCTTGAGGAGGTTGCTCCAGCCGAAGTCGTACTCCACGGAACTGTTGATGGTCATGTTCGACGACTGGTTCTCGATGTTGTCGGGCGAGTTCTGTACGGCGCTGAAGTTGTAGAGGTTCAGGTCCGTCGGAGGCTCATTCTGCATGCCCGACTGCACGAGGGGCATCCCGCCGACGTAGTCGGGCACCCAGCGCGGATGGGTCAGCAGCGTGTTGAAGTCCAGGTCGGTGCCGCCGCCGGAGAGTCCGTTCTTTGCCTTGTTGGTCTCGCCGTAGTCGCCCGACAGCTGGAGCGAAGCCTTGAACCACTTGCTGATGTTGGCGTTCACCCCGGCACGGAAGTTCCAGCGGTCGTAGTTCAGGCGGCCGATGTTACCGTCCTGGTCGAAGTAGGAGATGCCGGCGAAGTAGGTGGCTTTCTCCGTACCGCCGTTGATGTTGAGGCTGTGGCGTTGGGTGAAGGCAGCCTTCCACTCCTGGTCGAGGAGGTCATAGTTGAGGCCGCGCATGGCAGCCAGTTCGTCTGCCTGGAAGAGGTCCTTCTGCACTTCCGACGACTCTTCGTCGGTGGAGGTACGCGCTGCGCGTATGGCGTTCCAGATGGCGCCCTGGTCATAGGCGGACAGCATCTTCGTGCGGTAGACGGCGTCGGTGACACCGAACTGTCCGCTGTAGGAAATCTTCGGGGCGCCCACCTGCCCGCGTTTGGTCTTCACGAGCACGACACCCTGTGCGGCGCGGGCGCCGTAGACGGCAGCCGAAGCGTCCTTCAGGACGGTGATGCTCTCCACCTCGTCGGCGTCGAGGTTGTTGAACGCCTCTTCGTCGGTCACGAAGTCGTCGATGACATAGAGCGGCGACGCGCTGGTCTCTCCACCCTTGCCGGCATAGGCGGAAGCCACCTTTGCCTGGCGGATTTGCAGGGTCGCAGCCTCACCGGGACGGCCGAAGCCACCGCTGGAGCTGAGTCCGTTGATGAGTCCGCCCAGGGCGGCGCTGAGGTTGCCCACCGAGAGGTCCTTGATTTCGTCGGGCTTGATGACCTCGATGGCACCCGTGACGTTCTTCATCTTCTGAGTACCGTAACCCACGACGACCACTTCGTCGAGTTTCATCATGTCCTCGCGCAGGGTCACCTTCATGCCGTCCTGCGGAGCGACGGTCTGGGAGATATAGCCGATGTAGGAGATGACGAGTTTGGCATTGGCAGGCACCTGCAGGGTGAAGTGCCCGTCGATGTCGGTGATGACACCTGTGGTGGTGCCTTCAGCCTTGACCGATGCACCGATGACGGGCATGCCCGTCTCGTCGACCACCGTACCTTTGATAGTCCTTGTGTGCTGTTGTTGGGTTGCCGGGGCATTGCTTCCGCGTGCTTCCAGGGGAGAGACGGACGCGCACATTGCCGCGAGGCATACACTGTAGAGAATATATCTTGTTTGCATAAGAGTTCAGGTCTTTAATTCTGTTTCCGCAGGCGGGACGGCAGGGAGACGTTGGCGGATTGCCGGGTCTGCCGGGGCGTCGGGCGCGAGCGGAACTTCTGTCTGTTATATATAAGGTAGGGTGACAGCCCTGTCCGTTCACTCGGCGGAGTCGTCCTCCGTGTCGGCAGGCAGCCAGCGAGGGTCGCCCGTGCGGTTGGCAAGCTGGTCGGCGCCCGTCACGGTAAACTGTCCGTCGCCGTTGTAGACGAACGGCTCGGTCGTGAGCGTGGAGGTGTCAAACTTGTCCGTCCCGGCGGCACCGTTCCACCAGTAGGTGTTCAGGCGGAAGTTGTGCACCATGTTGGCGTTTCCCATAATCTTGTTGGTGAAGTTGTTGTCCCCGGTGTTGCCGCTGTCCACGATGATGCTCTTGGCGATGTTCAGTGTCATCGTGTTGCGTCCGCGGTACTGGTTCCAGTTGACGAAGTCCTTGCCGTTGGAGACGTTATAGAGCGTACAGGAGTTGATGTTGAACGAGCCGCCGACGTAGCCGGTAATCTTGTCGGGTCGCGACCCGTTGATTTGGGCGAAGAACTTCCCTGCCTTCACCGTGCTGTAGAGCGTGCTCTCCTTGAGCGTAAGGTTGATGGTGCTGCTCTTCTTGAAGAGGACGAGGACATCCGTCTGGTTGATGCGGACGTAGCAATCGTTCACCGAGAGGTTCTCCACGGCGTACTTCTGCTTGTTGTTGTCGTAGATGAGGTATTTGTTCACGTCCAGGATGCGGCATGACTGGAGGGCGATGGGGTCCTTGATGACATACTCGCCGCTTGCCACCTTGGTCGATTCGTCAGGAGTCGTGCTCAGGGCGAGGAAGGCGCCCGAGGTGTTGGCGTTGCAGTCGAAGTCGATGAACTTGACCTTCAAGCCTGCCGCCGTGGCGAGGGTCCCGTCCGCACCGCAGGTCACCATGGGGTGCTTCACCTTGTTGCCGCGCAGGGTGATGCGGTGGCTGCCGAAGTCGGTCTCTCCGCTCATCGTGTAGTGTCCGCCGGGGACGAGGTTGTAGGCGAGCTCCTCGCTGCTGTCAGGGATGGGGTTCTGCTTGAACCACTCCGTGAGGTCGGTTCCGTCAGGGATTTCCGCATAGGTGGCAAGGAGCGTGGAGTACGACAGTTCGGTCGCCTTCTCGGCAGCCTTGTTGCCAGCCTCCTCGTTGCCGAGCGAGCGGATGTAGAACTTGTAGCTGGTGTCCTCCTTGAGGGCGAATTTTTTCGAACAGCCGTCGATGGTGTCCGGACGGCCTACCGGGACGGGATTTTCGGGGTCGTCGGCGTTGTAGGCTGTGAATTCATAGCCGCCTGCGCCCATGACCACGGGCCACTCGACAGTGACCTCCGTACCTTCGGGATTCTGCGTGAACTTCACCCCGTCGGCAGCCGGCGACGTCAGGGTGACGCCCGACACGCCCGACGAGAAGGTCCAGTCGTCGTCGTACCCGTTGATACAGGAACCAAGAAGCAGCGTCGTACACGCAGCCGTCACACCACACATACTCCTCAGAGATAAGAAACGATTCATTTTCATACAATTATATTTAAGTTAAATAAAGTCCGTCAGAGTCTGAAAACAAAACTGTCAGGGGGATTCCCTTCATGCGTCGTGAGACGCCCGGATGTTTGGAAATATGTGATGGTAGAGTAAGTAATTTCGCAACATCGGTTTTGGGTATTTGCGTAGGAGGTACATCGTGGCGTCCGGTCACGTCGGTCGTCCCTCTGACAGCACTACGAAGTTAGGACGAAAAAGGGTGGTACGGGAGTATTTTTGGTTCAAAAGAGTAGAGAAATGTTGTATAAAGGCCGTGTTTTGCCCCGAAGAGACTCTTTTGGCTGTGAATAAATGTGAAACAGCGAACAAATAGTCACTTTGCCACGAGTCTGTCCACCGGTGTGATTTCTCCCGTTGCAGCCTGCCTGCGACCCAGTCCGGAGCGTTCGTAACGTCCGATATTATTGAAATGAGATGTCGTGTTTTCTGAAGGACCGATGCGTCCGTTGAACGCTGCCGGAAGGGCGTTTTGCAAGTAATTGACAGTTAGTAGCTTTCGTAGGGGTATATTCCTGGCTTCGTACGGACGCGTGACTACGACCGTGCGGACGCGTCCGTACGAGCGTGGGAACCCATCCGTACGGCGCAACGCCTGTTTTCCCACGAAAAGAGGTAGGGATAGATGGACTCCGGTTGTCAAGATTTGTTGGAAGAGGGGACGAAGGCCCCCATTGTCAATTGTCAATTATCCATTGTCCATTGCTCAGAGCTCCTCCAGTGCGTAGTACTGGTAGTCGCGCAGGAGCGTCTGCAGGAGCGGTTCCCCCGGACAGGTGTCAGCCGGCAGACGGAGCGTCCCGATGATTTTGCGCGACAGCTGGAGGATGCGGTCGTCACGGTCCTTGCCGCGCGTGTCAAGCGTACGGGTGATGACGTTGACCTGCTCGAGCGACAGGTCGGCCGCCTGCACATAGGTGGGCCGGTAGCCCTCGCTGACGTAGGCGAACTCGTCGAGACTGACGTGCAGATGGTGGTAGTCCTGCTCCTTGATGACCACGGTCCCGGCTGCCAGGTCGCCCAGACGTTGGTGATTCTTCGTCACGAGGGCGGAGATCAGGCCGATGGCGCCGCCGGAGCCCACGTCGACGGGATAGAGCAGCCAGCGCAGGAGGTAGGAGCCGATGGTCGGTTCGCTCCCGTCCACCCGGGTCACACGCAGGTGCATCAGGCGCTTGCCCACGCTCTGCCCGTTGTTGAGCACCTCGCAGAGCAGCGAGTAGAAGGCGAGGAAGGCGAGGGCAAGGAGGATGACGGCGGTCTCTGCCGCTCCCGTCAGCTTGAGCATCCGCTCCAGCGTGGAGAGACCGACGAGGACGACGGCAATCAGGGTGTCGTCGATGAGCAGGGCGAGCAGCCGTGTGCCTATGCTCGCCGGGGTCTGTTCGATGCGGACGTATTGTCCGGTGATGATGTCGTGTGACATAGGATAATCTGTTTAGGGGACGGGTGCCGCCGGGTGTCATGCCGCTGTCGGCAGGACAGGCGGACAAAATGCGGACGGATGCACAAACTTATGCCCCGTGGTTTGCAAATGTATAATAAAACCCATACATTTGTCCACTACATCATCCAGAAAAAGCCGGAACCGTGAAAGAAGTCGTCTTCATACGTCAGAATATAGAGAAGTGGCGCCGGGCAGAGCAGGTGGTCGAGAGTGCCGCCTCGCAGTCGCCCGACCACCTGGCGGATGTCTATGTGGACCTCACGTCGGACCTGGCTTTCGCGCAGACCCACTACCCCCGCTCGCGCATCACCCTCTACCTGAACAACCTGGCGTCCTCGCTCCACAACGAGTTGTACCGCAACAAGCGGGAGAAGTGGAGCCGCATACTCACCTTCTGGCACACCGAGGTGCCGCTGGCGGTCTACGGGGCGCGGCGCGAACTGCTCTATGCCTTCCTCATCTTCCTGACGAGTGTGCTCGTGGGCGTCGTCTCCCAGCTGGGCGATGAAAACTTCGCACGCACCATCCTCGGCGACGGGTATGTGGACATGACGCTGCGCAACATTGCCAAGGGTGACCCCATGGCGGTCTACAGCGGCGGCGAAGAGGGGTCGATGTTCCTCGCCATCACCATCAACAACGTGCGCGTGTCGTTCCTCTGCTTTGCCGCGGGGCTGTTCACCAGCATTGGCACGGGGTGGCTGCTCTTCACCAACGGCGTGATGGTGGGCTGCTTCCAGACCTTCTTTGCCCAGCACGGGGTGCTCGGCGAGTCGATGCTTGCCATCTGGTTGCACGGGACGCTCGAGATTTCCGCCGTCATCATTGCCGGAGCGGCGGGCATCACCATGGGCAACGGGTGGCTCTTCCCCGGCACCTATCCGCGCCTGGTGTCCTTCCGGCGTGCCGCACGGCGCGGGATGAAGATTGTGGTGGGCACCGTCCCCGTCTTCATCGTGGCAGGGTTCATCGAGAGCTTCCTCACGCGCCACACCCATGCCCCTGCCGTCCTGCGCTTCGGGCTCATCGCGCTTTCAGCTGCCTTTATCGCATACTACTATATCTACTTACCAAAAAAACGTATTTATGGAAACAATGAGAGAACCCGGAATCGAGCTGTATAAACGGCGCGACTTCGGAGAGAAATTTACCGTCACGTTCCAGTTCATCCGTGAGAACTGGAAACCGCTGCTGAAGTACCTCACGGCATTCCTCCTGCCCATAGCCATCCTGCAGGGCTTCAGCATGAGTGCGTACATGGACAACGCGTTCATTGCAGGTCTCTACATTTCGTCCGGAGTGGAGGAGGATGGCATGCTGGCTCTCCTGGGACTCCCCTACCTGTTCCTCATCGTGTTCTCCCTGCTGGGCGGAATCCTGCTCTACGCGGTGTTCTATGCCCTGTTTATTACTTATGACAGGCGGGAGAAAGGTTTGCGGGGTGTCACCTGGAGTGCGCTGTCAGCCGAGTTTCTGCGTTGCCTGAAGCGGAGCGCCACGTGCTTCGGCTTCATCATCCTGCTGCTGGTGCTGTATCTGGTGCTGATGGTTCTGCTCGCTTCCCTGTCGACCGCCACGCTCATCGTGACGGTTCCCCTGTTGCTGGCATGCCTGGTTCCACTCATGATATTCTATCCCGCCTACATGCTCGACGAGCGGTCGGCAGGCATCTGGAACACCTTCCTGTGGAGCATGCGCAACGGCTTCAAGTGCTGGGGCGGCTCCTTCCTCATCCTCTTCGTCTGTTACCTGCTGACGAGCGTGCTGAGCGGCCTCCTCTCCGTGCCGATGTACGTGGTGCTCATCGTCCGTGCCCTCCTGGTAGGAGCAAGCGGACAGGTGGCTGACGGCGGCATGCTGTTCGACGTGCTGCAGTACTTCACGTCCGTCCTGATGCTCTACGCCTACTATCTCTCGACGGTCGTCGTGCTGCTGGGCGCGACCTACCAGTACGGACACATCCGCGAGAAGATGGACGCCGTGACCGTGGACGAGGACATCGAGAACTTCGACAAGCTCTGATTCCGCATGCACCCGGCAGCTACCGACACCTTGACTTGCGACACCGCCCGGCTTGCCCGCTGGTGGACCGACCCGGCGTATGACTACGAGCGTGCCCTGCGCGCGGCGGACGGCACGTGGTGGGACCGCCTGCGCTCCTGGCTGGACTGGAAGCTCAGCGAGTGGTTCGACTGGACACTGACCGACTCGGAGGTCGACTGGGTGTTCGTCGTCGCCGCCCTCGTGGTCCTCCTGCTGATTGTCGCCTACCTGTGGTGGAAGCATCCCGGGTTGTTCCGCCGGGTGGGACGTGCCGGAAAGTCTTCCGCAGCGACGGACGAGGACACCATCTACGGCATCGACTTTCCCGAGGAGATACGTCGTGCCACGTCGCGCGAGGACTATACGGCTGCCGTGCGCTACACCTATTTATATATGCTCCGGCAGCTCGACGATGCCGGACTCATCAGCTGGCAGAGCTACAAGACCCCCACCGACTATGTCTACGAACTGCGGGAGGCTGACAGCGCCGAGGACCTGCGTGCGCTGACCAACGGTTTCCTGCGCGTGCGCTATGGCAACTACACCGCCACGCGCGCCTTCTACGACGGGATGTGCCGTTTTCGCGACGCGCTCGTCCGTCGGCTCCTGCAAACGGAAGGAGGTGAGCCATGAGGCGTGGCACGCTCATCTACATCGGCTGCATCATCGCCCTCCTCGCGGTGGGACTCTGGTTGCAGCTCACACAGCCGCGACCTGTCGACTGGACGGCGACCTATGACCACAAGGATACCGGACCCTTCGGCTGTGCCGTGTTCGACTCGGTGATGGCGTTCACGCTCCCTGCCGGCTACCTCCCCGTGGCAGAGACCCTGGACGACTTCCTGGAGAACGACACGGTGGGCGGTCAGAACCTCCTCTTCGTCAGTGGATACTGCTGGCTGAGCGACGAGGACGTGGATTCCCTCTTCGTCCGCCTGCACCGGGGAGCCAGCGTGCTGATGGCAGCCGACTGGTTCAGCGACGCCCTGCTCGACTCGCTGGGCATCACCGAGGCTGACGGCTTCGTGCTGGACGGGCTGGACGGATTGCCTTCACTCCGCCCGGCGATTGACACGCTGGAGTGGGTGGAAGAGCCGGGACGCTATCCCCGGCGCGACTTCCCGGTGCGTTCCTCCTTCCAGTCGACGGGCTTTCAGCCGACGGACAGCCTCGGGCGTTACCCCTTCCGCGTGTTGGCATGGCAACGCCACGACCGGGTGTATGCGGCGGACTCCGGCTACGTCGCCCGGAGGATGAACACCGTCAGCTTCCGCGTCGGCAAGGGCGAACTGACGCTCATGCGCTCGCCCTTCGTCCTGACGAACTACGGCATCCTCCACCGCGACCTCAAGGACTACGTACTGCGCCTCGCCGACCGCCTGAAGGACGCTCCGCTGGTGCGGACCGATGCCTACGCCTTCAGCTCGGGAGGCATGGACTGGGACAGCCTTGCCGATGGACGGGCGCGGGGACCGTTTGGCTACTTCCTGAGCCATCCGCCCCTGCAGTGGGCGCTCTACGTGTCGCTGTTGACCGTCGTGCTGCTGTGCTGCTTCACCGCCCGGCGACGTCAGCGTCCCATCCCCGTCATGTCGCCTCCGGAGAACCGCAGCCTGGAGTTCGTGAAGCTCATCGGCACGCTCTACTACCAGCGCGAGACCCCTTCCGCCCTGCTGCGCAAGAAGTATGTCTACTTCGCCGACGAGCTGCAACGCCGCACGGGGGTCGACTTGCTCTCGGAGACGTCCGCCGACGAACGTGCCGACCGCCTGGCGGAGAAGACCGGAGCCGACCGCACACAGCTCCTGGCACTGCTGACGCGCCTTGATGCCATCCGTGCGGAGAGCCCCCTGCGTGCCGACGACGAGGAGATGAAACGGCTGGTCGACCGGATGAATGACCTGCTCGCCGCGGTGTCCTCGCCCGGTGCCCCGTCAGCACCCGGACGGCAGACGCCTTCCGCCGGAAAAGAAACCATACAATCACAGAATGAACCAGACTCCCTGTTCCCCGCACGGGACCCCCTCCCCACGACGGAGGACAGGAAGGAACAATAAAGCTTATGGAAGAGACAAAACTGGAACCCGCAGCCGCGCACGATGATGCGCCCCGTGCGGAATACTTGCAGGAACGCATCCGCCTGCTGAAGGAGCGGATAGCTTCCGTCATCGTCGGCCAACGACAGACGGTCGACCTGTTGCTCACCGCCATCCTCGCCGACGGCCATGTCCTGCTCGAAGGCGTGCCGGGAGTGGCGAAGACCCTGCTTGCCAAGCTGACGGCACGCCTCATCGACGCCGACTTCAGCCGCATCCAGTTCACGCCCGACCTCATGCCGAGCGACGTGCTGGGCACGTCGGTGCTCAACATGAAGGAAGGCGTGTTCGAGTTCCACCGCGGTCCGGTGTTCGCGAACCTCATCCTCGTGGACGAAATCAACCGTGCCCCGGCGAAGACCCAGTCCGCCCTCTTCGAGGTGATGGAAGAACGCCAGGCGACGGTCGACGGGGTGACCTATCCCATGGAGGAGCCTTACCTCGTCATTGCCACCCAGAACCCCGTCGAGCAGGAAGGGACCTACAAGCTCCCCGAGGCACAGCTCGACCGCTTCCTGCTCAAGGTCACCGTCGACTATCCGTCTGCCGACGAGGAACTGGAGATCCTGCGCCGCCACCAGGAGCGGCATGACCTGGTGAAGCTGACGGACATCGCCCCCGTGCTGACCCGCGCCGACGTACAGGAGTTGCGACGCAGGACAGACAGCCTCTACGTGGAGCCGTCGCTCCTGAACTACATTGTGCAGATTGTCCGTCAGACACGCCTCAGCAAGGCGGTCTACCTGGGCGCGTCGCCCCGTGCCAGTGTCGGGCTGCTCCGCGCGTCGAAGGCATACGCCTGCCTGCAAGGACGCGATTTCGTGACTCCCGAGGATGTGAAGTTCGTGGCGCCCTACGTCCTGCAACACCGCATCGTGCTCACCGCCGAGGCGGAGATGGAGGGATGGTCGGACGTGAAGGCGGTCCGCCGCCTCATCGACAAGGTGGAAGTACCCCAATAACCCTTCCGCCCATGTTTCTGACCCGTAGGTTCTATCTCGTGGCACTCGCCGTCGTCCTGCTGTTGGGCAGCGGCTACTGGGCTGCCCCGCTGTTCGGTGCGGGGCAGGCAGCCTTGTGCCTGTGGGTGGCGGCGACGCTGCTCGATGCCGGGCTCCTCTACGTCGGGGGCGGCAGGCTGACGGGAGAGCGGCACTGCGCCGAACGCTTCTCCAACAGCGACGAGAACCCCGTGACACTGGAGCTGGCGAGCACCTGCCGGCAGACGCTGCGCCTGACTGTCATCGACGAGATTCCCGCCATCTTCCAGCGGCGCGACCTCTCGTTCACCCTGACGCTGCCTCCCCGCGGCAGCCGTTCGCTGACCTACACGCTGCACCCCGTGCGCCGCGGCATCTACGGGTTCGGTCACATCCGCCTCTTCGCCCGTACCCGGCTGGGGCTCGTCGAGCGGCGGTTCACCACCGGACGGCCCGTCGACGTGAAGGTCTACCCCTCGTACCTGCTGCTGCGGCAATATGAGTTGCAGGCCATCCACAACCGCCTGGTCGAGCAGGGACAGAAGCGCATCCGCCGCGTGGGTCACCAGACGGAGTTCGAACACATCCGCGAGTACGTCCCCGGCAACGACTACCGCACCATCAACTGGAAAGCCACCGCCCGCCGCCACCAGCTCATGGTGAACATCTACCGCGACGAACGTTCGCAACAGGTCTACAGCCTCATCGACAAGGGGCGCGTGATGCAGCAGGCCTTTGGCGGAATGATGCTCCTCGACTATGCCATCAATGCCGCCCTGGTGCTGTCCTACGTGGCAGTCCGCCGGGAGGACAAGGCAGGGCTGGTCACCTTCGACCACCGCTTTGACACCTTCGTCCCGGCATCCCGTCAGGAGGGACAGATGACCCTCCTCGCCGACTCCCTCTTCAAGGAGAGCACGTCGTTCCGGGAGACCGACTACTCCGCCCTCTGCGCCCACCTGGACAAGCGGGTGACCAAGCGCAGCCTCGCCATCCTCTACACCAACTTCATGACCCTCGTCGAGGTACGCCGCCAGCTGCCCTACCTGCAGAACCTTGCACGCCGTCACTGCCTGCTCGTGGTCTTCTTCGAGGACGACGAGGTGAAGGCGTATGCCACCTCGCCTGCCCGGACGACCGAGGACTACTACCGGCACGTCATTGCCGACAAGTTCGTCTACGAGAAGCGGCAGATTGTCGCCCTGCTCCGCCAGCACGGCATCACCGCCCTCCTCACCTCCCCCTCCCGCCTCACTGTCGACGTGGTCAACAAGTACATCGAGCTGAAGCGGCGCGGCATCTGAGCCGGCTGACGGTCCCCGTCGGTCCCTTCCGCAGTAACAGACTCTCCTGTTTTCACCTCCCGAACCGGGAAATCGTCACATTTCCGTGCTTTGGGTGGCAGAATCTGTAATTCGGGTACTTCCAACGTACGATTTTTACCTAACTTTGCCACACTACGTGATACGGTCCCCGACCGACTAACCCTTATCCTTTTAAACGAGTATCCATTATGTTACGCAAACTCAGACTAACGCTTGCCGTCGTCTTCTTCGTCTGCATCACCCTGCTTTTCCTCGACTTCACGGGGACGGTGCATGCGTGGTTCGGCTGGATGGCACGGATGCAGTTCCTGCCCGCCGTGCTGGCAGTGAATGTGGGCGTGGTGCTGGCCCTGCTCCTGCTGACCCTGGTCTGCGGACGGGTCTACTGTTCGGTCATCTGCCCGCTGGGCGTGATGCAGGACATGGCCGGGTGGCTGGGCGGACGCACGAAGAAACGCCGCCGCCGCTTCACCTACTCGCCCGAGAAACGCTGGTTACGCCTTGGCGTACTGGCACTGTTCGTCATCGCCCTCCTGGCAGGAGTCGGCTCGTTCGTGGCGTTGCTGGCTCCCTACAGCGCCTTCGGACGCATCGCCCAAAACCTTTTCGCCCCCTTCTATGCGTGGGGCAACAATGTCTTGGCTTATCTGGCGGAACGCGCCGACAGCTACGCCTTCTATGAGACGGGCGTCTGGCTGAAGAGCCTCCCCACCTTCCTCATTGCCCTGGCAACACTCGTCATCCTCTTCATCCTTGCCTGGCGGAACGGACGCACCTATTGCAACACCCTCTGCCCCGTAGGGACCGTGCTGGGCTACGTCGCCCGCTTCTCCTGGTTCAAGCCGGTCATGGACACCGGCAAGTGCAACGCCTGCGGACTCTGCTCCCGTTCCTGCAAGGCATCGTGCATAGACTTCAAGAACCACCGCATCGACTACACCCGCTGCGTGGCATGCATGGACTGCCTGGATGTCTGTCGTCAGGGCGCCATCACCTACGGCCACAAGCCGGCACCCCTCCGTGCCCCTCTCCGGACGGAGACCTTGCAGGCGGCTGAAGCCCCCGTCCCTGCCGGAACGGCGGAAGGCACCCGGACGACCTTCTCCCGACGCTCTTTCCTCTCCGCCGCCGGACTTGCCGTCGGCTCGGCAGCCCTGGCACAGGAGATGAAGGTGGACGGAGGCTTTGCCACCATCATCGACAAGCAGGTCCCCCACCGTGCTACCCCCATCGTGCCCCCGGGCGCACTCAGCACGGCCAACTTTGCCCAGCACTGTACGGCGTGCCAGCTCTGTGTCTCGGTCTGCCCGAACGAGGTGCTCCGTCCCTCGACCGACCTGATGAAGCTCATGCAGCCCGAGATGAGCTACGAGCGCGGCTACTGCCGCCCCGAGTGTACGAAGTGTGCCGACGTCTGTCCCGCAGGAGCCATCCACCCCATCACCACCGCCGACAAGTCCGCCACGCAAATCGGTCATGCCGTGTGGATACGCAAGAACTGCATCCCCCTCACCGACGGTCAGGAGTGCGGCAACTGTGCCCGTCACTGTCCCACCGGAGCCATCACCATGGTGCCCTCCGAGCCTTCGCGGCCCGATTCGCGCCGGATTCCCGTGGTCGACACCGAGCGCTGCATCGGCTGCGGCGCCTGTGAGAACCTCTGTCCCGCCCGTCCCTTCAGTGCCATCTACGTGGAAGGACACGTGCGCCACCGGACCGTCTAGCATGCAACATCAATCCTCAACCCATTAAGATCATGAACGAAAAAGATATGTCCCGCCGCGACTTCCTGAAGATTGTCGGCATCAGCACCGCCACCGCCACTGCGGCGACCCTGGCAGGATGCGGACCGAAAGGCGCGGGAAACAACGAAACAGGTGCCGGCACCGTGCCCGTGGGCAAGATGGACTACCGCACCAACCCCAAGACAGGCGAGCGCGTGTCCCTCCTCGGCTACGGCTGCATGCGCTGGCCCACCCTGCCTGCCCCGGAGAAGGGGGGCAACGTCATCGACCAGGACGCCGTGAACGAACTGATTGACTACGCCATGGCACACGGCGTGAACTACTATGACACCTCCCCCGTCTACGTACAGGGATGGTCCGAACGTTCCACCGGACTCGCTCTCAAGCGGCATCCGCGGGACAAGTTCTTCGTTGCCACCAAGCTGTCGAACTTCTCCAACTACACCCGTGAGAACTCCATCGCCATGTACCGACGGTCGTTCGAGGAGCTTCAGGTCGACTACATCGACTACTACCTCCTCCATTCCATCGGGAACGGAGGCATCGAGACCTTCCGCAAGCGTTACATTGAGAACGGGATGATAGACTACCTCATGGAGGAGCGCAAGGCAGGACGCATCCGCAACCTGGGCTTCTCCTTCCACGGCACGAAGGACGTGTTCGACGAGGTGCTCGCCATGCACGACCGGGTACACTGGGACTTCGTGCAGATACAGCTCAACTACCTCGACTGGCGCTATGCCTCGGGCAACAATGTCAACGCCGACTACCTCTATGCCGAGCTGGAGAAACGGCACATCCCCGCCGTCATCATGGAACCGCTTCTCGGCGGACGCCTCTCCAAGGTGCCCGAACACATCGTGGCTCGCCTCAAACAGCGCCTTCCTGAGCTGAGCGTCGCCTCCTGGGCATTCCGTTTCGCCGGGACACCGGCAGGCGTACTGACCGTCCTGAGCGGCATGACCTACCTGGAGCACCTGCAGGACAACCTGAAGACCTACTCTCCGCTGAAGCCCGTGACTGCAGAGGAGCACGAGTTCCTCCAGCAGACGGCAGACCTGATGAAGCAGTACCCGACCATCCCGTGCAACGACTGCAAGTACTGCATGCCTTGCCCCTACGGGATAGACATCCCCGGCGTACTGGTACACTACAACAAGTGCGTCAACGAGGGTAACCTGCCCACGACGTCCGGAGACCCCGATTACCGCCGTGCCCGCCGAGCCTTCCTCGTGGGCTATGACCGCAGTGTGCCCCGTCTGCGTCAGGCTAGCCACTGCATCGGCTGCCGTCAGTGTGTCGAACACTGTCCGCAGGCAATCGACATCCCCGCCGAGCTGCACCGCATCGATGATTATGTGGAACGCCTCAAACAGAACACCCTATGACGACCCTTGACACCCTTGTGAAACGCCTCCATGAAGGCGGCTGCACCCTTGTCGTGGCACAAGGCGACGACGTCCGCCTCTTCACACGCCGGGGAGTGGCGGACCTGATGGACCTGACCGACAACGACCCCGCCTTCCTGCACGGCGCACTTGTGGCAGACAAGGTGGTGGGCAAGGACGCCGCGGCACTCCTCGTCAAGGGAGGCGTGGCGGCACTGCACACCGACCTGATTTCCCGTCCCGCCCTCGACCTGCTCAGCCGGGCAGGCATCGACGTGACGTATGACACCCTCACCGACCACATCGTGAACCGTGACGGGACGGACTGGTGCCCTGTCGAACGGCTTTGCCGTCCGCTGGACAACATCGACGAGATGGTCGACGCCATCCGCGCGTTCATTCACCGGATACAAACGACTCTTTAAACCGAAAGAAACTTATGGAAACAACAAACGTACGACTCTACTCGCTGCCCTGTGACAGTATCAAGACCTATGTAGCCGTCCTGCTCTTCGTGGCAGGCAACATCGCTCTGCCCCAACTCTTCCACCTCGTCCCCCAAGGCGGCGTGACGTGGCTTCCCATCTACTTCTTCACCCTGGTTGGTGCATACAAGTTCGGCTGGCGCGTCGGACTGCTCACGGCGGTTCTCTCCCCGCTCGTCAATTCGTGGCTCTTCGGCATGCCTCCTGTGGCTGCCCTGCCCGCCATCCTGCTGAAGTCCTGTCTGCTGGCCCTCCTCGCCGGAGGAACCGCTCACCGCTTTGCTCGTGTCAGCTTCCCTCTCCTTCTGGGTGTGGTGTTGGGCTACCAGGTACTGGGTACCCTGGGTGAATGGGCGTTGAAGGGCGACCTTCTCCTTGCCCTGCAAAACTTCCGCATCGGGCTTCCCGGCATGGCGCTGCAAGTCGTGGGCGGCTACCTGTGTGTGAAATACATCCGTTGAGAATCTGAAGCCGATACATTATTCATTCTTTAAAATCGAAAAACCATGTTTGGAATAGGAACTCCCGAACTCATATTCATCATCCTCATCGTGCTGTTGCTCTTCGGTGGCAAGAAAATCCCCGAACTCATGAAAGGGCTGGGCAAAGGCGTCCGCAGCTTCAAGGACGGCATGAACGGACTGGACCCCGATGCTCCGTCCGAGAAGAAAACCGACAAACCCACCCCGGAAGAGCCGAAACATGACGGACAATAACTCCGCGATGACCTTCTGGGACCATCTCGACGTGCTGCGCGGCTCCCTCCTGCGCATGGCGGCGGTAACGGTGGCATGTGCCGTCGTCGCCTTCGCCTTCAAGGATGCCGTGTTTGCCGCCATTCTGGCACCGAAGCACGATGACTTTATCCTCTACCGTCTGCTGGCTGGCGTGAACAGCTGGCTGGCGGATGGCTCACCGTCGTCGTTCCACGTCGAGCTCATCAATACGGGGCTGGCGGAGCAATTCAAGATTCACGTCAAGACCTCGCTCTACGTCGGTCTCATGGCTGCTTCTCCCTATTGTCTCTACGAGCTGTTCCGCTTCGTCTCCCCCGGGCTTTACCCGAAGGAACGTCGTTACGGGGTGCGTGCCGTGGTGTCCGGTTACGTCATGTTTCTGCTCGGCGTGGCGCTGTGCTACTTTCTCATCTTTCCCCTGACGTTCCGTTTCCTCGGCACCTATCAGGTCAGTCCCGACGTGGAGAACCTCATCACCCTGCAATCCTACATGGACACGCTGCTTGTCATGTGTTTCCTCCTGGGCATCCTCTTTGAGCTGCCCATCGTGTGCTGGGTGCTCGGCAAGTTGGGTATCCTTCGTCGGACGTTCATGCGCCGTTACCGCAAGCATGCCGTGGTAGTCATCCTCGTGGTGTCCGCCATCATCACTCCCACATCCGACATCTTCACCCTCTGCATCGTCGCTCTCCCTATCTGCCTCCTCTACGAGGTGAGTACTTTCCTGGTGAAAGATTGATTCCCCACAACCGTTCATACATACATCCCCCGAACACATTTCGTATGGGGACTCATTGTCATGCGTGGGTGTGGGGAAACAATTTGTAAAGCGTTACATCAGGTTCCGGTTTACCTACCGGCGGTAGTAGCTGCGCACGCGCTGTTCCACGTTGCGGCGGAGGCAGTCGGCGTAGAACGTGAGTTCCTGGAGATGGTAGTTGCCTACGGGGAACATGGAGCCGAGTGACGGCAGGTAGTATTGTTGTGGGTTGAAGCCCTCGACGAGCAGTACGTGCTGTTTCGTGTCCACACGGACGGTGACGGTGTCGTTGAGATAGGCAGGACTGCCGTCCGTCTTCCAGTTCACGGGATTGATGCACAGGGAGCCTTCTCCCAGGACGGGACAGACCGCTTCAGGGCTTGCCACGGAATTGTAGCAGACGGTGACGCCCGTGTCGATGGAATCGCGTGCCGCCTGGATGGTCTTGAAGTAGCTTGCCGTACGTTCGCTCACGTTGTAGCCGATGACGTAGGCTGCCACCATGCGGCTGTGTACGTCGGCTGGCATGTCCTTGAGCAGTTCGACCACCGCCTTGGCACCTTGGCTGAAGCCTGCCAGGATGAACGGACGCCCTCCGTTGTCGTGTTCGAGGTAGTGGTCAAAGGCACGTTTGACGTCGCTCATGGCATAGGGGAACCGTTTTTCGACAGTGTCCTCCCCTTCCATCCACGATTCCAATGTAATCTGGCGGTAGTAGGGAGCATAGAAGTTGTTCGTCGGGGCAAATATGTCAGCTGCCAGTTCCAGTGACGGATGCAGTGCCTCGCGCTGGTCGGCGTTGTAGACGTCTTCAAAGTGCATCGTGTTTCCCTGGCTGTCGTGCCAGTCCCACACGCACGTGGGAGCGATGTAGAACACGTCGGCTGTGGAGTTGTTGTCCCCCTGCGGAGCATTCAGCTCCTTGTACCAGGCGTTTTCTTCGCCATAGTCAGGTGCCGACGGCATCAGGTAGTGCGCGGTCTTGTCCGAGCACCCCATGCACACTAAGATGACAGTGAGCAGGATGTGAGAGAGCTGTTTCATAAATGTTTCTTCACTATTCGCTTGCAAAGGTAGTCATATCTTTCGGAAAGTGCAAACAAAAGTTATTGAATCTAAAGAAAAAGTATGCGATCAGGACTGCTCCTTGTGGTGGGAACACTTGTCCGGCGGTCAAGATTTGCCGGACCTCCGTTGCCCGTTGTCGGCGGAAGCGTTACCTTTGCAGGCTGAAACCTGATCCGAACGAAAAGAGCATGGAACTGAATCAACATACTTTGCCCAACGGACTGCGCATCATTCAGGCACCATCGGCTACCCCCGTGGCATACGGAGGCTTTACCATCGATGCCGGGACGCGCGACGAGGCGGACAACGAACAGGGCATGGCGCACTTCGTGGAGCATCTCATCTTCAAAGGGACGGAGAAGCGTCGTGCCTGGCACATCCTGAACCGGATGGAGCGCGTCGGGGGAGACCTCAACGCCTTCACGAACAAGGAGGAGACAACCATCTATACGGCTTTCCTCGCCGACGACTTTGTCCGGGCAGCAGAGCTGCTTGCCGACATCACCTTCCACAGTGTCTTCCCGTCTCAGGAAATCGGACGCGAGGTAGAGGTCATACTCGACGAGATACAGAGCTACGAGGACAGTCCGTCGGAGCTGATATTCGACGACTTCGAGGAGCTGCTCTTCCACGGACATCCGCTGGGGCGCAACATCCTGGGTGACCCGGTCCGCTTGCGTGGTTTCGGTTCAGCCGACGCGCTGGGATGGACACGCCGCTTCTATACGCCTTCCAACATGGTGTTCTTCCTGCGTGGCAATGTGGACTTCCGTCGGGTGGTGCGTACGCTGGAGAAGCTGACGGGAGACCGGGAGCCGGGCACGCTCAACCGACGTACCCTTCCGCTACCTCCCTACGAACCCGCTTCACAGACGCTGCGGCGCGACACCCACCAGGCACACGTCATGCTGGGCAGACGGAGTTACGACGCACACAGCAACCGACGCACGGGACTGTACCTGCTCAACAACATCCTGGGAGGACCGGGCATGAACAGCAGGCTGAACGTGGCGTTGCGCGAGCGTCGCGGACTGGTCTACAACGTGGAGAGCAACCTGACGTCGTACACCGACACGGGGGTGATGAGCATCTACTTCGGTTGTGACCCTGCCGACGTGGGTACCTGCCTGGAGCTGGTCTATAAGGAACTGGCACGCCTGCGCAACGTCCGGTTGACGGACGCCCGGCTGTCAGCAGCCAAGAAGCAGATCATCGGACAGATTGCCGTGGCGAGCGACAACTTCGAGAACCTGGCACTCGACATGGGGAAGACGTTCCTCCACTACGGGCGTTACGAGGACAGTGCCGAGCTGTATGCCCGCATCGAGGCACTCACTTCGTCCGAGCTGCTAGACATAGCCAACGAGATGTTTGACGAGTCGACGCTGTCGACCCTCATTTATACATAGGACTGAACAACACAAAGAGGGAAGAACGGAACATGGCCCCAGAGGCATGTATGTTCCGTTCTTCCCTCTTTTCCGTCTGACAGGGACGGTTCAATCGAGCACGCTACCCCGTGTGAGGGCATAACGTCCGCCTCCGGTGAGGCAGAGTGCACCGGCTCCGAGCAGGTAGATCATGGGCAGTTCGACAGTCCATCCTCCCGTCATGGGGTCGACCGCAAAGAATTGCGGCAGGTGTACCATGAGGATGGCAACCACCATGTTGCCGGCAAAGACGACGGCAGCGAGGCGTGTCCACAGTCCGATGATGAGCATCAGCGATGCCACGACTTCGCCCAGAAGGGCACCGTAGGCAATGAAGGAAGGCAGCCCCATCCCGGCGAGCATGTCGCCGATGAAGCCCACCCCGTGAGTCAGTTTATGTACACCGTGGAAGAGCATCAGCCCGCCCATTGTCAGGCGCAGCACGAGCAGTCCGAGGTCGTTGCAGCGCAGGAAGTCTTTGTTCAGTTTCATACGTATTTCTCCTTTTATTAACTTGTTACGGCTGCAAAGATAAGCTACGGACAGGAATGTGTGCATTGATGAAGGTCAAGAAATGAAACTCAAACCGGCCATCAGACCGCTTAAGTCTGATGACCGGTTAGGGGTTTATGCGTAGTTCTTCGAATGTTGTTTACTTGAAGACCAGCTCTGTGTTCTCGAACACACGGATGATGTCTTCGCGTGTATCAGCTTCAGAGATGGCTTCCTCGAAAGCTTCGGTGTCCGGCTCGAAGCAGACGACGTTGGCACAGTCGAGCACGTGTGAGAGGATTTGTGTGGCTTCTTCCTTGCTGAGCAGCCCTTTCTTGACGGCTTTCTTCAGGTGTTTGTTTACCTTTTGCACGGCATTGTAGATGACGGGCTTGTTGAACTGTACGTTGGTTGAAGCAAAGCCGATGCTCTGTTCGCTCACCAAGGTATAGTTTTTCAGGAAGGTGTTCCATTTGCCTTCTACGGGTTGTCCTAGGTAGTGGCTCTGTGCGTAGTCTACCTGTGCTTCGGGGATGTTGCCATAGACGGTGAACGAGAAGTGGGAACCGGCAGCGGTCTCCACCTTGTCGGGGTCATTGGGGCCGCAGGTGTTGGCTGCGTTCATACTCAGGGCGATGCCCCATGTCAGGCTGAGGAATACGATGAATGTTTTCATTGTTGTGTGGTTTTAGTGATTGTTTGATGAGGATGTTTTTTTATCGGATAAAGGAGGATGCCTCCCCGAAGGAAAGTGAGACGAAGGTCATCACGTCGGGAAGGGCGGACTGCCAGTAGAGCCAGTTGTGTGCTCCGTCACGCATTCGGTACTGGAAGGGAATCTGCTTCTCGCGTAGCAGCATGTAGAGAGCGAGGTTGCCTTCATAAAGGTAGTCGTCATCACCGCAGTCGATGTACCAGCGTACGCGGGAGATGGCTGACAGCTGTTCCGGAGTGGCGTTGCGGATAAGGTCGAGCGGAGCGTTCTCCGGTTGCATGGCGGACGTTGCCCAGGCACGTACCTGCGGATACTTGTCCATCCAGCCGCTGTCGTTGTTGCTGCGGGTGGGGAACGTGACGAGTGCACTCAGCGGACAGGCGGCAGCAAACAGTTCGGGATGACGCAGGGCGTAGACCAGCGTTCCTCCTCCGCCCATCGACAGTCCGGAAATGGCACGGTGCATGGCATCGGGCAGGATGCGGTAATGGCTTTCCATGTAGGGAATCAGTTCCTGAAAGAAATAATCCTCGTAGGGCCATCCTTCCCGGTTGAAGTAGCCCGGACCGTCGGTGCCGGCATCGGGCATGATGATGACCATTGGACAGGCCCGCCCTTCGGCAATGACCCGGTTGGCGATGGCCTCGACGTTGCCGCGCTCGACCCACCCCTTGGTGTTCGTGTTGCCCAGTCCGTGGAGCAGGTAGAGCACCGGATAGCGGCGCAGGGTATCGGTCTCATAGCCTTCGGGGAGGTAGACGGAATAGTTGCGGTCACCCTGCATGAGGGTGCTCGGCATGGTGAGGTTGTAGACCCGTCCGCCTTCCGAGGGAATCTCCTGCGCCCGTAAGAGAGCGCAGGAGCCTAACATGAAAAGTATAACAAACAGAAGCCTCATAGTCTTGTCTCCTTTCTTTATCAGCGTTGCCAGAATAGTTTGATGTCATAGTCGTCGCCGCCCATGTGTTCCACGGCAGCCTGATAGCCCTTCATGTTCGAGCGTTGGAGCGAGGCAGGGTAGAGCAGGCGGTGGGGAATCTCATTGCCGTCGGGTACACCGTCGCCGCGCGGGATGGCGGGAAGTCCTGTCCGCATGTATTCAAACCACTGCTGCTGGTCGCAGAAGAAGAGGGCGTAGTATTTCTGGAGCATGATGCGTTCGAGAGTGCCGTCGTAGGCAGCGGCAGGGTTGTCGAGGTATCCGGCGGGCATCTCCACGCCCCATTGTTCGATGGCAGCCTGCACGCCGCGATTGTAGGCAGGTCCGGCTTCTGACGAAGCGATGATGCCGCGTTGGGCAGCCTCGGCACGGATGAACTCCACTTCGGCATACGACATCAGGTTGATTTTCATCGGTGCGGTAGCAATGGCGACGTTGAGGCCCGACACGTCGTAGTCGGGAGCTGTCTCATAGCCGCTCGGGACACCTACATATTCGCCCGCTTCAGTCGGGGTGGTGAAGAGTGCCACACGCGGGTCACCCCAGGCATTGAGGTTGTCGACAAAGAACTGTGTGGCGCTGCGTGCGATGTAGAAGTCCTGCGGACGGGTCACGGGGCCTTCCTGCGGGAAAGTGCCGCTGATGGAGAGCAGTGCACCGTCGTCGTTCGACTCGAAGACAGGATACATGTCCGGGTTCTCCAGAATGCTCTTCAGCTGGTCAGTCTCTCCGGCACGGAGCAGGACACGTAGCAGCAGAGAGTTGTTGAACTTGTGCCACTTTGCCACGTCAGAGCCATAGAGCAGCTCGCCCGAGGTGTTGTAGGTCAGTGCCGTGCTTTCGTCGTAGAGGTCGTTTGCTTCTTTCAGCCCCTCGATGATGGCGGTGTAGATGCTGCGCTGGTCGTCAAAGGCAGGCTGTGTGATGCCCTCTTCGGCACGACATGCTTCGGAGTAGGGAACATCGCCGAATGTGTCGACGAGCATCTGCATCACCCATCCTTGAAGCGTGAGTGCGATGGCACGGTAGTTGGGCACGTTGTAGACGGCAGCCTGCTTCTCGATTTCCTTGATGTTCGAGAGGCACGTATAGTAATTGCTCCACACGCCCGTTCCGGCGCTTTCAGTGAAGTAGTAGCGGCTGTATCCGCCCGAGCTGCTTGATGAGGAGTATTGCATCAGTTCACCGGTGAAGCTGTTGTAACGTTGCCAGTTGTAGATGGCCATGTCGTAGAGCACGGGGTCGAGCATGGTGCCCGGATTGACCGTTTCCAGCAGGTCCGGGTTCTTGTTGATGGCGTCGAAGTCGCTGCACGCAGTGAGTACACCGGCTGAAGCCATGCAGGAGAGTATCAGGGTTTTCAGTTTCATGAGCGTAAGCGTTTAAAATTCCACGTTGATGTTGAATCCATAGCTGCGTGTGGAGGGCAGCTGTCCCATCTCGACGCCTTGCACGATGCTGGAGCCGTTGAGGGCTGCCACTTCGGGGTCGAAAGCAGGGAAGTTACTCAGGATAAAGAGATTTCTTCCGTAGAGGGCGAGGACTGCCTTCTTGAAGGGGGTCTTGGCGAGGAACGATTGCGGGAGGGCATACTCGAAGCGCATTTCGCGGAGCTTCAGGAAGGAGGTGTCGAAGGTGTTCTCCTCGACATTGGCACGGCGGTAGTAGGTGTAGTACCAGCGTTCGGTGGTTACGGGGATATCGTTGGGACGATAGGTGCCGTCGCCGTTGTCGATGACTCCGTCGCCAATCATGTAGACACCGCCGATGGCAGGCAGTCCGGCAGCAGCCAGGCGCGGGTCGTCACCGGCGATGTAGTAGTGTGTGCCGGGCAGACGTCCGTTGAGGGTATGTTCCAGCTTGCCCAGTTCGGTGAGCTTGTGGTGGGTCTGTGAGTAAGCCATGCCCTTCCACTGTCCGTCGATGAGGAAGCTCAGCTTGAAGTTCTTGTAGCGGAACTCGTTGTAGAAGCCGCCTTTCCACTTCGGGGTGGCAGTGCCGACGTATTCGATTTCGGTGGATTGTACAGGCAGGCCGTTGGCGGGGTCGATGAGCACGTCCCCATTCTCGTTGCGCACGGTCTTGCAGCCCCAGATATCACCTACGCTGCCGCCCACTTTGCCTACGAGGTAGGCTGCACCCACCTGCGAGATGATCTGGTAGTCGTCACTGCCCTCGGCAAGTTCGAGGATGCGGTTCTTGTTCTTCGACCAGGTGATGGTGGTGTTCCACGTGAAATCACGGGTTTTGACCGGAGTTGCATTGAAGGTGACCTCCACGCCGCGGTTGCGCACTTTGCCGGCGTTGATGATGGCACTGGTGTAGCCGCTGGAGGCGTCAAGCGGTGAGCTGATAATCTGGTTTTTCGTCACGTTCTGGTAGTAGGTGAGGTCGATTCCGATGCGGTTGTCAAACATGCGGAAGTCCGTACCCACCTCAAAGCTGGTCGAGATTTCAGGTTTGAAGTCGGTGTTGTAGAGCGTTGTCGGGTTAACGGCTGAGCCAGGGAAGTTGCTCGTCTCATAGTACTTCATCGTGCTGTACGGGTCGGTGTCGTTGCCCACTTGTGCCCAGGAGGCACGCAGCTTGAAGAAGCTGATCTGTTCGGGCAGCGTGAAGATGTCCGTCATGCTGGCACTTGCCGACACGGACGGGTAGAAGAACGAGCGGTTGTCTTTCGGGAGGGTCGACGACCAGTCGTTACGTCCCGTCACGTCGAGGAAGAGGAGGTTCTTCCAGTTGAAGTTTGCCGAGAAGTAGACACTGTTGATAGCCTTGCGGATACGCTCTGAAGTGACGAAGGGGCTTGACACGCCGTTGGACAGCTTGTAGATGCCCGGAGTGACAAGTCCCGTCACCGATGCACCCAGGTAGGAGTAGTTGCGGCGCATCAGGTTACCGCCCACGGAAGCATTGATGGAGAGCCCGTTGGCATAGGAGTCGTGGTAGGTCAGCAGGACGTCGCTGTTGATTTCATAGTCAGTCACCTTCTCCTGTTTGTAGTAGCCGTCGGCAAACACGATGTCGCTGATGGGGCGGCGCTGTCCGCGTTCGTCGGCGTACATCTGGATGCCCGAGCGGACCATGAGGTCGAACTTGGGCGAGAGCGTCAGGTTGGCAGTAAGGCTATTGATGAATTCGTCCTTCTTTGAGGAGTTGGTCGACTCGTAAAGGATGACGTAGGGGTTTGCCAGATAGGTGGTGAAGGGCATCAGCTGACGCAGGTTCTCCTGTCCGCTGTACCAGCGCGGCTTGAACCAGTCGAGGTCGATGTTGGCATTCTGGAAGATGAGCCAGTAGGAGATGGAGTTGCTGTTGTAGCCCAGTCCCGGCGTATTGTCAATCTTGCGGTGGGTATAGCTGGAGCGCAGGTTGATGCTCAGATTGCGTGAGATTTGCGTACGTGCACTTACGGAAGCCACGGTACGGTTGAAACCCGTGTTGGGAAGAATCCATTTGTTGTCGGTGTAGGTCACGGATGCACGGACGGAGTTGCCGTTGCCCCAGTTGTTGCTCACGGCGACACTGTTGGTCGAGGTCACGCCTGTCTGGAACAGTCCCGTACGGTTGTCCTTGTAGGGGACCCACGGAGTGGGGTTCGCACCCATGGCTTGCGTTTCGGGGTCGTATTGGTAGAATGATTTGTTCGGGTCGAAGCGCGGACCGAAGTCGGCAACGGAGATGTGTCCCGTGTCACTCATGCCGTTGAGCTGTCCGCCTGACTGGTAGTAGAGGTAGTAAAGCTCGTTGTCCTTGTTGAAGGCGGGGTATCCCTGTCCGAACTCATACTGGTAGTTGGGGAAGTTCATCGCCTGTTCGAAGCTGGTGTTCGAGTTGAACGACACGCCCAGTCCTTTGGAAGCGGAGTTGGCAGTCTTTGTGGTAATCATGATGACGCCGTTGGCGGCACGCGAGCCATAGAGGGCAGTGGCACTGGTGCCCTTCAGCACCTGGATGCTCTCGATGTCGTCGACGTTGAGGTCGGAGAATCCCGTACCGAAGTCGACCGGAAGCTCGGTGTTGGCTCCTGCACCGTAGGCGAAGCCCGAGTTGGTGATGGTATTGCTCAGTGGTACGCCGTCTACCACGATGAGGGCGTTGTTGCCGTTCTGGTTCAGTGACACGTCGCCACGCAGGTTGATGCGCGACGTTCCGACAGGTCCGCCCGGAGTGACGATGTTCAGTCCGGCAACCTTGCCGCTCAGGCTCGATGTCCAGCTGGCAGGCATGGCGCTGCTCAGCATGTCGTTGTCCACTTTGGTGGTGGAGAAGCCCAGTCCCTTCTCCTCGCGCTTGATGCCGAGGGCGGTCACGACCACTTCGTTGAGTTCTTGCGACTCTTCTTCAAGGGTGACATTCAGAGTTTGTTCGCCTTTCCAGCGGATGGTGCGGGTGATGAAACCGACGTACTGGAATTTGATGACCGCCTGCTTGGTTCCGGCAGGCAGTGACAGCTTGTAGTTGCCGTCGATGTCGGTGATGGTGCCTTTGTTCTCTTGTCCTTCGATGGCAATGGTGGCACCGATGAGAGGTTCGTGTGCTGCGTCGGTCACTTTGCCGGTCAGTACGCTCTGTGCGTAGGTCCCGGTAGCGATGAATAACACGATGAACAGACACAGAAGCCTTTGGAGCGTGCCCGACAGCACAACTGTTCCGTTGCGATGCATTCGCTGACTTCTTTTCATTTTCATGAGTAGGTTGGGTTTGTTTATAAGAGGTGTTAAATGGATGCCGCAAAGGAAGTATGTCGGTGTGACAGGCTTATATCAAGTGGATTACATGGAGGCATCAAAATTGTTACATGTTGTGCAACAGAAATTTCAGCGTCTGTTTCCTTCTCCACTTCATCTTTGCTACATTTGCAGGCAAACAGACAATGAACGATTTATGATGAGACTCAAAAGTATGGTTGCCGCTCTGGTGATGCTCCTCTGCGGCGTCGTAGCGTCGGCACAAACCGACTCTACCTTCTTTGTGAAAGGTTCCATGGGACGGTTGGCTGTCCACTTGCAGCTGCCCGCATTGTCCCAAGGGGAAAAGTGTCACGTGGTGGTGATTTGCCACGGATTCACGGGCAACATGGAGGAACCGCTCCATCAGGCACTGGCAGCCCGTCTGCTGGAGGAAGGCTTCGGGGTGATGCGCTTTGATTTCAATGCTCACGGACGGAGCGAAGGCAAGTTTGAGGAGATGACCGTCCTCAACGAAATCGACGATGCGATGGCGGTCATTGCCTGTGTGCGCAAGCTCCCGCAGACCGACGGCATCTCTCTTCTCGGGCATTCCCAGGGAGGTGTCGTCGCAGCCATGACTGCCGGACGGTTGGGAAGCCGTGTCGTGCAGAGGCTGGTGATGATGGCTCCTGCCGCCGTCCTGCGCGACGATGCCTTGCGTGGCAATACGATGGGTGCCATGTACGACCCGTGGCATGCCCCGGAATATGTGCAGCTACCGTCGGGTGTCAGACTCGGACGTGCCTATATCCAAACAGCCATCAGTCTGCCTGTCTATGAGACGGCGGCACGCTATGACGGTCCTGCCCTCGTCATCCACGGTATGGACGACCGTGTGGTACCTTACACCTACGGCGAACGTTTCCAACGCGAGATGACTTTTTGTACCCTCAACCTCATTCCCGGCGAGAATCATGGTTTCGGTGCAAACCTCTCCTACGCCGTTTCATTGGCGGTCGACTGGCTGAAGGCTCCTATGTCCCGTTGAACAAGTCCGATTTGCTTGGTTAGGTAATAGAATACTAAAATGAGAAGCTTATGTTAATGCTTAGTATGGTATACACGATTGCACTGATTGTTGCAGGAATCTTTGCCATTTGGATTCACACCAAACGTGGTAAGAAGTGGCTGAAAGACTTATAAAACAGAGGCACAAAGATACGGAGAATATGAACCGAAGTCATCATTCCGTGTCTTTGTGCCTCTGACTTGATATCCCATCACCTCCCCTTCAGTATCTTCTTGATGTCGTTGAGCTTGTTGAGCGCTTCGAGCGGCGTGAGGTTGTTCACGTCGAGGTGGAGCAGCTCGTCGCGTATCTGGCTCAGCACCGGGTCGTCGAGCTGGAAGAAGCTCAGCTGTACGCCTGACGGGGCGGTCTCTACCTTCGGCACTGTGCTGTGGGCGATGCCCTGCTGACGGTTGTCGCGCTCCAGCTGCTTGAGGATCTCGTTGGCACGGTGGACGATGCTCTTGGGCATGCCCGCCATCTTTGCCACGTGGATACCGAAGGAGTGCTCGCTGCCGCCACGCTCCAGCTTGCGCAGGAAAATCACCTTGTTGCCCACTTCCTTCACCGAGACGTTGTAGTTCTTGATGCGTGGGAAGGTCTTCTCCATCTCGTTCAGCTCGTGGTAGTGCGTGGCGAAGAGGGTCCGTGCCTTTGCCTTCGGATGTTCGTGGATGTACTCCACGATGGCCCAGGCAATGGAGATGCCGTCGTAGGTCGACGTGCCTCGTCCCAGCTCGTCGAAGAGCACCAGACTCCGTGGCGACAGGTTGTTCAGGATGTTCGATGCCTCGTTCATCTCCACCATGAAGGTCGACTCGCCCACCGAGATGTTGTCGCTCGCACCGACGCGGGTGAATACCTTGTCGACCAGACCGATGCGGGCACTGTCCGCCGGGACGAAGCAGCCTATCTGTGCCAGGATAGTGATGAGTGCCGTCTGTCGCAGCAGGGCGGACTTACCCGCCATGTTCGGACCGGTGATGATGATAATCTGCTGGCTCTGTGAGTCGAGCAGCACATCGTTTGCCACGTAGTTCTCCCCTACGGGCATCTGCCGTTCGATGACCGGGTGACGTCCCTGGCGGATGTCGATGACGTCGCTCTCGTCGATGACCGGACGCACGTAGTGGTTCGCTGCCGCCACGTTGGCGAACGAGAGCAGGCAGTCGAGCCGGGCAATCTGGTTGGCGTTCACCTGGATGGTCGGGATGTATTCCGTCAGTGCCGACACGAGGTCGGTGTAGAGCTTGTTTTCCAGGATGAGTATCTTGTCCTCCGCTCCCAGTATCTTCTCTTCATATTCCTTCAGCTCCTGCGTGATGTACCGCTCGGCGTTGGCGAGGGTCTGCTTGCGTATCCACTCGGCGGGCACCTTGTCCTTGTGTGCGTTGCGCACCTCGATGTAGTAACCGAAGACATTGTTGTAGCCGATTTTCAGGCTGGGGATGCCTGTTTCCTCACTCTCGCGCTGCTGGATTTGCACCAGGTAGTCCTTGCCCGAGAAGGCGATGTGGCGCAGGTCGTCCAGCTCCTGACTTACCCCGTCGGCAATGACGCCTCCTTTGTTGAGCAGGACGGGCGGGTCGGGATTGATTTCCCGGGCGATGCGGTCGCGCATCACCTCGCAGACGTTGAGCTGTTCGCCGATGCGGCGCAGGCTGTCGTTCTTCGCCTTCTCACAGGCACGCTTCACCGACTCGATGGCTTGCAGTGCCGTGTGCAGCTGCACCAGTTCGCGTGGGTTCACCCGTCCAACTGCCACCTTCGAGATGATGCGTTCCAGGTCGCCTACCAGGCGGAGCTGCTCCTCGACCAGCTGTTTGAACTCCGGTTCGCGGAAGAAGTAGTCCACCACGTCGAGCCGTTCGTCGATGGCCTTCTTGCTCGTCAGCGGGAAGACCACCCAACGCTTCAGCATGCGTGCCCCCATCGGCGAGAGGGTCTGGTCGATGACGTCGAGCAGGCTCGTGCCTCCCTCGTTCATGCAACTCACCAGCTCCAGGCTGCGCACGGTGAACTTGTCGAGCCGCACGTAGCGTTCCTCCTCGATGCGTGCCAGCGAGGTGATGTGACCGATTTGCGTATGCTGCGTCATTTCGAGGTATTGCAGGATGGCGCCCGAGGCGATGATGCCCATCTTCAGGTGCTCCACGCCGAAGCCCTTGAGGTTCTTTGTCTCGAAGTGCTTGAGGAGCTTCTGCAGGGCGGTCTGCTCGGTGAACACCCAGTCGTCCAGCTCGAAGGTGACGAACTTCGACCCGAAGTTGCCTTCAAACATCGGACGGCGTCCGCGCTCGAAGAGTACCTCCTTGGGAGCAAAGTTGCCCAGCAGCTTGTCCACGTAGTCGGTTGTCCCTTCGGCGGTGAGGAACTCCCCCGTGGAGATGTCGAGGAAGGACACTCCGCACGCCTGCTTGCCGAAGTGCACGGCGGCGAGGAAGTTGTTCTCCTTGTAGTTGAGTACGTTGTCGTTGATGGACACACCCGGGGTCACCAGTTCGGTGATGCCGCGCTTCACCAGTTTCTTGGCGAGCTTGGGGTCTTCGAGCTGGTCGCAGATGGCCACGCGCTTTCCGGCGCGTATGAGCTTGGGCAGGTAGGTATCGAGCGCATGGTGGGGAAATCCCGCCATCTCGACCACTTTCGACTGCCCGCCGTTGGCACGTTTGGTAAGGGTGATGCCCAGTATCTCGGAGGCGATGATGGCATCCTCCGAATAGGTTTCATAGAAGTCGCCGCAACGGAACAGCAGGACGGCATCGGGATGCTGTGCCTTGAACTCGAAGTACTGTTTCATCATCGGCGTAAGAACCACGTCGTTTGCCATGTATAGTATCTGTTTTTAGCGCAAAGATACACGACAATCGACAATTGGCAATTGACAACCGGCAATTCTTTCGCGAAGCCCCGTTGTGTCCTGTTGCCTGTCACGGGGCAATGATTCCCGGTCTGCCGTTCCCTCCCCCACCGTTCATTGACAAATGTCGTCCGTGTGCCCACACGGAGTTATAGTAATATATTATGTATATATAATAATTATGTAATATCTATCTTTTATTCTGATTAATGATTTTTCCAACTTCTTAAAAACTTTGATGTTATAGGTTTTATTTCTTAGGAAAAATGTTGTCGGATGTTAGCAGATGCTATACATTTGCTGCCATAAAAATTTATCTTATGTCACGGCTTAAAATGAGTGCAGAAACGACGGTTGACTCTTCCAGAGTGGAGGTTCCCTCCTTCCCCGAAAGCATCCCGGAAGGCAAAGGGGGTGAAGTATGCCGTAAAATGCTCCATTACTTGAACCAGAAGCGCGTTTATCTGGACCGTAACCTGTCATTGGCAAAGTTCAGTTCAATAGTGGGTACGGCTATTGCCCGCATCTGCACAGCCGCCTGCCCCCTGCTACACGGAAGTCCCTCTGCAAGGACGTTGCAGCCCGTTGTCCCTTCCCGCCGGTCCTTCCTCTGATACATCCTAATCCCATCATTCATAGGAGCCAAACAGAGAATTAGTATCATATTTTTACAATTCATATACGTTAGATTAGGGGAATCATCGGATGCACGCATCATCCGATGTAAGAGAAAGCGAAAGACCCTGCACACTTCCGACTTTGGTCAGTGCATGGTCACCCGACGGGAACGGGCAGCGCGGGCTGCCCGTCCTGCTGCTTTTGACATGTTGGAAGGCAAAACCGCCGTTTTCCTTCCACATTTTCCCGATTGGACGTTTTCAGCTAACGCGTACTTTTGAAAAAACGGGCAAACCAGCACGTAAAAGTTAAATCCGATTTGCACTTCCCTTCCTTTATTTCCCATTCATTTTTGTTTTATTCACACGAAACACTTCTTTTTGACGCTCCAAACAATATTGTTTCACCCGTCAAACACTTGTGTTTGGTTCGTCAAACAATATTGTTTCACGACTCAAACAATATTGTTTCGCGATTCGATGTAAAGAATATGGAAAATCAATTCCAAAATAATGACATTGGCTCTCCAGAAGGTCTGCGGACGCATCAATTTTCAAACTATTAGATGGCACACCTCTTACTCCATCTCCTTGTCTGTTTGCACACCATATACACTTCTAATCGGACACAACGAAACGAAATAACCCCTATCGGAGACAATGTGTATTTAGCAAATCGCCCGAGAAGGCCCTTCCCGGTCACCAACTCGTATTTTGGTGCAAGGAAGGCCCTTCTCGGGCGATTCGTTTGACACTTTGACATTTTGACAATAAGGACAAAGGGCGACCCCCTTGCGGGAATCGCCCTTCGTATGAATAGTCAGAATAAGTTCAGAACTTATTCACCAGCACCTGCGGGATTGACTGTGATAGTCAAAGTAGTTTCAGCTACACCCCATCCGTATTCGATAGAAGCCGGGATGTTGATCTTATAGCTGTAACCAACCGGAGTACCTACGTTCTCGTACTTAACGGTGTTGCCTACTTGAGTCAATGTTACAGTTGACGGAAGTTTGCCACCATTGTAGTCGAGGTCGGTAGTTGCGTTTGCAGTATCAAGCTTCAAGTCGCCGAATACACCGTAGAAGTCCCAGTATGCACCGTAAGAGGTTACTACCTGAGTATTTTCCTTGGCGATCCACTGCCAGCAGCCTACGATATCACCAGCCTTGCCTTCGTAGTTCGGTTTCACAGCTGTGTGAGCCTTTTCTACAATGACCTTAGGAGCGTGAGACTTCGTAATGGCCGGATAGTACTTGATAGACTCAATAGCTTTCACAGTTGTAATAGTAGCTACAATTTCATCTGTGTAGTTGTAAGCATCAGCAACGTGACCAGCGAATTGATATTCCAGACCAAATTCACCTTCAGGTCTTGTAGAATACATACCTTCGGTTACCAATGCATTCAAAGCTTGTTGTACAGCAGCTTCGCTATCATATCCGCTAACTTCGTAGGTCTTTTCAACATACTTCACATCACGATAGATGACACCGTTTGTCAGAATCCATTTGTAAGTAACCTTAACGCTACCGCCATAAACCTTCTCACCAGAGAGGATTTCAACATCCTTCAACTTGATATCCCAGTAAGCAGGCTTGATGATTTCTTCCCAAGCCGGGATTACAGTAGTCTTGTGAGCGCTGCGGTTGTGTGCCCAGAAGCCCCATTGAACGAGTTCAGTAGTAGTTTCAGGAGCAGTGATGGTGTAACCTCTCCAGTCGGTCAACATCTGGTAACCGCCGAAGTCAACCACGTCACCACCGGTCTTGGCATCCATTACGGTCTTGCCTTCAGGCATGTTCAAGCTAACCGGAGTTACGAACTCAACGTTGAAGGTGCTAGCAACTACAACGTCGCCGCTTTCGAATTGAACTACGTATTCAACAACTGCGCTCAAACCTTCTTCGCTGTTGAGGGCTGACTTGATGGCTTCGTTGTCCTTGTCAAGCGTAATGATTTGGTCAGCAGCCGTGTTGCCTTCGATTTCAACACCACCGGTGGTCATCTTCTCCTCACCGTTGTAGATACCAACCAAGCGGAAGTATTCAGCGTGGCACTTAGGCAGTTTCTCATCAAACTTCACAGTTGCAAATGCATCAGAAAGTTTGGTCTGGAACTGACAGTTGCTAGCATAGTCGGTTTCGCTGGCAGGACGGTTTACATTCGATACGAATGCAGTCTGAGTTTCGTTCCAGTAAACCTTATTGATAGTGAATTCAGGATTCAATGCCGGCAGAGTCACATTTACAGTGATGTTCAATGTGATATATTCGGGGAATTCAGAAGCAGCAAGCTTGTTCTTCAAGGTTACAGAACCGATGAATACAGAACCTTCTTCGCTGATCTCACCGAGGTTACCGTGGATGATGTTCCAAACAATCTTCTTCGTAGCAACACCTGCACTTGCAGAACCGTCAACTACTTCGGGAGTTGTACTAGAGGTAGGTTCGCCGTCCTTCGTAACATTTACATGATCGAATTCATACATGTTCCAGAACTCTTCGTGGCTCAAGGAAACATCGCCTCTAGAAGACTCGATCTGACGATATACGTTCTGACGCATCCACTCTTCGTCAAGTTCGAATTTAGTCTGAGTTTCTGCGCAATCGTAAGTCAGGTCTTTAACAATACCGGCAACGTAGTCAGCAGCCTTTTCAGCAACAACCTTTACCTTAACGAAACCACGACGAACAACGCGACCAGCCTCGTCAACCAATTCTACGCGGAGAATCGGGGTACGACCGATGGTTTCACGACCGAAGCCGTCAGTGATAACGAAGATACCGTTTTCAGCATCCTTACATTGAACGACAGTCTGCTGGTTAGTAGTCGTAGAACCGGTAGTTACCTTGTATTCAGTTTCAGCAACAGCGAAACGATAGCTCAACTTGTAAGCCTCTACATCAAATGCATTATGGAGGTCAGCATCATCATCTTCCTTGTTTGCACAAGTAGCAATCAGATCTTTCAAGTTGAATTCCTTATCATAAACAAATTCATAACGCGGAGTCTCTTCCTGAGCACCGGTTACAGTCGTCGCAAAGTGAGCAGCATCACCTACAGTCTCCAAAGACTCTTTGTCAGAGATGAAGAGTTCGGTTTGGTTGATCACGTCATCATATACACGAACATACGGAGAAGTGATGACTACGTTGCTTTCGCCTTCGTCAACAGCATCACCCTTCAAAGTAGCCTGCAGGGCAACCGTGTTCACCTTGTCGAGAGCATTGCCATCGCTGGTGTTCGGAGTGTCAAGACGACGGAGCTGGAAGTCAACCGTACCCTTTTCTACGTTAGCCACGGGAGTGCCTTCAATCTGAAGCAAGTTCGTAGCGGCTACGTTCGAGCGGGTAGTGATAACTTCTACCTGACGGTCGATATATTGATAGTCAGCGTTGTCGAGGTTGAAGCTGGAAGGATTGAAGTGATAGCTTGCGGTAGCCAAAGCTGCGGTAGAATAACTTGCCGGCAAGATAGCCTCAGCCAAATCCTGAGTTTCTTTATAATCCTTCATATCACCATATTCAAGTGAGTTGAATACGATAGCCTCTACACCGTCAACAAATGCATTGGGAGCAAACGTGATGCTGTTCAGACGGGCAGCAACCAGGATGTGGAGCTGAGCCAAGTCACCGTTGATTTCAGTGATGTCTGAGCGGATGCCTGCAACATCGGTCTTCAACGTGTTGATGTCAGCTTTGGCAGCATTCAGGTCAGTTGTGTTAGCCTCAACTTTGCTCTTCAACGTGTTGATTTCAGCCACAGCGTTATCGATACGGCCGCTAACTTCAGTGATGTCAGCCTGCAAACCGTTCTCAGACAACAGTGCTGCATATTTCTCCAACGTTGCTTTTTGTACCTCCAAGTCAGTAGCACCGGCAGTCAAGGTAGCCAAGAGGTCCTTGATGTTGTTGATTTCGTTGGTGTTGCTGGTGATGCGTACATCCAGTGCGGAAGTGATTTCATCAGCCAATCCGCTTTCGATACCTTCGATCTTTCCGGCGAGATCAGCCAGTTCCTGAGCCAGTCTGGAATCCAGTTCATCCAATGCCGTAGCATCAGCCTTTGCGCCCAGAAGCTCTGTCACTTCTGCCTTGTAAGCTTCCAAGTCAGCAGCGGCAGCAGCGATGGCATCAGCCTTAGCCTGTTCTGCAGCCGATTGTGCAGCAGCAGCCTGTGCCTTAGCTTCGTCTGCAGCAGCAGCGGCAGCTTTAGCCTCGGCAGCAGCATTGTCTGCGGCGGTCTGAGCAGCTTGTGCGGCTGACTGCAATGTGTTCAGTTGCGTCTGTAAAGTCTCACCGAGAGTCGCGTTTTGGTTGATCAGCTCGCGAAGCTCATCAATGTCGTCATCGTAGTCTTTACATGACGTAACCACCCCTGCTGAGAGCAAGGCTGCGCTGAACAGGAGTGCATTCATAAACTTTTTGTTCATAATAACTAAAACTTTAAATTTAAAGATTTAACAATTAATTTAGTTCTCATTCTTACTTATTCGTGGTTGCTACCGGCTGAGGGAATTGCCGGTTGCCCGGATTGTCGGAGTCAGGTGTGAGCGTACTGTGAGGATGGGAGTCCCGGCTGTGCTGTGCTCTTCGAGGTCCGTCCGTCGGACACTTCTTCCAACTCCTCCAATCTGTCGGGGCGACGCTCCAGGACATACTGGTAAGGCGTGATGCCCTCATATTTGCGGAAGGCGACGTAGAAGGTGCTCTTTGACGAAAATCCGCAGATGAAGGGGATGTCCTTGAGCTTGTACGTGTAACACGTCAACATTCGCTTGGCATACTGCACCCGGTACCAGTTGAGGAGTGATTTAAGGTTACATCCGAAGATTTGATTGACGGCGTTTGACAGATAGGTAGTATTCGTACCCACTACCACACCCCTTCGGAGAACCCTTTACCGGTGAGCAGGATGGACTGCCGCAACGTCGGGGCAGGTGACCATCCGGTGACCGGACCTGCTATTCCCACTCCGGATCAAGCTCCAGCGTCGGCAGGCTGTCGACCGCCTTCCGCTTGAGCTCGTCGGCGATGTGGATGTACTTCTCCGTGTGGCGGATGGTGGAGTGCCCTGCCAGTTCGGATGCCGTCTTGATGTTCGCCCCGTTGAGGAGCAGGTTCGTCACGAACGAGTGGCGGGCACAGTGGAAGGTGATGTGCTTGTCGATGCCCGCACTGTGCATCCACCGCTTGAGCACCCTGCCTGCGTAGGAGTACGAGGGGAGGACGAAGAGGCGTCCGTCTGTCGCGGGACGGCGGGCACGGAGCAGTGCCAGGGCGGAGTCGTTGAGTGCCAGGTGGAGGACCGCCTTGCTGGAGTGTCCCTCTACCTTCTGCTGCACCAGGTGCAGCATGCGTCCTGCCTCGTCGACACTCTCCGTCCGCAGAGCCACGACGTCACACCAGCGCAGCCCCGTCATGCAGGCGAAGAGGAAGGCACGCTTCACTTCGGCGTGCAGGCAGGGCACGGTGGCGAGGCGGCGTATCTCGTCCTGGGTGAGCACCGCCTTGGTGAACTCGTTCTGCTGCACGAGGCGGACGTGTGCGGCGGGGTTAACCTCCATGTAGTGCTGCTCCACGGCGAAGTCCAGGCACTGCTTGAACTTGTTGAAGTAGCCCGTCGGTGTGTGCCCCGAGAGGTGCTCGCGCAGGTAGTCGTAGAACTTCAGGCAGAACGTCCGGTCGATGCGCCAGGTGTAGAGCGGACGGTTGGCGGTGAAGCGGACGAGCTGTGCGAAGGCAGCCTGCACCATCTTGATGTCCTTGCGCCGGTACTGGGCGATGAAGGCGGTACAGACATCGCGCAGGTCGGTGTGCGCGTTCCCCTTCGTGGTGCGGATGCCGCTGCGCTCGGTGATGAGCTCCAGTTCGCGGCGGCTTCGTACGGCGAGCGCCATCTTCATCTTCTCGCGGTTGAGCTTGCGTGTGGCGGTGTCGACGGGGTCCTCCAGTGTCAGGTGGAGCGACTCGCGCCAGCGTTTGTGTCCGAAGCTGAAGTTCAGGTAGAGCGCCACGCGTCCGCCTGCCAGCTTCCGTTTTTCAACAGTAATTCCCATAGTGGTAAATTGATTAGGTGATTGTTCCGCCCCTGCCCGTCCCCTCCCACGCGGAGGAGGCATCGGGGGCTTTCGTGCGTTTATGATATGGGAATTATGCGAGAAGTCGCTCCGATGGACGGAGGAATCGGTGTACCCGTCGCTTGTCAGGGTGAGGGGCGGACGGACGCATCCGCACCGGAAAACCGACTTCCGGAGGATGGGGACGGAACCCGTTGAGCGGTCCGTGCTTGTAACGCAAATGTCCCCGAAATGTAACCGTCCGGACATCGTTCCGTCATACCCTCACCCTACTTTTGCGCGTGCTTTCAGGAAACTCTAACACCTTTTAAAGAATAGTATGATGAGAACAAGACTTCTTGACTGGACGCGGCTCGGCGTGTGCCTGCTGCTCGTGAGTGCGGGCATGGCAGGCTGCGGCAACGAGGCCGGCTCCATGAATCCCCTCAACGGTTCCATCCCTGTGAAAGGGATTGTCCTCCCCTCTTCCGTCAGTGTCGGACGGGACGAACTCCTCTTCCTGCGTGGTAACGGCATCCTCACCACAGACCGGCTGGAGCTTGCTTCCGCCGACCGTACGTTCACCGTCAGCGTGGCCGAGACTTCCGATACCGGCTTTGCCGTCAGCCTGCCCGACGACTTTGTCTCGGGCGACTACCGCCTCGCCCTCCTGCGTGACGACCAGCGGCTGGAGCTGGGCAGTCTCAGCATCAACCTCACCGCCTCCATCCTTGTCCCCGACCGGGAAGGCATGACCGTGAAGGGTGTGGTGGCGTGCGACGGGCAGGGCGTGGCAGGCGTGGTGGTGTCCGACGGCTTCGAGGTGACATCGACCGACGCCGACGGCATCTACTACCTGCCGTCGGAGAAGCGCAACGGCTATGTGTTCATCTCCCTCCCCTCGGGCTACGAGGTGGAATGCCACAACGGCAACGAGCCGCAGTTCTTCAAGCGGCTGACGGCAGCTGCCGGGGTATCCGAACAGCAGGACTTTGCCCTCCGTCGGGTGGACAACGACCACCACAAGCTCTTTGTCGTGACGGACTTCCACCTTGCCAACCGCAACGACGACCTCAAGCAGTATGACGACTTCGTGACCGACATCAACGCGACCATTGCCGCAGAGACTGCCGACGGCACACCCGCCTACGCCATTGACCTGGGCGACCTGAGCTGGGACCTCTACTGGTACTCCAACAGCTTCGCCCTGGCACAATGCCTCACGCAGGCAGACCGCATCGGCTGTCCGCTCTTCCACTTGCCGGGCAATCACGACAACGATCCCTACAAGGCAGACGACTGGGATGCCGAACAGCCGTTCAAGGACGATGTCTGCCCCACCTACTACTCGTTCAACCTCGGCCGCGTGCACTACGTCCTGCTGGACAACGTGCGCTACATCAATACCGGCGGCGCGGAAGGGGTTGTCGGGGAGCGCGACTATGAAGGGGTCATCGTCGACCCGCAGATGGAATGGCTGCGCAAGGACCTCTCCTACATCACCGACCCGTCCACGCCCATCGTCGTGGCAATGCACGTCAATCTCTACCGCAATCCGCTCATCGCGGGCGGCAGTCAGCTGGACCTGCTCTCGCTCGACAACGGCAGTGAACTCCAGAGCCTGCTGGCACGCTTTGACCGCGTGGAGGTGCTCACGGGTCACACCCACCTCAACTTCACCGTGGAGAAGGACAACCTGATGGAGCACAACGTGGCTGCCGTCTGCGGCACGTGGTGGTGGACCGGAAAGGAAGGCTATGCCGACAACTACATCTGCAAGGACGGTTCACCCGCCGGCTATGCCGTGTGGGACCAGAACGGGACCGACAGCCAGTGGTACTACAAGGGGACGGGCGAAGGACGCGACTACCAGTTCCGCACGTATGACCTCAACGAGTGCCACATCACCGCGGCGAAGTATGCGCCCGGCGCGTCGGAGGAAGACCTGGCACGCTATACCGGCAGCTACGCCACCGCCCGTACGGACAACAAGGTGCTCATCAACGTCTGGGGCTACGACCCCGCCTGGAAGGTGGAGGTGAGCGAGAACGGTGTCCCGCTCGCCGTGACCCGCGTCTCCGTCAAGGACCCGCTGCACCTCATCTCCTACGAGGCGCTGCGTCTGGACAAGGGTGCCACACCGACGTCGTCCTTTGAGACCGACGCCACGGGTCACATGTTCGAGGTGACGGCATCGTCCGCCACCTCCACGCTCGACATCCGTGTGACCGACCGCTTCGGTCGCGTCTACACCGAGCAGATGATACGTCCGAAAGCCCTGAGCACGGACATGAAGTAAGGGTACAAACGAACGAACACATACACTCAGACTATGAAACAAGCAAAATGCAACTTCCGCCGGGCAGGACTGCTCTTCGCAACCTCCCTGCTGGCGTTCCAGCTGTCTGCCCAGGAAAGGGAACTGACGGGCAGCATCTTCGAAGCCGACGGCGTGACCCCTCTCATCGGTGCGACAGTCAAGGTGAAGGGGAGCAATGTGGGCACGGTGTCCGACCTCGACGGGCACTTCCGCCTGCGTGTTGACGGGAAAGATGTGGTGCTGGTGGTCTCCTACATGGGATTCGTCCCCCAGGAGGTGAAGGCCGACGCACGAGGCAACCTGCGCGTGGTGTTGCAGGAATCGTCGGTGATGCTCAACGAGACGGTAGTCACCGCACTCGGCATCACCCGTGAACAGAAGTCACTGGGCTACGCCGTGTCCAAACTCGGTGAGGACGAGGTGACCAGCAACCTGTCGAACAACTGGCTCAATGCCCTCGACGGCAAGGTGGCAGGCCTGACCATGGCTAGTGCCGGAGCCGGACCGGGAAGCTCGCTGCGCGTGACCCTGCGTGGCGACCAGTCGCTCAACTACGGGTCGAACGAAGCCCTCTTCGTGGTGGACGGCATCCCCGTCAATTCGGGTACGACGCAGACAAAGGCGGTGAGCAACTATGCACAGGCTGACGCCCCCGTGGACTTCGGTAACGGTGCCAGCGACATCAATCCCGAGGACATCGAGTCGGTGAGCGTCCTGAAGGGTCCGGCGGCAACCGCCCTCTACGGTTCGCGCGCTGCCAACGGCGCCATCATCATCACCACGAAGAAGGGACGCACGGACAAGGGCATCGGGGTGACCTTCAGTTCCTCCGTCGTGTGGGAGCAGGCAGGCTATTTCCCCGAGTTCCAGAAGGAGTACGGTTCCGGTTCGGACCTCGGTCTGCAGCCCTTCTGCTTCTGGACACTCCCTGCCGACATGACTGCTGACGGAGTTGCCGTCAACCGTCACATCTCGCGCTACGCTTTCGGCGAGAAGTTCGATGCGAACAAGCTGCGCTATCAGTATAACTCCAAGAACTGGGACACCGGCACCTTCACGCCGACCCCGTGGGTCTACCAGGACGACTGGTACACCGGACTCTTTGAGACCGGTCTGACGTTCGACAACTCGGTGAGCATCGACGGCAGCAACGGCAAGGGGACAAGCGCCCGCCTCTCCATCACCGACCGGCGCAACGACTGGATCCTGCCCAACACGGGGTACGAACAGCAGAGCTTCGCCCTCTCGTTCACTTCCGAGTTGAACAAGTACCTTACCATCAACGCCAAGGCGAACTACTACCACAAGACGAGCGACAACCTCCCTGTGAGCGGATACAGCTCCAGCTCGCCCATGTACCAGCTCGTGTGGGGCTACAACAACAACAGCATGTCGCAGTGGCGCGACGAGTATTTCCAGGGCCGCTACACCCGCGCCAACTGGGAGAATGCCGAGGGTACGGACGGCAACAGCCTGGTCTATCCGTCAGGCGACGGCTCGTGGAACCCCTACCGTACGCTCTATGAGGCCCTCAACGGGATGGACAAGAACCGCTTTTTCGGTAACCTGGGCATCACCGCCAACCTGCTGCCCGGTCTGACGCTCAACCTGCGCGGCGGCGTGGACTTCTCGGATGAGTTCCGCACACAGCGCCGTCCGAAGTACTCCGAGTGGAAGGACGGCTTCTACCGCGAACAGGACCTGCGCAGCTATGAGTCGAACATCGACTTCCTGCTCCGCTACACGGGCGACGCCTTCGACAAGCGCTTCGGCTACTCCGTCGCTTTCGGCGGCAACCGGATGTACAGCAAGTACTACAACAACCGCATCACCCTCGAAGAACTCGATGTGGAGGGCGTGTACAACCTGAGCAACGTCCCCTCGGACACGAAGCCGGAAATCTATACGTACCGCTCCGAGAAGGCCATCAACAGCCTCTACGGCATGGCGTCGCTCAGCTGGGACGACACCTACTACCTGGACATCACCGGGCGCAACGACTGGTCGAGCACGCTGGCGCGCAGCAACTGCTCCTACTTCTATCCGTCGGTGTCGGGAAGTGTCCTGCTGAGCAACGTGTTCAATTTCCGCGACCACCTGCCTGTGGTGGACTTCATGAAGCTGCGTCTGTCGTGGGCGAACGTGGGTAATGACACCAGCCCCTACTCGCTCGACCAGTACTACTCCACCACCGACTATTCGGGCGGCTATACCCTGCCGGGCACCATCCCCGACCCGCTCATCAAGCCCGAGAACGTCGAGAGCTGGGAGACCGGCCTCGAGATGAGTCTCTTCAAGAAGCGCGTCACCTTCGACGTGGCCTTCTACAAGTCGAGCACGACCGACCAGATCGTCTCCGTCGCACTGGACCAGATTACGGGTGCTACGGGCATGAAGATTAACGCCGGCGAGATACAGAACAAGGGCATCGAGATCAGTGCCAACTTTGTCCCGGTAAAGACGAAAGACTTCACGTGGTCGTTCGGCCTCAACTGGTCGCGCAACTACAACAAGCTCGTCAGCCTGCAAGATGACTGGGACCCCTCCACACCGCTCCAGACCGACATGGGTACGACCATCGGCGGACGTACGTATGTCTATTCCTACGTGGGCGAAGAGATGCACATCATCTACGGACGCGGCTTCCAGCGTGCTCCCGAAGGCTCGTTCTATACCGACGAGAACGGCAACCGCGTCGACTGTTCGGGCATGGTGCTCGTCGACGAGAAGACCGGTTACCCGATGCTTGACGACAACCCCACGCGGCGCATCGGCAAGGTCAACCCCGACTGGCGTGCCGGCATGACGCAACGCTTCCGTTACAAGGACTTCACCCTGAGCGCAACGTTCAGCGGACAGTATGGCGGACATGCCTTCTCGGTGACGAACTTCTCCCTGGCCTATCAGGGCAAGCTGACCAACTCGCTCGAAGGACGTGCCGACGGGCTCGTGCATCCGGGTGTGAACGCCATCGTTCAGGAGGACGGCTCGGTGGCCTATCAGAAGAACAACACCATCACCGAGGACATACAGACCTACTACAACAAGTACATCTGGAACCGCGACAACACCGAGATGAATACCTTCAGTACCTCCTTCCTCAAGCTCAAGGAGGTGCGCCTCGACTACCAGGTGCCCGCCTCCTTCCTCAAGAAGACCAAGGTCATCCAGCGTGCCAACGTGGGCGTGTATGCCACCAATGTCTTCTGCCTGACCAGCTTCCCGCAGTATGACCCCGAAGTGGGTATGCTCAACGGCAGCGACATCTACAAGGGCATCGAGGCGATGTCGTTCCCCATGACGCGCACTTATGGTCTCAACGTGAAACTCGCATTCTAACCTCAAAGCACAGATGACAATGAAACCACTCCATACATTCGTGACCGGCTGCCTGCTGGCGGCTTCGCTTCTGGGCACGTCGTGCACGACAAACTTCGAAGAAATCAATACGAACCCCAACAAGATGACCGTGGGCGATATCGAGGCGAGCCGCATGCTCGAACCAATCATCTACGGCGCATCCAGGCAATGGCAATACTACACGTGGTACTGGAACGACGAGCTGATCCAGTTCACGGCCTTCACGGGCGGAACGACCCGTCAGGAGCACCGCTACTTCATCTCCGACCAGGATTGGAAGGGCGTCTGGAACTTCTACAGCAGCTATGCCAACAACACGCTCCACATGGCTTCGCTTGCTGCGGAGGACGGCGACGTGGCTATCCAGGCGATGGCGCTCACGCTGAAGGTACTCTTCATGTCGAACCTGACCGACATGTTTGGCGATATCCCTTACTCCGAAGCCTTCCAGGGACGTGAGGAGGGAGGCACGAAAACACCGAAATACGACTCACAGCAGGAGGTCTACGAGCAGATGTTCGCCGACCTCGAAGCCGCGAACGAACTCTATGCTACACAGCCCACGATGCTCGACGGCAACTTGGACGGGCTCTACGGCGGCGATATGGCAGCCTGGCGCAAGTTCAACAACACCCTCTACATGCGCCTGCTCTGCCGGGTCGGCGGACGTAGCGAGATGAACGTGGGACAGCGGATGCGTGCCCTCCTTGCCGACCCGGGCAAATACCCGCTCTTCGCTTCCAATGCCGACAATGCCCGGGTGGACTATACGGGCATCAAACCCTATGTGAACTACTTCACGGACGAGACCGAGAACGAGTTTACTGCCAGCGGACGCAAGCTCACCGAGCAGTTCATCAAGATGACCGTCATCAGCGAGAACGGCATCCAGCTCTATCAGGACCCGCGCCTGCCCATCTGGGGCAAGAAGCATCCGAGCCGCGACACGTGGAAGGGGACCATCTCGGGCTGTACCAATGCCCAGCAGAGCGATGCCGACAGCGGAGCCTCGCGCCTGAACTACGAAGTGTTCTGCCGGGCACTCTGTCCTTCATTCTTCCTGTCTTATGATGAGCTGGAGTTCATCCTTGCCGAGGCAGCCCTGAAGGGATGGATTGACGGAGGCGAGCAGGCAGCACGTACCTACTACGAAGCAGCGGTGACCGCCTCGATGGAGAAGTGGAACGAGCTGGGAGCCTATTCGCTGACGCCTGTCACCATCACGGCGGACGATGTGGCAACCTTCCTGGCATCCGACCTTGCCTCCTGGGACGGACATACCAACAAGGAACAGCTCATCGGCGAGCAGAAGTACCTCGCGCTCTTCTGGACCGGCATGGAAGCCTATCACGAGTATCGCCGGACGGGCTATCCGGTGCTGACCATCGGTGAAGGAACCTTCAACGACCATATCCTCCCTACCCGCTTTGCCTATCCTGCTACCAGCGTGGCGACCAATGCAGCCCATGTGGAAGAAGCGTTGCAGCGCATGGGAGGCGAGAACAACATGAAGACGCCCGTGTGGTGGAGCAAGCAGGCCATCGGACGTTGAGCGGCATGAGACATAGCATAAACCGATAAAACACAGAGAAAGTCATGAAATCACTGATACACTATTTCCTGGGAGGGCTCTTGTACGTGGTTGCCGCCTGCTCTTTTGCGGCGTGCGATGACGAAGAGACTTATCCCGACAACCCCTACCTGCACCTGGAGAACGAACAGACCACGTTTGAGGCGGGTGCGTCGAAGACCGAATATACCGTGACCGTACGTTCCAACTGTCCCTGGCAGGTGGTGTGCCGCACCGAAGGTACCGACTGGGTACGTGCCTTCCCCGATGAGGGCGACAAGGACGGACACTTCAACCTCATCGTGAGTGCCAACTCCGGCTTCCAGGCACGGCAGGCAGAGTTCGCCCTCGTGGTGGGCGAACAGGAGTATCCCATCCTGCTCTGCGTCAACCAGGCGGCAAGTGTGCCTACCATCACCGTCGGCGATGGCAGCGGTACGGTGCGTGTCCCGTCAGCAGGCGGACCGGTCACCGTCACTTCACAGGCGAATGTGGAGTGGACCTGCAGCGTCGATGCGGCAGCACAGGACTGGCTGCGCTTTGACTCCATATCGGCGCAGGGGCTCATCTGCCTGACGCTGGCGCAGAACAACGGGCTGGAGCGTACGGGCATCCTCCATTGTACGTCCGACGCCGAACCGTCGGCGAATGTCGACATCAGCGTAGTGCAGGCTTCGGGCAGCATCCTTCTGCAGGAGGACTTCAGCTGGCTGAACTACGGCACGGCAATCACCTATGACACCGACGGGCAGGTACGTATCGACTCCTGGACTACCGATGAGCTGGCGCACGGATGGACCTCCACACCCAACTCTGCCAGCAAGGACGAGCCGCTGGTCTATGGTTGCCTGGGCTTCGTCAAGCTGGGCAAGACGAATTATGCAGGTGACCTCGTCTCGCCGAAACTGAAGGTCGACGGTACGGTCAACGTGAAGGTGACCTTCAAGGCGTGCGGATATGTCTCGAAAGGCGGGACGCGTGATGACAACGAACTCTACGTCTCGGTCATCGGTCCGGGTACGGTGAAGGCAGACAATCCGTTCATCATCGACAACTATCCCAACTCGAGCAAAAATGAGTATGGTGAGGGGTACGACGTCTGGAGCCCCGACATTGCCGAACGCTCCTTCACCATCGAAGGAGTCACGGACGAGATCCAAATACGCTTTATGGCGGGCGTTTCGTTCGACCTGCACGGGGTGGGACAAGGCAAGAACCGCATCTTCCTTGACGACATTACAGTGGCGATACTGGAATAGTCCCATGCTCCCTACGCAATGAATTATTCGGACACGATTGTTTGTTCTTTTCAGAAAACGGCGTATCTTTGCCGTGCCCCTTGGGCAACACATACACAATCTAATCATTAATACAAGCGGAAAAAGCGACTCCTCCATCATGCCGATGGAAAGAGTCGCTTTTTTTCATTGTTTTCCATTGCCGGGAGAAGGCGTCCGTCAGTAGACAATCTTTGCGCCGACGAAGAAGCTGCGGGGCGTTGACGGACCGTAGATGTAGGCAGAGTCGCGGTTCCAGCCCGTGTCGAGGTCTTTCTGGAAGGCGTCGGTGAGGTTCTGCACACCGGCGTTCACCTGGAGGGTGAGGTGCGAGCCGACGGGGAAGTCATAGCTCACCTTCGTGCCCAGGGTGAAGAAGCTGCGTGTGTCGACCGCCACGGGTGTCTCCGTGCCCGAGCCGGCATTGTGCCCCACGAGCATGCTGCCCGTGTAGTTGCCCGTCAGCGAGACCGAGAGGCGACTGAGCGGCGTCAGCGTGGCAGTGAAGTAGCCGTAGGTGTCGGGCGTGCGCATCATGCGGCGGTACAGCTGTTCGGGGACGTCCTCGTTCCAGGCGATGGCCTCGTCGTAGAGGCTCCGTTGGAACGTCAGTCCTGCCTGTACCTGCAGCAGCCGATCGAACGCCACCTTGCCTTCGAGGTTGATGCCGTAGACCTTTGCCCCGTAGGCGTTGTAGCGCTCCTGCACGCTGTTTCCGTTGGCGTCCTTCTCTTCCAGCTGACGCAGGGCGAACACGTGGGACAGCTTGGTGTAGAAGCCCTCGACGAGCAGGTTTGCCTGGATGGCGTCGCCGAAGCGGTGGTAGAGGTCGGCAGAGAGGCTGAAGCTGTTGGAACGCTCCTCGCGCAGTCCGTCGGCAAGTACCGTCACGAGCCGGCTGCCGCCCACCATGCCCACGTGGAGGTCCTCGTCAAATGTCTGTGGGGCACGGAAGCCGCCCGAGTAGCTCAGTCGCAGGTTGACGTCCTCCGTCGGGTTGAAGCGCACGTTGACGCGGGGGCTGAAGATGAGGCGGTCGATGAAGTTGTGCTTGTCGAGCCGTCCGCCCAGGAGGAGGCTCCACTGAGGGGTCTTCCATTCGTTCTGGAAGAAGAAGCTGCCGATGTGTGCCTTCTGCTCCAGCCGGTGGTCATAGCCCTTGATGACGTCGGTCAGCCTGTCGGTGTTGTACTCCGCGCCCAGCGTCAGGTCGGCGGGCATGAAGAGCAGACGGGGGAAGGAGTGGACGTACTGCGTGCCGAGGATGTAGTTCAGGTTGTGTGTCGTGCCGTACGCCTTGGCAGCCGTCTCGATGTCGTCGGGCGTGCCCTCGCCGATGCCGCCGTAGTAGCTCTTGCGGGTCGTTGCCTGGAAGGAGAAGTAGGCGTTCACGCGGTCCTGTCCGTCGGGGGCGAGGAAGTCGTACGCCAGTCCGCCTCCGTGGATGTTGTGCTCTGCCTGTTCGGCGACGTTCGCCTCGTGGGGCGGCAGGTCGAAGGCGTTTCCTCCGCGGCGGAAGTCACTGATGCCGTGGTATTGCAGCGTGAACTTCGAGGACGGACTGACGCGCAGGAAGCTGTTCAGTCCCAAGGTCTGCGAGCGGAGCACCGGTAGCTCGGTGTAGCCGTCGCCGTTGGCGTCGTAGCCCTGGCGGTAGCGGTTCTGTCCGTATGCCATGAAGCCCGCCCGTGCATCGTCGGTCAGGAGGGAGACGTTCGCCGTGGTCGTATTGTCGAAGGCATCCCCGCCCCCGATGGCAGTGAAGGTGTGTCCTGCCTCCGCCCAGTTGCGCACGGGTTCCTTGGTGATGATGTTGATGGTCCCTCCGATGGCAGAGGCGCCGAAGAGTGCCGAACCGCCGCCGCGCACCACCTCGACGCGCTCAATCATGTTGGCGGGAATCTGCTCCAGTCCGTAGACGCCGTTGAGTGAGGAGAACACCGGACGCGAGTCGATGAGTATCTGCGAGTAGTGTCCGTCCAGTCCGTTGATGCGCACCTGCGAGAAGCCGCAGTTCTGGCAGTCGTTCTCCGTACGTACGCCCGGCTGGAAGTTCAGCCCCTGCACGAGGCAGGCGGACTGGGTAGTCTCAAAGAGCTTGGAGCTGAGGACGCTCACGAGGTTGGGTGCTTCGCGTCGGCGTGTCTCGCTGCGGTTGGCGGAGACGACCACTTCGTCGAGTGCGACGTCAGACTCCTCCAGCTCGAAGTTCAGTTCGCGTGTGTGCCCGGCGGTGGTGGTCACCTCGCGCTGCTGCGTCCGGTAGCCGATGGCTCCCACTTCGAGGGTGATGCGTCCCACGGGGAGGTTCTTGAGGAAGTAGTGTCCGGTGGCGTCGGTCATTGCGGCGAGGGTGGTTCCCTTCACCGTCACGCGGATGTAGGGCAAGTGCTCGCCCGTCTTCTTGTCAATCACATGTCCGTAGACATTGGCGTCAGTGTTCCGTTCTGCGGTCACGACCGTGTCGGCTGCCACACGCTGTGGCACTGCCGGTGCCAGCACGAGCAGGCACAGGAGGGATAGGTTTAGAATAGATTTCATATTAAGGTTTATTGGTGAAACGTCGTTTGCCGTGGTACTAGCCGTTTCGCTGGTTGACGCGCCAAAGGTAAGGCACAGACAACAAAGGTGCGGCATGCTCTCGTCTAAAAAGCATGCCGCACCTTGCAAAATACCTACTTCTAGGTAGGCGTGTCAGCGTGAAGCCGTCACTTCAGCTTCAGTTCGTTGATGAGGCGGTCGGCGTGACCGTAGTTCTCGATCACGTAGAGCACGTAGCGGATGTCCACGCCGATGCAGCGCTGGAGCTTCGGCGAGAAGACGATGTCCCCGCTCATGGCTTCCCAGTTGCCGTCGAAGGCGAGGCCGATGAGCTCTCCCTTGCCGTTGAACATTCCGCTGCCGGAGTTTCCGCCGGTGATGTCATTGGTCGAGAGGAAGCAGGTGTTCATGTCTCCCTGCTTGTTGCCATAGCGGCCGTAGTTGCCGTTGAAGAGCTTGAGGACTTCCGGCTGGATGTAGTAGTCGCTGTTCTGTGCGCCCTTCTTTGCCTTTTCGAGGATTCCCTGCGTGGTGGTGTAGTAGTTGTAGTGCACGGCGTCGAGCGGATCATAGCTCTTCACCACGCCGTAGCTCATGCGCAGGGTGGAGTTGGCGTCGGGGTAGAAGTCGCGGTCAATCTCCATCTCGCGCAGCGCGTCGCAGAGCTTGCTCTCGTTGAGTGCCACGACCTCGTCGTCCTTGCCCGACTTGTCGGCTATGCCGTTGTAGGCCTGGATGAGCGAGACGGCAACTTGCGTCATGGGGTCCTGACGCAGGTTGAACGTCGTGTCATTGGCGAGGAAGCGTTTCAGTCCGTCGAGGGTGGTGAAGGCGGTGTGTGCGTAGAGGCTGTCCACGTACGCCTTGAAGTCCCCGCCGAACTTCTGTGCCACGGTCTGGTAGAGCGACGGATGGTACTTCTCGGCAGGCACTACCTCGGCATACGTCTTGAGCATGGTCGCGAAGACCTCCTTGTCGATGTTCAGGTCCATGTCGGCATACTTGCCTTCATAGGTTTTCAGGGTCTGCTCCTTCATCTCCGGCGTCATGTCGTTCACGCGCAGCTGGAGGAAGTTGATCACGAAGCGGGGCAGCTCGGCAGAGCCCAGCAGGCTCTCGTAGAAGAAGCTGCGTGCGTGTGAGGCATTGAAGCGCGACTTGTATGCCTGCTCCAGTGCCGGGAGCATCGTGCCGTACTTCTTCTGCATGTCGGGGTGCTGGGTAATCCAGGTGCGGAGACGGTTCTCCAGCGCCTGCTTCTGCCCGATGACTCCGAGGTCGGCGATACTCTGGTTCATGCCGATGCTGTTCTTCCAGTAGTTGGAGCTGGAGGCGAACTTCGACGCATACTTGATGCGGGTGGCGTCGTCCTGCTCCATGTAGGAGGTCCAGATGTCCTGCTTGATGCCACGGATCTGTATCATGGCTGCGTTCGAGGTCTTCATGCGCTCGTCCACGCCGAAGGAGGACAGGTACCGTTCGGTCGAGCCTGGATAGCCCATGGTCATGCAGAAGTCGCCTTCCTCATAGCCTTTGAGCGACACGGGGGCATAGGCGGATGCCTGGTAGGGCTTGTTCTCGGGGGAGTATTCGGCGGGTTCGTTGTCGGGACCGGCATAGATGCGGAAGACGGAGAAGTCGCACGTGTGGCGCGGCCACATCCAGTTGTCGGTATCGCCGCCCAGCTTGCCCAGGGACGAGGGCGGTGCATAGACGAGCCGCACGTCCTTGTAGTCCTTATAGATGGAGAGGTAGAACTCGTTGCCCTGGTAGTAGGATGCCACCTCGGCACGCAACAGCTTGTTGCCGGCGACAGCCTCCTTCTCGATGGCGCGGCTCACGGAGTCGACCACATGCTGACGGCGTCTCAGCCCCATGTCGTCGGTGAGCAGAGCCTTCACGCGCTGCGTCACGTCCTCGGTGCGGATGAGGAAGCTCACGTGCAGGTCGGGGTTGGGAAGCTCCTCCTTGTACGTGCGCGCCACAAAGCCGTTCTTCAGGTAGTCGTGGTCAGGCGCACTGTGCTCCTGGATGGAGCCGTAGCCGCAGTGATGGTTGGTGAACACCAGTCCGTCGGGTGAAACCACCACGCCCGAGCAGAAGCCGCCGAAGCTGACGATGGCGTCCTTGAACGACGGGCCGTCGGGGTTGTAGAGCTGTTTGGCATTGAGCTTCAGGCCCAGTGCCTTCATCTGCTTCTGCGAGCGCTTGCTGAGCATGCTCAGCACCCACATGCCTTCGTCGGCATACGCACAGGGGGCGAACATCAGCGAGCAGAGGATGCCCGCTAGCAGCTTGGTCATTGTCTTTTTCATTGTCATTGGGTTTATGGATTATGGATTGTGAATAAAGCCTGCCCGGACACAGGGAAGCGGAGGCGCAGAGAAAAATAATTAAAAAACTCTGCGCTCCGCCAGCCTTGTGCGGGAGTAGGGAGACTCCCTTACGTCCGTCGGAAGAAGCGGCCGATGAACGGCAGTTGCCGTGCCGGGAGGTCCTTCTTCAGGATGTAGGCTGCAAATATCAGCAATAGCAACGTATTAAGCAAGAGGCGGAGGGCAAAAGGAAGCCCCAGGTGCCCGATAAATGTCGAGGCGGCGTAGAGCACCGCTGCCAGCAGCAGGTAGACAGCCATGCCACGCACGTCGTAGCGGATGGGGTACTTCCGCTGGCCGATGAAGTAGGACAGCAGGGTGATGACGCCGTAGCCTGCCACCGATGCCCAGGCGGAAGCGAGGTAGCCGTAGCGCGGCACGAGCCACACGTTCAGCCCCACGATGACCGCGCAGCCGATGAGCGAGAAGTAGGCGCCCCAGCGCGTCTCGTCGGTCAGCTTGTACCAGAACGAGAGGTTCATGTAGATGCCCTTGAGAATCTCGGCGCCCATGACGATGGCGACCACCGAAAGCCCTTCCCAGTAGTCGCGGGCGACGAGGTAGCGCAGGATGTCCATGTAGCCCATCACGGCGAGGAAGGCGAGCAGGGCGAAGATGAAGAAGTACTTCATCGCCTTGGCATACGTCTCGCGGCTGTCGCTGTCGTTGCTCTTGCCGAAGACGAACGGTTCGTAGGCATAGCGGAACGCCTGGGTGAACATCGCCATGACCATGGCGACCTTGCTCGTGGCACTGTAGATGCCCAGCTGCTTCATGCCCTCCTGACGGTCGTCGTAGAGGAAGGGATAAATCATCTTGTCCACGGTCATGTTGAGCACGCCGACCAGTCCGAGGATGAGCAGCGGGAAGGAGTAGGACACCATGCGGCGCATGAGGGCGCGGTCGACACGGTAGCTGAAGCCGCGCAGCTCGGGGATGAAGAAGAACATCTGGACGGCGGAACAGATGAGGTTGCTCAGGAAGATGTAGCCCACCACGTAGTCCGGGTCATAGAACCAGTCGACCGTCCCGGGGGCCGTCCGCATGAGCCACGGACAGAGCACCAGGAAGAAGAGGTTGAGCGCGATGTTGCCCACGATGGAGAAGAGCTTGATGGCGGCGAACTTTATGGGCCGCTTCTTGTAGCGCAGGTAGGCGAAGGGGATGCACTGGAACGAGTCGAGCGCCACGACCACGACCATCATGCCCACGAACTCGGGGTGGTCGGCATACTCCAGCGCGTCGGAGAGCGGTCCCAGACCGGCGAGGCAGACGATGACGAAGAGCAGTGACAGTCCGCCGACAAAGAGCAGTGCGTTGGCATAGACGCGCCGCGGGTCTTCGTCCTGCCGGTTGGCGAAGCGGAAGAACCCGGTCTCCATGCCGAAGGTGAGGAAAACGAGCATCAGCGCCGTGAAGGCGTAGACGTTCGAGACGATGCCATAGCCTCCCGTCGAGGCTGGGATGACATTCGTGTACAGGGGGACGAGCAGGTAGTTGAGAAAACGCCCCACGATGCTGCTCAGTCCGTAGATGGCCGTATCCTTGGCCAGTGATTTCAGTTCCATAATGTCTTTCAGTGAAGGACGGCGCGTGGCGGAGGAGGGAACGGCAGGCACGGACGTCCGCCTGCCTCACGGCCCCACGGTGGTCCGGTTAGTCGAACAGCGTCCTGCCGGCAGAGAAGCGGTTGCGGCCCAGGTGCTTGTAGGCAAGCTCGGTCACTTCGCGTCCGCGTGGCGTCCGCTTGATGAAGCCCTCTTTGATGAGGAACGGCTCGTAGACCTCCTCCAGCGTGCCGGGGTCTTCGCCCAGAGCGGTGGCGATGGTCGACAGCCCGACGGGTCCGCCGCCGAACTTGTCGATGATGGTCCCGAGTATCTTGTTGTCTATCTCGTCGAGCCCGTAGCGGTCGATGTTGAGAGCCTCCAGCGCAAAGCGGGCAATGTCCACGTCGATGCGTCCGGAGCCTTTCACCTGGGCGAAGTCGCGGACGCGGCGCAGCAGGGCGTTGGCGATACGCGGCGTACCCCGGCTGCGCGAGGCGATTTCCCCGGCGGCGTCGGTGTCACAAGGCACGTCCAGGATGTGTGCCGACCGCAGGATGATGCGGCTGATGATGTCGTCGTCGTAATATTCCAGGTGGAGGTTGATGCCGAAGCGGGCACGCAGGGGGGCGGTGAGCAGTCCGCTGCGCGTGGTGGCACCCACGAGGGTGAAGGGGTTGAGGTCGAGCTGGATGCTCCGTGCCGACGGGCCCTTGTCGATCATGATGTCGATGCGGTAGTCCTCCATGGCCGAGTAGAGATATTCCTCGACGACGGGCGAGAGCCGGTGTATCTCGTCGATGAAGAGCACGTCGTTCGGTTCCAGGGAGGTGAGCAGACCCGCCAGGTCGCCGGGTTTGTCGAGCACCGGTCCCGAGGTCACCTTGAAGCCCACGCCCAGTTCGTTGGCGATGATGTTGCTCAGGGTGGTTTTCCCCAGTCCGGGAGGTCCGTGCAGCAGCGTGTGGTCGAGCGGCTCTCCGCGCAGGCGTGCCGCCTTGACAAACACCTGCAGATTGTCCACGACCTTGTCCTGCCCGCTGAAGTCGCTGAACTGCAACGGGCGGAGCGCGTTCTCAAACTCGCGCTCACGGTTGTTGTACTGTTGGCTGCGTATGTCGAAGTTTTCTTCCATAATCATCCGTATTCAAGTCCAGGGTGTTGTGCCGAAGTGGTCCTCCGCAGGGAATTCAGGAACCATGCATCCCTACAGTCGGGTGGGTTCATCTGACACAACTCACTTGCAAAGGTACGATTACTTTTGCAATGCGTCTTTCTTCGCTCCCGGAAAATGAGTCTGCGAGGCAAAAGACGCCGCCCTGTTTCTTTTTGCAGGGTCCGGCTTGCCTGTTCTGACAAAAAGGAGGAACTGTCATGCTACACACGGAAACTGTTGCGGGAACAACGCTTGAGCTCTTGAAACATTCCTTTTTTCCCGTTCCTCAGACAGTAAAAACAAACAACATATCCCTCTTCCGCCTCGTCCCTTTTTCTCTCTAAAAACGCCCCTTGATTATCAATCACTTATGAAGAGCTTCGTACGAGCCTGTCCGTACGCTCGTGGCGACGTGTCCGCACCGTCGTACGGACGCGTCCGTACCACCGTGGCGACGCGTCCGTACGAAGCAGGGAACCCGCGGGTACAAATCGGATGGTAAAAAAAGTCCACGCTCGGAGCGCTGCGGCTTTCAGCAAGCGGCAGACCCCGGCGTGGCACAAGCTTTAAAAACAATCAATAATCCCCAGTTCGTAGGTCAATATGGAAAGAAAGAGTTCACTTCTTCTCCAGCAGCCGTTTCAGCTCGACGGGCTTGTCGGTCGTGATGAAGTCTATGCGGCGGTCAATGAGCCACTGCATCACCTCGGTGTCGTCCACCGTCCATGAGTTGGTCTTCATGCCCAAGCGGTGCGCCTCGTCTATCCATCCGGGATTCTTCCGGAGCACCTTGTAGTGATAGTCGAAGCCTGCCATGCCCAACCGTTTCAGTTCGGCGGGAGTGACGTCGCCGTTCAGGTAGTAGACCGGTGCGCCGGGAGCCTGCTTCACCAGCTGCTTGCAGATGTTCATGCTGAAGGAGATGTAGTCCGTCCGCCCCTCCAGCCCGTGTTTCCGGACGAGCGCCACGATGGCCTCCACGGCACGGTTCTCGTTCGCCTCCAGCTTGTGGGGCTTGATTTCGAGGACCAGGCGGATGCCCGGCGTCTCCTTACCTTTGGCGAGGTATTGCTCCAGGGTGGGAAGCGTCTCCCCGTTGGGCAGTTTCAGGTCCTTGATGGTGGCATAGTCCGTTGTCTCAATGACGTGTCCCTGGATGTCGTCGTCGTGGTTGACCACGGGGACGCCGTCCGCAGTGATTGAGACATCGAACTCCGAGCCGTAGGCACCTGCCTCGGCAGCTTTCACGAGTGCCGCGATGGAGTTCTGTGCCGAGCCGTCACAGTCCCAGTATCCGCGGTGTGCAATCACTTGGGTCTGGGCAGACAAGGCTGTCCATGAGCCCGCAGCCAGCAAGGCTGCCATCAGTATCTTTTTCATAGGCATTTGGAGTGTTTGGATGTATGGGTCCTTCGGTTTTGTTTCTCACCGGCAAAGATAGCAGCTTTCCTGTTTCATGCGTGTTACTGACGGGTGACAAAATGAAGTCCGTCCCCCTTGTCGCCGCCTTGCCACAGCGATTTTACACCGTTGTAACAGATATGTCATTCCGACTCCCTTCTTTTGCAGTGTCAACCGACGGGGTGTGTAGCGGACGGCACGGCTGCCCGTCCCCGCGGGAGGCGACACCCGAAACCAACCATACCTATTATATAATGATGAAGAAAGCTCTTTTGACAATGTGCGCCGCCTTCGCCCTGAACCTTTGTCCGGCAGGTGCGGCAGAACCGGCGCAAGTGGAACGTCCCCGGCTGGTCGTCGGCATCGTGGTCGACCAGATGCGCTGGGACTATCTGTACCGTTATGCCGACCGCTACGGCGACGGCGGCTTCAAGCGTCTGCTGAACGACGGGTTCAGCTGTGAGAACGCTCACCTGAACTATGTCCCCACCGTGACAGCCATCGGGCACACGTGCATCTATACAGGCTCCGTCCCCTCCATCCACGGCATAGCAGGCAACGACTTCATCTTCCGTTCCACGGGGCGGAAGACCTACTGCACCGACGATGCCACCGTGCACGGCGTGGGCAGCGACAATGCGGCCGGGAAGATGTCGCCCCGCAACCTGCTTGTCACCACGCTGGGCGACGAGCTGCACCTGGCGACGAACTTCCGCGCAAAGGTCATCAGCATCTCGCTCAAGGACCGGGCGTCGATTCTCCCCGGCGGACATACCGCGGACGCCGCCTACTGGTTCGACAGCGCGACGGGACGCTGGATTACCAGCTCTTATTACCGCGACGAGCTGCCGGCGTGGGTGAAGGCGTTCAATGACACCGACCCCGCCCGCCGCCTGCTGGAGCAGGACTGGCACACACTCCTTCCGTCAGACACCTACACGCAGAGCACGGCGGACGACACGCCCTATGAGGACCCCTTCGTGAAGGGCGGCAAGCCGGTGTTCCCCATTGCGACCTCGCAGCTGCTGGAGGCTGACGGCTACGGCATCGTCCGTGAGACACCCTACGGCAACACCCTGACGCTGCAGATGGCAGGCGAGGCCCTTGAGCACGAGGCGCTCGGGCAGGACAGCATCACCGACCTGCTTGCCGTCAGCCTGTCATCGACCGACTATGTGGGTCACCGCTTCGGCGTGAATGCCGTGGAGACCGAGGACACGTACCTGCGCCTTGACCGCGACGTTGCCGCCTTCCTCACCCTGCTCGACGAGAAGGTGGGGGCAGGAAACTACACCGTCTTCCTCACTGCCGACCATGCCGCCGCCCACAACGTGACGTTCCTGGCGGACCGTGGCATCCCTTCCGGCAGTTGGGACACGGGCGGCGTGAAGGCTGCGCTCGATTCGCTGGTGGCTGCGGACTTCGGCGTGCAGGATGCCGTGCAGGCGGTGATGAACTACCAGGTGTTCCTCCGTCGCGATAAGTTCCCTGACGCGGACGCCTTCGCCCGTGTGAAGCAGGCCCTCGTGCGCTACCTGACAGGCTGTGAGGGCGTCATGTATGCCGTCGACCTTGAGAAGGCAGGCTCCGCTCCCCTGCCCGCCCCTGTGCTCAGCCGTGTCATCAACGGTTACAATGCCAAGCGCAGCGGCGACATCCAGGTGGTGCTCAACCCCGGCTGGTACGATGGTGAGAGCCGTCACGGACGGGGGACGACTCACGGCGTGTGGTGTCCGTATGATACCCACGTGCCCATCCTCTTCATGGGTTGGGGCATCCGTCCGGGCGAGACCGTCCGCGAGGTTCACCTGACGGACATTGCCGCCACCGTCTCCGCCCTGCTGCATATCCAGATGCCCAGCGGATGCATCGGCACTCCCATCCGCGAGGCGGTCGGGGCTGTGGGCGACTGAACCTGAACCCTTGGGCACCGCGACATAAGACAAAGGCACGGGACGATTCCTTTCGGGGTTCGTTCCGTGCCTTCGTTTGTCAGACCGGGTGCTGTCCCGCGGACAGGGTGCGGTCTCTTGTCAGGAGCTCATTGACGGTCGCTCGCCGGCAGAGGTCAGTTCTCCTCCATGCTCTTGGCGATGCCCATTTCCAGACCACGCAGCTCGGCCAGTCCGCGCATGCGTCCCAGGCAGGAGTAGCCCGGGTTGGTCGTCTTGTGGAGGTCGTCGATCATCTGATGTCCGTGGTCGGGGCGCATGGGGATAGACATGCCGCGGCGTTGCTGGAGCTTGAGGAAGTTCTTCATGACGTGATACATGTCCACGTCGCCCTCCAGGTGGTTCGCCTCGAAGAAGTTGCCTTCGGCGTCACGCTGCGTGCTCCGCAGGTGGACGAAGTTGATGCGGTCGCCCAGGCGTTCCATCATGCCGGCAAGGTCGTTCTTGGCAGAGACGCCGAACGAGCCGGTGCACAGGCAGAGTCCGTTCGACGGGTTGGGTACTGCCTCGACGAGCTTGCAGAAGTCCTCCTCGGTGCTGAGGATGCGCGGCAGTCCCAGGATGGGCTGAGGCGGATCGTCGGGGTGGATGACGAGCTTCACGCCAGCCTCGTCGGCAACGGGGCATATCTGTTTGAGGAAGAAGATGAGGTTGCTGCGCAGCTTCTCGGCGTCGATGTCCTTGTAGCGGTCGAGCGCCTCTTGGAACTGTTCGACGGTGAAGCTCTCCTCCGAGCCGGGCAAGCCGGCAATCATGTTGCGCGTCAGGCGGTGCTTGTCCTCGTCGCTCATGCCGGCGAAGCGTGCCTTTGCCTTTTCGATTTCCTCGGGTGTGTAGTCCTTCTCGGCGCCCGGGCGCTTGAGGATGAAGAGGTCGAATGCCACGAAGGCGGCACGCTCGAAGCGCAGTCCGCGTGAGCCGTCCTTCATCTCGTAGGCGAGGTCCGTGCGGGTCCAGTCGAGCACGGGCATGAAATTGTAGGTCACGATGTAGATGCCGCACTTGGCGAGGTTGCGCAGGCTCTCCTTGTAGTTCTCGATGTAGCGCATGAAGTCGCCCGTCTGCGTCTTGATGTGTTCATGGACGGGGACGCTCTCGACCACGCTCCACTTCAGTCCGGCAGCTTCGATCATCTCCTTGCGTTTCATGATTTCTTCCACCGTCCACACCTCTCCGTTGGGGATGTGGTGGAGTGCGTTCACGATGCCGGTGGCTCCGGTCTGTCGTATGTCTTGCAGGCTGACGGGGTCGTTGGGTCCGTACCAGCGCCAGGTTTGTTCACAGAGTATCATTGTTCTTTCCGTTTAGTTAGGGGGTTGTCTGTCGGTTGTCATTACATGGCGAACGTGTTGAAGCCTCCGTCGACCACGGCCACGGTGCCGGTGACGAACTTCGATGCGTCGCTGATGAGATACTGGATGGTGCCGTCCAGCTCCTCGGGGCGTCCGAAGCGCTTGAACGGAGTCTGGCGGATGACATCCAGTCCGCGCTGGGTGTAGCTGCCGTCAGGGTTGGTGAGCAGGGCGCGGTTCTGCTCAGTGAGGAAGAATCCCGGAGCGATGGCGTTCACGCGGATGCCCTCGCCGAACTTGGTGGCGACTTCGTTAGCCATGAACTGGGTGAAGTTGGAGATGCCGGCCTTCGCTGCCGCATAGCCGCATACGCGGGTCATCGGACGGAATGCCGCCATCGACGAGAAGTTGACGATGGAGCCTTGCTTCTGCTCTACCATCGGTTTGAGGAACACCTGGGTCGGGATGACCGTGCCGACGAGGTTCAGGTTGAGCACGCGCTCGAACTCCTCGGGCTTGAGGTCGAAGAAGGTGCCCGTGGGGGCGATGGTGGCGCCGGGCATGTTGCCTCCTGCCGCATTCAGCAGGGCGTCTACACGTCCGTAGGCAGCCAGGATGTCGGCGAGGTTCTGCTCCACGACCTTGACGTCCATGACGTCGGTCTTCAGGAACATGGCTTCACCGCCTTTGGCCTTGATGTCTGCCACGATGGCTTCGCCCACTTCCGCCTTGCGTCCCATGATGACCACTTTGGCGCCTTGGGTTGCCAGGTAGCTGCCGATTTCCTTGCCGAGCACGCCGGTACCGCCGGTGATTGCTACGACCTTGTCTTTTACACTGAATAATTCGTTCATAGCTGTTTTGAATTTATGGTTCTGTTGATTTGTTGGTTCGTTTGTCTGCCGCCGTTCGGGTACCCGTCACGATGGAGTCCCTCAGGACGAGCAGGCTCTCGGGCCCCATGTTGAAGAGGAGGTCGACGATGCTCAGGTTGGGCAGGAAGCCGTGCCGGGCACTGAAGACCTGGTAGTAGGGCACCGGGCGGAAGTCCGGGTCGTCGGTACAGGGATGCTTGGGGTGTATGAGTTCGCGGACGTCCGCCTCGTCGGGACCGAACGTCTGCCTGTATTCGTCCGTGCGGACGATGTGCGGCTGCATGTCGATGAGGCTGCACACGAGCGCACAGAGTGCCTCGTTGAAGTCGTAGAGGAAGGTGTACCGCTGCTCGTAGAAGGGGCGGAAGTCGTCGGCATAGTAGTCGAAGAACGGGCTGTGGCGGTAGGCGGAGCAGAGGGCGTTCCAGTGCAGGTGGCGCCAGTTGCCGTGGTCGGAGATGCGGATGTCCTTCATCTCGCACTTCAGTGTCCCGGGCTTCTCGGTGGGGATGGAAAGGGCCAGTACGCCGTCCGCCGTGGCGATGTTGCACCGGTTGCGGTAGGTCTGCTTCACATAGTGGTCGTGCTGCTCCACGCATGCCTCGGTGCAGGCGTAGAGCTTGGTGTAGTATTGCACAGGAGCGAGGTAGGCGGAACTGAGGTAGATTGTGTCTTTCATCATCGTTGAGTTGCGGGGGTGAGTGAATGGGTCATTGTACGAGGCGGAAGAAGCGTTTCCATCGGAAGCCGTGCCAGAAGGGCTCTTCCGTGTCCTTGGAGAACCAGATGAGCGATGCCCGCCCGATGATGTGGTCGTCGGGGACAAAGCCGAAGAGGCGCGAGTCGCACAGGCTGACCGAGTTGTTCGAGGCAACCCAGTGGTAGTCCTTCGTGAAGGTGTAGCTCGTCACGCGCCGTCCGTCGACCCAGAGCGTGTCGCCTTGCAGGCGTGCCTGCCGTCCCTCGTGCTGCACGATGGTGTTGCAGAGCAGTTTGGCATTCCACGGATAGACCCTCACCGCCCTGCCCCGTGCGGGGACGACGAAGGGGTGCACCCCGTCTGCCGTGTCAGTCTGCAGCGAGCGGAACGTGACCTGTCCGCGCAGCTCCTGCCGCATCAGGTAGATTTCATAGTGGCTGAAGCTCCGCAGGAAGTCGCCCCGGTCGAAGCCCACGAGCTTGTTGTCGCCGATGCCCACGCGTCGCATCGCCTCCACGACGAGGTCTTCCTGTTCGCCGGGGTAGGCATACACCAGCTTGCTGTCGGGGCTGAGCACCTGGTCGCGTGTCTGGATGAGCTGTCCGTTCAGCATGAGCGTGTCGCCCGGCAGTCCGATGCAACGGTTGATGAACAGTTCGCGTCGGTCGATGGTCCCCTTGCCTGCAGGATTGTTGAAGAGCACGATGTCGCCCCGCTCCACGCCGCGTGCAGCCAGACGGTGGTAGCCTGTCATCCCCATCAGGGGCAGGCGCAGTCCGTAGCTCCACTTGTTCACGATGACCCGTTCGCCGCGCAGGAGACTGTTCTCCATGCCCGTCGACGGAATCGTGCACGACGTAAAAGCGAACACCTTGATCAGGACGACCAAGGCGGCAGCAATCAGTACAGCTTTCAGGAGTTGCTTCATCGGTTGTTGTTTGGAGCGGACGGGCGGCGCCGGGAGAAGTGCCCCTCACACCTGCCCGTCCCAATGAGTTTACTTGATGTTGTCCACCATCTTGAAGAGGCGGTTCCAGCGTATCTTGCCGTCGAACCAGTCGCGGTCCTTGTCGAGCGAGAGCCACACCACGATGGGCTTGCCCACGATGTGGTCTTCGGGGACGAAGCCCCAGTAGCGCGAGTCTGCGGAGTTGTGGCGGTTGTCGCCCATCATCCAGTAGTAGTCCATCTTGAAGGTGTAGGAGTCGGTCTGCTGTCCGTTGATGTAGAACTTGCCGTCTCGCACCTCGAAGTCATTGCCTTCATACACCCGGATGGGACGTTCGTAGATGAGGTAGTTGTCCGCTGTCAGACGGATGCTCTCCCCTTTTTTCGGAATCCACACCGGGCCGTAGTTGTCCGCGGTCCAGTCCTTGTGCATGTTGAGCGGATAGAGCCAGTCCCCCTGTCCGGGCTGCACGTAGTTGATGCTCTTCACCAGACGGGTGTTCGCCTTCAGTGCGTTGTATGCTTTCTGTGTCAGCGGAAGCGTGTAGGAGGTGTTGCGCAGGTAGGGGTCGGCAGCGTCCTCCTCACTGATGCCCAGCTCGTGACGCAGCTCCATCGGGATGGGTTGCGTGGTCTCCACGTGGTAGACGTACTGCACTTCGTCCGGCTCCTTGTTGGGCTGTCCGTCGAGGTAGACGATGTGGTCCTTGATCTGGAGCGTCTGTCCCGGCAGTCCGACACAACGCTTCACGTAGTTCTCGCGCCGGTCAACGGGGCGGGCTACCACGTCGCCATAGTAGGCGGGGTCGTTGGCGATGGCTTCACGTCCGAGTTGGTAGAGGAAGCCGTACACCTCCTGCTGTTGGGTGCGGCTGATGCTGTCGAGGTTGGGAAGGGTGATGTTGCTCTGCTGGCACGTCAGTTCACCGATTTGGTAGCAGAGACTGTAGAAGTCGGTGTTCTGCATGTTCAGTGCCACGGTGTCACCCGACGGGTAGTTGAATACCACGATGTCGTTGAGCTTCACGTATCCGAATCCCTTCACGCGACGGTAGTCCCACTGCGGCCACTCGATGTACGACTTACAGTTAAACACGGGGAGCGTATGCTGCGTCAGCGGCATGGAGAGTGGCGTCTGCGGGACACGGGGACCGTAGCTCAGCTTGCTCACGAAGAGGTAGTCCCCCACGAGCAGCGACTTCTCCAGCGAAGACGAAGGAATGGCATAGTTCTGGAAAGCGTAGATATTGACGAAGTAGACCGCCACGAGGGCGAACACGATGGCGTCGACCCAGCTCATCACTGTCCGGACGGTGGTGCTTTTCGACTTCTTCCACCACGTCCACTTGATTTTCTTGCTGATGTAGATGTCATAGATGAACGGCACCACGATGAGTCCCCACCAGCTCTTCACCCAGAGGAGGAAGAGCAGGTAAAGCACGGTCACAAGGGCGAATTTGATCCATTGTCGTTTCATAGGCGCTTAGAATTTGAAGAGGTCATCCATGCCGAGGAATCCCTCGTGGGTGGCTGTATATTCGGCGGCAAGCACGGCACCCAGAGCGAAGCCCCTGCGGTTCTTTGCATCGTGGGTGATGGTGATGCTGTCGGCTTCCGACTCATAGCGGATGGTGTGGATGCCCGGCACCTCGCCTTCGCGGATGGAGCTGACGGGCAGTTCCTCGGGGCGGCAGTCGGTTGTTCCACTGACGGAACCGTCGGGAGCGGTGAGCGTGCCTTTCACCCAGGAGGTCTTGCGGTGCAGGTTCTCCAGGATGCCTTCGGCGAGGGTGATGGCTGTGCCGCTCGGTGCGTCGAGCTTGTGGATGTGGTGTGTCTCGGTCATGCTCACCTCGTAGTTGGGGAAGTTGTCCATGATGCGTGCCAGGTACTTGTTTACGGCAGAGAAGATGGCCACGCCCAGGCTGAAGTTCGACGACCAGAAGAGCGTCCGTCCCTCTTCACGGCAGAGGCGGCGCATCTCGTCGGCGTGTGCATCCATCCAGCCCGTGCTGCCCGACACGACCTTCACTCCGGCAGCGAATGCCTTCATGCAGTTTCCGTAGGCAGCCTGAGGTGCAGTGAACTCGATGGCTACGTCGGCCGAGCGGAAAGTTTCCGACTCGAAGTCCTGCGGGTTGTTCATGTCGATGACGGACACAATCTCGTGTCCGCGGTCCCGGGCAATCTGCTCAATGGTCTTGCCCATCTTTCCGTATCCTATCAGTGCTATTTTCATTTGATTGTGTAAGTTTGTACGTTTTAAGTGTTGTGGGTTTGTGAGCTTCCTTGTCAGCTCATTCACAAATATTTCTGCAAATATAAGCGTTTTGTCGGCGATACTTTGTAGTTTTGTCTCATTATATAACCTCAATTAACATGGAAGAGTTGCTGCATTATGCGTGGAAACACAAGATTTTCCCGCTCCACGAGTTGCGCACCCGTGAAGGAGAGACGGTCGAGGTCATTGACCCCGGACTGAAGAACCCCGATGCCGGTCCTGATTTTTTCAATGCCAAGCTCCGTATCGGCACGACACTGTGGGTGGGAAATGTGGAGATACACGACCGCTCTTCCGACTGGCTCCGTCACGGACACGACACCGACCCTGCCTATGCTTCCGTCGTGCTCCATGTCGCTGCCGAACTGGATGCCGACGTCACCGACTGCCACGGACGGCACGTCCCGCAACTCCTTCTCCCCTACCCTGTCAGCCTTGCCGAACGGTATGACGGATTGCAGCATGCCGACCGCTATCCGCCCTGTCACTCCATCATCTCCACCCTGCCCGCCCTCACGGTGCACAGTTGGATGACGGCGCTCCAGTATGAACGTCTGGAGGCCAAGGCACAGCGTGTGGCGGACTGCGTGGAGTCCTGTGACCACCGTTGGGACGATGCCCTTTTCGTCACGCTGGCACGCAACTTCGGTTTTGGTCTCAACAGCGACGTCTTCGAGCGTTGGGGACGGTCTGTCCCCCTGCGTGCGCTTGACAAGCATCGCGACGACCTTTTCCAGCTCGAAGCCCTCTTCTTCGGTCAGGCAGGATTGCTCGAAGAGGAACTGTGCGACCCCTACTACGAGCGTCTGCAACACGAGTACCTCTACCTGGCACATAAGTTCGAGCTGCGCCGCATGGAGTCAGCCTCCTGGCGTTTCCTCCGTACCCGTCCCGTGAACTTTCCTCATGTTCGCATCGCTCAGATGGCGTGGCTCTTCTTCCGCGAACCTTCCCTCCTCTCCCGTCTGTTGGAGGCGGAAGACACCGACGCCGTGCGCGACATCCTCACTGCCCGGACCTCGGAGTATTGGGACACGCACTACACCTTTGCGTCCGTCTCACCCCGTCGGGTGAAAAAGCTGACGCACGCCACGCAGGACCTGCTCATCATCAACACCCTCTGCCCTTTCCTCTTCGCCTACGGTTCGTACAAGGACGACGCCGTCCTTCGTCAGCGTGCCTTCGACTTTCTGGAGCAGCTCAAGCCCGAGGACAATGCCATCATCCGCAACTGGCGGTCCTGCGGCCTCTCCGTGGAGAATGCCTCCGACAGCCAGGCGCTCATCCAGCTCAAGCGGGAGTACTGCGACGCTAAGAAGTGCCTCCGTTGCCGATTCGGGTATGAGTATCTGAAGAAGTGAGCATATACGGGGTGTATCAAGGTTGAAGGTAGCTACTTTCAAATTCGGTTTGGAACAATAGAATCGCAGAATCACAAATCTACAATAAAGCTTCTTCATTAGTCAAAACTGCAACAGCCCGTTGCAGTAATATCCGAGAAAGTATACCGGTGGATTGTGTTCTTCCCTCATCTCATCTTTTACGAATATCACAACGTTGCCTTTCCTCTGCATTTGCTTGACAAAAGCGTGAAAAAACCATGTTCCTGCTAACTTGTATTTTGCGGATTCCCGACGAACCAGAGAGAAAATGCTAAATTCTACTAATGAAAAGCACGGAAAAGGTCTTGTATTTTAGAAAACTATACATTCCATTTTCGGAATATGGACAAAACGTGCCCGGAACAATATTGTTTCGCGAGCCAAACAATATAGTTTGCCGCGTCAAACAATATAGTTTCACCTGCCAAACCCTATTGTTTTGTCCGCGAAAGTCAAATATTCGGGAGATGAAAGGAAAAAATTCGGAGTTTCATTCTCCAGAAGGTAAGCCGTGTCAACAAATCGGAAGGTATCATAAAGTAGGGTAGGTGAACGGCTGAATGGGAGTGAGGGTGGTAAGGACGACTTCCGTCTGCCACGGAGACAGCGTTTGAGGTGGATTGCTTTCAATGTGTATTTTGTGAATCGCCCGAGAATGCCTTCTTTACTCACCAACTTGTATTTTGGTGCGAGGAAGGGCACTCTCGGACGCTTCGTTTGACAATTTGTCACATGCCCCATCCTTGCGAAGCTGTCAGGATGCAGAGGAGCACGAAGAGTTCTTCGTCAGTGAGGGAACCGAGGGAGGTACGGAGTCGGGTGTACGCATTGCGCTTGAGGGTTTTTACGGTGTTGACGGAGATGTCCATCAGGTGAGCGATCTCCGGGTTGCTCTTGCCGTCGAGAGCGAGCAGGATGATTTGACGAGACTGACGGGGGAGGCTGTCTACTGCTGCACGGAGCAGGCGGAGCGTCTCCTGATAGGTCATTTCTTCAGCCAACTGGGGGTCCTCACGGTCGGCGTGTTCTTCGAGGAGTTGCTGGGAATATTGTTCTTCCACGTTTTGATGCCGCAGCCGGCTGATACTGAGGTTGCGTGCCGTGGCGTACATGAATGAGCGTGTCTCTTCGGGAGTCGGCAGGTCGTCCCATCGTTCATAGATGCGGATGAAGGTCTCCTGGGCAATGTCACGTGCTTCGTCAGCATCGCCGGTATACACCGTAGCGAAGCGGACCACGGCATTGAAGTGGTCTGTGAAGAATCTTTTGAATGGGGCGAGTTCGTTGCTTATCATCCTGGGACTGTGCTCTTTTCTTACTACATGTGCAAAAATAAGAAACTTTTTTTAGAATTCATTCACCCACTTTACGGAGTTATGCGTTTTATTAATGAAGGCGGGATACAAGACGGCTGGAAAGTCGTCCTGCCTGTTCAACCCTTATCCATTAAAGTACGATGAAACTCTCTGACCTCATTACACGCCATTTGCTGGGCATAGCGACCGACGAGGAAGAACGCCGGTTGCAAGACTGGCTCGATGCGTCCGCTGAACACCGTGCGCAATATGCACGCCTGGTGGAGCGGCTGCACACCGACCTGCTGGCGGAAGAGCCTGCGGATGTACGTCGCGAATGGGCACGTTTTGAGGGAAGATTGCCGTTGCACGAGCGTCGCATGTTGGGTGTACGCCGTCTGATGAAATACGCGGCGGCAGCTGTGGTGGTCCTGGCTGTGCTGGCAGGCGGGTTGTGGTATCTGTTGCCTGACGCAGGCGACGGACGGGTGGCGGCCATCGTACCCGGCAGTCAGAAAGCCATGCTTGAGACAGGGAGTGGGGAAGGGGTGGAGATATTTCCCGACGCTTCCGCTGTGGAGCAGCAGACTGACACCTGGACGGTGCGCAATGAGAAAGGTGTGTTGCGTTATGACCTGCCCACGCGTGCCGACTCCCTGCGCAGCCTTTTCCACACGTTGACGGTCCCCCGTGGAGGCGAATATGCGGTGGTCCTTGCCGACGGAACGAAGATTAACGTCAATTCCGAGTCACGCTTGCGTTATCCCGTGGTTTTTGCGCCGTCTGACAGTGTGCGCCGGGTCTATGTGAGCGGTGAAGCCTACTTCCAGGTGGCACGTAACGAGGAGATGCCCTTTGAGGTGCACACCGGGCATGGTGTGGTGAGGGTGCTTGGCACGAAGTTTAACGTACACGACTATGCCGATGAGGGTTACACCGCCGTGACCCTTACGGAGGGGGCTGTCGTTTATATTTCCGGCAGGCAGACGTATCTGCTGAAGCCGGGAGACCAGCTGGTACACGACCATGTGTCGGGCAGGGTAGGGGAGCAGCCTGTCGATGTGCTGGCTTACTGTTCGTGGATTGACGGTGTCTTCGAATTTACGGGAATGCCGTTGGACCGCATCATGAGGCAGCTCTCACGCTGGTATGACTTCAGTTACCGCTTTGAAGACCCGGAACTGGAAAAGCGGCTCTTCACCGGAATTGCCTTCCGCAATGTCCCCCTTCAGACCTTATTGAGACAGATAGAGAAAACAACCCGTATACACTTCACGATAGAAGATCGAACTATAATAATCACTAACTAAACACATCAGCTTATGAGAGAGATGAAACACTCGATGCGCAAGGCCGGAACGGCTTTGCTCTCAGCCCTTTTTGTCCTTCCCTCGCTGGCACAGTCGCCGGGGAACGTGACGTTGGAGCTTAACAAGGTGTCGCTGTTGCAGGCGTTGCAGCAGCTGAAATCGCAGACTCAGGCACGGTTTGTCTACAGCGATGAGGAGTTGCGGACGGCACCGCTCGTGACGCTTTCGGTCGACGATGCTTCGTTGGCGGCAGTTCTTGACCTGCTCTTCCGCGACCAGCCGTACACGTATGAGAAAAGTGGAAACAATGTCTACATCATCAAGCCGCTAAAGCCGTCAGGTACCCGGCAGGAAGGTGTCGGAAGGACTGTTCGTGGAAAGGTCGTTGACGGAGCAACGGGGATTCCGTTGATTGGAGCTTCGGTACGGGACCCTTTCAGTAAACGCGGCACAATCACGGCTGCTGACGGAACATTCACCCTGAACGTGTCGCGCGAATGCCGTCATTTGTCCGTGTCATTCATGGGTTATGAGTCCGAACGGGTGGCACTGGGTGCCGGAGGGACCGTTGTGGTGACGCTCGATGAGTCGGCACATGCCCTCGACGATGTACTGGTTATCGGCTATGGTACATCAAACCGGAAGGACTTCACGGGTTCTGTGGCTACGGTCAATCCTGATGAACTTAAGAACATCCCGGCTCTGACCATCGACGACGCATTGGCAGGCAAGGCAGCCGGTGTGCAGGTGACCAAGGCGGACGGTTCTCCGGGCGGTGCCGTGCGCATCCGGGTACGTGGAGGTTCGTCGCTCAACGGAAGCGTGGACCCGCTGTACGTCATCGATGGCATTCCGACCGAGATATCCAACAACTATGTGACGTCGACCGAAATCGTCAACCCCATTGAGGCGGCAAACTATGGCGATGACTTCAACAACAGCATCTCCGGTTCGTTCATGCGCGGTCTGAACAGTCTGGCGGGACTGAACATCTCCGACATTGAGAGCATCTCCATCCTGAAGGATGCGTCCGCTACCGCCATTTATGGTTCGAAAGCCGCCAACGGCGTGGTCATCATCACCACCAAGCGCGGACGGCGCGGGATGAAGCCCCAGTTTGACTTCAACTACAGCATGAACGTCAGCACGCCGAAGAAGGAGAAGGTGCTCAACGGTGAGCAGTACATCAGTGCCCTGCGCCAGTCGTTGGAACAGTCGACGGAAAACATGCTGGCGAACATGGCATCGTCGGGGGCAGATTTTTCCAGCTACATCAGTTCGAATGCCGACCGGCTTGCCATGCTGGAGAACGTCGGCAATGCCAATACCGACTGGATTGACCTGGTGACGCGTACGGGTGTATCGCACAACGTGGACTTTTCGGTGACCGGCGGCAGCCAGACGACCCGCTACTACACCTCGTTTGCCTATACCAAGCAGGAGGGAACGGTCATCAACACCGCTTTCGAGCGTTACTCCGGTAAAATCAGCCTGGACAACGACATCACCAGCCATTTCCGCATGGGTACCAACATCAGCTATGCCTACACGAAGAACAACATCACCAACGGTGTCTACAGCCAGGCCATCTCGGCACCGCCCATCCTATCCCCGTGGAACGAGGACGGTACGTATGCCAACTATGACAAGGTGGGTGGTGTAGGAGCGACTTACATGGGTTACCAGAACCCGCTGGCAGTGGCATCGGGCACCAACCAGGCGAAGACCTATACGTTCAACGGCTCGGTGTATGCCGAACTGAGCTTCCTGAAAGACTTCAAGTTCAAGAGTACCGTCTCGGTCAACTACAACAACTATAACCAGCTGAACTACATCCCCAGCTACGTCAACATGGGCGGTTACTATGGTTCGTCCTCTTCGGAAGGCGGTCAGGGCTCGCAGGCGCAGACCATCGCCACCGACATCTTCTTTGAGAACACGTTGACCTATAACAAGGCTTTCAACGAAGACCATCGTGTGGATGCCGTTCTCGGTACGTCGTGGGAGGAACAGCGCAGCAGCTACTTCTCGGCAAGCGGCAAGGGCTATCCCGACGACGACTTCCTCAACAACCTGGGTTCTGCTTCGGTAGCAGCTTCGGTCGACGGTGCCAACCCTCTGTACCAGACTTCGCTGTTGTCCTTCTACCTGCGTATGAACTATGTGTTCAAGGACCGTTACCTGCTGACCTTCACCGGGCGTAGCGATGCATCGTCGAAGTTTGCCAAGCATAACCGTGTGGGCTATTTCCCTTCCGGAGCCATCGCCTGGCGCATCTCCGAGGAACCGTTCCTCCAGGATGTTGCATGGATTGACGAGCTGAAGCTCCGTGCCAGCATCGGAAAGACCGGAACGCAGAACATCTCCGACCACATGTTCCGTACGCTTTATGCAGCCGGAGCGTATGCCGGTGTCAGCGCGCTCTATCCCGAGCAGCTGGGTAACGACGCCATCAAGTGGGAGAGTACCGTACAGAAGGACCTGGGACTGGACTTCTCCTTCTTCCAGGGACGATTGAGCGGAACACTGGCTTACTACTACAAGACGACGGACGGAGCCTTGCTGAACATCACCCCGCCGCCCAGCAGCGGATATGCCACCATCACGAGCAACATTGCCAAGATTGAGAACGTAGGTGTGGAGTTTGAGGTCTACGGTGAGCCTGTCCGTACGAAAGACTGGACATTATCCATCAGCGCGAACATCTCGCACAACGCTTCGAAGGTGCTGAAGCTGCAAGGCGACAACTTCTCCAGTGATACCGACCGCAATGCCCTCAATCTGGGTACAACTGTCTTCCGTGAAGGCGAGTCGCTGGGCTTGCTCTGCGGACGCAAGGCAGTGGGCATCATCACCACGCAGGAGCAGTTGGACGACTACAAGTCACGCTTTGCCATGTGGTCCTCGTTTACTCCGGACCTGGGCATCGGTTCGGTAGAGCTGGCACTCGATGAGAGCGGCATGTACTATGAAGACGTGATAGGCAACTGCACGCCTGACTTCTATGGTGGCTTCACCATGAACCTCAGCTACAAGAACTGGTCGTTGCTGACGGCGTTCACCTACTCCTACGGGAATGACCTCATCTATCAGAAGGATGTGACCGACATGCTGTTCAACTCCATGGCAAACCGCGGTACGAGTGTCCTGAACGCGTCTACTCCCGACCACATCACCGGACGTCCGTCAAGCGTCTACAACACGACCAACTTCCTGACGAACCTGAATGTCTATGATGCTTCCTACCTGAAGCTGCAGTCGCTCTCGCTCAGCTACTCGCTGCCTTCTTCCCTCGTCAAGAAGTTCCGTATGAACAACATGTCGATTTATGCGACGGCAACCAACCTCTTCACCCTCACGTCGTATCCCGGTCCTGACCCTGCCGTGAGCGATGACCCCTACAGCGTTGCCGGAGGCGGACGCGACGTGACATCCTACCCCACGGTGCGCAGCTACTCGCTGGGATTGAGAATCAGTTTCTAACCACTTAAATTGTAATGACTATGAGATTTAAAGCTACATATTTATGGGGAATGCTGGCGGCGGCCTTGCTCTTGGGTACATCGTGCGACGACAAGCTGAGTGCCCTGCCCACGCAGTCGAAAGTTGACGGTAACCTGGTGGTGGACCAGAAGAGTGCGGAGTATGCGCTCAACGGCATCTATTACCGTTATGCCATGTGTCAGGTGGACAACTACGCCGTGGAGTCGACCGGCTGTGCCACCTACTATGAAATTTATCCTGCCAACGCCGCAGGGCTGGTGACCTACTATCAGGGTCCGTACATGTTTGAGACACACGGAGGCACCGGTTACACGTCCTACAGCTCCTATTACTGGTCGTCATACTATCAGCAGCTGACGGCTGCCAACAGCGTCATCGACCAGGTGGGAAAGGCTGACGACAGCTGGTTCACAGGCAACCGGAAGACGGAAATCATCGCCGAGGCTCGTTGCATGCGTGCACTCATCAACTATAACATCCTCCGCATGTTCGGCTATTTCTGGGATGTGGACAGCCCCTACGGCATCATCCTGCGTCTGGACCCGACGAAGAGCAGTACGCTCTCTGTCCCGCGCAGCTCGGTGAGCGAGGCATACCGTGCCATCATGGAAGACCTGGATTATGCCATCGAGAACATGGTCGAGACGAGTGCCAACCACTACACCAACCGATGGGTCGCAAAGGGACTCAAGGTGCGTGTGCTCATGATGAGGGGACAAGGCTCCGACTATGCCGATGCAGCCTCACTGGCAGAGGAAATCATTGCCCAGGGACCTTACCGGCTGGAAGAGCATACGACCGACATCTTCCACGTGAAGGGACTGACCAGTGCCGAAGTGATGTTTGGTATCCAGCCTAAGGACAACCAGACCAATGTGCTCGAAGCTTACCATTATCGCGGCGAGGCACAGTATGTCATCAGCGACAAGTTCGCCGCCTTCTTTGAGAACGACCCGCGCAAGGACGAGCTGATGAAGGTGGACACCGTGAATGTGCCTACGTATAACTACATCTTTGACGAGGCAGGCAACCTGACGGGGTATGAACTCGTCTATGTGAAGACGCCCATGACCTCCATCTTCAAGCACATGCCGCCCGGAGAACTCACGGCTACCACAACCGAGGAATCACAATACCAGATGCGGTTGGGAGAGATGTACCTCCTCCGTGCCGAGGCACTTGCCCGTGAGAACCGCGTTAGCGAGGCAAAAGAGCTGCTGAAGACCGTTATGTCGAAAGCCGGTGTTACTGACTTCTCCGAGGTCGACAACGTGTCTGACGGCGATGTACATGCCTTTATGGAGGTCTATTTCAAGGAGTACATGCGCAATCTCTTCTGCGAGAGCGGACGTGAGTGGGAAATCATGATACGTCTGCCACAGGACATCGTCGTCGGCTTCAATCCCGAGTATGCCAACACGCAGTACTCCGTCTTCCCCATTCCCGACGATGAGTTCCGGAACAACTATGCCCTGACCCGCGACGACCAGAACCCCGGTTACAGCGTGGCAGGACTGATTGACTGATTGAAACATTAACCCTATAGTAAAAACGTCATGAACAAATCATTATTCCCGGCAGTCTTTGTGACTGCACTCTGTGCCGCTTGTGCACAGCAACCCAAGGATGGGTTTACACTCACCGGCAGTGCCGAAGGGCTCGACGGACAGTATGTTTTCCTGTCGTATATGAACGACACCGTTCCGGTGACGGACAGTGCGCTGGTCGAAGGCGGTGCTTTCCGCTTTGAAGGGAAACTGAAGGTTCCGACCCGGGTGGGAATCTATCCCAAACTTCCCATGCAGCAGCTTGACCCGAAGCATTATTACAGTCCCTTCATCGAACCAGCAGACCTGACCCTCACCATCGATACTGCCGACTGGAGCAAGAGCCGCCTGGAAGGCTCTGCCACCCAGCTTGCCGTGGACAGTCTGGAGGAGCAGCAGCGCGCCATCATGGCGGAAGCGGAAGCCATTCAGAAGGCGATAGCAGCCGAGACAGACCATGAGAAGCAGAATGAACTGCGTGAGCAGCTGGAGCCTTTCCAGACGCGTGTACGCAAGCTCTCACTGGCTTTCATTGCAAACCATCCGTCGTCGTATGCCTCGCCCGACATGCTTCGTTCCTATTCGGGTTACCTGACCTATGAGGAGTTGAAAGGGCTCTATGACGGACTTTCACCGGAAGTGCAGCAGGTGGCGAGTGCCCGTGAGGTAGCCGATGAGCTGGAGACACTGGGACGTGTGCAGCCGGGACAGCCTGCCCCGCTCTTTGAAGCAACCGACGTGAACGGGAAGCCCTTCCGTCTTGCCGACCTGAAAGGCAAGTACGTGGTCATCGATTTCTGGGCAAGCTGGTGCGTGCCCTGTCGCAAGAGCAACCCACACATGAAGGAGATGTATGCCAAATACCACGACAAAGGCTTGGAGTACGTCTATGTGGGCGATAATGACAGCAGTCCGGATGACTGGCGAAAGGCTATCAAGGAAGACGGGCTGGAGGCATTCCACCACGTGCTGCGCGGCATGAAGGTGTCGCGTGAGAACGGGAAATTGCAGTTTGACCGTACGAATGATATCAGTGACAAATATGCCATCCACTTCCTTCCGACGAAGTATCTCATTGACCCCGACGGCAACATCGTGGGCAAGATGGAAAGCGATGAACTGGAAGCGAAGTTCAAGGAAATCTTTGGTGACTGATTCCTGACCATGTTTGGGGTGCGGACAGCACGGTGTCTTCTTCGGAGGAGCTGTGTTGTCCGCTTTGTTTTTGTCCTCTGAAGCCCCCACCTTATAAACACAGTAAAGGCCCGTCTCACGACGAGCCTTTACCCATTCTTTGCTTATGATGAATCAGTCGCTACTGCTCCGGCTTGCAATCAGGGAATCTCAATGTGTGTGGGTTGCAAGGTGAGTCCGGAGCTTTCACGCATTTTTGTTGTGCCTTATTTCCAAGCGGCACCGGTACGCCAGCGCGGGTCACCGATTCCCTTCGTGTAAATCGGGTGGTTGCGCACGCGGTCCGTGTTGTTGTAGTAGAAACCGTCTACGTTGTAGCGGTTCATGTTCTTGTCGCGGTTCGGAGCCAGCGGATGAGGGTCTTGGAACAGCTCTTCAGGTGTCAGCTGGTAGCCCACAGCGTCCGGTTCGTTGCCGTTGACATTGTCGCCGAACTTGATGCGGGTTTCTCCGATGCCTCCGGCGTTGAGCGAACCGCTCTGATAGCCGGCACCGTCGTTGCCGCTGAACGGATAGTTCGTCCAGAGTCCGTCGGTCAGGTTCTGGAGGTTGCCCTGGTTGTTGTACCAGGTGGGCACGGTGGTCGCATAGTTGTCGCTGAAGTCGTAGCTGATAGCCTGGTTGCTGATACGCATGCCGCGCATGTAGAGGTAGCGGTCGTCAGAGTCGCCGGCCTTCACCATGACGAAGAGGTTCTTGCGGCAGGTGATCTTGCTGCCCATCGGGATGTAGCGAGTCTCGAACATGAGGCCGTGGCCGGAGCTGGTCGAGTGCGGGCTGAAGTTGACGAACGTGTTGTTCTCCACGGTGATGTTCCAGGTCGTTCCGACAGGCCATGCCAGGTTGCCGTTCTCCGTCACGAGGGCGTGGCGCGGCGAGCCGATGATGGAGTTGTTGCGGAAGACAAGGTTCTGGTAGAAGTTCGAGTTGCGGTTGTTGCCCGGTCCGGCGAACCACGAGTAGCCACGTCCGTTGGTGTCATAGCAGCCGCAGTCGTAGAAGACGCAGTTCTCCACCGTCAGGTTCTCGATAATCTGGCGGTTCGGACCCTGGAAGCGGATGAAGCCACGCACCAAGCCGCTGAACGTACAGTTGGTCACACTCAGCTCGGTCAGCGAGAAGGAGAGACCCTGTGAACTCATGTTTATGAAGTAGTTCGCACTGATGGTGTTCGATGAGTTGCCACCCGTACCGTTCACATCCCAGTAGTTGTAGTACATCTGCGGCTGGAAGTTGATTTCGTTGAACTTGATGGCCTGGATGGTCAACATCATGCCGTTCTCAGCACCGCCCTGTGCGTTACGTGCCAGGTTGAAGTTGGCTTCCTGCGGGTCGACCATGCTCTCTGACGAGGCACCTACACCGAGGAGGATGCGGGCACGCCCCTTGGTCGGGAGGTCTTCGGGGTTGGTCTCGATGGTGAAGCCCTTGGTCAGTTCGACGTTGGTCGAGATGTAGTAGTCCTTGCCGCCTTCGAGGTAGAACACCTGTCCCTCGGCCAGCGTGTTGTCACCCATGTAGTTGGTGAGCACGGTGTCGATACGCGTAGCCTGCAGGCCGGGCACGTAGCGTTGGGCGAGGATGGTGTCGTTCGGGTCGACGGTGGCGGGGATGATAATCGGTTCGCCCGGTTCACCCATCATACGCATCATCACCTTGTTGTACTGACGGTCGAAGTAGCGGGACACGTTGTTGTTCTGTCCGTAGATGATGTAGGAGCCGTTGGAGCTCAGTCCCTCGAAGTCCACGTAGCCCTTGTCGCGGTCAGCCTGGGTCATCTTGTGGATGATGGTCTCCAGCTGCGGGTTGTCGGCGGTGGGGACAATCTGGATTTCGTCGAACACCCATTCGCCGTTGGCAGTCTCGGCGCCAGCTTCGAAGAAGTCACGGTAGGTCGACTCGCTGCCGTCTTCCACGGTGGGGTTGAAGTTGACGCGGACGGTGCTCTCGGTCACTTCGGAAGGCCAGAACACGTCGGGTACGGCATAGCGTTCACCCGTGACGATGACCAAGTAGTCCTTTTGGTGCGAGCCGTCGCCGTAGCCGTACCACTTGGAGTTGTAGGCATCACCCTTGGGGGAGAGAGCCTGGATGGCGTAGGAGTAGCCCGTGGAGTACTGCAGGTCCTCGTGGAGGAACGAGAGCTGGTCGGGCGGAAGGATGGTGTCGAGCACACAGTCGGTGGCCCACTCCGTACCTTGGATTTTCGCCTGGAGGCGGTAGCCGCTGGCTCCGTTGACACCGTACCAGTAGAGCTGCACGTCGTTGACATATTTGCTGGTGCTGTTGGGCGCTTCCGAGGCGATGGCGCACTGGTAGCGGTCAGAGGTGCCGGCGTTGGTGTTATTGTCACAACGGAACATGGGCATGAACAGACGTTCGCTGTTGAACTCCCCGTCGCTGACCACGTCGTCGTCCTGACAGGAGGGGAAGAACATGGTCACGCATGCCCAGAGTAGGAAGAAATAGATACTATGTTTTTTCATGTTGTCTCACGTGTTGGTTGAAGGTTAATATCCGTAGTAGTTCACATACGTGCCGTTGCTGCGCGAGATGGCATCGCTCGGGATGGGGAGGATGTAGCGCACGGGCGGCAGGCTGTTGAGGTCGGTCTCCAGTGAATACCAGGGCATGTCGCTCGGGAAGAGTGAACCCTGCGGGTCGATGTAGATGTATCCGCGGAGCGAGCAGCGGCAGTCGGCGCGGGCGATACCGGTGTCCTCGTCAATCCATCTGAACCACTCTGCCTGGCTCCAGGCATCGCTGCCGGTGATGGACGGCAGACGGTCTGCATGGTTGAGCTGGTAGTCGATGGGGATGGGCGCCCACTGGCAGTCGACACCATATTCCTCGTCGGTGAAGAACTCGATGACGTCGAGCACGGTGTTGGGGAAGCTGCCGTCGCCCGGGTTGGGAATCACGTGGTAGTAGATGTTGCGCGGATAGGAGTCGTACTCGTCATAGAGGTCGTAGGAGTAGTCGTCGCTGCCCACACCGTAGTAGCGCCAGAAGGTCGTATATACCACCTGGTTGTAGAGGTTCCAGCGGATGAGGTCTTTCCAGCGGATGTTCTCTCCACCGAACTCCCAGGCACGCTCGTCGACGAGGAGGTCGAAGAAGTCTTCCTTGCTCGAAGCCTGGTCTACGTAGACATCGACCATCTCGCCCTGGTTGTCGGCATTGCGGAAGGCACGGCGGCGCACTTCCTTCAGGGCGTCGCGGGCGGCAGCCGTCGGACCGTTGTTCAACTCGTTCTCAGCCTCGGCATACATCAGCAGGACGTCGGCATAACGCATGTAGGGGAAGTTGATGCCGGTGCTTCCTTCGCTCATGTAACCCAGCGTGTGGTCCGGGTCCCAGAACTTCGACCACTTGTTGCAGTAGTTGTTGCGGTCGTTCTCCAGTGTCGGTGTTCCGTCAGCCTCGTAACCCCAGAAGCCCACCATGGCGCGGCGTGCGTCCTGTGGGTCGAAGGTGAAGCGGTAGAAGGCGTTCAGACGGACGCTGGAGCTTGCCATACCCCACTGGTTGACACCCGTCGTTCCGCCGGCATTCGACTCGTTGCCCTTCGGTCCGTGTATGTAGCCGATGTTACCCGACACGAGCTGGGTGAAGGGTATCTCGAAGATGGGGTCGTCGTTGTTGGTCACGCGGTAGGCAGACTCGTCGATGAACACCTGCATGTAGTCCTTGTTCAGGCTGTGGGTGCCGGAGGAGATGACGGAGTCGCAGTACTGGCGTGTGATGGCATAGTAGTCTTTGTAGTCGTCGGGACGTTCCATGGTGCCGATGTCGGCAGTCGTGGCTCCCGGACGGAGTGAGTAACCGCCGCGGAAGAGGGCGATGCGGGCGATGAGCGACCAGCAGTACTCCTTCGAGCAGCGTTCCACGCCGCCTTCCAGTTCGGAGGCAAAGCGCATGGAGGGTGCGATGCCTTCCAGGTCCTCGATGAGGGTGGTCAGGATTTCGTCACGGTTCACGATGGGCATCACGAGGCTCTCGGCGTCGTAGGTACGCGTCATCGAGAAGGGGATGTCACCGAAGAGGATGACCAGGTCGAGGTAGCTCATGGCACGGAGGCACTTCGCCTCGCCAATCATCTGTATCAGGTCTGCGTCGCCCTGAGCGTACAGCTCGCTGGCTTCGGCTGCGGCAACGAAGTTGTTGGCGCGTTCGATGCCCGAGTAGGCGGCGTTCCAGGTCGAGAGCAGGTTGCTGGCGTCCGCCTCACAGTCGAACAGCTTGTATTCGTTGTGGCTGGCGCTCTGCAGCTCGTTGGTGCTGGTGGTGAACTCCACATCGCTGTTGAAGCAGAATGTGGTCAGGTAGGCATTGCCGTAGGTGTTGTTGCTGCAGATGCCGGCATAGACACCGTTGAGCAGGCGGTTGGCTTCTTCGAGGTTGTCCATCACGTAGTCGTCGGTGAACGCGGACGGAGAGTCGACCTCCAGGAAGTCGGAGCACGATGTCATGCCCAACAGGGCAAGTCCCAGGATGAAACTGTATTTCTTCTTCATGTGTTTCTGTGTTTGGTTTAGAATGAAATGTTAAGTCCGAACAGATAGCCGCGGCTGCGCGGGTAGCGGTTGTAGTCCACACTCGGGGTCAGACCGCTCTGGATGTCGATTTCAGGGTCGTAGCCGCTGTAGCCGGTCAGGCAGAAGAGGTTGGAGCCGGTCACATAGACACGCAGACGGGAGATACCCCAGTTGCTGGTGAGCTTCTCGGGCAGCGTGTAGCCGATGGTGATGTCTTGCAGACGCAGGAACGAACCGTCCTCGATGAAGTAGGAGTGGGTGTAGCGCTCGGTCACGTCGTTCGGGTTCCAGAGTGTCTTGTTGGCATTGATGGACTGATAGACATCCATGTACTCGTTGTGCTGGCTGTTGCTGTAGAGCATTTCGTTGGCGTTGTAGAGCGTACCGTCGGCGTTGTAGATGTCGCCGTAGTAAACCCAGCGGTTCTCGTAGTTGAAGTCGGCGAGGACGTTCTTCGGGTCGCTCTGGCTGGAGCCATAGGCTGACGAAAGCTCGTAGGCGGTAGCGTTGATAAGGTCGAAGTTGAGCATGTAGGTGAAGTTGGCGTTGAAGTCGAAGTTCTTCCACTGTCCGCTCAAGCTGAAACCTCCCTGCAGACGCGGGTTGGTGTTACCGATAATCGTGCGGTCGTATTCGTCGATGATGCCGTCAGGCTTGCCTTCGGGACCGCTGAGGTCCTTGAACTTCGGACGTCCCGGTTGGGTTTTGTAGATACCGTCGCCGTTGACGGTGCCTTCCTTGGGTATGTAGTTGAAGTTCACGCGGTCGAACTCGTCGAAGCTGTACAGTCCGTCGTACACGTAACCGTAAATCAAGCCCACTTCCTCGCCTTCACGCAGACAGAAGTCGTTGTCCGATGACGACCAGCGGCTGGAGGTTGCCCACAGCTCCTTGTCGTCGCCGTTGAGGTGGTCGACGTGGGTCTTGTTGATACCCATGGTGAAGTTGGCGCTCAACACGGCGTCACGCGAGCGGTAGAGGTCGCCGCCTACGGTCAGTTCGAAACCCTTGTTGGTCACCTGACCCACGTTCTGCATCTGGCGGGTGTAACCGGTGGTCGAGGGAATCATGCTCTCATAGAGCAGGTCGCGCGTGGTGTTCCAGTAGAACTCCGGCGTGATGTTCAGGCGTCCGTCGAAGAAGCTCAGGTCGAGGGCAAGGTTGCGGGTGATGGTCGTCTCCCACTTGATGTCCTTGTTGGGGAAGGTCGAGCCGGAGCCGTTCTGGTAGTAGCCTTCACCGTTGAGGGTGGTCTCGCCCCAGCTCGGTCCACCGGTGGAGGAGATGCTGTACTGGTAACGCCAGAGGTCGGAGTCAATCTCGTTGTTACCTGCCATACCGAAGGCAGCGCGAATCTTGAACTGGCTAATCCAGTCGATGTCCTGCATGAACGGTTCTTCCGAGAGTACCCATGCACCGGAGATGGAGGGGAAGTAACCCCACTGGTCGCCCGGAGCAAACTTCGTCGAACCATCGGCACGGAACGTCAGCGAGACGAGGTACTTGTGCTTGTAGTTGTAGTTTGCCTGACCGAAGAACGAGAGCATGCGGTCGGGGGTAGACACGCTTGACGTGGTCTGGTAAGCCGTACCCAAGCCCATGTTGGCAAAGGCGGAGCGGGGAGGAGTCTGCTGCGGGAAGTAGCGTGCTGCCTCAAAGTTAGTCGTCGTCTGCGTGTGCTGCATTTCGTGTCCGAGGAGGAACGAGAAGTTGTGCACATCCTCGTCGCGCAGGCTGAGCTGGTAGTTCAACGTGTTCGTCCAGACGTACTTGTCCTGACGGTCGTTGGTGATTTCAGCCACCGGCATGTCGTTGTTGTCGGCAGCCTCGTCGGTCAGGTAACCGTAGAAGCGGTTGTCGTCGCGGAAGCGCCAGGACTGTGCGATGTCTGAGCGGAAGGTCAGTCCGTCGATAATCTTCCACGTCAGCGAAGCCTGGTTGGTGAAGGTGTAGGAGTGACGCAGACGGTAGTTCTGGTCGATGTCGTCGCGCGGGCTGGCGAGCATCCAGTTGCGCTCCTCGTCAAAGTTGACCGTCTCGTCGTCGCGGAAGATGTATTCGCGCAAGCCGTTCGTCGGACGGTAGCGGAGCACACCGATCAAACCCGATGTACCGATGCCCTCACCACCGGCACCCATGTCGCGGCGGTAGGTGAAACGCGGGTTGAAGAGGAGGCTCACGCGGTCGGAGAGCTTCACGTCAATCTTCGTGTTCATGTTCGTACGGCGTACGCCGGAGCTTTCCACGACACCACGTTCGTCGTGGTGGGTCAGCGAGGTGCTGAGCTTGATGTTGTCGCTACCACCCTTCACCGTTACATTATACATCTGGGTGATGGGAGTGCTGCCCATGATTTCGTCCTGCCAGTCGTGGGTCACGGCATGTTGGTAGATGTCGAGGTCGTTCGGGTTACCGAAGTCGTTGCGGAACTGGTGGATCTTGCCGTTGTCTGCCACCGTGCCGTCGAGTTGGTAGCGGACGAACTCGTAGGTGTCGAGCAAGTCGAGCTTGCCGGAGAGCTGGCGTGCCTGCCAGTAGGTGTTGAATTCCACCTTCAGCTTGCCTGCCTGTGCCGATTTCGTGGTGACGATGACTACACCGTTACCACCCTTCGCACCATAGATGGCAGTCAGGGAGGCGTCCTTCAGGACGTCGATGGACTGGATGTCTGTCGGGGGAATATCGTTGATGTTGTCGGTGATGAAACCGTCGACCACGAAGAGCGGCTTGCTGTTGTCACCACTCAGTGAGGTACCACCACCACGGATACGGATGTTGATGTCGGCACCCGGCGCACCATCGACCGTGGTGACCTGCACACCGGCAATCTTTCCTTGCAGTGCCTCACCAGCTGAAGCCACAGGCACCTGTGCCAACTTGGCTCCCGACACGGAACCGACGGAACCGGTCAAGTCCTTACGTACCTGGCTGACACCGTAACCGATGACTACGACCTCGTCGAGCGACTGCGAGTCCTCGCGCAAGGTGATGCGGAGTTCTTCACCGGCTACAGCCTCTACCTCCTGGGAGATGTATCCCACGTAGGAGACTACCAGCATCTTTCCTTTGGGAACAGTCAGCGTGAACTGACCGTCGAAATTGGTGATGACTCCGTTGGAAGGATTCCCCTTCTCCACAACTGAAGCACCAATGACAGTCTCACCTGTCTCGTCCACGACGGTTCCTTTCACCGTGATGGACTGGGCAAACAATCCCAGTGGCACAAAGAGGAGAAGTGCCAACAGTAGGAATAGTCTACCGTTCATGTTTTTCATGATTTCCTTTTGCCTCATAAAACAATAAGTGATTAAATAAAGTGATTAGTTAAAAAACTCGTTGGATGCAAATGTAGGTTAAAAGGTAACT
>JABLTQ010025909.1_pt1 | contig 114280 bp, 127 predicted proteins | sample 7160101 | NCBI WGS metagenome assembly JABLTQ01 (sample SAMN14651228, study PRJNA627086) | human gut metagenome | isolation source: feces | host: Homo sapiens | reverse complement strand
CCCCCCCCAAAAAAAACAACCAAGGAGTACACCAGGAACCATTGTGAAAAATGCGGCCACGAGCTGTCGCCGACTGCGGAATTCTGCGGAAATAGCGGTGGAGCCGTACCAAAATGAAAAACGGCATACGATGCAAATTCGTTGATGTTGCCCGGTCAAAGTTATAGTTGTCATATATTTTGAAAATAAAGGAGAGAGGAACATGTATTGTTACAACTGCGGCAAAGAAATCGCGGAAACCGTGAAATTCTGCCCCTATTGCGGAGCAGAACAGAAGCAGCCCCAGCAGTCCCCTCAGTGGCAGCAGCCTCAGCAGCCCGTCCAGCAGCCCCAGCAGCAGGAGCCCCAACCGCAGCCCATCCAGCAGCAACCCGCCCAATGGCAGAACCCCCAGCAGCAGGACACTCAATGGCAGGCCCCTCAGCAGCCCACCCAGCGGCAGAACCCTCCGGCGGCGAATAACAGCGGAAAAAACAATTCCTGGCAGTCCAGACTTCCCATCATTCTGGCAGCCGTCGCCCTTGTGGTCGTAGTTCTGCTTGCAGTGCGCGCGTTCCATAACCGCACCGATGCCCAGAACGAGCTGAAAGCGATCGCGACTACAGAACCTGCCGCTACCGAAGCCGCCCCCACCGAAAAAGTCACGTACACCGAGCCTCCCGCCCCGACGGAAACAGAGGCCCTCACGGACGGCTGGCACACCATAAACGGAAAGCGCTATTACATTCAGGATGGCGAAAAGTATGTAGATCTTCAGGAAATCGACAACGCGCTGTACTACTTCGACGAAGACGGCGCACTGGCTGAGAATGAAGACGTGGACTATTATGGGACTACTTTACATGCAGGCCGCGATGGTATAATAGAAGGAATTACTATTGATGAAATTGGGGGAGAATGGTCAGATGAGTACTACCATTACGGGAATAACGGACGTAGTTCTGTTCTGGAATTATCCTTTGAAGTAGAATACTGCGATTCCTTCCGGTTCTATCTGGAGGCAGGCGGCTTGCATGGTGCAAAGGTGAATGGAAAGTGGAAAATCTATGTCAGGCACAACGGCAACTGGGAATTTGTACAGGATATCAATTACACAGAGCCAAATGGATATTTTGACATAAAACTCGACGGTTACAAGAACTTTGATGCCATTACTGCTTGCCCGATGGTGCAGGGCAACGCCACCTACTCCGCGGTTTTCTACCTGCAAAACGTACATTGCGTACTGTAATCGTGATCCGGCCGCAAGAACACAAAAAAATACCGCCGGGGCAAATTGCCCCGGCGGTAACTCTTTTCAGTATCAGGCGCTGCGGAACCGGGCGAGGAAATCCTTTGTTTCCTGCTTCTGCGGGTTTCCAAACACTTCGGAGGGTACGCCCTCCTCGCAGATGACGCCCTGACTCATAAACACCACATGATTGCTCACGTCCCGGGCGAAGGCCATCTCGTGGGTCACCACCAGCATGGTCATCCCTTCCCGCGCAAGAGACCGCATCACGTTCAGCACCTCGCCCACCATCTCCGGGTCCAGCGCGGAGGTGGGTTCGTCGAACAGCAGCACCTCCGGATCCATAGCCAGCGCCCGGGCAATGGCTACCCGCTGCTTCTGACCGCCGGAGATCTGCCGGGGCTTGGCGTTAATGTAGGGCGCCATGCCCACCTTTTCCAGATAGGTCATGGCATGCGCCCGGGCTTCCTCCCGGCTCCGCTTCAGCACCTTCACCTGACCGACCATGCAGTTTTCCAGCACCGTCATATTGTTGAACAGATTGAAGGACTGAAACACCATACCCACATGGGCGCGGTAGGCCGGCGCGTTAATGCCCCGCCCAGCCACGTTCTTGCCGTGGTAGCAGACCTCGCCGGAGGTGGGCGTTTCCAGCAGATTGATGCACCGAAGCAGCGTGCTTTTTCCGGAGCCGGAAGCGCCGATGATGGAGGTCACGTCGCCTTTGGCTACGGTAAAGTCAATGTCCCGGAGCACCTCGTGGCTTCCAAAAGACTTGGAAAGGTGGTTGACCTGTAAAATCACGTCTTCCATATTAATATTCTCCTTTCGGTCTTCCGGAATCAAACTCGCCGCTGCGCTCGTCGAAGGGGGTCTTGCGGCTGGGGTGGGAATAGGTACCGGCGCTCATGGCCAAAGAGTCCGTACTGACCAGCTCGTAATTGTCGCTGCCGTCCAGCCGCTTTTCAAGCAGGCGCAGCAGGAAGGACGCCGCCAGCGTCAGCATCAGATACCCCGCCATCTCGATCACGGCTGAGGGAAAATACAGCAGATTGACGCCCACAATGTTCCGATGGGTGGCGAAAAACTCCACGAAGCCGATAACGAACATCACGGAGGTGTCCTTGATGTTGATAATGAAGTTGTTGCCGATCTGGGGGATGATGTTCCGCAGCGCCTGAGGCATGATGACGTTCACCATGGTCTGCACATGGGTCATACCGATGGCCTTCGCGCCCTCGGTCTGGCCGGGGTCAATGGAAATAATGCCGCCCCGGACGGATTCAGCCATGTACGCGCCGGTGTTGATGGACACCACGATGATGGCTGCCACCCAGATGCCGCCCATTCCCTTGAAGGCCACCGCGCCGTCGGTGAAGTAGGGCAGACCGTAGAAGATGAACACCGCCTGTAAGACCATGGGCGTTCCCCGGAACACCTCCACGTAAATCCGGATCAGCGCCCGCAGCAGCTTCAGAAAGAAGCGCTTGACCGGTGGGTCCTGCCGGGTGTAGGGAATGGTGTTGAGAATGCCGCACAGCAGACCGATTACGCAGCCGATCAGGGTGGCAACCACCGCCAGCACCAGCGTGTTCCGGATACCGGTAAAATAAGCGCCGGAGTACGTCTCCCACAGCTTTCCGATGTCGCTTATCAGTTTTGCAAGCTTATCCATGAGGCACCTCAGATCGCGGGCTGAACGGCAATCGCCTCGTTCATGATCTGGTTCATGTCCTCCACGGTCATTCCGCTGAGGACCGCATTCATGGCGTCCAGCAGGGTGGTGTTGCCCTTGACCACGGAGATACCGATGTTGATCTCACCGGCGTCTACCTTAAAATTGTCCTCGCTGCCGGAGAAGTCCAGAATCACCAGATTGTCGTAGGTGGCGCAGGCGCCCATAGCGGTGGGCATATCGGTGCAGATGTAATCCACAGTGCCGGAGGTGACGGCCATGACCATGGCCGGAGCCGTTTCGGAAGCGGGCATCAGCTGCGCGCCTTCGATCTGGGGCAGGCAGGTGTCATACCAGATGGTGCCGGTCTGGGCAGTGCAGGAACCGGAAAGCTGGGAAATGCCGGTGGCGGAGGCCAAGGGGCTATCCTTCCGGGTGACGCAGACGATGGAAGCGTAGAAGTAAGGGCCTGCCATGTCCACTTCCTGAAGCCGCGTCTCGGTCATGGACTGACCGGCAATGACGGCGTCCAGCTGACCGGCGTTCAGCGCGGGAACCAGACCGTCCCAGCCGATGGCCATGATCTCCAGCTCCCAGCCGTTGGCCTCACAGATCTTCTTGGCGATCATGACGTCATAGCCGTTGGCGTAAGCGCCGGGGTTGTTGGCGATGGGAACAGCGCCGTTGGAGTCGTCCATCTGGGTCCAGTTGTAGGGGGCGTAGGCGCACTCCATGCCCACGGTGAGCACGCCGTCCTCCACGCCGGAGAGAACCACGGAACTGGCCGCAGTGGGTGCGGCGGAAGCGGCGGGAGCGTCGGAAGCAGAGCTTCCACAGGCGGTCATGGACAGGGCCATGAGCAGGGACAGGATAACGGATACGAACTTCTTCATTTTGGGATCGACCTTTCTTTTTTGCATTAAAAAATGAACCGCTTTGGAAAGCGGTCCATGGAAATGCGGAGACCCCACAAAAAGAAAGGAGTGATCCGAACAGCCAATGATAGCGCTTCACAAAGATTTTTTGTGACAGTCCGGCAGATGTTCTCTGACGACCCAGTATGAAAAACCCGGGCAGATTTCCCATACTTCGGCGGTGATCCCTTTCTCCTTCGGCGGCTGCACGACCTTGCCGGAGGGTACTGATGAGTACCGCGCCTCTATCAAGCGATTCAATTTTGAGTGTATCCTAGCATCGCGGTTTCCGATTGTCAATAGCTTTTTCGGTGCATCCGCGTTTTTTGTATAATCTTCCAAATCAGAAGCGAACCCTACCATTCCATTTCGGCGAATCCGGCACATGTCGCCCATCTGTGCGCGAATCCCGGCTTGACATTTGTCCCTTCTCCCGGTAAACTGGTTCTATCAAATATACGGAGGAAACAGCGATGGATCACAGGGAATTGGCGGCAGAACTCTTTTTATCCGACTGCAACTGCGCTCAGGCGGTGCTGGAAGCCTTCAGCGACGTAACGGGGCTTGAAAAGAGCTTCGCGGCGAAGCTCGCCTCCTCCTTCGGCGGCGGCATGGGGCGGATGCGGGAGGTCTGCGGTGCGGTCAGCGGGATGCTGATGGTGGCGGGGCTTCTGTACGGCTATGACGACCCCGGCGAGAACGACGTGAACAAAAAAGCCCATTACCGGCTGGTGCAGAACCTTGCGGGACAGTTCCGGGAGAAGATCGGCAGCATTATCTGTCGGGAAATTCTGAGCAACCCGCCCTCCGACCCCAACCCCACGCCCCGCACGGCGGAATTTTACAAAACCCGCCCCTGCGCCCGGATGGTCATGACGGCGGCGGGCATTCTGGACGATTACATTGCGGAGCATCCGGTCGGCACGCCGACAAAGCCGGATATGGAACAGCTATGAACGACTTTATCTACAATCAGCACAACATTCCCAAAGAGCAGTACCGCTATGGCCTGCGTGCCTCGGCGGACGTGGGCTGCGGATGGGTCGCCACCTGGAACGCCCTGCAAATTCTGGGGTACAAAACGGACATCCCGGCGCTGATCCGCTACTACGAATGGCAGCTGCCCCTGATCCACGGCAACACCGGCACCTCCTTCTGGGGGCCTGCGGTGTGCTTCCGGAAGTGGGGCTTCCCCGTGAAGATCGTCGTGGACACCAAGCGCTTCGACGAGGCGGCAAAAAACGCGGACGCCTGCATCCTGTTCTACCACTGGCGGAGCAAGTGCCGCTTCGGCGCCCATTTCGCAGCGCTGCACCACACGGAGAAAGGCTTCATCGGCTACAACACCTACCGCAACTCCACCTGCGCGGACAATTACGGCGGCAGCCTTGCGGAGTTCCTCCGCAAACGCAAGTATTTTGGCGCCGTCCTGCTGGCCATCAACCGAAAATGAGCAGAACTACCTCGGCAAAACGTAGAAAAAACCAGCGAAAATTTGTGAACATTTCACAGTTCACCCCGAACGTCCCATGGGACTTCCCTTTTCCCGGAAATCCGCCGCTTGCATTCAGCGGGAAAGTGTGATATCCTTATAAAAAGGAGATGAGCCGAATGACTGTCCGGGAATCGGGTGAAATGTATCTTGAGGCTATACTGGTTTTGGCGAAGAAAAGCGGGTATGTCCGCTCCATTGACGTCAGCGAATATCTGGGGTATTCCAAGCCCAGCGTTTCCCGCGCGATGGGCATTCTCCGGGAGGGCGGGTATATCCTCATGGAAAAAGACGGCGCGATCACGCTGACGGATTCCGGGAAAAAGTTGGCGGAGACGATCTACGAGCGCCACACGGTGCTCTCGGAGCTGCTGATCCGTCTGGGTGTGGACGAAAAGACCGCCACCGACGATGCGTGCCGGATCGAGCACGTCATCAGCGACGAGTCGTTCCAAGCCATCAAGCAGTACTATTACCAGCACAAAAAGTAAAAAATTCAGGCGGCGCTTAAAAGCGCCGCCTTAGTCTGTCAAAAAACCTCGCAGTGGAAAGCCGCCCGCGGGCGACAAATAGAGTTAAATCATTTTGCGTCAGGGCGTGTACCTAAGATGAGAGTTGTTAAGGGTATTTTCTAAAGCAAAAGAAATTGCGCCCAGAGAGCAAAAAGGTTAACGAAAATAAGACCAGTAAACCGAAATTTATGCTCATCTTTCTTCATCATAGATGACGGTAACTACGGATTTTGAGCCATGTATCCCCTTTTTTTGTATATCATCAAAGTCAAGAACAAGGCTATCAGGAGAAATGGAATCCTTATAGACTATTGTATAGTCTATCCAAGTGGGGCTTTCATTCTTCGTAATTTTTTCTCTGCTATATACATACTTCAAGAAATCCCAACCAATTCCTTCCAGGTATGAACCACTGTCTGTTTCCACTTCCATGCTGATAATATTTTGAACTGGGATTTGCTTTATATGTTCGACAAGGTCTTTCCTATCTTCGATTTCTAGCTTCTGCATTTTGCTATTTCCTCCTTTATAAGCCCCGATTCGTTGAATTGATGTTCAGTATAGCGCAAACGGGTCTCAATAGCAAAGCCCCTTTGCCCCAAAAGACCAGCGAGCCTTTTGGGGCAGTTTTTAGCCCAGCAGTTCCTCGATCTCTGCCTTCGGCATGTAGCCGATGGCCTTGTTCATGACCTCGCCGTGTTCCACGACCACCAGCGTGGGGATGCTGGCGATGCCGAATTCCATGGCAAGCTCCACTTCCTCGTCCACGTTGATCTTGCCCACGGCGATATCCTCCCGCTCCTGAGCGATCTCCTCCACAATGGGGCCGACCATCCGGCACGGGCCGCACCATGGCGCCCAGAAATCCAGCAGCACGGGCTTATCGCTGTTTTTCACCAGCTCGTCGTAATTGGCCTTCGTAATGTGCATGACGGACATAATAATTCCTCCTTGGTATTTTTCTGTGCCTATAGTATACCCTAATTTTGAAAAAAGCGCAAGGGGCGCGTCGAGCGTGCGGACAATTTGACATTTTGCCGCCCATCTGCTATGATACCCTGAAAGAAACGGGAGGACACCAATATGAGCAAATGTGAATCCTGCGGCGGATGCAGCGGCGGCTGTTCCGGGTGCGGTCTGGAGCTGGAGCTTACGGAAGAAGAGATCCGCTTTCTGCACCGGCTGGGAGAGTGCGCCTTTCTGCCGGTGATTCAGGAAAAGGAAGCGCCGGTTTTCCCGGAGGAGCCGGGAAAAGAGCTTCTGCTGCAAATTCTGGAGAAAAAGGGCCTGATTTCCCTTGACTATGACAAGCCCCTGAAAGATTACCATACCCCCGCCTATGACGCCAGTCCCGTCCGGGGCAGCATGGCGCTGACCAAACGGGGACAGGACGTTCTGGAGCTGATGGAATATCAGGGCGTCCGCTGACCATCCGGCGGCGTTTGCCGGAAAAAAGAGACATAGAGAAGTGTTATTTATGAACAACAATGAATACCGCGTGGGCGTCAACCGTGGATTGCCTGTGGGGATGGGATATTTTTCGGTGAGCTTCGGTTTCGGCGCCATGGCCGTGTCCCAGGGTGTAAAAACGCTGGACGCGGTGCTGATCTCCGCCACGAATCTGACCAGCGCGGGGCAGTTCGCGGGGCTGACCCTCATCGTCGCCGCCGCCACGCTGTGGGAAATGGTGCTGACGCAGCTGGTCATCAACAGCCGCTACGCCCTGATGAGTCTGGCGCTGAGCCAGCGGATGGGAGAAAGAATCGGCCTGTTGCCCCGGCTGCTGATCGCGTTTTTCAATACGGACGAAATTTTCGCCCTGGCCATGGCAAGGGAAGCGCCCCTGACGGTGCCGTTCCTGCTGGGGCTGGGGACGCTGCCCTTTATCGGCTGGACGCTGGGGACGCTGTGCGGCGCACTGGCCGGGTCAGTTTTGCCGCTCTCCATCCGGACGGCGCTGGGGGTCATGCTCTACGGCATGTTCGTCGCCATCGTGGTGCCCCCCGCGAAGAAGAACCGGGATGTTTTCGTGGCGGTGGTGCTGGCGCTGATCTTCAGCAGCCTGTTTTCCTGGACGCCGGGGCTGAAAACCGTTTCCCCGGGACTGTCCATCGTGATCTGCACCGTGGCAGCCGCCGCCATCTGCGCCGCGCTGTTCCCGGTGAAGGAAGAGAGGGAAGCGGCATGAACATTTATCTGTACATCCTCGCCATGGCGCTGACGACCTACCTCATCCGCGTCCTGCCCATGACGATCTTCCGCAAGCCCATTAAGAGCCGTTTTTTGCGCTCGTTTTTGTACTACGTTCCCTATTGCTGCCTGACGGCCATGACGTTCCCCTCCATCCTCAGCAGCACCGCTTCTATCTTAAGCGGCGCGGCGGCGCTGGTGGTAGCGGTGATTCTGGCCTACCGGGGCAAGAGTCTGATCGTGGTCGCCCTCAGCAGCAGCGCCGCGGTGCTGGTCGTGGAATGGGCAATGAGCCATTTGTAAAATAACTGTGTATTCCTCCGCTTCGCCTTGACGAGCGGAGGAATCTTTGTTATAATGCGCCGTGAAGAGGGAGTAGTCGGCGCACAACGCGGGACTGAATCGACATACTGGTGAGGCCCCGGTTCAGCCTGAAATGACGAGACTTTTGCAGGCCGGCACAGTCTCTTCGTTTCTCTGTGCTGACTTGTATTCAGTACGGAGGATTTTTTATGGGAATCGGAGAACTTTTCTTGCTGGCGGTGGGGCTGAGTATGGACGCCTTCGCGGTATCCGTATGCAAGGGTCTTGCCATGAAAAAGGCAACGCTGAAGGCGGAGGCGACCTGCGGACTCTGGTTCGGCGGTTTCCAGATGCTGATGCCCGTGACCGGCTTTTTTCTTGGCTCGCTGTTTGCCGAAGCCATTGAAGCGTTCGACCACTGGGTTGCCTTCGGTCTGCTGGTCATCATCGGCATCAACATGCTGAAGGAAGCGCTGGAGAAGGAAGACGAATCCGGCGACGACCCGGAAAAGGACGCCGACCTGTCCGTCAGGACCATGTTTCTCATGGCTGTGGCAACTTCCATAGACGCGCTGGCCGTCGGCATTTCCCTTGCCATGGTCGGCAGCGTGAACATCTGGCTGGCGGCGGCGTTTATCGGTATCTGCACCTGCCTGCTGTCCGCTCTGGGCGTGAAGATCGGCAACGTGTTCGGCAGCCGGTATGAGAAAAAGGCCGAGTTTGCCGGCGGCGTCATTCTGATTCTGCTGGGCGTGAAAATCCTGCTGGAGCATCTGGGGGTTCTGGCGTGAAGCGCACAAAGCGCCGCATGACGCTGTGTACTGTGCTTCTGCTTTGCAATCTGGTCTTTATCTGGGGCAATTCCCTGCTCCCGGCGGAAGTCTCCGGACAGATCAGCGGCACGCTGAAGGCGCTGCTGGACGGCGTGTTCACCCCCGGCGAAGCGGTTCCCTCCGGCGGCGACGGCCTGCTGCGAAAGTGCGCCCATTTTGCCGAATTTGGCGCGTTGGGACTGTTGCTTGGGTGGCTGTTCGGGATGCTGGGAAAAAAGCAGCTTCCGGCGTTCGCCCTGGGCGTGGCCGCTGCCTGCATCGACGAGACCATCCAGATCTTCGTCCCCGGCCGCAGCCCCGGCATCCGGGACGTGTGCATTGACAGCTGCGGCGCGGCCGCCGGTATGCTCCTGCTGTTTTTGGGGCATGCTTATTGGAAGAGACGATTTACCCGAAATAATTTCAGGAGGAAATGAAACATGAAAAGATTTTTAACTGCAATTCTGGCGGCAGCCATGGCGCTGTCCCTGCTTTCCGGCTGTGCCGGATCCAAGCCCACGGAAACCACCTCCCCCGACAAGGTGGAGGGAACCGTGGAGGAGCTGCTGAACGAAATCGTTGCCCAGCAGCCGGTGGAGTTCGACGGCGGCGTCGAGACCATCGACCTCACCGACACCAGCGAGGAAGGGCAGTGGGCCATCAAGAGCAGCACCGGTCTGGATAACGCCGGCGTACTGACGGAGGCCGCGGTGTTCGAGCCGATGATCGGCTCCATCGCCTTTTCCATGGTCATGGTGCGGGTCGCCCCGGGCGAGGACATCAAGTCCGTCGCCGAAGCCATGAAGTCCGGCATCAACCCCCGCAAGTGGGTCTGCGTGGAAGCGGACGACATGCTGGTCACCGGCTACCGTGACGTGGTGATGCTCATTATGCTGGACACCAGCTACGACCTCACCGCCCAGTCCTTTGTGGACGCCTTCGGCAAGGTCGTCGGCGAACCCGAATTTGTGATTTAAGGTTTCCAAAATGGCAGCGATGGAATCGCTGCCATTTTTATAAGAGTTCTCAGGAGCGAACACGCCTATGGTTTTTTCAAGCATTCCCTTCCTATATTATTTCCTCCCGGCGGTGCTGGCGGTGTATTTTCTCACGCCCCGGAAGGGGAAAAACGCCGTTCTGCTCCTTGCCAGCCTGATTTTTTACGGCTGGGGGGAGCTGCGGCTGCTGCCCCTGATGGCGTTCACCATCCTGCTGTGCTACGTCTGCGGCCTGGGCATCGAACGCTCCCGGAAGCGGAAAAAGCGCTGGCTGCTGGCGTCCATCGTCATCAGCGTGGGGCTGCTGGGGGTTTTCAAGTACGCGGACTTCTTCATCGGCAGTCTGAACGCCGTCACCGGCCTGAAAATTCCGCTGCTTCATCTTGCGCTGCCCGTCGGCATCAGCTTTTATACCTTCCAGTGCCTGAGCTACACCATCGACGTCTATCGCGGCAGCGTCCCGGCACAGAAGAACCTCATCAACTTCGGCGCGTATGTCGCCCTGTTCCCCCAGCTGATTGCAGGCCCCATCGTCCGCTATGCGGACATCGCACGGGAGCTGGAGCACCGGGAGCACAGCTGGGAAAACGCGGCGGTGGGTCTGCGGCGGTTTCTGGTAGGGCTGGGGAAAAAGGTCATCCTTGCGGATAACTTTGCCCTGCTGATCCGGCTGTTCCGACAGAGCGGCGAAAAATCCGTCCTGTTTTACTGGATGTACGCCGTGGCCTTCACCCTGAACATTTACTTCGACTTTTCCGGCTATTCCGACATGGCCATCGGTCTTGGGCGGGTGCTGGGGTTCCATTTTGTGGAGAATTTCAACTACCCCTATCTCTCCAGAAGCGTCACGGAGTTCTGGCGGCGGTGGCATATCAGCCTTGGCAGCTGGTTCCGGGACTATGTATATATCCCCATGGGCGGCAGCCGGGTCAGCCGCTGGCGGTGGGTTCTGAACATCCTCACCGTGTGGATGCTTACGGGGCTGTGGCACGGCGCGGCGTGGAATTTCGTGCTGTGGGGGCTGCTGTTTGCCGCGCTTCTGCTGGCGGAAAAGTGGATTCCCGTCCTGCAAAGGCTGCCGGGCGTCCTGCGCCATGGCTATGTGCTGCTGGCGGTGGTTCTCAGCTTTGTGCTGTTCAACGCGGACAGTCTTGCCCAGGCGGGGCAGGACTTTGCCGGACTGTTCGGCTTCGGCAGCCTGAGCCTGACCTCCGCCGAAACGCTGTACTACCTGAAAAGCTATGCCGTCCTGTTCGTGCTGGGCATTCTCGGCTCCACGCCGGTGGTGAAAAACGCGGCGCGGCGCATTGACGGAACGAAGGCGGGCGTCGTGCTGGAAGCCGCGGCAATGCTGGCGCTGCTGATCGTCTGCACGGCCTATCTGGTGGATGGCTCCTTCAGCCCATTCCTGTATTTCCGGTTTTAAGGGGGCTGCAGTATGAAAAATCGAATTTGCGCGATCACCGTGGCGGCCGTCTGGGCGGTGCTGGCTGCGTGGGCATGGCTGGCGCCCAGCCGGGACATTTCCGTCGCGGAGCGCCGCCAATTGGCACAGAAGCCTGCCATTCAGACAAAGACGCTGCTGGACGGCAGCTTCATGACGGATTTTGAGGACGCCAGTCTGGATCAGTTCCCCCTGCGGGATACTTTCCGCGAGGCGAAATCCCTGTTCCACCGCTTCGTCCTGCGGCAAAGCGACAAAAGCGGCATTTATATCTCCCAAGGCTATGCTGCGGCACAGGAATATCCCCTGAGCGAAGCCTCGGTCAACCACGCACTGGAGCGGTTCAGCAGCGTATACGAAACCTATCTTTCCTCCACCGATTCCAGAATTTACCTTGCCATCGTCCCGGACAAGGGCTATTATCTGGCGCAGTCCGCCGGACAGCTGTCTCTGGACTATGACCGGCTCTTTTCCCTGGTGGAGGACGGAATGCCCTGGGCGTCTCCCATCCGCCTGACGGACAGCCTGTCCATTCAGGACTATTACCGCACCGATACCCATTGGCGGCAGGAGCGGCTGCTCCCGGCGGCGCAGACGCTGTGTCAGGCACTGGGGGTGTCTTCTCCCCGGCAGGAGGATTACACCGTCACCCCGCTGGAAAAGCCCTTCTACGGCGTGTACTACGGTCAGGCGGCGCTGCCTATGCAGCCGGACACCATGTACCTGCTGAAAAGCGACCTGCTGGGCGACTGCCGGGTGTACGACTACGAAACGGGAGAAACCACCGCTGTCTACGACATGACCAAGCTGGACAGCAAAGACCTGTACGACGTGTATCTCTCCGGTGCCCGGAGTCTGCTGACCATCGAAAACCCCAACGCGGCCACCGGCCGGGAGCTGATTGTATTCCGGGATTCCTTCGGAAGCAGCATGGTTCCGCTGCTGGTAAACGACTACGCCAAGGTGACGCTGGTAGACCTTCGGTACATCCGAAGCGACTATCTGGGGCAGTTTCTGGACTTTCACGGTCAGGACGTGCTGTTCCTCTACAGCACGCTGCTGCTGAACAACAGCGCGGCAATCAAATAAAGCATCAAGGGCGCTCCGATGAAAGCGGAGCGCCCTTGATGCAAAAAAAGTCCACTGTAATCTTGCGACTACAGTGGACCTGGCAGAGGATGAGGGATTCGAACCCCCATCACAAAGAACGATTTCTTATAGGGACACCGTACTATTCTCTGATTCATTGCCATTCGGCGTTGCCAATCCGACTGAGTCCTGCTGAAAAAAGCTGGTAAAAACCGAACTTTTCTCGGCAATATCGCGTTCGGCCAGTTTGGTGTAAATCCTTCGCATTGTGTAGATATCAGACCAACCGCCGATCTTCATTGTCATTTCTTCGCTGAAGCCAAGGTGATAGGCCAGACTTGCAAAGCTGCGCCGTAGGCCATGCACCCCCACCTCCGGCAGTCCCCATTCTCTACAGACTTTATTGATTTGCTTGTAAAGATCGTTATGATAGGTCTTGACGATAAGTCCCGATTTTACCGGCTGATTTTCCAGTGCTTCCTTCAAGGGTTGTATGATTGGAATCTTTCGCCGGGATTTTTTGTTCTTGTTCGTCTTCTTAAAGACCAAATTATTATGCTCATCCAATACGGCTGCACCTTCGACCCGTATTACGCCTTTTGCCAAATCTATGTGTTTCCAATCAAGTGCCAGAATTTCGGACTTCCGCAAACTGGAAAGCCCGAGAAGAGCCGGTATCTCAATTTCGGATCCCCTGATGGCTTTTACAAAAATGGTAATTTGATTTGGATCCAGAAAAGGCCGATCTTTTTCTACGGTTTGGGGAAGCCGAACCTTTACTTTTCGACCTGTTGTTTCCGTAATAACGGAGCTAACCAGCCCCCACGCATTTTTCACAGTTTTGGCTGAACACACTCTACTTTCGGCGTTGACAATTTGTTGCCATTGTTGATCCGTGATATCAGCCAACCGGCGATTTGAGGCTTTCTGAAAGCGATACTTTTGGACGATCCTGTACCCGCGAATTGTTGAGGGTGACGCCACATTTTGCCTGGCCGATATGTAGTTGCTGATAGCCTGTTCCAGCGTAATGTCATGCGCTTCATGCTTGGCTGCCTGTGCAGCGTCGGTTAGGCCAAGCTTAACTGCCACAGCTTCGGCAATGGCTTCTGCTTCCGTGGGCTTCGTAATAGGTACATCTTTCCCGTCCACTCGAACACGGCAGAACCATGATCCGGACGGCAGTTTTCTTGCCTTTGGTGTTCTCAAGCCTTTTCCCCCCTGTCTGGATTCCCATTATATTGCAAATTTATTGTTGGTTCAACCATTTTCTATGAAACACACAAAACTGAAAGAGAAAAGAGGTTCCTGCAAAATGACCATTTTCCCTAAAATCCTATCTGTACTCCTGACAATCTACCTTACGATAACCTGTGTAGCTGCGGCAGAAATCGACACCCCATGTGCGGGAACAGAGGCCTCCGACAGCATTTCCATAGCAGGACACTATGTACCCCTTTATTTTCAGACGGACTATCCAGACACCAGGTATGGCCACGGAACCGTTGCAACCAGCGGCTGCGGCATTACTTCCCTGGCAATGGTCGCAACCTACCTCACCGGCCATGATTATTATCCGGATGAGCTTGCGCATTACTTTGGCGGCTGCGCAGAAAACAACATTCAGCGGCTTGAGTATGGATCTGATACGCTTCAACTGCCATGGCGTAAGGCCAAAGACTTTTGGGACGTGACAGCAGCCCTAAACGATGGCGATATTGTTATAGCCCTTATGTCTTCCAGTTCCATTTTCACGTCTTCTCAGCATTTTATTGTCCTTACCGGACTTAATGAGGACGGTAAAATAATGGTCAACGACCCCTATGAACCGAACTATCAGAATTGGGTTCTTAAAAGAGCATTCCAAGAAGGATTTTCCGAAGGCGACATTCTTTGCGGATTCAGCGGCGGCTGGATCTACGATGTAAGCGCCATGCCGGAAGATCCTTTTATTTATACCGACAGGAAAGAAGTTGTCCCTACCAGATATCCGGATATCGATTTGACCATGGAAGAGCAAACGCTTCTAGCCAAAGTGATTTGGGTAGAAGCCCGTGGCGAATGCCCGGAAGGGCAACAGGCCGTTGCCGAGGTTGTCCTGAATCGAATGGTATCTGATGATTTTCCCGACACGCTGTCCAAAGTGATTTTTGCGGAAGGTCAATTCAACTCCGCAAAATTTCTGGACGACGCGGATCCGGGGCAGGCGCAGTACGAGGCACTGGAAAATGCTTTGAACGGCGTATCCGTGCTGCCTATTGATGTCGTGTATTTTGCCACACCCCCCCGAACCGACAAAGTTTGGGGGCAGATCGGCGGTCATGTCTTTTGCTATGCGGAAGACTGTGACAATGAAACAGTTACCCCATAAATAAAAATAAAATCAAAAGAGCAAAGGAGAAACACACTATGAAAATCATTGCGATTGCAAACCAGAAGGGCGGCGTCGGCAAAACAACATCGGCGGTCAACCTGGCAGCTGCCATGCAGCAGTCCGGCAAGCGAGTACTGCTGCTGGACTTTGATCCCCAGTGTAACCTGGCAAAGTACCTGGGACATGCGCCGGACGGGAAGCCCACCATTACGGACTTTCTTCTGGCGAAAGCCTCATTTGCGCCCCTGCCCCCTGCTGAGGGCACTATCCGCACCGCTTCCTGCGGCCTGGATTACATTCCGGCATCCATCGGACTGGCAAAAGCGGACTGTGCGCTTGCCCAGGCGCTTTTCCGGGAACGGCTGCTGAAGGATATTCTGGATATACTTGTCCCAGCTGACTATGATCTTGTGATTATCGATTGTAATCCTTCCATGGGTCTGCTCCTGAGCAACGTCCTGGTTGCCGCAACCGATATCCTGATTCCTGTCCAGGCAGAAGAGTTTGCCCTGGGCGGTCTGGATGATATGCTGGAGCTTATCGACCTGATTCGCCGTGGAGCCAATCCCCAGCTCCACGTCATCGGCTTGCTGCCTACCATGGTAGGCAACAATGGTGTTTCCAAAAGCGTTCTGGAGGATCTGCATAACCACTATCCGGAAATGACGATGAAGACCACCATCAGCCGGAGTGTTGAGGCAGCACGATCCACGCAGCAGAAAACACCCATGGTCGGCAGCAAAGGTAAGCTGGCGGCACAATACAAAAGCGCTGCTGCTGAGTTGCTGGAACGCATGGAGGCATGACTCAATGACACGGCATGAAGAATGGGCAGCCGCCTACGGGGATTTCGGGCAGCAACCCCAGGCGCAGCTGACGCAGCTCCCGCTGGATATCCTGGACGCTTGGCAGGGCGCGAACGGAGAACACCAGCCCTTCCGGCTGTACTCCGAGGAAAAATTAAACGAGCTGGCCGAATCCATCCGGCAGCATGGTGTTATTGAACCGATCTGCGTTCGTCTGAAGCCGGACAGCCGGTTTGAAATCGTCGCCGGACATAATCGTGTCGCAGCTGCCAGAATTGCCGGATTGCGGACGGTTCCGGCAAATGTGCAGACGCTGGATGATACCCAGGCGGCCTTAATGCTGGTAGACAGCAACCTTCAGCATCGGGATGTCCTGCTACCCAGTGAAAAGGCATTTGCCTACAAGCTCCGCCTGGACTGCCTGAAACGGCAGGGACAGCGGACGGATCTCACTTCTGTTCAAATTGAACAGAAGTTGACCTCACGGGAAGCGGTTGCCGCTGAAATGGGTGAAAGTGCAAGCTCCATCCAGCGTTATATCCGCCTTACCAACCTTATTCCTCCGCTGCTGGATATGGTGGATGCGGGAAAGCCCGGATTTGCCGCAGCTGTGGAACTCAGCTATCTGTCTGAAGAGAGGCAGCAGCTGCTCCTGAAGGTCATGGCCGAAACGGAGAAGAAGCCCAATACCTCCCAGGCAAAAGCACTCCGCAAAGCGTCAGACAGCGGATATTGGAGCGAGGATCAAGTCAAACGTATTCTTTTCCCGGAATCGTCGCCTATGCCCAAAATGATTCAGCTGCCCACGGAACAGTTGCAGCGCTTTTTCCCGGCTGATACGTCACCGGCAGAAATGGCCGATGTGCTGATGGCAGCACTTACGGAGTACCGTTTGCGCCATAGTGAATCCGGCGCGAACAGCGCTATGTCTGGCTTATCGGACGCATAACCGCTGCCAAATACAGAAAGGAGGAGAACACAATGAAAAAGGGGCACCTGTTCTTCGACTATTCGGTCAGACGTTTCGACATTGCATTTGATAAAAGGGAATTCCACGATAACGAATACCATACTTATGGCGGCCTCCACTGCGGCCAAACATTGCAGATTCTCACCGCAGAACACGGCTGGACACCTACTCGTATTGAGTATGATTCTCGCTATGACGATCCTGCCCAGGATTTCTATGGTGACCGGGGGTGGTATCTCGTCGGAATGGAAAGCATAACCAGCTTGTCCGGACGGATAGTCCGGATCCGGGCATAAGATACTCCCAGTGTAAAATTTTGCGCCGGGAATCAAAAAAGCGGAATTAGTCCGTTTTATTGGACACATGAAGTGATACACTTGTCAGCGAAGGAAACTGCCATGGAATACATGGATAAATTTAGGAAGGAGAACCCAAAATGAAAAAACTGATTTGCTTGACCCTCGCTCTGATCCTGGCACTTGGCTTATATGGCTGCGGAAGACGCCGTGTGGAAGAGCCTACCACCGTACCAACTACAGAAGCCACCACCGAAGCAACAACGGAGGCGACCACAGAGCCTACCACTGAACCGACTACCGAACCGACAGTGGAAACCGCTCCCGTAGGCGTCCCGGGCGTCGTGTACAACACGGATTCCCTTAACGTCCGTAAAGGAGCCGGTACAAATTACGATATCGTGTCCAAGTTGAAGCGCGGCAGCGTCATTGAGGTGCTTGAACAAACCGCCGTTGACGGAACTGTCTGGGGACGCATTGCCGAAGGCTGGGTCAATATGGAGTATGTTTCCCTGAACCACGTCCACAAGTATACCAAACAGACTACATACCCCACCTGCACTACTCAGGGCTACACCACCTACACCTGTGCCTGCGGCGATAGCTATGAAGATGATTTCCGTCCCACGACCGGCCACACCTGGAGTGATTGGGTTGTAACGAAAGAGCCTACCACTTCTGCCAAGGGCTTGTCCAAGCGTTCCTGCGCAATTTGCGGCGCAACGGAGGAGAAGGAACTGGACAAGCTCATAGAAGGACATACCCATAAGTATACCTTTAAGATTACCAGAGAACCCACCTGCGCAGCAACTGGCATCAAAACCTACACCTGTACCTGCGGCAGCAGCTACACGGAAAGCATTGACCGTCTGGCACACACCTATAAAGATACCGTAACCGCCCCCACCTGTACGTCCAGGGGCTACACCACCCATACCTGTACCGTCTGCAAGAAATCCTATGTAGACAATTACACCCCCCAGAAGTCCCACGATTATTCTACCCAGGTCATCCAGCCCACGTGCAGCACTGCTGGCTACACCACGCATACCTGTAAGCTCTGCGGCAATACCTATACGGATTCCCAGGTTGCTGCCCTGGGTCATGCCTTTGGCGAATGGATCACCACCAAGGAACCCACAACCAGCGCCACCGGCTCTGCACTCCGGATCTGCTCTCGCTGCAACACCTCCGAGACAAAGGTTTTGCCGAAGCTGGACGATAACAAGCCTACAGAGCATGTACACGATTGGACGCTTTGGGAAACTGTTCCCCATACCTGTACCGAGAACGGCTATTATATCCGTCGCTGCAAGACCTGCTCCGCCTCCGAAACCAAAAATTCCTATGATCCGGCTCCCGGCCATAAGTATGCGGTGGTATCGTCCAAGGATCCTACCTGCACAGAAGATGGCTTCCGTACTTATCAGTGCAGTGTCTGCGGCGACAGCTACACGAAAACGATTCCTGCCGCTCACAAGTGGGAGCACCATCACACTCCGGCAGTTACCGATAAGTCGGATCCGTATCTGTTGTGTAACTGTGGCCTGCGGTTCTCGTCTGAAGCGGAATGGGAAGCCCATGCCACAGAGATGTGGAATCAGGGTGATGTTACCCATAGCTACAGTTCCCATGTTGACACGATCGTCATTGAACCTGCCAAGGACTGGGACGAGTGCAGCGTCTGCGGCGCAACCAAATAAATCCGCTCTGGAAGCCCCTCAGCAAATCTTTGCCGAGGGGCTTCCTCCCAATCTCCGCAGCCCGCAAAATATTGCAATCTGAAACCTCACTTCATCCGAAACGAAGTGAGGTTATTTTTGTACATGGAGGAATGAGAAGAATGGCAACCCATGTTCCCCAGCATGAGGCCGAGCCTCTGTTCAAAACCAAAACGATCCGGCAGAAAAAGATTGCCGAATGGCTGAGTGCCAATGGTGTGACCCGAGAGGAGATCTCTGAGGTCGAATTGAATGCGCCTGGGCTTGTACGGATTACCTATCCATCCGGAGAACATGCAAATGTGCTTTGCAGCACCAGCGGCGAAGTCTCAATTTCGCCGGTAACACCCGAACAGGAAAAATATCTTAACCGGGCATTTTGGTTCGAGACGAACGATCCGGAAACCCAGGAATGGCGTGATGACCTTACTGCGGATGAAGCCGCATTGGTCGAGCATTGGGATGAGGCAGTTAGTAGGGGTATCTGCGCCATGTGTAAAAAGCTCCCGGATACTTCCCCACAGCAAGCAGCACCCCAGATTTCCATTTTAAGAGAAGAAATCGAGCGGTAAAACACCTGATGTTTCCGGCTGTTTTTCAAAGCAGCCGAAACAAATACATTTTTAGGAGGAAACTATGCAAACAATCAAGCGTGTAACTGCAATGCTGCTTGTGCTGACGCTGATGTTGTCGTGCTTCCCGATGGCTGCCAGAGCATCGGCGCTGACCACTACCGATCCAACATCAACCACAGCAGCAACCGCAGAAACAACAGCTCCCACAAGTGTTCCCGTGGAACCTACCGTTTCCACAGAGCCGGTGGCCGAAACCACTGAGGCCACGGATCCGGTATTGGAAACTACAGAAGCTACAGAGCCTGCGGCAGAAGCCACGGGATCCACGGAGAAAAACATCCCTGTTGTAAACGAGCTGGTGTCCGGTATTGCAGAGCGGAATGTATCGATTCGCTTCACCCTGCCCTCCGACGTACCCGCCAACACCGAACTGACGACCGTGGAAGGATCGCCGGTTGATGCCCAGATGCAGGCAATCATGAGCCAGTTCAATATTCAGAACGTCCTGGACTACTTCGTTTGGGATCTGGCTGCGGATATGGATATTACAGGTTCTTTGCGGGCAGACATTGCCTTCCGCACTCCCTACCTGAAGGCGGTTTCTCCGGCTGGAGTTGCATTGTTCCTGGTCAGCGGCAATGACCAAATCGCTAAATTGCCCGCTGACGTTCGTATCAGCCCTGAAAAGAATATAACAAGCATCACTGCCTCTTTTGACGGTTTCAGCCACGCAGTAAGACTGATCTGCATTTCAGAGGACAGCCCGGCTGTAGAATCCAACTCTGGCGGCGGATTTGCAAATTACAGCAGTCAATACAGGGTCAGTGCATCCTACGGTCGGTACCCCGGTATCGGTGACGCTGACGGCGCATTGACCTATCACTGCTGGGATGCCAACGGCAATTATTCCCCGGCCAAACCCGCTATCTGCCTGGACAGTGATCGCCTTTTCGGATCGGGGGATGGCTCGTGGCACTTTGGATGGTGTACCTCCAGCAGTACCAATGATGATGAAGGGCCGACATCGTCCTGGAAGGATTTATCCAAGAGTACCAGAGACAAACTTGTGCTGCTATGCGCTTACGGACTAAGCGAGTGGTCTCCCGTTGGTAAATACAGGGATATCCAGGGCGGCAATGCTTTTGCAGCTATGCAGCTGGTTGCCTGGGAATGGATCAACCGTGTCGATGAGGGAACCTATACCTCCCGTTACAATGAAACGGTTCAGAGCATTGCTGATGGAATGAGATCCTACGTCCAAAACAATCCGGATCATGTTGACCCTGAAAAATCTTCCGTTTACGTTATCTGGCCGAATTCCCAAAAGCTTTATAACGGGAGCTATGTATGGGGGCAGACGCTGATTGCCCTGTGGGGTGTAGAGTATAAAGATTCCACCGGTGCCCTGACCGTAACCAAGGCCGTAAAGGGCAGCGGCAGTCTCGCAGGCTGGAGAATGGAACTGTATACCTCTCAGGCCGCCGCAAACCGCGGCGCCGGGTATATTGCCTCTGCTTATACAGATGCCAAGGGCGTTGCAACCTTCAAGGATTTGAATACCGGTACTTACTATGTCCGGGAAGCTCCCGCCTCCCGGCAGGATCGTGTAAACGTTACCGGATGGACACTCTCTACAGAAGTCAAATCCGGAAAGATCTCCGCTGGCTCCACGACAAGTGCCGGAACCATAACCAACACAGCGCCCGTTGGCGCAATCACTGTAAAAAAAGGGCTTGCCTCTGCTTCTCCCAGCGGTAAGCTCAGTGGCTGGATATTCCAAGTGTCCAGGAATGCCAGCTTCTCCTCTGTTGTATCAACCATTACAACTGACGCCAAGGGCGAAGGATCTACCAGGAAGGTGCTTTCCCCGGGTACGTATTATGTCCGGGAAGCTCCCCTGGCCAATCAGACGCGCGGTGATAAGAACAACTTCACACTGGACAAAAATGTTGTTACCGTAACCATCAAGGGATCAGAAACCGTGCTGGCCGACAATGGAACCGGCGTAACTGCCAATAATATTGAGCTGAGCGCTATCACAATCAAAAAGACCGTCAGTTCCGTGGATCCCTCCGGCAAGCTGGAAAATTGGGTATTCCAGATTGCCAGTGACGCCAAGTTCTCCGGCATAATAAAAACCCTTACCACCGACAAAAACGGTTTTGCTTCCACCGGCAAGGTGCTGTCCCCCGGCACTTATTATGTCCGGGAAGCTCCCCTTGCCAGCCAGACACGCAGCGATAAAAACGACTATATTTTAGATACCGATACTGTCGTTACAGTCACGCTGCAAGCCGGTGAGACAAAGGCAGCTCTGCATACCGCTGACGCCACCGCCGTAAACGTAGAGAAAGGCATGATCCGGATCCGGAAGGGCGTTGCCGGTGCAGATCAGACTGCCGATAAGCTTCAGGGTTGGATCTTCCAGATCTCTGCCTCAGAAGATTTCAGTACCATTCTCTCTTCCGTCACCACCGGTGCGGATGGATATGCGGTTTCCGCAAAGCTGGATCCCGGTACTTACTACGTCAGGGAAGCCCCGGTGGAAAACCAGTCCCGGAAAGATAAGAGCATGTGGTCACAGGATAATACACCGGTAACGGTTGTCGTGACCGCTGGCAGCACTGTAGACGCTCTGAACGGCGACGGCTATACCGCAGTGAATGCCTACGGAAAACGGCTCACCATTCAGAAGGCGGCGCAGTGTGATCAGGAAACGGCTGCTCAGCTGGAAGGGAATGCTATGTACTCCCTGGCAGGCGCTGAATACAACGTCGTTGTAGATGGCAGCATCGTCGAAACACTGGTCACGGATGACACCGGCAAGGCGGTGTCCAAGGAAGCCTATCCGATTGGGACAACCGGAACACTGGTAGAGATCACTGCTCCCTCCGGTTACGTGCTTGACGCAACGCCTGTCCCGTTTACGATTCCTGCCGGAAGCGACGAATACGTTGTAGAAGTCAGCGACGCCCCGACGTTTGACCCCGGTCTTGTATCAATCAAGAAGGTTGATGCTGTTACCGGTACACCCGCAGGCAATGCTACCTTTGAGGGAGCTGTCTTCCGTTGGGACTATTACGACAATACCACTTGCACCGGAACACCCACCCGTACCTGGTATTTTGCTGCGGACAGTACCGGCAGGCACCGGTGCAACCCTCAATATTTTGCGGATAGTGCGGAATATCCCAGCGATGAGCTGTACCGGAACTATGAAACCGGGGTTTACGAACTTCCTCTTGGTTCCGTAAAAATCACCGAGATTTCCGCCCCTCTTGGCTATGATGTTATGCCGGTGCTTACGGCCACCATCACCCAGGAAAACAACGGGGAGATTGCAATCTGGAAATGGAGCAAAGAATCCATTGCATACCTGACGGAAATTGCGGACGGCGTGTCTGTTCCGGAACCCCAGGATGAAGATTCCTTCGGATCTCTGTCCATCCGGAAGGCGGATAAAGATTTGGGTACTGAAATTCCGGAAGGCGTCAGCTTCGCCGGATGTGAATTCACAGTCTATAACCGCTCGGCGGGTGCGGTGAAAATTGGCGACAATCCGATTGCCCAGCCGGGAGAGGTGTGCTGCACCCTGACTGTAGACGCCTCCGGCACGGTTTCTACCGGGAATATCTTTCCTGTTGGCTCCTACGAAGTCAAGGAGACAAAAGGCAATGATTACTACTCCGTGAATGAAGCGTGGTCTTACAGCTTTTCCGTCGTGGAAGGGAAGACCGAGTTTGCCGCCGAATGCGTCAATACCCAGATTCCCGTTACCATCCGTGTGGAGAAGGTCAACGCCGAAGGCGCAGCCCTGGAAGGAGCCAGATTTATCCTGGAATGGAGCGAAGACGGACAAACCTGGCAGCCGGTTGCCCATGATACGCAGATTGCCAAAGGCAGCTGCTCCAGCCCGGATCTTGCAGAGGACGGAAGCCTTGTTACGGACGAATCCGGTAAAATCGAATTTGCCGGTCTGTACCCGCTGCTTACCTATCGGATCATTGAAGCGGCAACTCCCAACGGGTACTCGCTGCTGTCGGATCCGATCATCGTAGATACCCCAACTTATGAGCAGGGGTATGAAGTCAGCTACAAGGTTGTGGACGGTCATGTGTTCGCGCTGCCCAAAACCGGAGCAGCGGATATGCCGCTGCTCTCTGTCGGGATTGCCCTGGCCTTGGCTGTCGGTATGATCGCTCTGGCCTACTGGAAGAAAAAGGAAAACTGAGATAAGGAAAGGATGATGCTCCCATGCGTCTGTCGCATTCAAGAGATTCCCCCTTGCCCTGCCACAAACAACCGCATCAAGAATTTCACAAAATACGAAGGAGAATTGAACATGAAGAAACAGTTTGTAAAAGCGCTCGTTTTGATTCTGGCACTTGTCCTGTGCCTGTCCCTCCCGTTATCCGTATCCGCCGCTACCACGGCGGACGCAACCATTGACCCCAACGCCATGTGTTCCCTGTCCATTTATAAATACGATTTTACCAACGCCCTGAAGGATGGCGTATGGACTGCCGATTCCTTTACCTCTACCGGTGTGTATGAAAGCTATGTCAATACTACCCTCGGCGGTAATGACGCAGTCCTGGGCAATGGTGAAACCTCCAACGGCTATGCCATCAAGGGCGTGGAGTTTACATACCTGAATGTAGCAGACATCAGCACCTTCACCGAAAGCGCCGATGGCGTCAATACCACCGTTGTCCTATACGGCTTCGACAAAACCGCTGCTGCCGATCTGCTGGCAGCAATCGGCCTGGGCGGCGGCGCAAACCGGTACACTGCCGCTGACACCAGCGATAAGCTCTCCGCAGACAAATATTACTACACCAGCGATGTGCTGATCAAGGCACTGGCGGACGCGCTGGATGCAAACTCCACCACTGTAAAGAACGCTCTGGAGGTTTATATTTCCGCAAACGGCGGCCAGAAAATGCCCCTGACTGACAGCATGGGCTACACCACTGTCTCCAATCTGCCCGTAGGTCTGTATCTGTTGGTAGAAACCAAGGTTCCCGAAATGGTCACCAGCACCGTAAACCCCTTCTTCGTATCTCTGCCCATGACCACTGTAGACGGCAACGACAACTCCGTATCCCACAACGGCGGCCAGGAATGGCTCTATGATGTAGTCGTTTACCCGAAGAATCTGACCGGTATCCCCTCTCTGGAGAAGACCGTCCGGGAAGCCAAGGCTGACACCGGCAAGAATAACGGTTCCAACGTCATCACCGATGGCTTCGCCCACACTGCTACCGGCTCCGCTGGCGATGTCATGGAGTACCAGTTTATCTCCACCCTGCCCACCATCACCTCTCAGGCTACCGCACTGACCACCTACAACTTCTACGATTCCATCTCCGAAGGTCTGAGCTACAACAAGGCCGCCGGTGTCCTAGTGGAGTTCTTCACTGACGATGGCTGCACAAACAAGGTCGCCTCTTGGGATGCAGGTTCCGGCAAGTTTTCTGTACGCTATTCCGATGATGACCGTCATATGACCGTGGATGTGACCTCTTCCGGTCTGGAAGAAATTAACGGCAGCTCCGCCAATGCCAACGGAACCCTGTACGCCGGTTACTCCAACTATACCGTGCGTGTGACCTACAGCGCGATCATCAACTCCGACGCAAGCTTTGTCTGCGGCGACAACGGCAATGACAACAAGGTAGTTCTGACCTGGAAGCGCAGCTCCGGCGACTACTACGATACCCTGGTCGATGACTGCCACGTTCATAGCTTCGGCATGGACCTGACCAAGGTTTTCTCTGACATGACCTCTGACGCAGCCGCCAATAAAAAGCTGTTCAAAGACGTCAAATTCAAGATTTATAACGAAACCGATGGCTACTGGCTGACCGCAACCCGGAACGACGCCGAGGGCATCTACTATGTCACCGGCCACGCCAAGGCAGAAACCGAGGCTACTACTTTCTACCCTGTTACCGCAAACGGCAAGCCCGGTAAGATCTTCATCCGGGGCATGGAGGATGACACATATGTCATCACCGAAACCGAAACCGCCAATGGCTACACCCTCCTCAAGGACAGCATCCGTGTGAGTATCCGGATTGAGAAAAACAAGAACACCCCCTGCGACATCTACGCTCAGGACGTCCTCGGCCTGCTCCAGAACGATCCCCGCTACGCTTACGGCTCCGCTGACACAGCCCTTGCCAATATTCCGCAGAAGCAGCTGGCGCATAACCTGCTGACCGCAACCGCGACCGTTGACAAGAACGACGTACCCATGAAGGAGGACAACGGCTCTGCCAATGCAGAGGTACCCCTGACCGTGGTCAATACCAAGGGCTTCGATCTTCCGCAGACCGGCGAAACCGGAAACTGGATGTACGGCGTCTTTGGCGTTGTCGCAATGGCAGTGGCTGCCGTTGCAATCTTTGTGATTCTCCGTAAAAAAGACGATAAAGCCGCCTGATAAATGATCAATGGGGGCGGAGGCATACCGCCTCCGCCCCCTGCCTTTGAAAAAATGACAATAAGGAGTGATTCAAGACGTGAACCGCAAAAAGAAAATCGCTGCCGGAATAGCTGTGGTATCGCTGCTCGCCGCATTTGGCCTGACGCTCTATCCCTTAATATCAAACTATTATGCCCAGCGTCACGCCTCTTCTGTCTATACGGATTACAAAGAATCCATCATAGAGCTGGACACGTCCATGATTGACACTGCAAAGTCTGAAGCTGCCGCGTATAATGCATCCCTGGTTCCGGGAACGATGAATGTGACCGCGTACTCAAGCGCCGCCCTCCAGGCAGCTTCCGAAAAATACGAGGATCTGCTGAATCTTTCCGGCAACGGACTGATGGGGTATCTGGATATCCCAAAGCTCGAGGCAGTCCTGCCGATCTACCATGGTACAGAAGACGCAACACTGGAAATTGGCGTCGGCCACCTGCTTGGAAGCTCTCTCCCGGTAGGCGGCGAAAGCACACACGCCGTCCTCTCCGGTCATAGCGGCATGGCCGGAAACAGAATGCTTTCCGATCTTCCGGAACTGAAAATCGGAGATGTTTTTTACCTTGAAGTCCTGGGCGAAACCCTGGCATATCAGGTGGATCAAATCAAGACGGTGCTGCCGTCCGACACAACCTATCTATCTGTCATTCCCGGGGAAGATCTCTGCACGCTGGTCACCTGCACCCCCTTTGGCATCAATACCCACCGGCTGCTTGTGCGAGGCTCCAGAATCCCTTACGTTGAGGAAGAGAAAGCAGCAGCTGAAGAACTGGGTTCCCAGAGAACCGGATCCTATTGGCTTTCGCAGTATATAAACGGAATTCTGATTGGATTGATTGCAGCTTGCGGACTGCTGGCTGCAATGGGAATATTCCTGCTTGTGAAAAAGCGGAACGGCAAGGGTAGAAAAAATGAACCATAAGAGAATTGCGCTTGTGCTGTGCAGCCTCCTGTTTTTGGCGGGACTGGCGAGTGCGACGTTTCCGGTCTGGCACGGTTACCTTTTGACACAGACCCTGAATGATGACATAGAGGCTTTCCTGGAAACAGTTCCCACCACTTCCGGGGAACCTTTGCAGGAAGCAGACGCGGATCCTCTTCGTTTGGCCGCCGAGGAATATAACCGCACCATCTACGCCGAAAAGCAGCAATCCTTCAACGGAAAAACGGCATATGAAACGCCCTGCTTTCAGCTTGCGGATTACGGCTATGACAGTGAAATTTTCGCTGTGATTCAAATTCCACAGCTGGATCTGGACATGCCCGTGTATCTTGGAGCCAGTCCGGAAAATCTTGCTCTGGGAGCCGCGCACCTGGGGCAGACAAGCCTTCCTATTGGCGGGGAATCCACCAACTGTGTCATTGCCGGACACAGAGGATGGCGTGGCGCTGCTTACTTCAAATTCATTCCCAGCCTGCGCCCGGGGGATGAAGTTCAAATTACCAACCTGTGGGAAACACTGCACTACCAGGTCATAGAGGTCAGGGATATCTATTCCAGCGATTCAGACGCCCTGCTTATCCGCCCGGGACAGGATCTGATAACCCTGATGACCTGCGACTATGGCACGGACGGCCTGAAACTTCGCTGCCTGGTCATCTGCGAACGGTCTGAAGGGTGAGCTTGAATATAGGACGGTGTTCGTAATGGCGAACAGCCCCTGATTATGTGTTTCTCCGGGTGTCCCTGGGGGTTCGATTCCTCCCCGTCCTGGATAATCCGGGAAGATCGCTGCAAGAGCCAGCTGGCAGGCAGTACGCTCTCATCTCCTGCAAAAAGGGTGTCATGCACCCTGTCTTTCCGGATCAGGCGCTGGCAGACCGCCCAAAGTCTGCCGTTTTCATACTTCAACAGCACAATTCCACCCTTGATAAATCTGCCAAGTTTGAGTACAATATTCCCGTGGAAAGGAGGGAACTCCGTATGTATGATACCGATTACGATCCCGAAACCGGAAAGCCTCTTGATAAAAGTTACCTTGAAGAAAACCTGCCTCCCTTTTTAACGGAATCTCTGGAGAACATGAAGGAAGCCTGGGTGAAGAAAGAGACCGGGCATTACCTGAACTGGGACTGTGATTACTGCGACTTGCAAAGCAGCATAAACATGGCCGAGGTTGAGAACCTGATTACGTCAGAACAGGCATGGTATTTGCGCGAAAAGTACCTGTACATGAGAAAGCCGGGGGATATTGATGATTGATTTTACTGGGCTACCTGTGCGGAAAAAAACGTACTCCGGCGCAAACGGAAGCAAGATATCCGTTGTCTATCAGGGTGAACTTTATATGCTCAAATTTCCAGCACTGCCCACCAGGAACCCGGCCTTGAGCTACACCAACAGCTGTATATCCGAGTACCTGGGCTGTAAGGTCTATGAAAGTGTGGGAATCCCGGTGCAGGAAGTCCTTCTGGGGGAATACCGCACGCCAAAAGGTTCCCTGAAGACTGTAGTCGCCTGTAAAGACTTCACGTCTCCCGGAATTGTGCTCCAGGACTTTGCGTCCATGAAAAACCAAATCGTTGATTCTGTCCGCAACGGTTACGGAACGGAACTGTCTGATATCCTTGACACCTTTGAGCAGCAGACATCCATGGACAGTGCCGTCCTGAAGGAGCGGTTTTGGGATATGTTCATAGTAGACGCTCTGATTGGTAACTGGGATCGGCATAACGGGAACTGGGGATTCCTGTATAACACGGAAACGGACGAGCTGACACTTGCGCCGGTTTTCGACTGCGGAAGCAGTTTGTTCCCACAGGCAGATGAAGCTTTAATGCGGGATATCCTGTCCAGCAAAAACGCCATGAATCAGCGGATTTTCAATCAACCGCTTTCTGCAATTACTCAAAATGGGAAAAAAATCAACTACTTTGATTTTATCTCTTCTCTGGACAATCCGGATTGCAATGCTGCCCTGAAACGGATTGCCCCTCGCCTTGATATGGAAAAGATCCGGCAGATCATTGATGAGACCCCAAATCTTTCTGATTTGCAAAGGCAATTTTTTACGACCATGCTGACCATGCGGAAAGAGCGGATTCTGGATTTCTCCCTTGAGAGGCTTTACAATTTTGAGCGCTGCATGGAAGCTTATACCTCCCAAGAACGCACTTCCCATGAAGAACGAGAACGTTGATACCCAGCCCGTGGTTTTCCCCCACGGGCTTTTTCATATCTACAGCACGAATGCCCAACTCCGTCTCAAATTGAGACGAAGTTAGATCCATGCGGGGGGCTGGCGAAGTAACAGCAACTTCTGTTCAAATTGAACAGAAGTTAAATCTTGTCCGTTGCCGCTGCGCTTCGTGCAGCCCGGACAGCATTATCAGCAATCCGCAGGGTTCCGAACAGAACCCTGCTTTTTGCATACAGTCAGAAAAAAGGAGGAATTTCCATGTTAAATCACTGCACGTTCTTTGGCCGCCTTACCGCAGATCCTGAGATCCGTCAGGCAGGCGAAAACTCTGTCGTTGGGAAATTTACCATTGCCGTTGAACGGGATATTCCCGGGAAGGATGGTGAACGCGGGGTGGATTTTATCCATTGCGTCGCCTGGAACCAACTGGCACGGTTTTTGAGCGGCTACTTCCAGAAAGGATCCGCTATTCTGGTCTGCGGGCGGCTGCAAATGTCCCGGTGGAAGGACGAAAATGGCAGTCCCCACGAAAGAGCTGAAATTTCCGCCGACACGCTCTATTTTGGAGAAAGCAGTGCCTCGAAGAAAGCCCGGGAAAATCAAAGAGAAGATAACGCCCTTCCTTTTGACGCCCATCCGGTGGATTAAACAATATGACAGCTATCAGATCACCCCCCATACTGTAAGGCTCCCGATTACCGGGAGCTTTTTCATTTTCAGGAGATAGTTATATGAAAAAATTACATTACACCCAGGAGCAGCACGACGCGGCCATGCGGAATAATCACGCTCTTGATTACGCGCTTTCTCGCGGATATCAGCTTGTCCGGAACGGCCAAAGCTACCGGATGCAGGAGCATGACAGCATGGTCTTTACCCAGGATGGCCGGTGGTACTGGAATAGCCGCAGTCTCTCGGGCAGAGCAGTTGAATTCATTGCTCATTACGAGCTGGGCGGTTCCTCCCCGGATAATCTGGTTCAGGCGATTCTTATTCTGGCCGGAGCAGATACATCCTGCGGTCAAACCTGCTGCAAGCCCAGGGCGGAATCTTTTGCCGAAAGCACGTCCGCGCCACCCACAAATAGAGCCTCGTTCCACCTGCCGCAGCGAGCCTCGGATAGCCGCCGCCTCATTGCGTATCTCTGCCAGACACGGGGAATCAGCCTTCAGATCGTACAGACGATGCTTAGCCAGAAGGTACTCTATGAATCTGTCAGAAAGACCCCCAATGGATATTTGGCACACAACGCCTGCTTCGTTTCCTACGGCCTGGATAACCGCCCATGCAGCGCTTTCCTGCGTGGCCTGAGCAGCAACGGCAAGCCTTTCAAACAGGAGGCAGAGGGCGGAGACAAACGCTGGGGCTGGAAACTGCGGGGTACTGATGTTGATGAAGTGTGCGTATTTGAGGCTTGCATTGACGCTGCATCTTATGCCACACTGCTGCTTATGCAAGGACAAAATCCCCTGGCTGGCCGGGATTATCTGGCATTGGGCGGATTGGGCATGACGCCGCTATCCAACTATCTCCTGCGCCACCCGCAGATCAAACGTGTAAAACTCATGCTTGACAACGATTCTGCCGGACAGGAAGCCGCAGCACGCTTCCAGGCAGCGCTTGAAAAATATACGGTAGAAACCGTAATTCCGGAGTTCGGCAAGGATTGGAATGATACCTTGCTTCAATATAGATTACATCCACATAATCACTAGGAGGAAACAAAATGAATTATTATCTTACCGTACTCTCTACCACCATCAACACCAACCTGGATCTCGATAGCCTTTTCGGCGGTATTGTTGATATCATCATCAAGATCGCCATGTACGTCGGCATTGCCCTGGCTGTCGGCGGCGTCTTCTCTCTGGTGCTGGCCTACAAGGACGAAAATGCTGAAGGTCAGTCCAGAGCCGTCCGCATTATCGTCGTCGGCGGTGCGCTCATCGGCCTGCGTGTCCTGCTCCAGACCGCTGGACTCATCAACTGATATCCCCGGTGGGGACACGGGTACACCGTGTCCCCACACCGCGTGAATGGAGGAATCTATGAAAGATATACTGGAAAGTATGTTAAATCAGATTTGCGGCGCAAATCTGTTCTCGAGCATATACGAAACACTCTCCGTCAACCTTTTCTCTTCCGGCGGTGCTTTTGGCACTGCCTATAACGTTGTCCATGCCATATACAATACCATCATGAGCATTGGCGTCATGCTGCTGTTTGTTTACTTCATTGCGATTTGTCAGGCGCTCATCCAGGACAAGCTCCATGCGGAAGGGCGGCTTTACACGGACGCCGACTTCCGGGAACTGGATTATCTGCTCAAAAAAGCGGCCTATGTAGAGCGGGATCTTCAGACGGAAGCGGACAAGCTGGACGCTCTGCTTGACCGCTGGCGGCAAGCTTCGGATCCGGATATTCCCCAGGCAGAACGCCGCCGTCACAGCAGCTATGTCCGCTGGTGCGGGTGTGACCCGGATTCTTCTGTAGAGCTTCAGGATCTGCGCAATGAGCGGGATATCATCCGGCTGGAAATGGAGCATATCAAATCCGTCCGGGAAGGTCTGGTTCAGGCCGCAGACAAATGGCATGACCGCAATGATATTTTGCTTCCGGAAAAGGAGCTGCAATGGACGATGTCACGGAAAGCTCAGCTCCAGGATCAGCTGATGAATTGCCGTGCCTCCCGGAAGAAGCTGGAGCAAATCGCCTACAACTGCCAGAGGGCAGCCATGAAGCGGATCAATAATTTCGAGCAGCTGGCCAAGGCCGACAAGTTCTACCGGCTCCGGGAAGAAAAGCTTCAGCGTGAAAAAGAGCTTGCGGCACAGCTGCGAGCCGTCCAAAAGCAGGAGCGTTCCGCCCGTCAGAACCTGCGGGATCCCTCCCGGAAATCCGCCGAAAATGCCCGTTGAAGCAGCTATCCTTTTTCCCCGAAAATGTTCGGGAAAAAGCTGGTCGGAGACCCGGGGGCTTGGGGGCTTTCGCCATCAACAGGATGTCAGTGGCTACCCAGTGGGTAGCCACTGGCGGATCCTGTCCTCCCTCATGGTCATAATTTCGTAATATTTGAAAGCCAGTCTCAAAACGCGCTTTTTCCAAGCTTCAACTTTGAGAAAAAAGTACGATTTTCGCCCGTTTGTAGCCGCTCAGAAATTCCGGGACATACCAACGTTCATTTGGAAAATTTCTATCGGCTCCATTGCCTTAAAAAAGAATCGAAGGAGATCACTATGAAATACCTGCACCCCGTCGCTGCCGTTCCCAACGCCCTGATTGATGACACCAAGCTGCACTATACCACCAAGCGTGTCGCCCTGGCGCTGCTGCTGATGGCTGGCCGTAAACGTGTCACCGTCAGCGTGACCTTTGCCGAGCTGGCCAGATTTGCCCATTGCAGTCCGGCCACAGCCCAGCAGGCAGTGACGGAATTGATCTCCGCCGGTTACATGATGAAGACCCGCCGCTATCGCTATGGGAAGGATCAGAACCATTTGATCTATGACGCCAACGGCTATCAGTGGATCGCCCGGATCGGCGGCTACACCCTCGTTCGGCGGGAGCTGCTGGACTACGAGCTGACCCCGGCTGCGTTTGCGAATCTCCTTTATATCTACCGGTGCGCCGGTCGGCAGGGAAGAGCGTTTCCGTCCCTGCGGCGTATAGCCGGTCTGCTGGTCAACGCTGCCAAGACCGGTCTGGATATGGCCAAGTCTACGGTCTGCCTCGCCCTGAAGCTGCTGCGCCATCTTCAGGCGGTTGTGCGTCTGCGCTGCTGCAAGCTGGATGGCAGCTACTCCGCCAACAGCTATTACCTCACGGATATGGTCATTTCGGATGGCCGTCGTGCAACCGAAAGTACCCCCGAAGAAATTTCCCTGGTAGGGGGTAGTCCGATTTTTAGCAAGCCTAGTATTATTAACCAGATAACGGAGGATTTTACTTTGAGAGAAGAAAAATATGGTGTCGCGCAATTCGGCATTTTTGCCAATTTTTACGGTGACCCAGAGCCGGAAGTACGTTTTGACGGAACGGGATGGATCGTGCTGGTGTCCGCGGATGATGAACAGGAGCTGACAGCATAGCAGGGATCCTCTGCCCATTTTCCCCTTCGAAAAAACAAAAAATTATTTCTGTCACGGATAGCAGGGTGCAGCACAAGGTCTCGACGCGGGATATCTTCCCCTGCGGGGCGCAGCCCTGCGGCCACCAGGTAAGGGTCATCCACATGGTTTTCCAAGGTTGTCCATAGACTTTTCCATACCCCTTGCGGGTGTGGGAAAGTCTGTGGTCAACCGGCAGGCGTCAGCCTGTGGGAAACCTTGTGGGTTACCCTGGAAACATTAGAACAAATCTCCCCGGCCAGCACCGGGCAAATAAAAAAGGAGAAAGCTATCATGAATGAAACAAACGAGAAAACACCGCTGACCCCGGAACAGGTCGCGGCAAAAAACAGGGAAGTTGCCATGTACTACAAGATTGTCTGTACGCTATCCCGAAATCTGCATTGCAGCCCGAACCGTGCCATGCAGCTGCTGGAGCTGCCCGGCTCCATCCGAAAGCAGATATCCGCCCGGATCGCCAATGAGACGAAAAAGAGCAGTTGATATTTTAGCATAATTATGATAAAATATTCCCGAGGTGATTCTATGAACACGATTCGTCCGGTTTCAGACCTGCGGAACAATTTTGCGGATATCTCCAGGACTGTCCATGAGACCGCACAGCCGGTGTTCCTTACCAGGAACGGCTATGGTGATATGGTTGTAATGAGCATGGAGGCATACGAAAACCTTCAATTTGAAAGTCAGGTGTATTTCAAGCTTCAGGAGGCCGAGCGGGAAGCTGAGCTTACAAATCAACGGTATTCTTCCAAGGATGTGCTGCGAGCTATGAAGGACGCTATCGGGGGCAGTCAGAGTGTATAAACTGGAATATCTGCCTGCTGCTCTTCGGGACATGGTTGAAATCGTCCGGTATGTGAACACCGTCCTGCAAAACCCGGCAGCTGCTTCCCGGTTGTCGGAAACGTTTATTCAAGCCGTGGAAAGCATACCGGCTTTCCCCTATGCGAACCCAGTCCATGTGCCTCTGCGGCCTCTGAAGCATGAATACCGGAAGCTTCTTGTCCACGGGAACTATCTCGTGTTTTACTGGATCGACGAGCCGCGCAAGACGGTCATAGTTGCCAGAGTTATCTACGCAAGAAGTGACTACCCCACACGGCTGGAATAACAGACCACTTTCCGGCAATTTGCCGGGAAGCTATGGAGGTATATAATGGAACGAGAATATGAACCGGCAGATTTTCCATATCCTTTGAACGAGGATATGGCAGCGGCCTATGCGGCCAAAGAAGCATACGATCTTAGTCCTTCCGATTCAAATAAGTATTGGAGCCTGAAGGAAGCCCTCTATCAAATCAGATTGACGTTGAAATCTCTCTCTATTACTGGCTATGTTACTCCGATGCTGTGCGATGAAATTGAAGACTATTTCTGGGGGTTTCTGCTATGATCGACTTTACCTCGTGCCAGGAGCTGCCCAGCAGCTACGGCGGATCCGAGAAAAAACGGAAGCTTGTATACAGCGGTGAGAATTACCTTGTGAAATTCCCGGATCCCGTCCGCGAACAGAAAAATCAGCTTTCCTATTGAACGATAACCTTTCACATCAGAGATGCTACCCCCCAGCTATAGGGCGGATGCTGTGGTAAGCCGCCAAATCATAACTTGCGGCCAGCTTGGCCACAAGCCCGTGGAATAACACATTCTATCACCATGAGATACAATTAGTACCTCCCCATTGGACTGAACCTATGCTAGGATAGAGGTAAAGGAAGTTTTTTCTCAGGAAGGAAGAGAGAACTATGCGTTTCTTTCAAGGTATCAAAAAGCTTCATCTTGGTTTATCCGCAGTATTGCTCATGATTGGTGCAGAGTTTATCAATGTCTGGCAGATGATACGAAACACATTGGCTTTTGCTCTGGATTTACCACTTGCTGCCTTTAAGGGAACCATGATCTTTTTGGAAAGTGCTTTTGTATTGGGCTGCTTTTCTCCCGGAAATCCTGGCATTGGTAATGTGATTGCGCTTATTTTAGGCACGGCCTTGGTATATAAGCTTGTTTGCTTCTTATATTCATTTGTTGAAGCAGCTCTTTTAATTGCACTGGACGCTTTGAGCTGTGAGAAAATCGTGGCTTCCATTCCTGTGAAAATTGAAAACGCAGTTCGCAAGTATCTGGGTACATTCGACTCTGACGCGCCGGAACAGGCAGGACACTGGATTTTTAAGCTTCCCCTTGTAATCCATCGTATAAACCAATTTGCCGGGAAAGTTTGTGATGTTCTGCAAATCTTAGTTTACCCGCTTTCTGCCGGGGCAGGAGTCTATGCGTTTCATCGTTTGTTTATTGATGAAAAAACTTTTTCTACTTTCAAAGCAATAGACTACGTCCTTTTCGGATTGATTTTTGCAGTTTTTATTGGCGTGTTTATTTGGCTTGGACATGAAGTGGTTCAGATACTCCGAAGATCCAGGTACTCCGTGGGATATCTGGACGAATTCTTCGCCGCATACGGTGAGGTATATGAAAAAACAAGGCGAAATACGGGTAGATACCATCGAAGCAGTCAAGATCGATTTGACGATGCCTCTTGTAAAAGCAAGAAAAACTCCGAGAATTGTCCTGAAGACAACACCCGGAGCGATAATCCATATATACATATTTTAGGCAAGGCAGCCTCAGAGCAGGAGCTTCAAAAGCTTTACCGCAACTATGCAAAGAGGCTGCACCCAGATGTGTGCAAAGAATACTCCGTTGAGGAAAGTACCCACCGCACGGTGCAGCTCAACGCGGCCTATGACTACTGGAAGAAGCAGTTAAGTAAATCCATGTGAATCAAAGTCTCCGTCCTTGCCAAAACTTTTATTTCTGATAAGCATGTTTCCTATTGACATTTTTATTGGTGTACGCTATAATGTACATATGAAAGGAAGTGAAGTTTATGACCAACACGAACATTACGAGTTTCCGTAAAAATATCTTTTCTATGCTTGAGCAGACAATCAAGTACAACGAACCGCTCAACATAAGCACGAAGGAAGGAAATGCAGTTGTCCTCAGCGAAGAAGACTATCGGGGCATTATGGAAACACTTGATTTGCTTTCTAATCCGGCCATGAAGAAAATCCTTACGGAAGGAAAAGAAGCCCCATTGTCGGAGTGCATTCCCGAAAATGAGGTTGAATGGTAAATGTATAAGATTTTCTACTCAAAAGTAGCGGCAAAGGATATTGCAAAGCTAAAAGCCGCACATTTAGACGTGCGTGCGAGAAGACTTATTGATTTAATCAAAGAAAACCCCTACCAGAATCCGCCGAGTTATGAAAGACTGGTCGGAGATCTTCAAGGGCTGTACTCTCGCCGGATCAATCACCAGCACCGCCTGGTTTACGAAGTACGAGAAGATCAGAAGAGCATTGTCATTGTCAGTTTGTGGACACACTACGAACGGTAGCAGCAAAGAGAAATCGGACGGATGTTACAGGTTTGAAACACCGGCTTTGCAAAAATACCTTGCCTTTTTCTTCCGTTTGTGATAGATTAGAACACGACGGTTGGATGACCGCCCCCCGCCCTGCGAACAGAGGACGGCTGAAGCCTTAATCCGATGCCGTTTCCGTATTTCACTTTTTTTGAGCGGAAACAGGGAAACTACAAGCTATAAAAAAGTTTCCCGCCGCCTGTTGCCACAGGCGGCGGGAAGATAAGCTTGCATCACAACGACCGTTCAAGTCTTGCACGGGCATTATAACACAAACAACCGTTGTTTGTCAAATGCTTTTTTGCAGGGGCTGGACGATCTGCATAGCGCAGAGGGAACGCTTAGGTGTCAGATTGCCAGCTAACTTCGTGGTAAGGGCAATCCGGACAGCGTTGCGAAGATTCGTCTTGATACTGCCAGCAGGCAGCCATGGAGTGCATTGGAAAGACGAGGAGCATAGCACCAGCTTCCGAAAAAATGAAGCGCTCCGGGGCAGGCCAACCCTGCCAAACAGTTTGGAGATGTAAAGATAACCCAGCTGCGCGCTGTTCATCGTTACTTGGTCTTTCAAGCAAATTTTCTCAATTTGTTTGTAAATCGGGAATTTCCGGGTAATGCTGCCATTACCCGGAAAAACCTTCATGGCAGAGGATGAGGGATTCGAACCCCCGCAAACGGAGTCAGAGTCCGGTGTGCTACCGTTACACAAATCCTCTATATAATACCTGGTGGAGACAACAGGACTCGAACCTGTGACCTCATGCGTGTGAAGCATGCGCTCTAACCAGCTGAGCTATGCCTCCATACCGAAGCAGAGCTTATTATACCACGTTTTTCCGGAAAGTCAACCACTTTTTCCGGAATTTCCTTTTTTCTTTTTGCGCCCCGCCCTGAAAAGGACGGGGCGCATGAGGCTTGTTTACCTGTATGGCTGCACGTATCGTTCATGGCTCAGACTTTGTGGTCGCGCGTGGGCACCGGAGACAAGGCCGAGCATGGCGTAGATCGTAACCACCGAAGAACCGCCGTAGCTGATCAACGGCAGGGTCAGACCGATAACGGGCATGACGCCGATGCACATGCCGGTGTTGATCATCACCTGGAACATCAGCGCCGACGCGGCGCCGTAGCATACCAGCCGGCGCATATAATCCTGACAGTGCATGCCCACATAGATGCACCGGGCGATGATGGCCATTTCCATAATCATGATCGCAAGGCACCCCACGAAGCCCAGCTCCTCGCCCATGGACGAGAAAATATAGTCCGTGTGCTGGGCGAACAGGCTGCCGCTCTGGGTACGGTTGCCGTTGAACAGTCCCTGTCCCGTCAGGCCGCCGCCGGTGAGGGAGCGCAGGTTCATCATGGAGTGGTAGCGCTCGTTGATGCCCGTGGGGTCGATGGTGTCGTCAAACAGGATCAGGAACCGGTTCTGCTGGTACTCGCCGAGGAACTGCCACAGGATCGGGAACGCCGCCGCGATCAGACCGATGGCCAAAGCAAACCACCACAGGCTGACGCCGCCGCCGAAGGCCATACCGATGAAGATAAACACGAAGATCAGGGAAACGCCCGCGTCGCCGGACAGCACCATGTTCAGTCCCACCAGCAGTCCCAGATGAAGGCACATGTGCATAATAGACGGCAGGCTGGATATTCGGTTCTGGTGCGCCGACATGACCGAGGCCATAATAACGACATAGGTAATCTTGCAGACCTCGGCGGGCTGAACGCTGATAAAGCCCAGGTTGATCCAGCTTCGGTTACCAGAGCCGTGGTCGGTTCCCAGGGGGCTTATCAGCATGAGAAGCAGCGCACAGTTGAAAGCCACCATCACCATCCGGTGTTCCGAGAGAAAGTCCAGATCAATGGAGGACACCAGCGCGTACATCATGACGCCCAGACCGGTAGCCGCCAGCTGAATGATAATATATTTGAGATTGCCGCCAAACTTGTCGGCGGAAGTGGCGCTGGCAATAAAAACGCAGCCAAAGCCGGACACGATCAGGCACAGGATCAGCAGAAATATGTCGCCTTTTTTCCAGAAGTCCTTTAATTCATCCAAAAACCGGCTCAAACAACCGCCTCCTTTCCGCTATGGTTTTTCATTATACCATTCTTCCGGGGAAAAGTAAATAGACGAAATGTGAACGTGCCTTTAACATTGCCGGGGGGCGGGGTATAGGGGCCTTCCAAAACGGGCAGAATCCATAAAACCCGGCAAAAAAAATGTTATGTCTGATATTACATCCGGTTTTACTTGACAAAATGGGAAAATAGTATTATTCTAAATAGGAATCTGCAAGAATTGGAAACGTTTCAATTTTCCGAAACTGCCGTTTTTCCACCGCTGCAGGGGTGTCTTCCCCCGGAGTTCCTCCGGAGAACCCACGCTCAGACGGATACCGGCAAAAAGTTTCCTGTTTGCCGTTTTCGGGTCGGTTTCAACTGGACATGCTGATCGGAATATGATATACTATCAAAAGTCTGTCTAGAAGGAACCGTATCAATAAGCCATGGCGGCGCGCCCGCTTTAAGAATGGAGAGCTAACATGAACAACAACTGTCTGAACATCCTGAAATGGACGGAGGCACAGCTCAAGTACACCTACGACGTTTCTTTGCAGGAGGCGACCCCTCAGGAGCTGCATGAAGCGCTGGGTCAGGCTGTTATGATGGCCATTTCCGACGATTGGAGCCATTCCAAGAAGACCCGTATGCCCAATCGCAAGGCGTATTACATCTCTGCCGAGTACCTGATCGGCCGTCTGGTGTATTCCAACCTGTTTAATCTGGGAATTCTGGACGAGATGAAGGAGCTGTTTGCCGAGCACGGGGTCGATCTGGCGGTTCTCGAGGACATCGAGGACGACGCTCTGGGCAACGGCGGTCTTGGCCGTCTGGCGGCCTGCTTCCTGGACAGCGCCGCTTCCACGGACATTCCCCTGTCCGGCTACGGCCTGCGCTACAAGTTCGGTCTGTTCAAGCAGAGCTTTGACGCCGACGGCAGTCAGGTGGAGAACGCCGACGACTGGACTAAGTTCGGCGACCCCTGGTCCTTCCGCCGCTATAACCACACCGTGAAGGTCAAGTTCCCCGACCATACCGTTCTGGCCGTTCCCTACGACGTTCCCGTCATCGGCTACGGCACCGAGAACGTGGGCACACTGCGCCTGTGGCAGTGCGAGGCCGAGGAGGAGCTGGACTTCAACGCCTTCAACAATCAGGACTATCTGCGGGCGCTGGACGCCAAGAACAAGGCCGAGGACATCACCCGCGTCCTGTACCCCAACGACTCCACCTGGGAGGGCAAGCGCCTGCGCATCAAGCAGCAGTATGTGCTGTCGTCTGCGTCCCTGCAGGATATGCTGCGCACCTTCAAAATTGCCCATGGCGATGATCTGAGCCGCTTTGCCGAGTTCTACGCGGTGCAGCTCAACGACACCCATCCCGCCATGTCCATCCCCGAGCTGATCCGCCTGCTGATGCTGGAGGGCATGAGCTTTGACGACGCCTTCAATGTCGCTCAGAAGACCTTCTCCTACACCAACCACACCGTCATGGGCGAGGCACTGGAAAAGTGGCCGCTGGATCTGATGCGCAGCGTGGTTCCCGAGATCGTGGACATCATCTGCCGCATTGACCAGAAGCTCAAGTGGGAGCATCCGGGTCTGTTCATTGTGAAAGACAACACCGCCCACATGGCGAACCTGTCCATTTACGTCGGCTCCTATATCAACGGCGTGGCGGAGATCCACACCCAGATTCTGAAGGACGACTGCTTCAAGGACTGGTACTACGCCTTCCCCGAGCGGTTCCAGAATAAGACCAACGGCATCACCCCCCGCCGCTGGCTGGGTCTGTGCAACCCCGAGCTGACCGCCATGCTGCGGGAAAAGGTGGGCGGCGACTTCCTGAAGAACCTCGACCTCATCGGTGAGCTGAAAGATCAGATCTACGACGAGACCGTGGTGGAGTTCAACGCCATCAAGCACCTGAAGAAGGAGCAGCTGTGCGCCGTCATCGCCAAACACGAGGGCGTGACACTGAACCCCGACTTCATCTTCGACGTGCAGGTCAAGCGTCTGCACGAGTACAAGCGCCAGCTGATGAACATTCTGTCTATTGTGGACATCTACTTCCGCCTGAAGGAGGGCCGTCTGCCGGACTTCCATCCCACGGTTTACCTCTTCGGCGCCAAGTCCGCCCCCGGCTACGCCCGTGCCAAGGCCATCATCCGCTATATCAACCGGGTCGCGAAGATGATTAACAGCGATCCCGCCGTGGCGGATAAGCTGAAGGTGGTATTCGTTCAGAACTACAACTGCTCCTACGCCGAGCATATCATCCCCGCCGCCGACATTTCCGAGCAGATTTCCCCTGCCGGTACGGAAGCCTCCGGCACCGGCAACATGAAGCTGATGCTCAACGGCGCCGTAACGCTGGGTACGCTGGACGGCGCCAATGTGGAGATCGCGCAGGAGGCCGGCCGGGAGAACGAGTATATCTTCGGCCACACCGTGGATGAGATCAACGCCGCCAAGCCCACCTACCACGCCCGGAGCATTTACGACTCCAACGCCGACCTGCGCCGCGCCATCAACACCTTGGTGGACGGCACCGTCCCCACGGACGACGCCCAGAAGGAGCTGTTCCATTCTCTGCTGGACGGCACCGACTGGCATCAGGCCGACCATTACTTCCTGCTGCTGGACTACGCTTCCTACTTTGACACCAAACTCCAGGCCAACCGGGACTATGCCGACCGCATTGCTTTCGGCCGCAAGTGCCTGATGAACGTGGCCTCCGCCGCGAAATTCTCCTCCGATCGCACCATCCGCCAGTACGCCGAGGAGATCTGGCACATCAAGCCCACCGAGTATTAAGATTGATTCAAAACACGCCCGATTCTGCAAAGAACCGGGCGCGTTTTCGTATTCAAAAAAGTCAAAACCTTGCACTGCGCGGCGAATTGTGGTATAGTATGGTCAAAGAACCCCGCCGGTTTCCCGGGGCATCACGTGAATCTTGGAGGTGCAGACATGAAAGTTCAATTCATCGGCGCGACCCATGAGGTCACTGGCAGCTGTACGCTGCTGGAAGTGAACGGCCGGTACTATCTGGTGGACTGCGGTATGGAGCAGGGGGAGGACATTTTCCAGAATGTCCCGCTGCCCGTCCCGGCGAATGCCATCGAAGCGGTGTTCCTGACCCACGCCCATATCGACCATTCCGGTATGCTCCCCAAGCTGTGCAAGGACGGGTTCCGGGGGCAGATCTACGCCACGGAGGCCACCTGCAATCTTTGCCGCATCATGCTGATGGACTCGGCGCACATTCAGGAATCGGAAGCCCAGTGGCGCACCCGCAAGGCCGAGCGCGCCGGGGAACGGGCCGTGGAGCCGGTATACGACACCAACGACGCGGCGGCGGCTCTCCGGCTGCTCCGCCCCTGCCAGTATAACGCCGCCGTTCAGGCCGCGGAGGGCATTATCATCCGCATGACGGACATCGGCCATCTGCTGGGTTCCGCCGCCATCGAAATGTGGCTGACGGAGGGGCAGCAGACCCGGAAGATCGTGTTCAGCGGCGACGTGGGCAACGTCAATCAGCCCCTGCTCCGCGACCCCCAGCCTGTTGCGGAGACGGAATATCTGGTCATCGAATCCACCTACGGCGACCGCCTGCACCCCAAGGAGCGGGGCGACGTGGTGGGCGAGCTGGCCGCCTGCATCCAGCAGGCGCTGGACCGGGGCGGCAATCTGGTCATCCCCGCCTTCGCCGTGGGGCGGACGCAGGAAATGCTCTATGCCATCCGGGAGATCAAGCAGCGGGGGCTGGTGACGGGACACGACCATTTCCCGGTGTACGTGGACTCCCCTCTGGCCGTGGAAGCGACGGGAATTTTCCTGCAATGCGACCCCACGGACTTTGACGACGAGACCCGGGCCATTCTGAAACAGGGCGTCAACCCCATCTGGTTTGACGGATTGAAGCTGGCCGTTTCCTCCGACGAATCCAAGCTCATCAATACCGACCCCCAGCCCAAGGTCATTCTCTCCGCCAGCGGCATGTGCGAGGCGGGCAGAATCCGCCACCATCTGAAACACAACCTGTGGCGCAAGGAAAGCGTCATCCTGTTCGTGGGCTATCAGGCGGAGGGTTCTCTCGGCTGGAAGCTGGAAAACGGCGCGAAGTCCGTGAAGCTCTTCGGCGAGGACATCGCGGTGAACGCGGAGATCGCCATGCTCCACGGCACCTCCGGCCACGCGGACAAAGAGGGACTGCTGAACTGGCTGGCAGGCTTCCGGGAAAAGCCCAAGATGGTGTTCGTGAACCACGGCGACGACAGCAGCTGCAAAGCCTTCTGCGCGACCCTGAAATCCATGGGCTACCATGCCGACGCTCCCTACAGCGGCACGGAATACGACCTGATCACCGGCAAGCTCACGACCTACACCGAGGGCGTGAAGATCGACCGGGCGGCCGTCTTCAAGGGCACCCAGCGTGCGAAGCAGATTTACGAGGACATGGTCGCGGCGGCGGAAGCGCTTCTTGCGCTGGTCAAGACCCGCCGCGGGAACACCAACAAAGACAACGCCAAGCTCACGGGACAGATTGTCAGTCTGATCGAAAAGTGGAAGAAATAAGACAGCAAAACGCCCGACAGGAAATAGATTCCTGCCGGGCGCTTTTCACACTTTTCTGCTTACTTTAGACTGTATTTCACCGCATACGCCTTGTATTCGTCGTCAAAATTCTCGTTCTCCATCCGGGCGGAGCGGATGGCCTCGTGGGTGTTCATGTTGTGGTGGTGCAGGTCGATGATGCACCCGGCGATGTTGGAGCAGTGGTCACCCACCCGTTCCAGCGCGGTCAGCAAGTCAGACCAGACAAATCCGGACTCAATGCTGCAGCTGCCCTGCTGCATCCGCAGAATGTGGTGGATGCGCATTTTCTCTTTCAGATCGTCAATGACCTGTTCCAGCGGCTCCACCCGGTAGGCCTTTTCCAGATCGTCGTCCCGGAACGCCTGGAAGGTCATGTCCACGATTTCCTCCACAGCCCGCAGCAGAACGTTCAGCTCATGGCGGGCGGCGTCGGACAGCGCCAGATTCTTGCTTTTCAGTTCTTCGGCGGACTCTACCAGATTCAGAGCGTGGTCTCCGATGCGCTCAAAATCGCTGAGGGCTTTGAGCAGCATGGCGGCCTCGCTACTGTCGTTTTCGCTGATCTTCAGGGCGCTGAGCTTGACAAGATAGGTGCCAAGGATATCCTCATAATGGTCGGTTTTGCTCTCCCCCTCCCGCACAGCCTGGGCAAGCTCCGGCGTGTAGTTCTGGAGGGCTGCGGCGGCATCCCGCAGGGTCACGGCAGCCACATCCGCCATTTCATTGGTGACCACACGGCAGCGCTCCAGCGCGATGGAGGGCGTGGTCAGCAGGCGTTCGTCCAGCTCACAGACCGCTTCCGGCTGCTTCCCGTCGGGGACGATCCTGCACACCAGCTTTTCCAGCAGACCTGCCGCGGGCAGCATCAGGGTTGTGCAGATGACGTTGAACACCGTGTGGCAGATGGCGATGCCCAGGTAGGTGGCGCTCTCTCCCAGAATAGCGGGGGAGAACAGGGTGTCCGCCAGCACAAAGAGGGCCAGGCACACAATGGTGCCGATGATGTTGAACATCAGATGCACCACCGCCGCCCGCCGGGCGTTTTTGGTGGTGCCAACGCTGGACAGCAGCGCGGTGACGCAGGTGCCGATGTTCTGACCCATGATAATGGGGATGGCTGCGGCATAGGTCACGGAGCCGGTGGAGGACAGGGCCTGCAAAATGCCCACGGAGGCCGACGAGGACTGGATGATTCCGGTGAGCACCGCGCCCACGAGAACGCCCAGAATGGGGTTCGTGAACATCAGAAACATCTGCTGGAATTCCGGCACATTTTTCAGGCTGCTGACCGCGCCGGACATGGTCTCCATGCCGAACATCAGGGTCGCAAACCCCAGAAAGATCATGCCGGTGTCCTTCTTCTTGCCGTCCTTCATGAACATGTAGTACACAATGCCCACCAGCGCAAGAATGGGGGTAAAGGAGCTGGGCTTCAGCAGCCGGACGAAGACGTTCCCGCTTTCAATGCCGCTGAGGCTCAGAATCCAGGCGGTAACGGTGGTGCCAACGTTCGCGCCCATGATGACGTTGATGGCCTGTCCCAGCGTCAGAAGCCCGGAGTTGACAAAGCCGACCACCATGACCGTGGTAGCAGAGGAGGACTGAATGACGCCCGTGACGGCCAGACCCGTCAGGAAGCCCAGCATCCGGTTGGTGGTGAGCTTCCCCAGAAGCACCCGCAATGAGGAACCCGCCCGCCGTTCCAGCGCGTCTCCCATCAGGTTCATGCCGAACAGAAACAGGCACAGCCCGCCGATCATGGTCAGAACGTTGAAAATATCCATGGATTTCGACCTCTCACATCTTAAATTATTTCATATTTCAATTTTATCAGCACAAGGTCAAATCCATTATCAGAAAAATGTAAAATCTGCGTAAATCCGGCAGAAAATATGGGAGGGGCAGCGCCCCTCCCATTCATTCTACTTTTTCTCCATGGGAAACCGCACCGTGACAATCGTCCCCTTGCCGACGGTGCTGTCCAGCTCGATGGCCGCGCCCAGAATCAGCGCCGCGTGCTTGACGATGGACAGTCCCAGACCGGTGCCGCCGATCTCCTTGGAGTGGCTCTTGTCCACCCGGTAAAACCGCTCGAACACCCGCTCCTGATGCTCCGGGCTGATGCCGATGCCGGTGTCCGTCACCGTGAGAACGGCCTGCCCCTTTTCTTCCCCAAGCCGCACAATGACCAGCCCGCCGTCCTTGTTGTACTTGACGGCGTTGTCCATGAGGTTGAACACGATCCCGGAAACCAGCTGGGGGATTCCCTGAATGACGGTCTTCTTCCCTTCCAGCTGGATGCTGACGTTTTTCAGCTCCGCCGGGGCGGTCAGCTCCTGCATGGCGGACTTCGCCGTTTCGTACAGATCGATGGGCGCCCACTGCATATCCGCCGCGCCCTCGTCCAGCCGGGACAGGCGCAGGGTATCCTCCACCAGATCGATCATGCGCTGGGCTTCGCCGTAGATCTTCTCCGCAAAGTGCCGGGTGTCCTCCGGAGGAACCAGCCCGTCCTTCATCAGCTCGGCGTAGCCGGAAATGGCATGGAGCGGGGTTTTCAGCTCATGGGAAACGTTGGCGGTGAATTCCCGGCGAAGAGCTTCCGCCTTCTGCTTCTGGGTCACGTCAAACAGCAGCAGCACCACGCCGAAAACCGCCCCGTCGGATCTGACCGGACTTGCGGCGGCGAGATATTCTCCGCCGGTCAGAGCCACGTTTTCCTCCGCCTTTTCCCCGGTGAGGGCTTTCTCCACCAGCGCGGAAATGGCCGCGTTCCGGTTGGCGACGCCAAAATCCGCACCTAAGCAGTTGGGGGTGATCTCCAGCAGCCGCGTGGCAGCAGGGTTGATGCTCAGCACCGTGCCGCTGCTGTTCATCAGCACCAGTCCCTCGCTTAAGGAACGGGTGACGGTGTTGAATTCCTTCTGCTTCTGCCGCAGTTCCTGGGACTGCGCCCGAAGCTGAACCTGCTGGGAGTCCAGCCGCCGCAGAAGGGGCTGAATTTCGACGTACTCCCGGTTGGACATGGGGTCGTCCAGATTCAGCTCGTTCAGAGGCGCGACAATGTTTTTCGTCAGCTGCCCGGCAAGAAGCGCCGACAGGGCGACGGCAATACCGATGACCAGAATGATCGGCTTCACCACCCCCACCACCAGATGGGGCACCGTGTTCTGCGCCGCGGAAAAGCGAAGCACCGTGCCGTCGCTCAGGCGCTGCGCCGTGTAAATATACCGCTCCATCAGCGTGTCGGAATAGCGGAAGCTGGTGCCGGAACCGGTGGCCAGCGCGGCCTTTACCTCTTCCCGCTCCAGATGATTCTCCATCACGCCGGAATCGGAGCGGCTGTCATAAAGCACCGTGCCGTCGGCGGCGATCCATGTGATGCGCCGGTCGGAGGTATCGAGATCGTCAAAATAGGAAACCCCTTCCGTTTCCAGCGCGTGGGCGACCAGCGCCGTCTGCAATCGCAGCTGCTCCGCCTGAACGTCGGAAAAGTAGGTGTACAGCGCCCCCAGAATCAGTGCCAGCGTGGCCAGCAGCACCGCCAGCGACGCCAGAAAAATCGAGCGAAAAACCCGCTTCGTCATGGCCTACGCCTCCATCCGGTAGCCAACGCCACGGACGGTGCGGATGTATTCGCCGCACTGCCCCAGCTTCGTGCGCAGGGTGCCGATGTGTACGTCCACCGTCCGGGTCTCGCCCACGTAGTCCGTGCTCCAGATGCGTTCCAGCAGCTGATCCCGGGTAAAGACCCGGCCGGGATGCTCCAGAAAGAGCTTCAGTAACTCAAATTCCTTCAGTGTCAGCTCCACCCGGGTATCCCCGGCGTAGACCGTATGGGACGCGGAATCCATCCGCAGATTCCCCATTTGCAGCAGTCCGGGAGCAGCCGCAGGGGCAGCCCGGCGCAGAACCGCCCGGATGCGGGACACCATCTCCATCATGCCGAAGGGCTTGGCGAGGTAATCGTCCGCGCCCAAGTCCAGCCCCACCACCTTGTCGTACTCCGTTCCCCGGGCGGACGCGATGATGACCGGGATGCGGGCGGTGGTGGGATTGCCCCGGAGGGCTTTGAGAATTTCAATGCCGTCCATTCCGGGCAGCATGATATCCAGCATAATGAGCTGGGGCTGGGCGTGGCTCAGCGCGTCGAACAGCCCCACACTGTCCCGGAAGCCCTCCGCCTCGAAGCCGGACGCCCGCAGGGCATACAGCATCAGCTCCCGGATGCTGTCGTCGTCCTCTACGCAGTAAATCACTCGGATTCCCCCAATACTTATTCTATCTTACTGTTGATGGTACGATAAAACCGTAAGAATTACAATAGGCGCTTTGTAAAATCTATGTAAAGTGGCAAATTCTGTTCCCGGAAGCGAAAATTCCGGGGCGGAAATCCGCCCCGGAGTATCGTATCAGGCATTGAAAACATAGGTATCCAGCCGCCGGAAAGCCTCCCGTACCCGGCTCAGGGGCAGCGCGAGGTTCATGCGGATGTGGGTCTGACCGTGGAACGCCCGTCCGTCCTGCCAGATAACGCCCACGTCCCATCCGGCGGCAAGCAGCTCGTCCATGGTCTTGCCATGAGCCGTCAGCCATTCTCCGCAGTCCAGGAACAGCATGTACGTTCCCTGAGGGCGGCTGACCTCTACGCCGTCAAAGTGCTTCGCGATGTAATCACAGGCAAAATCCACGTTGCCGGTGATGACCTGCCGCAGCTCCTCCACCCACTCGTAGCCCTCGGGCTTGTAAGCGCCCAGCAAGGCGTGCATACTCATAACGTTCATGGCGTTGTAGTGACTGAGGGAGCCCTCTTTGTCACAGCGGTCGCGGAGCCAGCTGTTGTAGATGATATGGTAGCTGCCCACCAGTCCCGCCAGATTGAAGGTCTTGGAGGGAGCGTACAGCGCCACGGTGCGCATTTTCGCGTCCTCGCTGACGGACTGGGTGGGGATGTGGCAATATCCGGTCAGCAGAATGTCGCTCCAGATCTCGTCGGAAACCACCATGACGTCGTACTTTTTGTACAGCGCCATGGCCTGCTCGATCTCCCAACGCTCCCAGACCCGGCCGCAGGGGTTGTGGGGGGAACAGAAAATGGCGGCGTGGATGTGATTTTCCACGATCTTCTTTTCCATGTCGGCAAAATCCATCCGCCAGACGCCCTGCTCGTCCTTTGTCAGCGGGGAGTGGACAATGTGATAGCCATTGTCCGTCAGGCAGTGGGTAAAGCCGATGTAGGTCGGGCTGTGGAGCAGCACGTTGTCCCCTTTGGAGCACAGAACGTTCAGCGCGGAGATCACGCCGCCCAGTACGCCGTTTTCGTAGCCGATGTGTTCCGGTTTCAGGCCGGTGACGCCGTTGCGGCTTTCCTGCCAGCGGATAATGGAATCGTAATATTCCGCAGGGGGGTCAAAATAGCCGAAGGCCGGATGCTCCACCCGCTGGATCATGGCCTGCTGAACGGTGGGAACCACGGGAAAATTCATGTCCGCCACCCACATGGGGATCACGTCGAATCCCTCCCGGGGCGCGGGATAGGGAGAACCGGGCGCGCCCACGGCGTCAATGGCGACGGCGTCCTTTCCCCGGCGATCCAGAATGGAAGTAAAGTCGTATTTCATTGTGTTTCTCCTTTGTATGCGCTTGCTCAGCCGGGAATACCGGCTGCAAAAATACCACGAAAAACAGCGGCCGCACAGCCGCCGAACAGAATTATTATAACAGCCTTCCCTCCCTTTGTCAATCCGCGGCCGCCCGTGTCGAAGGGAATTCTGTGTTTTCCACAGCTGCGAGTTGGTAATATTGTCTAATTTTCCGTCTTGAACAGCAGATATATTTATGCTATCTTATAAATACAAAGAGGGGATACCGATGTACAGGTAAATCCTTGAAGGCTCTGAATCAGAACGGAGCCAATGCAGGCGGGCAGGGAGGTCCCCGGCGATTCCGACTTATAAGCGCGTCTCGCGGAAGAGACAGACAGAGAATGGATAAGGTATCGGAACAGAAAAACGGATCGCATACGCCCGTCAATCCGCAGAAAGAGAGGTTAACCAACAGATGTTAGATAATAAGAGCGAACAGAAATGACCCTTGGCTGCAAAAAAACGTGCCGATCACAAGGCATGGCAGTCAAGGGTCATTTCATTTCTTTCCGCGCCCGGCCGGGGCGCTTTTTTGCCGCCCGGATTGACAATTCCGGCGAAAACGTGGTATCATATTTTTATCCGGAATGTCACACAGGAGTGCCTATGCAGATACAAACGAAAAAATTTGCCGGGCTGACCGGGAATCAACTGAAGCTTCTGGCCTTGTTCGCCATGACCTGCGACCATGTGGGATTGCAGCTGCTGCCCCAATTTATCATTCTGCGGATCATCGGGCGGCTGGCCGCGCCGCTTTTCGCCTATATGATTGCCGAGGGCTGCCGCTATACCCATGACCGGGGACGGTATCTGGGGAGACTTCTGGGCATGGCCGCGCTGTGCCAGATCGCCTATTTTGCCGCCATGCGCTCGCTCTACCAGTGCATTTTCGTGACCTTTTCCCTTTCTGTCTGCCTGATTTACGCACTGGATAACGCCGTCCGCCGCCGGACTCCCGTGTCGGTGCTGTCGGCTGCTGCCGCTGTTGCCGCCGTGGTTTTCGTCACCGAGGGCTTGCCCCGGATTCTGATTCACACGGATTTCGACGTGGATTATGGCCTTTGGGGCGTGATGCTGCCGGCTTTGGTGTATTTTGGCAGGGGAAAATGGGGAAAACTGGCGCTGTTCGCCGTCGGTGTCGGTCTGCTGGGTCTGCATTACGGCGGGACGCAGTGGTGGGGGCTTCTGAGCGTTCCCCTTCTGGCGCTGTACAACGGCAAAAAAGGCACATGGAATATCGGCCCGCTGTTTTACTGGTATTACCCCGCCCATTTGGTCGTGATTTACGGCCTGAGCCTGCTTCTGACACACGCCGCCGGATAACGTATCGACCGGGGAACCATCCCCGATATATAAGGAGGAAATGATATGCGTAAAGATTTTGGTTCCAAGCCCATGCTGTACCCCATGCCGGTGCTGATCATCGGCACCTACGGCGAGGACGGAACGCCCAACGCCATGAACGCCGCATGGGGCGGCATCGTGGACACGAATCTCATCGGCATCTGTCTTGCGGACCACAAGACCACCCGGAACATCTTCGCCCGGAAAGCCTTCACCGTCTCCATGGCGGACGCGGAAAACATGGTGGCTGCGGACTACGTGGGCATCGTGTCCGGCGATAAGGTTCCCGATAAGGTCGCCCGTGCAGGCTGGCACACCAGCAAGAGCCGTCTCGTGGACGCTCCCATCATCGACGAACTGCCCATGACGCTGGAATGTTCCTTCGTCAGCTACGACGAGGGCACCGGGCTACTCATTGGCCGGATCGAAAACGTCAGCGCCGAGGAATCCATTCTCACCGACGGCAAGATCGACCTGAATAAGTTCCACCCCATCACTTTCGACCCCTGCGGCAACGGCTACTATCCCCTTGGCGAAAAGCTGGGCGACGCATTCCAGGAAGGCAAAAAGCTGAAATAATTTCGAGGGCATGACGACCCCCACGCAAACACAAAGCCCTCTCAGTCACCTTCGGTGACAGCTCTCCCAGAGGGAGAGCCAAGTTGACACGAGAAATGGAGCGTATCGGTAACGATACGCTCCATTCACTGTTTTTATCAATATTTCCGCCAGGTCGAGGGCATCAGCAGGATCAGCATGGGGAACAGCTCCAGCCGCCCGAACAGCATATCCGCCGTCAGGACGATCTTCGCCAGCGGCGAAAAGGCCGCGAAGCAGCCCGTGGGGCCGACCAGTCCCAGACCGGGGCCAATGTTGTTCAGCGTCGCCAACACGGCGGTGAAAGTGGTGACAAAATCCAGATTGTCCAGCGCCACCAGCAGCACGGACACCAGCGTCACCAGAAAATACAGGGTCATGTAGCTCTGAACGCCCTGAACCGTCTCCCGGCTGACGGGCTTTCCGTCCACCGTCAGCACCCGCACGGAGCGGGGATGGAGCAGCTTGCGCAGCTCCGAGCCGAGGGCTTTGCACAGAATCACCAGCCGGGAAACCTTCACGCCGCCGCCGGTAGACCCGGCGCAGGCGCCGACGATCATCAGCAGCACCAGAATACACCGGCTGAGCTGGGGCCACAGATCAAAATCCGTGGTGCTGAAGCCCGTGGTGGTAATGACGGACGAGACGGCGAAAAAAGCGTGGTGGAACGCGTCAAACGCCGTGGGGAACATCCCCAGAATGTTGAGGGTAATAATCAGCGTGCTCCCGGCGATGATGGCAAAATACGCCCGCACCTCGGTATTCCGCCATGCCATGGCATATTTTTTCATCAGCAGGAAAAAGTAAACGTTGAAGTTCACGCCGAACAGCGCCATGAACACGGAGACCACGCCCTGAAGGTAGTAGCTGTTATAGTAGCCCATGGAGCTGTTCTTGATGCCGAAGCCGCCGGTGCCGGCGGTGCCGAAGGCGGTACACAGGCTGTCAAACAGGGGCATTCCCCCGATAAGCAGCAGCACCACCTCCACCGCCGTCATGACGATGTAAATACCGTAAAGAATGGCGGCGGATTTGCGCATATTGGGCACCATCTTGCTCACGGTGGGGCCGGGGCTTTCCGCCCGGAGCAGGTGGTTGGCCTGTCCGCCCATGTTCACCAGCGACAGCATGAACACCAGAATGCCCATGCCCCCCAACCAGTGGGTGAAGCTGCGCCAGAAGAGCATCCCGTTGTCCAGCGCCTCCACGTTGGTCAGGATGCTGGCGCCGGTGGTGGTAAAGCCGGAAACCGTCTCAAACACGGCGTCTAAGTAGCTGGGGATCTGCCCGGACAGGGTAAAGGGCGCCGCGCCGATCAGGGAAATGACCACCCATGCCAGCGCCGTAAAGACGAACCCTTCCCGGGCGTACATGTCCCGCTTGGCGGGCTTGAACCGGGTCAGCAGGAAGCCAAGCAGTCCCGCCGCGATCATGGTGTACAAAAAGTAAATGCCGGAGCTTTCCCCGTAGATCACGGCGACCGCCAGCGGCAGCACCAGAAACGCCGCCACGATCAGCAGGATCATGCCGAAAAGATAGCGAAGCAAGGGATAATTCATGTCCGTTCCCCCTTACCGCCGGGTGGTGAAGATATCGTTGAGGCTTCTCAGTCCGCTGTGGGCTGCGACCACGATCACGCTGTCCCCCACCTCGATGGTGTCGCTGCCGCGGGGGGTAATGGTCTTGCCGCCCCGGGAGATGCAGCCGATCAGCAGGCCGTCCTTCAGGTGCAGATCCTGCAATGGGATGCCGCAGAAATCGGCGCTGGCCGTGACCCGGAACTCCATCGCTTCGACCTTATTGCTGACGATCTTGCACAGCGTCTCCATGCTGGCATAAGCGTCGGAATTCTGCATGGCCCGGACGTAGCGCACCACGTTGTCCGCACAGATATTCCGGGGATAGAACACGGAATCCAGAGACAGGCTGGCCACCAGCGGCTCATAAGAGCTGCGGTTGACCTTGGTAATGACCTTGGCACGGGTCGTCCTCCCGGCAAACAGGGAAATGATGATGTTTTCTTCGTCAATGCCCGTCAGCGCCGCAATGGCATCCATGTGCTCGATGCCTTCCTCCTGTAACAGGTGCTGATCCGTACCGTCGCCGTGGAGGATCGTCGCCTCCGGCAGGAGCTGGCTCAGCTCCTCGCAGCGCTTCGCGTCCGATTCGATGATCTTCACGTCCATGCCAGTCGCCAGCAGCTGCCGGGCAAGATAATAGCCCATCCGTCCGCCGCCGATCAGCATGACCTGCCGCACCCGGGTCTTCGCCACGCCGACCTGCCGGAAAAACCGCTGTGCCTCCTGCGGACTTGCCACCACGGAGATCCGGTCCCCGGCCTTCAGCTGGAACTCACCGGAGGGGATAATGACGTCCCGCTCGCCCCGCTCCACCGCGCAGATCAGCACGTTGGCCCGGAACTTTCCGATGTCCTTCAGCGCCATGCCGTCCAGCGGGGAACCCGCCGTCACGCCGGTTTTGAGAATTTCCACATGCCCTCTGGCAAAGGTGTCGATCTTGATGGCCGAGGGGAACCGCAGTACCCGGGCCATTTCCGTGGCGCAGGCTTCCTCGGGGTTGATGGCCATACTGAGCCCCAGATCGTCCTTGATGAGGTTCAGCTCCTCCACGTACATGGGGTTGCGCACCCGGGCGATGGTGTGCCGCGCGCCCAGCTTCTTGCCGATGAGGCAGCACAGCAGGTTCAGCTCGTCCGCGCCGGTACAGGCAATGACGAGGTCTGCCTGATCCGCTCCTGCCTCCAGCTGAACCTCCCGGGAAGCGCCGTCGCCCTCCACGACCATCACGTCCAGCTCGTTGTTGGACTGATCCAGCCTGACCCCGGAGCGATCCACCAGCGTCACTTCATGCTTTTCCTTCGACAGCTGCTCAGCAAGGACACTGCCGATTTTTCCGTCGCCGATAATCATGATTTTCATAAATATCACCCACGTCTTTATCCATTTTGCCTTACTATATCACAAATCCCGATTGAATGCAACCGCGCGGGAAAATCTGTGCAGAATCTGAAGGGGGGGTCAATAAAATCTGTCATTTTCTGTATTTCCTTCCGGAAATTCACGCTAATACTCCAAAAAATATTGGCAAAGCTATGGTTGCGGAACAAAACCGCGAGAAAGCAAAAAGGAGAGAAAATGGTATGAAGAGCAACAATCAGATCAACATTCCCCAGGCTCGGGAAGCGATGGACAAGTTTAAGATGCAGGCTGCCAGCGAGGTTGGCGTGAACCTGACCAACGGTTACAACGGTCACCTGACCTCCCGCGAAGCCGGCTCCGTCGGCGGCCAGATGGTCAAGAAGATGTGGCCCGTACGAAGTGCGAGTTATCCCCGTCCGGCTCGTACCGCAATTGGGCATGAAGTCAATGTGCGGTACATAGCTTCGGTGACGATTTAGGAGGAATATGTGAACGGCACGCCGGAGCATCGGTTGAGGGACTAAGGCAAATAAATATGGCACAGCCCACCAGTCTGCAAGGATTGGTGGGCTGTATCTTTTTAATATTATCGTACACACAGGATTTCATCCATGCTTATTGGATACTCAAATTCCAGAGGATTCTAAGTATACGACATTTTCCATTAGCTTTAGCCATGGAGTTATTATGATTTCTTCTGTCTGCGAAATGAATGGAAGAATGTCCATCATGTCCTTCGGCTTTCTTTCGCTTAGTTCCTGCATTGTTTCCAAATCTGTAATAGCTGCATCCGCCCTCTTCAAATGTTCCAGGTAATCCAGCGGATAGTCTTTTATGATTCGGGCCGCCCTTGGAAGATCAACACACAGGCAGGCCATAAACCGAAAGAGCTTCCGCGTGTCCGCGCATATTTGAGCGATATTTTCTTTGGAAACATCCGAGTTGGTCACTACAGTTAAGCACAGCTTTTGGGTCTGCTGACAAATCTGATAATGTTCATTGAGAGATTCCCATTCTTCACGGCTTGCATTCATTTCATTATTGCGCACATTTGCCAGTATATAAAATACAATCCCCGTAATGCACCCTGCACAGATGCTTGTCAGCAAGGCAGATACTGCAGGTAACGAGCAGAACAGGCAAATCGATAAAACTCCAAACACAATCGTAATAATAGAAATATAAAGGATCATGCGATAATGGGGATACCTTTTGCATTGTACACACATATTCTTGATTTTGTCAGTTAGAAGATGCCGTTCTTTTTTTGCCAAAACTTTTTCCTCCTGCATTCTAATGAATCCACGCGAGGTGCTTTCTTCGTCACTTTACGATTTCAGCTTATACGTCCGGTTCCGATTTCCGCCCTCCGCCACGACCACGCCTTCCGAAATCAGCTCAGACAGCAGCTTCTTCACGCGCGTGCTTTTTACATCGAGAAGCTCCGCAATATCCGCACTTTTTGCCGAGGCATGGTCCGTTAGGTACAGAATAATTTCATTTTTCTGCTTGACAGTTTTTATCGTCTCTTTTTTATCGCCTCTTTTTATCGCCTCTTTTTTATCGTCTCTTTTTTGCAGTGATAAACAAAGCACCGTTCGATCCGGCTCCGCGGATTCCGCAATGACGGGTTCTTCCCACCCCTGCTCTCGCCAAACCCGGAAAATATTGGGGATGCCGCTTCCGGCCCGTTCACCAATATCGATCAGGTTAAACATTTTCAGCATGGTTCCGTTTCTGGGATCAGACACGCCGCCGCTTTTCGCCGCGTCAATTTCAATACGGAAGCTGCCCGGATTGGACATGGTAATTTGATTCTTTCGCTTGATAATCACAAGTCCCTGCCGTCCATAATAATCCGCATTGACCAGGCAATTCGCCAGTGCCTCCCGGAGTGCCTGATGAACAGCCGTATCGTCCACCCGAACGCCGCCCTCCATTTTGAACGGCACCTTGATGTCTTGCGTCAGTTTGTTATACACCCGGAAATAGAAATCGTACACATTGCCGCTCCAATCTCCGGAAGAGGAAATAATTCGGTCTGTCCACCGAGTATCGGAATCGTATTGTTCCTGATAATCCAGGAAATACGTATTAAACTCCCGCACAATATCGTACTCGTTTCCGAACATCAGAAGCCCCGCAGAGGTGGGATGCTTTTTACCGTCAGCGCCAATCCCAACCGCACCCAATTTCATCAGGAAATCCTCATCCTCCAAGGCTTCCCAGACGTGGCCAGGGCGGGACAGGCGCATTCTTTGCCGGTAGCTGCGGATGCTTTCACTGTTGAAAACGGTCATATCCATTTCGTTCAGCACCAGCATATCCTGAGTCTTCACGGAAGCATCCCGCACCATAGCCTGGTATTCTTCCTTGGTGCAGCGGTAATCTCCCTCGCCGTTCCGGCGATAGGTGCATAACGGATTTCCGTCTACATAGACAGGTCGGTATGAACGCTCAGCACGAGGGACGTTAATGACTACGATATGGTTACCATCCACATCTTGAACAAAAACATCTTTGGAAGAAAGCACATTTACGCTGGTCTTGTTTGGGTTGTTGGCAATGTTCCAGAATTCTTTTATGAGCTTGTCCGGGTCAGGCAAGTCGATTGCATGAAAGGATTTATCCGGCATTTCTTCCACGCCCAGCAAAATGATTCCACCGTAGGTATTTGCAAAGGCAGAATATGTCTCCCAAATGCTCCTGGGTAGACCTCCCAGTGCTTTCTTCGCCTCAATACGGTTGTTCTCCCGGTACTGCTCTAATTTGGAAAAGTCAATCATAGTTCTCCCCCTTTGGTCTTCCACAGGAATCTGCGCTCTGTCCAAAATCGTTTTTCTAATCAGCTACATCATATCATATAGCAGCATTCGTATGCAATGGATTTTTCAAACATAGCAAATTCGGTCGGCGTCGAAACGAATTTTATTTATGGCCGACAGAGAAGCATTTTTCAAATGCGCAGCCAGAACAAAGTTCTGATCTTGGGGATTGGGGATTTTGCCCCAACAAGCAAATTGCGTCCGGGTAGCACCCGGACACTGCTTGCCAATATAGAATTGATCCATGGAGGTCTGTCAAAAATAAGTTTCCCTTTTGCTAGTTGATAATTTCAAATCCAGCATCTAGGACGGAAGTTGTCAACCTGATAGCCCGGTTTTCATAGGTGCAACGGATTTTCCATTTAGGTCATCTTCAATTGCGGTAAATCTCTCCCTTCCGATTTAGAGAGGCTTATAGCTCGTTCGCACGCTACACGGCTAAACTACCTTGAATAGCAAAATTGCATAACTGCGCCCTGAGAAATCATGCAATTGCTTTGGCCGGACTAAGTAGTCCGGCCGCCGGGGTTGAATACCGCGTTGTTGGACATTCAAAATATATCATAAATACGCTGGGCTTGGATTTTGTATAAGCAACCAACAGGTATAGCAAACAACAACGGTCCCAGGTTTACACACCAATGACCGTTGTTACTATAAAACACATCAAGTTATCTACGTTCGTTGATCGGACAATAATTCTCTTACAAATAGATAGTACTCGTTCATTTCCGTATCTTTTGGATTAATAAAATGGGCGTAATTAATTTTTCCTAGTAAATGATTCAAATAGTGTTGCCGCATCTCTCCAGTTTTTAGCAAATGAGAATCTAGCCCGTACTTCCGTATATAGTACACTTCCTGTCGAATTTTCTTTCGATCAGTTTTTGCTATTTGCATATGTGAATTGACAACAATACCCGTTACTTCCTGACGTGCGTTTCGACGTGCTATGCGGGTCTTTTCAGAATTGGCCAAGAAACCTTCTTCAAAAAGCCAATCACTTATTGTTTTGATAAGAGCATGCGGATCAAATGAACCCGAAAAGGTTAGATCATCGGCATAACGAGTATATCGTATATTGTTTTCTTTTGTATATAAAGCAACACGTTCATCGAAGTTTCTTAGCCTAAGGTTGGAAAGATAAGGACTCGTAGGAGCTCCTTGAGGAAGTGAATATTCGAAGCAGCATAGATGAGCTAGAAAGGATGACACGTCTTTCGTATAGCCAACATCGCAAAAAATACCAAATATGCTTTGTATTTTTATGGAAGGGAAAAAATCTTTTATATCCATAGATACGACAACAGACTGTCCTCTATGAAAACGCGCATTCTCCTTTACGCCTTTATTTTTTACAAATGCCTTTGCATAAGGACTAACAGGCATTTTTTCAAGAATATTTGTTAATATCCAATGTTGAGCACTCTTCAAATCCGGTAATGGCTCATCAATCATGCGTTCTCTTCCGTTCGATTTTGGGATACTAAAATGTCTATAAAAATGTTCTGGTGAATATGCCATACGGCAAACATATTCATGTTCAAGTCCGACCAGCATCGAAAAGTGAGCAGGAGATGCAATAATAGGGAGTCCGCACTTATGAAGTTTTCTACAATACGCTATATATTTTTTCGTGTATTCTTCCGATTTATTTTGCGCATTACATTCAGCTACAATAGCCTTTCTGAGAGCTCTCCATTCCATTTCAGTGTCCTTTCTGCTGCGTTTTAACTGTTTATAGACTGCATCACTAAAAAATTCCTCATAGCAGGGCGGAAAGTATCTAAAATACTTTTCGTCCTGCTATGATGAGCGTTTTGATGTAACAACATCAAAACGCGATTTGCATAGATTAGGGCGCTTTACTTCCAGCAAAGCGTCATAATCTATGCAGGGCTTGAAAGCATGTTCAAAAAGGATTGGCGACTCGCCAATCTTGTATTTTTACAAATACGTTCTGATGCAGTCTATAAACAGTTAAACTTTTTTCTTGGGCAAAATAATTTTAGAACTTGCTATAGGATCACGGTGATAACATACCTGTGGAAATATCCACTGAGATGATCCCAGCATTTTATTCGCTTTATAGTATTTACTAAGAATCTCCTTTCCGGATTCTGTTATCCTAATGCCATCCAAAGATGTCTCTATGTTTCCTTCCTTCACCTGTTCCTGTATAAGGTTAAAAATTTGAGATGGTGAAAATCCTCTCTGGCGCAATGGTGCCAAACTTCCTCCAGTAGACACAACCTTAAGCAAAATTAAAGTACTACTTAACATATCGTTCACCTCGGAAATGGTGGAGATTGATTTTTCTTGTTTTTCATCCAAAAAATAGGAAATGTATTATTGGGCGTCCGAATCATTTTTACAAGTCCTTCGGAATGAGCATAACCGAATGTATATTCGCTGCGCACTTTTATGGCTGCTTCTAGGGACTCCATAAGCGGTCGAAAAGAAGCATCCTTACCATCAGTCCTATCTGATATTGCTTTTCTCATTACTACACTAGAAAAAACTTGCACGCCATCCTGCCTAAGGAAATCCATCCCTTGTTGCATCGACACTAAGGCTATTATAAACATGTCACATTTGGAGATTCCATTCTCCAAGAAAAAACTTATGGCAGATGAAGCTGTTTCTCCACTTCCAACAAAGTCATCAACTAAACAGAATAATGAATCCTCTGAAAAATCGTGCGGGTTAAACTGCGCAGGACATTCTAACAGAGTTATATTTTGTGCAGAATATTTCTTTTGGAGATGTACAATATTGCCTTTAATAAAATAGAAGAGAACAACCGAGCTTTTTGCCTTTCCAAAATCCTCAGGAGGGAGCAGAGGGATAAAAACTATCGTTTTTCGAGTATCAGTTCCAATCTTCTTAATGAGCAAATCAAACGAGCGGACGAAGTACCTGATGTATTCGGTCTCTTGTACCCACAGGAACTCCTCGGACAAAGTAAACAACATCTCCTGCTGTTCTTCAGATAGGTTTCGCATTAAATTACAGAATCTATCAAAGTAGCACTCGTCCAAATCTCCATTCTGCGGCCATCCTTTTGACGAAAATAACTTTTGTATCCTACAGAGGGTCGCTATGGAGATATCTTTTTTTGCAGGAGCAGATCTATTTCTCATAACCCATTCTCCAAAGCTCTTCAGTGTAGTTATTATACGTGATGGACTTTCTATTTTCAAGGGTAATTTAATTGTGTATTTTTTAATCGTAAATTCCGGAACTGGCTTACACTATCACTGGCTTGTTCATCCTCTGAGCACTTTGCCTGAATCGGACAAACCGGTCCCTAAGTGAAATTCACTGGATGGAAACCCACACGGAGTATATAGTTGGAAGCACTCAAAACGGCATAAGACTCCGCGTCATTAATAATCCTGTCTGGCTTAAATTTCAAATGAGCATCGTTTTATTTCATTTTGTAATAGGCTGAGGATGGTTGAGTTCACTCGTTTGAATGAATTGCTCACAAGAAAAATCATTATAGCTGAAGGTAATAAACGTAACAGAATCTATCGTTTGAAAATATAACAGTTCACATAGCGATATCCCAAAAGAATCCACGCAGTTCAAAATTTTCTTTTAGAGGGCATATCGGTCTGGAGAATGCTAATTGGGAAATTGCCAAAGTCTCCGAGGGGGGGCGATAAAGGAACCCCATTTTCATATGCAAACAAGCACAAGAGAATATTTTTTCAGAAGCGTGACGGTCAGATGTGCATATTTCTTATATTCTGCTTCTTCTTACCTCCAAACCACCTCTCCGCACCAAACTTCGTCCCCCTCCACCCCATACCGCCACATTCCACTCCATACATATTCCCCCGCCCCCAAGGGTGTCGTGAAATACGACACCCTTCCACTTTTCCCCAAGAAAAATTATCCATTTCCAACTATTTCCCGTATCTCTCTTGACAAATCACCTCTCTTTCTATATAATATATGAACATACGTTCTATTTCTATTAGGACAGCTGCCGGGAGCTCGCCTCAAAAGGCGACGTTTGCCTCCCCAGAATCGGTCTGCACCCGGCAAAAATTCAAAGGGTGTCGTGAAATGCGACTCCCTTTGCCACAAGGAGGGATTTCCAATTGCCGGTGATTCGGGCAACCAAGGATAAGGATTTTACCGTCATGAGCATCCACCATCTCCGGGATACCCGGCTTTCTCTCAAGGCCATTGGGCTATTTTCCATTGTTCTCAGTCTCCCGCCGGAGTGGAAGTTCTCCGTTGCCGGACTGGCTGCCATTACAAAGGATGGAATCACCTCCGTTCGAGGGGCGCTGAATGAACTGGAACAGAACGGCTATCTGACCCGGAAGCGGCTTCGTTCTCAAGAAGGGCGGTTGGAGGACAGCGAGTATACCTTCTTTGAGCTGCCGGAAGCGGGTTCACCGAATCCGGAAAAACCGGAGCAGGAAAAGCCTGATCTGGAGGCGCCTGCGTTGGAAAATCCTATATTGGGTTTGCTCAGGGAATATAATATAGAAAGAAGTAATATAGATTAAAAGAAATAAAGATTGAATAAAATACGAAAGAATAAAGGGGAGCTTCCGAGCAAACCGGCTCCCTCCAGACACACTGTGACCGATACATCACACCCCCTATTTTCCTGTACATGACAACTGAATATCGCAAACAGATTCTATCGCAGCCTGAGCGGCCCCGGTGATACCCTCAGGTTTCTGCTTAGCGCACAGGCGCATAAAGAGCTTTCATCCCGGGAAAACTAGGAAATGCACAGGGGGCTTACTATGGCAGAAAACAATGAAAACCATCCGAAACCAAACGAACAGACCATCCAGACCACGATTCAGCAGCTGTGGCTGACCTATTATAACGACACGCTCTACGCCAAGGGCCTGATTACGGAGGATCAGCGGAACCGTATGCGGATCAAAATCAAAAATCGGGCCACTTCCATGGAACGGTAGCTTGAAACCAAACGGGCGGCAATCCGGCGACGGGTTGCCGCTTTTTCCAGTCAATTTTGGGTTGTAATATTTCGCAATGTATGCTATCATAATTATAGAACATGATACAACGAACTTTAGAGGTACACCATGGATATACACAACATACGGCAGCTTCTCCGCACCAAGACCATTTATGACCTTCCTCTGCGGGTCACCTTCTATGCCCGTGTTTCTTCCGAATCCGATGAGCAGCTGAATTCCCTGGGCAATCAGATTGGCTATTACGAGGACTTCATCAGGAAAAATCCCGCCTGGACCTTTGTCCCGGGCTATATTGACGAGGGTATATCCGGCGCTTCCACCAGGCATCGGGAGGATTTTAACCGCATGGTAGAGGATGCCGCTGCTGGAAAATTTGACTTTGTGATTACAAAGGAAATCTCTCGCTTCGCCCGAAACACCCTGGATTCCATTCAGTTCACCCGCCAGCTGCTGTCCAGCGGGGTTGGCGTATTCTTCCAGAACGACAACATCAACACCCTGGACGAGGACGCCGAGCTGCGCCTTTCCATCATGTCCTCCATCGCCCAGGACGAGCTGCGGAAACTCAGCTCCCGTGTCAAATTCGGCCACCAGCAGGCCATCAAGCAGAGTGTCGTCCTGGGCAACTCCCGAATTTTTGGTTACACCAAAGACGATGGCCGCCTTGTCATCGATGAAACTCAGGCCCCCATGGTGCGGGAGCTTTTCACCCTCTATGCAACTGGAGCTTACTCCATGAAGCAGATCGAAAACCTGTTCTGGGAGAAAGGCTACCGGAACCTGAACGGCAAGAAAATTGCCCACACCACCATGTCCAATATGATTTCCAATCCCAAATACAAGGGCTACTACGTCGGCAACAAGGTCAAGGTGGTGGATATGTTCACCAAAAAGCAGAAATTCCTCCCACCGGAGGAATGGGTCATGTTCAAGGATGAAACCGGCCAGATCGTCCCCGCCATCGTCTCCGAGGAGCTGTGGGAAAAGGCCAATGCGGTTTTGCTGCGCAGAAGCGAGGATGTAAAAAACCGGCAGGGCATCTGCAATCACGCCAATCTGCTCACCGGCAAGCTCTTTTGCACCCACTGCGGCACCGCCTACTACCGCCGGGAATCCAAGGACAAGCTGGGCAACCAAAACAGCAAATGGGTCTGCTCCAACAAAATCAAGTCCGGCGCGGATGCCTGCGATTCCTTCTCCATTTACGAAAAGGAGCTGGTTCCTCTGCTCTTTGAGGTGTTCCGGGACACCCGGCAGGCTTCCGCCGCCATGATTGCGGAATACGAGCGGATGTACCGCAGCATGACCTGTGACGGCAATCTGGAAAAGAAAATCGAGGAAGCCCAGGCAAACATTGACCTTGCCAAAAAGAAGAAGTCCAAGCTATTGGAGCTGGTGACCCTGGAGAGCATCACACCGGCGGATTTCAAGGCCATGACCGCCCAGTGCAACCAGGAAATCAAGTCCGGCGAGCAGGCTCTCCTGGAGCTTAGGGACCAGCAGGAATCCAGCGAGGAGTTCTGTGCCAATATGGAGCACCTTCGCAAAGTCCTTCGGGATGCGGAGAAGCAGTGCCAGACCGAGGCCATCACCAAGGATTTCATTGACATCTTCATTGACAGGATTTATGTCACTCCGGAGGATGATAACACTCTGCGGCTGGACATCAAGATTTTCACTGGCGATACCTGTGAAAAATACCTGGGGAAGCTAAAACGGCGGGCAAATCCCGAAGGTTCTACGGGTCACACGTTCAAGAAGATGATCGAGGCTTACGAGCAGGGTCTGCAGTAACGCAAACAGGGCGCTCTTTCAGAGCGCCCTGCCTTTTCATTTTTATACTATTTCCTGATTAGAATCTTAATTTTAATCAGGAAGGCATCGCCTGACGGCGCTGCCTGTTTTGTGATTTATAAGGAAAGAAATCACAAAACAAATCTCATATGAACTCCATGCCCTTCAGGCAATTAAAATCTTTTTTAAAGATTTTAATTGGAGTTCAGTATGAATCAGGGTAAAGGGGCGGCGGAGGTTCGATACCGCGATCAGGAATTTATATCAGCGCCGGATTCGCTTTTTCCTCCGCTCTGCTTTTGCAGCTGCTTTTCCAGCTCCGACTGCTTGGCGAGGATGGCGTTGACCTTGTCGTAGATGTCCTCGATCATGATTTCCGTTTTGAGGTTGACCTTGTAGTCGTTTTCCGCGCGGCGGCGGTCTTTTTCCTCCTGCCGGTTCTGGCTCATCATGATGAGCGGCGCCTGAATGGCCGCTACGCAGGACAGCACCAGATTCAGCAGAATAAACGGATAGGGGTCAAACGCTTTGGAGGCCAGCAATGTGTTGACGATCATCCACAATATCAGAAGACCGGTAAAGGAAAAAATAAACGCCCAGCTTCCCGCAAATTTGGCAATGGCGTCCGCTGCCCGCTGACCGAGCGTATACTTTTCCGCCAAAGGATTGACGGATATCTTGCTGTCTGCCAGCAGATTCAGCACTTCCTCGTCTGACATGTCATGCTGGATGTCCTTGAGGACCTCTTTCAGGAGTTTTCTGTTTTCTTTCATGGGATATGTCCTTCCTTTTCGCCGACTGCGCAAGACCTATTATAGGCGGAACATCTGCGAATGTCAACACCGCCCTCACCGGACAACGCGGTGGCGGCACATGGCTGTTTTGCCGCAGCTGGGGCAGGTCAGACGGCGGCGGGTGAGGGTGTGCAGACCCTTTACGTACTGCGCCATGGTGGGGACAAAGACCGCGTGGCAGCTCGGGCATTCGTAATACCCGGCCTTCACGTCCAGCACGGCGGCCGCGCCGACACCGGTGGCCGCGACCGCGGCGGCGAATAGGAGCAGCGCGACCCGGGCAGCCGCGGGCATTTCCAGACAGGACGCGATCACGACCAGAGCGCATACCGCAATGACCGTGATGACGGCGCAGATGACGGACAGGATCATCCACCGCCTGTTTTCTTCATTTTCCTTCATTAGATCCATCATGTTTTCCTCTGCTTTTTTTTGGTAGTTGGTGCCGCTGACCCGTTCCCCGGAGAGAAGGTCGTTGACGGTGATGCCCAGAGAAGCGCACAGGGGGAGCATCAGGCTGACCTCGGGCAGCCCTTTGCCGCATTCCCATTTGGATACGGTCTTGTCGCTGATGCCAAGTTTGTCTGCCAGCTGCCTCTGGGTCAGGTTCCGGGCTTTTCTGGACGCGGCAATGAATCTGCCAATCTGAATTTGATTCATGGGGGGGCCTCCTTTCCGGGCTTCATTTTACGGGAGGGAAGGGAAAACGTACACACACGGAGCGTAGAGTCCGGGATTTCTATGGAAGGTATAGGGGATTTTCGGCAAAATAGGCGCAAAAAAACGAGGCGCAAGCCCCGGAATTGTGGAAAATATTCATTGACAAAAGTTGGGCAATGTGGTAGACTGGAAGTCCATACTGTGGTACTATGCCCATTTACGCGAACCTACCCCAACATGGACATTTTAGCACAGGAATCGGGCCGTGTCAAGTACCAAGTTCGGCAAAATTGACAACGGCTCCGAGCGTATTAAATAAGCAACACAATCCGAAAGAAAGGCTGTGATGATCCATATGGCAATGGTCAAGGACGTTATGTACGGCAAGACCATGCGTAAATCCTACGCGAAGTATGAAGAGATCCTGGAGATCCCCAACATGCTGAAGATCCAGAAGGACTCCTACCAGTGGTTTCTGGAAACCGGCCTGCGGGAAGTCTTCAAGGACGTAGGTACCATTACCGACTTCTCCGGCAAGCTGGAGCTGAGCTTCCTGGACTACACCATGGAAGACAAGCCCAAGTACACCATCGAGGAGTGCAAAGAGCGGGACGCTACCTACGCCAAGCCCATCAAGGTTCGGGTGCGCCTGCGCAACACCGAGACCGACGAAATCAAGGAACAGGAAATCTTCATGGGCGATTTCCCTGTGATGACCAATGGCGGCACCTTCGTCATCAACGGCGCAGAGCGTGTCATTATTTCCCAGATCGTCCGCAGCCCCGGCATGTACTACGGCCACGAGGTGGACAAGGCCGACCAGCACACCTACACCGCTACGGTCATTCCTTACCGCGGCGCATGGCTGGAATACGAGACGGACAACGCCAATGTATTCTGGGTGCGCATCGATAAGAACCGCAAGCTGCCCATCACCTGCCTGATCCGCGCTTTGGGCGTGCAGACCGACGAGCAGATCAAGCAGATGTTCGGCGAGGATGCCCGTATCCTCGCGACCATCGACAAGGATCCCTGCAAGACCCGGGAAGAGTCCCTCCTGGAGATCTACCGCCGTCTGCGTCCCGGCGAGCCTCCCACGGTGGAGACTGCTACCGCCCACTTGGAAGGGCTGCTGTTCGACGCTCACCGCTACGATGTGAGCACCGTCGGCCGGTATAAGTTCAATAAGAAGATGGACATCTGGAGCCGCCTGTCCGGTCAGGAAGCGGCCGAGCCCATCACCGACCCCATGACCGGCGAGATTCTGGTCATGCCTGGCGAGTTCATCTCCCGCGCGCAGGCTCACGAGCTGAGCCGCAAGGGCGTCAACGAGGCTGTCATCAAGGTCGGCGACACCAACGTCAAGGTGTTCTCCAACAACATGGTCTGGATGGACGCCTTCGTGGACTTCGACCCCAAGGAGTACGGCGTCCGGGAGAAGGTGCATTTCCCGGTCCTGAAGGAAATGCTGGAGACCGTCCCCGCCGACGGCTGGAAGGAAGCCATCGCCGACCGGATGGACGACCTGATTCCCAAGCACATCATTGTGGACGATATCATGGCTTCCATCAACTACCTGAACTGCGTGGCCGTGGGCGTCGGCACCCCTGACGACATCGACCATCTGGGCAACCGCCGCCTGCGCTGCGTGGGCGAGCTGCTGCAGAACCAGTTCCGCATCGGCTTCTCCCGTCTGGACAGAGTCATCCGGGAGCGCATGACCGTTCAGGATCTGGACGCCGTCACCCCCCAGAGCCTGATCAACATCCGGCCTGTCACTGCGGTGATCAAGGAATTCTTCGGTTCTTCCCCGCTGTCCCAGTTCATGGATCAGAATAACCCCCTGGCCGAACTGACCCACAAGCGCCGTCTGTCCGCTCTGGGCCCCGGCGGTCTGAGCCGTGACCGGGCGTCCTTCGACGTGCGTGATATTCACTACACCCACTATGGCCGTATGTGCCCCATTGAGACCCCTGAAGGCCCCAACATCGGCCTGATCAACTATCTGGCGACCTTTGCCCGGATCAACGAGTACGGCTTCGTGGAAGCGCCCTACCGCAAGGTGGACAAGGCCACCGGCTTCGTCACCAAGGACGTGGAGTATATGACCGCCGACGTGGAGGACGACTTCTACATCGGTCAGGCAAACGAGCCTCTGGACGAAAACGGCTGCCTGAAGAATGCCCGTATCACCTGCCGTCACCGCAACGAGATCATCGAAGTGGATCGGGGCGTCATCGATTATATCGACGTGTCCCCCAGAATGATGATCTCCATCGCCACCTCCTTCATTCCCTTCCTGCAGAACGACGACGCCAACCGTGCTCTGATGGGCGCAAACATGCAGCGTCAGGCCGTGCCTCTGCTGACCACCGAGCCGCCCATCGTTGCCACCGGCATCGAGCATAAGGCTGCCGTGGACTCCGAGGTCTGCATCAAGGCGGAGAAGCCGGGCACTGTTACCGCCGTTTCCGCTACCGACATCACCGTCAAGTATGACGACGGCGACGTACAGACCTACCATCTGACCAAGTTCGCCCGGAGCAATGCCGGCACCTGCATCAACCAGCGCCCCATCGTGGTGGTTGGCGAGCGGGTGGACACCCAGCAGATCATTGCCGACGGCCCCAGCTGCTCCGGCGGCGAGGTGGCTCTGGGCAAGAACGTGCTCATCGGCTTCGTTACCTGGGAAGGCTACAATTACGAGGACGCCATTCTGCTGAACGAACGTCTGGTACGGGAGGACGTCTTCACCTCCATTCACATCGAGGAGCATGAGACCGAAGCCCGTGACACCAAGCTTGGCCCCGAGGAGATCACCCGGGACATCCCCAACGTGGGCGAGGATACCCTGAAGGATCTGGACGAAAACGGCATCATCCGCGTGGGCGCGGAGGTTCACGCCGGTGATTATCTGGTTGGTAAGGTCACCCCCAAGGGCGAGACCGAGCTGACCCCCGAGGAGCGGCTGCTGAGAGCCATCTTCGGCGAGAAGGCAAGAGAAGTCCGGGATACCTCCTTGAAGGTTCCCCACGGCGAAAGCGGTATCGTGGTGGACGTCAAGGTCTTCACCAAGGAAAATTCCGACGAGCTTGCCCCCGGCGTCACCAAGTCCGTCCGGGTGTATATCGCCCAGAAGAGAAAGATCTCCGTGGGCGATAAGATGGCCGGCCGTCACGGCAACAAGGGCGTCGTTTCCCGCGTCCTGCCGGAAGAAGATATGCCCTTCCTGCCCGACGGTACGCCGCTGGACATCGTGCTGAATCCTCTGGGCGTGCCTTCCCGTATGAACATCGGACAGGTTCTGGAAGTTCACCTCGGCTACGCCGCCAAGGCGCTGGGCTGGAAGGTCGCTACCCCCGTGTTCGACGGCGCCAACGAGAAGGACATCCGGGACACCCTGAAGCTGGCGGGTCTGCGGGAGGACGGCAAGACCGTTCTGTACGACGGCCGTACCGGCGAACCCTTCGACAATCTGGTCACCGTCGGCTATCCCTACTACCTCAAGCTCCATCATCTGGTTGACGATAAGATCCACGCCCGTTCCACCGGCCCCTACGCACTGGTCACCCAGCAGCCTCTGGGCGGCAAGGCGCAGTTCGGCGGCCAGCGTTTCGGCGAAATGGAAGTCTGGGCGCTGGAAGCTTACGGCGCCGCCTATACCCTGCAGGAGATCCTGACCGTCAAGTCCGACGACGTCACCGGTCGTGTCAAGACCTACGAGGCCATCGTCAAGGGCGCGAACATTCCCAAGCCCGGCGTGCCGGAATCCTTCAAGGTTCTGGTCAAGGAACTGCAGGCGCTGTGCCTGGACATCCGCGTGCTGGACGAGAACGGCAACGAGATCGAGCTGAAGGACGACGATGACGACGATGATGTGGTCTACAGCTCCGACACCGACAATGAGGTGGTGGTCGGCTCCACCGACGAGGTGCTGGACGCGGGCTTCGTGATCGACGAGGACAGCCCGGAGAGTATTTTGGATGTGTTCGGTGATGCGGAGGAGTCCGACACCGATAGCTACGAAGATTAAGGAGGCTGAAACATGGCAGATGCCACCTTTGATGCCATTAAAATTGGCATTGCTTCGCCGGAGATGATCCGGCAGTGGTCCTATGGCGAAGTGAAGAAGCCTGAGACCATCAACTATCGTACCCTGAAGCCCGAGCGGGACGGCCTGTACTGCGAGCGGATCTTCGGACCGACCAAGGACTGGGAGTGCCACTGCGGTAAATATAAGAAAATTAAGTACAAGGGCAAGATCTGCGACCGCTGCGGCGTGGAAGTCACCAAGGCCAAGGTGCGCCGGGAGCGCATGGGCCACATTGAGCTGGCCGCCCCCTGCAGCCACATCTGGTATTTCAAGGGCATTCCCTCCCGGATGGGCCTGATCCTGGACATCTCCCCCAAGGTGCTGGAGAAAGTCCTGTACTTCGCCGCCTATATCGTCACCGACCCCGGCGATGCACCTCTGGCGCTGAATCAGGTGCTCACCGAGAAGGAATACCGGGACATGCGGGAAAAGTACGAGGACGACTTCAAGGCCGGTATGGGTGCGGAAGCCGTCAAGGCGCTGCTGGAGCAGATCGATCTGGATCAGCTGAGCCATCAGCTTCGTGAGGAGCTGAAAACCGCTTCCTCCCAGAAGAAGCTGCGGATCGTCAAGCGGCTGGAGGTTGTGGAAGCCTTCCGGGAATCCGGCAACAAGCCCAGCTGGATGATCATGGATGTGCTGCCCGTCATTCCCCCCGACATCCGTCCCATGATCCAGCTGGACGGCGGCCGGTTCGCCACCTCTGATCTGAACGATCTGTACCGCCGTGTTATCAACCGGAACAACCGTCTGAAGCGGCTGGTGCAGCTCCACGCCCCCGACATCATCATCCGCAACGAGAAGCGGATGCTCCAGGAGGCCGTGGACGCCCTGATCGACAACGGTCGCCGCGGCCGCGCCGTCACCGGCGCCAACAACCGGGCGCTGAAGTCCCTGTCCGACATGCTCAAGGGCAAGCAGGGACGCTTCCGTCAGAATTTGCTTGGCAAGCGTGTTGACTATTCCGGACGCAGCGTTATCGTCGTCGGCCCTGAGCTGAAGCTGTATCAGTGCGGCGTGCCCAAGGAAATGGCCATCGAGCTGTTCCGCCCCTTCGTTATGAAGAAGCTGGTCTCCGACGGTCTGGCCAACAACATCAAGTCCGCCAAGAAGATGATCGACAAGGGCAAGACCGAGGTCTGGGACGCTCTGGACGAGATCATCAAGGACCGCCCGGTCATGCTGAACCGTGCGCCTACCCTGCACCGTCTGGGCATTCAGGCTTTTGAGCCGATTCTGGTGGAAGGCCGTGCCCTGAAGCTGCATCCTCTGTGCTGCACCGCCTTCAACGCCGACTTCGACGGCGACCAGATGGCCATTCACGTACCCCTGTCTCCCGAGGCACAGGCTGAGGCCAGAATGCTGATGCTGTCCGCCAACAACCTGCTGCGTCCTCAGGACGGCAAGCCCGTCACCGTGCCGACGCAGGATATGATCCTTGGCGCGTACTATCTGACCTACACCCGTCTGGGCAAGGCCGAGAAAGGCGCGGAGACCGTGTTCGTCACCGACCCCGGCGATACCGACTTCCCCGTCAATGAGATCGTGGACGCGGACGAGTTCGTCGCCGCCAACAAGGCCGCCAAGGCCGCGGGCAAGGCCATTGCCAAGTTCCGCCCCATCCACAATTATTCCTCCGTCAACGAGGCCATTGCCGCCTACGCTGCCGGCACCGTGGGTCTGCACGCCCCCATCCGGGTGCGCTACGGCAAGAAGATCGACGGCGAGATGCGCTACCGCATCATCGACGCCACCGTCGGCCGTCTGATCTACAACGAGCCGATCCCGCAGGATCTGGGCTTCGTTGACCGCACCGTCCCCGGCCATGAGTTCGATCTGGAGGTCAGCTTCCTTGTCGGCAAGAAACAGCTGGGCAAGATCATCGACAAGTGCATCCGCCGCCACGGCTTCACCATCGCCACCGAGATGCTGGACCGCATCAAGGCTCTGGGCTACAAGTATTCCACCAAGGGCGCTATCTCCGTGTCCATCGCGGACATGGTGGTTCCCAGCGTCAAGTACGAGATGGTGCATTCCGCGGAGAAGAAGGTCGTGGAGATCGAGCACTTCTACCGTCAGGGCTATATCACCAACGACGAGCGCTACCGTCTGGTGGTTCAGCAGTGGGAAAAGACCACCGCGGACGTCACCAACGCCCTGCAGGGCAGCATGGACGAGTTCAACCCCATCTACATGATGGCCGACTCCGGCGCCCGTGGTTCCATGGCACAGATCCGTCAGCTGGCCGGTATGCGCGGCCTGATGGCCGATACCGCAGGCCGTACCATCGAAATTCCCGTTAAGGCGAACTTCCGTGAAGGCCTATCCGTTCTGGAATACTTCATCTCCTCCAGAGGCGCCCGTAAGGGCATGACCGATACCGCTCTGCGTACCGCTGACTCCGGTTACCTGACCCGTCGAATGGTGGACGTTTCTCAGGACGTCATCATCCGGGAGCACAACTGCGGCACCACCAACGGCATCTGGGTCGGCGCGGTGTACGACAAGAACGGCGACGTGATCGACACCTTCGGCAACCGCATCCGCGGCCGTTATCCCGTCCACGATGTGGTCGATCCCCAGACCGGCGAGCTGCTGCACTCCAAGGACGTCATGATGATGCCCGAGGACGCGGAGAAGTTCGAGCAGCACGGCATCAACAAGATCTATATCCGCACCATTCTGGGCTGCCGCGCCCGTGTGGGCGTGTGCGCCAAGTGCTACGGCATGAACCTTGCCACCTCCAAGGAGGTCGATCTGGGTGAGGCCGTCGGCATCATTGCCGCTCAGTCCATCGGCGAACCCGGTACCCAGCTGACCATGCGTACCTTCCACTCCGGCGGCGTCGCGGGTGACGATATCACTCAGGGTCTGCCTCGAGTCGAAGAACTGTTTGAGGCCCGCCGTCCCAAGAAGATGGCGCAGATCTCCGAGATCACCGGCGTGGTGAGCGTGGACGAGACCCACCGCACCGCCCTGCGTAACATCACCGTGACCGCCGACGACGGTGAGGTGAAGGTGTATCAGGTGCCTTACTCCGTGGGACTGAAGGTCGCCCACGGCAAGGTCGTGGAAAAGGGTCAGCCCATCACCGACGGCGCGCTGTATCCCCAGGATGTTCTGCGTATCTCCGGCGTGGAGGCTGTGCAGGATTATCTGGTGCAGTCCGTCCAGGCGGTGTACCGTCAGCAGGGCGTTGAGATCAACGACAAGCACATCGAGGTCATCATCCGTCAGATGATGCGCAAGGTGCGTGTGGAAGATCCCGGCGATACCGCGCTGCTCACCGGCAGCGCCATCGACAACTTCGAGTTCGAGGATGCCAACGCCGAAATTCAGCGCCGCATTGACGCCGGCGAGACCGAGCTGCGTCCCGCCACTGCCAGCGCCATGCTGCTGGGCATCACCAAAGCGGCTCTCGCCACCGACTCCTTCCTGTCCGCCGCTTCCTTCCAGGAGACGACCAAGGTGCTTACCGATGCCGCCATCAAGGGCAAGGTAGACCATCTGGTAGGTCTGAAGGAGAACGTGCTGATCGGCAAGCTGATCCCCGCCGGTTCCGGCCTGATGGCCTACCGGGACTACCAGCCCGGCGCGACCCCCGAAGCCAGAATCCCCGAGGAAATGATCGAGAACGCACTGAACTGATAATAAACAATCCGGCCGCTGCCCGAAAGGGCGGCGGCCGGATTTGCAATATTGAAAATGATAAAAATGACCCTCGCATCAGTCGGATGCGAGGGCGGCTTCGTCTATGATACCATGTTCGGCCTCAAATTCCGCAATGCGTTTCTTTATCAGTTGCTCGATTTCCTTATTTTTGGTTCGACCCTCGTATTCGGCAATATATCCAATCTTGTCCAGCAGAATCTGAGAAATGCGCAGCGTATACCGGGGGAAATCATCTTTCATATTGGCTCACCTCTGACGCAGTATTGACAATATTATAGCGATATATTAGAATGATATGGACAAATGACTTAATTATTGCGTCGCAGGAGGGAAAATATGGAAGATTTAGCAGAAAAGAAATTGGCGAAGCTACGGGAAATTGCCAAGCTGGATTCAAGCTACAGTAGTATCCTGCAAAGGTACCTTGTTTTAGAGAAGCAATTTTCTGACATGACGACAACATTATCGCGTGAGCAGGAAGACCTCGTATGGGAATTCGTATGCACGTCAGACGAGTTGGACAGGCGGATGCTGGAGATTGCGTGTGAATATATATGGGTGTTTTGAAGAATACCTCTCAGAAAGAACATAACGAAAAAAATCTGGAAAATTTGTTGACAATCCTGAAAAAATGCGTATAATATCATCTTGTATGGATACAAAAAAGGAAAGTAGAATACCCGAGTGCGGCAATGTGCCAGACCTTACCGGCGTTAAGACGGTGGTCGGCGCGAAGCAGCTGAAAAAAGCTGTGGAGGCAGGCCGCGCCAGGTATGTTTTTCTGGCTGAAAATGCCGATCCTGCCGTCATAGAGCCCATCGTGCTGCTGTGCCGGTCGAAGGAAGTCCAGACTGCCTGGGTTCCCAGTATGGCCGTGCTTGGCCGTGCCTGCGGCATCGAGGTGGGCGCGGCGGCTGCCGCCGTCGTGGATTGAATCCGGTTCTATCGGACGACCGTCCGTAGAATATAAGACCCGCCAAAATGGCGAGAACAAAAGAAAGGAGAAAATAGATGCCTACTTTTAATCAGCTCGTAAGAAATGGCCGTCAGCAGGCTACCTACAAGTCCACCGCTCCTGCTCTGCAGAGAGGTCTGAACACTCTGGAGAACAAGGCGACGAATCTGCCTTCCCCCCAGAAGCGCGGCGTGTGCACTGCTGTTCGTACCACCACCCCCAAGAAGCCGAACTCCGCTCTGCGTAAGATCGCCCGTGTGCGTCTGACCAACGGTATGGAAGTTTCCGCTTACATTCCCGGTGTCGGCCATAACCTGCAGGAGCACTCCGTGGTGCTGATCCGCGGCGGCCGTGTCAAGGACCTGCCCGGCGTTCGTTACCACATCATCCGCGGCACTCTGGATACCCAGGGCGTGCAGAACCGGATGCAGTCCCGCTCCAAGTACGGCGCGAAGCGCCCCAAGGCCGGTAAGAAGAAGTAATTTTCTTTCCGCCGAACCAATTTGACTTTTCCAAGCCCGTTCGCAAGGCTTCGCCTTGCCAAGATGGTTTTATATAGATGAAACCTCTGGCCAGGCACAACGAAAGTCACACTTTCGAGTACCGATGAAATCATTATATTATGAAGGAGGGAAGCAAAGTGCCCAGAAGAGGTAATGTTCCCAAGAGAGAGGTCCTTCCGGATCCCAATTACAATTCCGTTCTGGTTACCAAGCTCATCAACAGCATCATGCTGGACGGCAAGAAGGGTGTTGCCCAGAAGGTCGTGTATGGTGCATTTGAAATTGTCGAGAACAAGACCGGCAAGAATGGCCTGGAAGTGTTCCAGCAGGCAATGGAAAACATTATGCCCGCCGTGGAGCTGAAGGCTCGCCGTGTCGGCGGCGCTACCTATCAGGTGCCTATCGAAGTTCGCCCTGACCGCCGTCAGACCTTGGGGCTGCGCTGGATCACCAACTACAGCCGCGCCCGCAGCGAGAACACCATGAAGGAGCGTCTGGCTGCCGAGATCATGGATGCTGCCAACAATACCGGCGCCTCCGTTAAGAAGCGTGAGGACGTCCACAAGATGGCTGAAGCCAACAAGGCCTTCGCCCATTTCCGCTGGTAATAAAGGAGAAAACCAATGCCTAGACAGTATTCTCTGGAGAATACAAGAAACTTCGGCATCATGGCACACATCGATGCCGGCAAAACCACCACCACCGAGCGTATCCTGTTCTACACCGGTAAGAATTACAAGATCGGTGAGACCCACGACGGCTCCGCCACCATGGACTGGATGGCACAGGAGCAGGAGCGCGGCATCACCATCACTTCCGCTGCAACGACCTGCTTCTGGAAGGGCTGCCGGCTGAACATCATCGACACCCCGGGTCACGTGGACTTCACCGTTGAGGTGGAGCGTTCCCTGCGTGTTCTGGACGGCGCCGTGACCGTTCTGTGCGCCAAGGGCGGTGTGGAACCCCAGACCGAGACCGTTTGGCGTCAGGCTGACGAGTACAAGGTTCCCCGCATGATCTACGTCAACAAAATGGATATCATGGGCGCCGACTTCTTCCGCGTTCTGGATATGATCCACGAGCGCCTGAAGTGCAACGCCGTGCCCATCCAGCTGCCCATCGGCAGCGAGACCTTCTTCAAGGGCAACGTAGATCTGCTCACCATGAAGGCCAACGTCTTCTACGATGAGCTGGGCAAGGACGTCCGCGTCGAGGATATCCCTGAAGACATGGTGGATATCTGCGAGGAGTACCACGAGAAGCTGATGGATGCGGTCACCGCGCTGGACGACGACCTGGCCATGATGTACCTGGAAGGCGAGGAAATCCCCGTCGAGAAGATCAAGGCCGTCATCCGCAAAGCCACCATCGACAACGAGATGGTGCCTATCGTCTGCGGTACGTCCTACAAGAACAAGGGCGTTCAGGAGCTGCTGGACGCAGTCGTGGACTATATGCCCAGCCCCCTGGACAAGAAGGGCATCCGGGGCATCAACCCCGAGACCGAGGAAGAGGATTTCCGTCCCGCTTCCGACGATGCACCCTTCTCCGCTCTGGCCTTCAAGATCGCTACCGACCCCTACGTGGGCAAGCTGTGCTACTTCCGCGTGTACTCCGGTACGCTGGAGAAGGGCACCACTGTGCTGAACTGTACCAAGGGCGTTAACGAGCGTATGGGTCGTATCCTGCAGATGCACGCCAACCACCGTGAGGACATTGAGAAGGTCTACGCCGGCGACATCGCCGCCGTGGTCGGCGTCAAGAACACCACCACCGGCGACACGCTCTGCGACGAGGATCACCCCATCATTCTGGAGTCCATGGTCTTCCCCGAGCCCGTTATCGAGGTCGCTATCGAGCCCAAGACCAAGGCCGGTCAGGAAAAGATGGGCATCGCCCTGAGTAAGCTGGCTGAAGAAGACCCCACCTTCCGCACCTACACCAACAAGGAGACCGGGCAGACCATCATCGCCGGCATGGGCGAGCTGCACCTGGAGATCATTGTTGACCGTCTGCTGCGGGAGTTCAAGGTCGAGGCCAACGTGGGTGCTCCTCAGGTTTCCTACAAGGAGACCATCCGCAAGGCTGTGGATCAGGAGACCAAGTACGCCCGTCAGTCCGGCGGTAAAGGCCAGTACGGTCACGTCAAGATCCATGTGGAGCCCAACGAGCCCGGCAAGGGTTACGAGTTCATCAACGCCGTTGTCGGCGGCGCCATCCCCAAGGAGTATATCCCCGCCGTCGATGCCGGTATTCAGGGCGCGATGGAGGCCGGTGTTCTGGCCGGCTACCCCGTTGTGGACGTGAAGGTCACCCTGTACGATGGCTCTTACCACGAGGTCGACTCCTCCGAAATGGCCTTTAAGATCGCCGGTTCCATGGCGTTCAAGGAAGCCTGCAAGAAGGCAGACCCCGTCATTCTGGAGCCCATCATGAAGGTTTCCGTCAACGTGCCCGACGAATATATGGGTACCGTTATCGGCGATATCACCGCCCGCCGCGGCAACATTCTGGGTCAGATCACCCGTACCGGTTCTGTCCAGATCGACGCCAACGTGCCTCTGGCGGAGATGTTCGGCTACGCCACCGACCTGCGCAGCAAGACGCAGGGACGCGGCAACTACTCCATGGAGCCCAGCCACAACGCCGAGCTGCCCAAGTCCAAGACCGAGGAAATTGTCAAGTCCCGGGGCAAGGACTGATTTCCAAAGGAAATTGACGTAAATTTTCAAAAATTTTTCTTGTGTTTCCCCGCAAAGTGTTGTATGATGTATACGATGTGCGGAAGCACCCAGACTAAAGTTGTTTATTAAATTCAATCAACAATTATAACAGGAGGAATATTTCAAATGGCAAAGCAGAAGTTTGAAAGAAATAAGCCCCATGTTAACATCGGCACTATCGGCCATGTTGACCACGGCAAGACCACTCTGACCGCCGCTATCACCAAGTATCTGGCTATGAAGGGTCAGGCTCAGTTCGAGGACTACGCTTCCATCGACAAGGCTCCCGAAGAGAAGGCTCGTGGTATCACGATCAACACCGCTCACGTTGAGTACGAGACCGACAAGCGTCACTACGCTCACGTTGACTGCCCGGGTCACGCTGACTATATCAAGAACATGATCACCGTTGCTGCTCAGATGGACGGCGCTATTCTGGTTATCGCTGCTACCGACGGCCCCATGGCTCAGACCCGTGAGCACCTGCTGCTGGCCCGTCAGGTCGGCGTTCGCTATATCGTTGTGTTCCTGAACAAGTGCGATCAGGTTGACGACGAGGAGCTGCTGGAGCTGGTCGAGATGGAAGTCCGCGAGACCCTGAACGAGTATGGCTTCCCCGGCGACGACACCCCCATCATCAAGGGTTCCGCTCTGAATGCTCTGGTTTCCGAGTCCAAGGATCCCGATGCTCCCGAGTATGCCTGCATCAAGGAGCTGATGGACGCTGTTGACGAGTATATCCCCACTCCCGAGCGTAACGACAACCTGCCCTTCCTGATGCCCGTTGAGGACGTCTTCACCATCTCCGGCCGTGGCACCGTTGCTACCGGTCGTGTGGAGCGTGGCGTTGTCAAGAAGAACGAGCCTGTCGAGATCGTCGGCCTGCGCGAGGACAAGCTGGCTACCGTCGTTACCGACATCGAGATGTTCCACAAGCTGCTGGACTACGCTGAAGCCGGCGACAACATCGGCGCTCTGCTGCGTGGTATCGACAAGAAGAACATCGAAAGAGGCCAGGTTCTGTGCAAGCCCGGCTCCATCCATCCCCACACCAAGTTCAAGGGTCAGGTTTACGTCCTGTCCAAGGAAGAGGGCGGCCGTCATACTCCCTTCTTCAACAACTATCGTCCTCAGTTCTACTTCCGTACCACCGACGTTACCGGCATCATCTCCCTGCCCGAAGGCGTTGAGATGTGCATGCCCGGCGACAACGTTGTTATGAGCGTTGAGCTGATCACCCCCATCGCTATCGAGAAGGGCCTGCGTTTCGCTATCCGTGAAGGCGGCCGTACCGTTGGTTCCGGCGTCGTTACCGAGATCGACGAGTAATTTCCCGTTAGACAATGAACTTGAAAAGGCGTGACCTTCGGGTCGCGCCTTTTTTCTCTGCATCTCAGAAAAACTTTGTCCATAGGCCGCGGTTTTCCTACTATAGCGGTGTAAGGCCTTACACATCACAAGGAGGTGTCCTGATGGAAGATACCCAGATCATCGCGCTTTACCTGTCCCGGCAGGAAGCGGCCATCGGCGAGACGGCGAAGAAATACGGCGGCTACATAAATCGGATCGCCTACAATATCCTGCGCTGCCGGGAGGATACGGAGGAAATCGCGGCGGATACGTATCTGGCTGCGTGGAATGCCATTCCACCGGAAATTCCCAGAGTGCTGAAGCATTTCCTGTCCCGGATCGCCCGGAATCTGGCCTTTGACCGGCTGGATTATATCACAGCCAAACGCAGAGATGTGCATATGATCACCCTGCTGTCGGAGTTGGACGCCTGCCTGCCAGACCCCCGCTCCGACGTGGAGGCCGCCGTGGATGCAAAGCTGGTTGCGGGGAGTGTGAACCGGTTCCTGTCCCAGCTGGACAAGAAGGACTGCGCCGTGTTCCTGAGCCGCTATTACTACAGCATGGCGATTAGCGAAATCGCGGACAAGCTCGGCCTGACGGAACGGAACGTGAAGTACCGCTTGAGCTGTCTGCGGCAAAAGCTGCGTAAGCAGCTGGAAAGGGAGGGAATCAACGTATGAACGGAAAAAACCTTTTCAGAGCGTTGAAGTACGTCGATGACAGGTATCTGGACATGGTGGACGCCGCCGCACAGGAGGCAACCGATATGAAACAAAAGCACTTTTCCGGGAGGAAAACCATCCTCTACATTCTGGCCGCGGCCATCTGCGTCAGCCTGCTCACCGTGACCGCCGCGGCAGCGGGGTGGATACCCAATATTTTTGCGGCCGCACAGCCCAAGGCGACACCGCGGGATGAGCCGGTTCTGGAAGCGGCGCAGAGTGCGACCCAGTCCCAGACGCCGGAAACCGTCGAATTTGCCGAAGCGGACTACACCAAGTTCACGCTGTTTCAGAGCTACTATGACGGGAAATCCATTGCGCTGGGCTACGACCTGTCCGGGGTCATGCCTGGGGAAACGGTGGTAGGGTTTACGCCGGAGGATACGCTGAAGCAGGAAATCCTGCAAAGACCCGACAATCAGTTCTGGTGCGAGAGGTACGGTCTGACGGATGACACTGCCGACCAGTATCTGGAAGCGGGCGTCTGGACGCAGGAGGAGTATGACCAGCGTCTGGCGGGAAGAAGCGAGTACGCAAAGAAATACGACCTGCGCAGGGATTCCCAGATCTACATGGACGACCAACTGCGCGCGCTTCTCACCGACGGGGAATACGAAGAATTCTGGGAAATTCTCGGGGAAACGGGCTCGTGCTGCGTGGCCATCCCGATGAAACCCTACGTCGGCGACCACATCCTTCTGAACGGTGCGGATGAACCCGCGGATCGGGGGGACTACACCACGGAGGAAGGGGAATGTCTGGTGCTGAACAACCTGCCCGCCGCCGCTCAGAATCAGCCGTCCATCACGGTGGGACTGAAATTCAAATCCGGCTGGAGCTATTACTATATGGAGCTGTCGGGAACCAGCTACCGCCTTTACGTCCCGAATCCGGACTACGTTACGACCATCACGCTGGAAAACGAAAGCAAACCATAATCTTGCGGGGCAGCTGCTTGCGTGGCTGCCCCGCTTATACGAGTTTTTAATAAACGCTGAAAAGCGTTTTATTCGGCCGCAGGATTGCGGCCAGCGGCCACTGCCGCTAAAAAACGAAGTCAATACATTTCTTACCGCCGCTCAGGCGGTCTGCCGTGAAACGGCTTTCATAAAATGATGAAATCATTTTATTAAGAAATAGTATTATACTGCCGGAATACGCACGGTTTCGACCTCCCGGGCATAGATTGTGCCGGGAGGTTTTGCGTTATGAGAATCTTTATCATCACGTTCCGCTCGGTGACGTTCGCCCAGCGGGGCGAGCGGCTGCTGAACCGGAACAACCACCGCTGCGTCCTCCAGCGGACGCCCAAGTGGATGGAGCAGCAGGGCTGCGGCTACAGTCTGCGGATCAAAACGGAAGACATCATCCCAGTGGTGGAGCTTCTGCGGGAGAACGGCGTCCCTCTGCGCAAAATTTATGCCCAGCGCCCGGACGGAAATCTGGAGGAGCTGACGGTATGATCTATCTGGACAACGGCGCCACCTCCTTCCGCAAGCCGCCGGGGGTGTACCGGGCAGTGGAGCGGGCGATGTACACCTGCGCGAATCCGGGGCGGGGCGGGTATCCCGCAGCAATGGAAGCGTCGGAGACGGTATACGCCTGTCGGGAAGCCGCCGCGGAGCTGTTCCACTGCCGACCGGAGCAGGTCGCGCTGACAACCAGCTGCACCCATGGCTTAAATATCGCCATCCGTTCCATCGTGAAGCCGGGGGGACGGGTGATCGTTTCCGGATTCGAGCACAACGCCGTGACCCGCCCCCTTCATGCGCTGGGGGCGGATATCCGGGTGGCGGGGCGGCGGCTGTTTGACTGGGAGGACACCATTTCCCGCTTCGGGCGGGAACTGAAGCAGGGGGCGGACGCGGCGGTATTTACCCACGTTTCCAACGTGTTCGGCTATATTCTGCCCGTGGAGCAGCTGGCGGAGATGTGCCGGAAATGGCGGGTGCCGTTCATCATCGATGCCGCCCAGTCCGCCGGGGCGCTGCCCGTGGATCTTCAGGCGCTGGGGGCGGATTTTGTCGCCATGCCGGGGCATAAGGGGCTGCTGGGGCCTCAGGGGACGGGGCTGCTGCTCTGTGGCGGCGATGCCCAGCCTCTGCTGTTCGGGGGGACGGGCAGCGACTCCGTCAATCAGGCCATGCCGGATTACCTGCCTGACCGCCTGGAAGCGGGGACGCTGAACGTGCCCGGCTACGCGGGACTGACGGAGGGACTGCGGTTTGTCCGCCGTACAGGTGTGGAGAACATTTTCCGCCGGGAGCACCGTCAGCTGGAACGGTGTGCCGAGGGCCTGCAGAAATTGGGAATGGAGGTATTCGCCGGGGCGCATCAGGCATCGACGGTGTCCTTCCGGCCGGGGATGGACTGTGAGGAAGCGGCGGCGTTTCTGGCGAAGCAGGGCATTGCGGTCCGTGCGGGTCTGCACTGCGCCCCCTTTGCCCACGAAAGCGCGGGGACGCTGGAATCGGGGACGGTGCGGGTCAGCTTTGGCCACGACGCATCCGACGCCCAAACCGACGCGTTTCTCCGAACGGTATCCAAACTTCCCAGAGTTTAGCCGCAATTTTTTTACAGATTGGCTATTGCCATCAGCGCCGGTATTCGCTATAATAGACAAGATAATAGCTAATTTACGATAGCGGAGTATGCGCTATACAAAAGTTGACATAAAAGGGGTAAGAACGTTTATGGAGAGCATTCAGAATTTGCTGCATCAGATACAGCGGATGCAGTGGTCAGACTATCTGGATATCGCCGTAGTCGCGTTTCTGATATATAAAATTCTTCCGCTGATCAAGACACCCAGCACCACCCGGATCGCCAAGGCCGTGGTCGCGGTGCTGATCATCGCGTGGCTGACGGATTTCCTGCATCTGTACACGGTGGGCTTCATCATGAACCAGTTCCTGGCCATCGGACTGCTGGCGCTGGTGATCCTGTTCCAGCCGGAGCTGCGGCGGATGCTGGATCATTTGGGCAGCGTGAAGCTGACGAGTATCTTCGGCGTCAACAAGCCCGTACAGCAGGAGATGGACGCGGTCATCACCCAGACCGTCCGCGCCTGCGAGGCCATGGGGCGGGAAAAGGTGGGCGCGCTGATCGTCTTCGCCCGGGAGCAGCGGCTGGAGGAATACTTCAAAACCGGCACCCAGATCGACGGTCAGGTTTCCGAGCAGCTGATCCGGAACATTTTCTTTAAGAATTCCCCCCTCCACGACGGCGCAATGATCATCCGGGACGGCCGGGTCGCCGCAGCGGGGTGTGTGCTGCCCCTGTCCGACAGCAACCGTCTCAGCTCGGACTTGGGCACCCGGCATCGCGCTGGCGTGGGCATGAGCGAGGCTTCCGACGCGGTGGTGGTGATCGTCTCCGAGGAGACTGGCACCATTTCCGTGGCGGTGGGCGGAATGCTCAAGCGGCACCTTGCGCCCCAGACGCTGGACAAGCTGCTGCACAATGAACTGTGCCCTGCCAACGACGGGGACGAGAAGCAGGACTTGAGTCTGCGGCTGAAGCAGAAGCTGCAGCCCCGCAGAAAGGAGACGGACGACAATGAAAAATAGATTTGGCTCCATTCTGCTGTCCATCGTCATCGCCTTTGGCCTCTGGCTGTACGTCATCACTTACGTCAGCCCCAATTCCGAGGAGACTTACTACAACATCCCGGTGGTGCTGGAGGGCGAGAGCGTCCTGAACGAGCGGGGGCTGATGTGTACATCCACGTCCTCCTCCACGGTGTCGCTGCAGCTGGCGGGTGCGAGAAGCGATCTGATCAAGGTCAACCAGAACAATATTACGGTCAAGGCCAACCTGTCCGCGATCACCGAGCCGGGGCAGAAGATCAATCTGCGCTACACCATTTCCTACCCCGGAAACGTGGCGCAGAATGCCTTCGAGACGCTGTCCCAGAGCGACTTTTACGTAGACGTGGAATACCGCCGGGTGAAGGATGTGCCGGTGGTGGTGCAATATGACGGCACCCGGTCGGAGGATTATCTGTACGACACGGAAAACGTCCAGCTGGACTATTCCACAGTGAATGTTATCGGCCCCGCCTCCGTCGCTGACAAAATCCGGCAGGCGGTGATCGAGGTGGACTTGACGGATCAGTCAGAGTCCATCAGCGAAAGCTACCGCTACACCCTCTGTGACGCGGAGGGCAACCCCGTGGACGCGGCGGAGATCACCACGGATGTGGAAGAAATCCATCTGGATATGAAGATCCAGAGGATCAAGGAGCTACAGCTGGTGGCGCAGGTCACCTACGGCGGCGGTGCTACGGAAGAAAACACCACCATAACGGTCAACCCTGCGTCCATCCGGGTCACGGGCAGCGACGCCGCACTGGCAGAGCTGGGCGACAGCTATACCCTGGCCGAGATCGACCTGCGGTCGGTGGAAAAGTCCCAGAATATGCTTTACACCATCAACCTGCCCGACGGCATCACTAACCAGACCGGCGTGAACGAGGCCACGGTGAGCATTCAGTTCTCCGGCCTGAGTACCAGAGAATATACCGTAGACAATTTTGAGGCCATCAACGTGCCGGAGGGCATGGAGGTGGAGATCATCAACGCCAGCCTGACGGTGCGGGTGCGCGGCGCTGCCGGACAGATCAGCCAGCTGACGGGAGACGATATCAAGGTCGTGGTGGACTTCTCCAACGCCGTGGCGGGAACGGCCACCTACAAGGCATCCATCACCTTCGGCGAGGAATTCACGGCAGTGGGTGCGGTGATGGGGCCGTATTCCGTATCGGCAACGGTAAAGGGGTGACGGCATGGAACAGCTCGTCCGGGTAAAGGAAACCTATGACGACGGCACGGCGCTGGTGTTCCGTATCCGGGAAAGCGCCTGTTCCGGCGACTGCCACAAATGCTCCGGCTGCGGCGCGGCGAAGGAAACGGTGACGTTTATGGCAAAGAACCCCATCGGCGCGCGCCGGGGGGAGCTGGTAAAGGTGGAATCCGAGACTGCCCCGGTGCTGAAAGCGGCGGCGGTACTGTATGTTGTGCCGCTGGTGCTGTTCTTCTCAGGGTACTATATCGGCTTCCGGCTGGGCGGCTTCGGCGCGCTGGTCGGGGGGCTTGGGTTTGTGCTTGGCATCGCATTGGTGCTGGTGTACGACCGCAAAGTGGTGAAAAAGGCCAATATTGACTATACAATCACAGCTTTCGCAAGGAAAATATGAGAAAAGCCATGAAAAAAGGGGATAATGAGTTTGGTTAAAAGTATGACCGGCTACGGCCGCGCCGTGGAGACCGTGAACGGAAGAGAATTTACGGTGGAGCTGCGCTCCGTCAACAACCGCTATCTGGACTGCACCGTGAAGCTGCCCCGCAGCCTGTCCTTTGGAGAGGACGCGGTGAAGCAGGCCGTGAAGAACGCCATCTCCCGGGGCAAGGTGGACGTGTTCCTGTCCGTCCGCTCCGAGGGTGCCGCCGACGTAAAGGTCACCCTGAATGAATCCATGGTGGCGGGGTATCTGGCCGCTATGAAGCAGATGGCGGAAAATTTCGACGTGAAAGAGGACATCAGCGTGTCGCTTCTGTCCCGGATGCCGGATGTGTTTACCGTGGAGAAGCCGGAGGTGGACGAGCAGCAGCTGCTGGACGATATGCTGTCCGTTGTGAATAAGGCGCTGGCAGGCTTCGACGCCATGCGCACCACGGAGGGCAAGGCGCTGGAAAACGATCTGCGCAGCCGGGGACAGACGATCCTGTCGCTGGTCAGTCAGGTGGAAGCGGGCGGCGCCCAGACTGTGCTGGACTACCGCACCCGCCTGGAAAATAAGATCAAAGAGGTTCTGGCGAGCACCGCCATTGACGAAAGCCGCATCCTGACGGAAGCCGCTATTTTCGCCGACAAGGTGGCGGTGGACGAGGAGACCGTCCGCTTAAGAAGCCACTTGGAGCAGATGAACAACATGCTCACCACCGGCGGCGCCGTCGGACGGAAGCTGGACTTTCTGCTGCAGGAAATGAACCGGGAGGCCAACACCATCGGCTCCAAGTGCACCGATGTGCGTCTGGCACGGGTCGTGGTGGAGATCAAGGCCGAGCTGGAAAAGATCCGGGAGCAGACCCAGAACATCGAGTAAGGAGTAGCTATGAAGCTTGTGAACATCGGTTTCGGCAGCATGGTCGCCGCGGGGCGGGTGCTTGCCATTGTAGCGCCGGACTCCGCACCCATCAAGCGGGTGATTCAGGAGGCGAGAGACCGGGGAATGCTCATTGACGCATCCTACGGGCGCAAGACAAAAGCCGTGCTTCTCATGGATACCGACCACGTGATCCTCTCCGGCATCCCCACCGAGACGCTGTATGCCCGGTGGATGGACAGACCGGAAGAAGAAATAAAGGAGGATTGAGCCGTGAGCAAGGGAAAAATGTTTGCGATCTCCGGTGCTTCCGGTGTGGGAAAGAGCACCGTCCTGAAACAGGTGATGGACGGCCGGGACGATCTGAAATTCTCCGTCTCCGCCACCACCCGCCCGCCCCGGCCCGGGGAGACGGACGGGGTACACTACTACTTCGTGACCAGAGAACGCTTCGAGGAAATGATCCGGGAAAATGCGTTTCTGGAATACGACGCCCACGCGGGCAACTACTACGGCACCCCCCGCGCTCAGGCGGAGGAAAAAATGGAGCAGGGACTGCTGCTTCTGGACATTGAGCCGATGGGCGCGAAGCAGGTGAAGCAGTCCGCCCCCGACGCGGTTCTGATCTTCATCATGCCGCCGTCCCGGGAGGAGCTGGAGCGCCGTCTGCGCAGCCGGGGCGATACCTCGGAGGAACAGATCAAAATGCGTCTGGAACGGGCGTCATGGGAAATGGAGCAGCGAAGCTGGTACGATTACACCGTTGTTAACGACGACGCGAAGCGCTGCGCCGAAGAAATTCTGACAATCATTGCCAATCTGGCTGACTGAATATATTGCTACTTTATTGGAGGAACGAAATTATGCTATACCCCCCTGTTGCTGATTTGCTGAAGAAAGTGGACAGCCGTTATCTGCTGGTGAATCTGGTGGCGCACCGCGCCCGTCAGATCGCCGCTGAGGCCGAGGCGTTTCAGGAAGACCTGCCGGAAAAGCCCGTGACCATGGCCATTGAGGAAGTGGCGGACGGCGAGCTTTCCGCCACCGTGAAGGAAGAGTATATGAAATGATGCTTTTCCGGGGGACGCGAACGTCCTCCGGAAAAGCAGCGGAAAGGATGGGGTGAGGGATGATTGCAAAAATCGCGGTTTCCGCCGCGACCTATGCCATTGACAAGCCCTATTCCTACAAAATCCCCGAGGGGATGACCTTGCAGCCCGGCCAGCGGGTGCAGCTGCCCTTCGGCCGCGCCAACAAGCGCACAGAGGGCGTGGTTCTCACCGTGGAGACGGGCAGCGAGGAAAAGCTGAAAGCCGTGGAGCGGTGTCTGGACGAAGCGCCGATTCTGTCGGAACATCAACTGCGGCTGGCGGCATTTTTGCGGGAGCGGTATTTCTGCACCTTTTATGAGTGCCTCCGGGTCATGCTCCCGGCGGGACTGTGGTTTCAGGCGCGGGAACGGATATCTCTCACCGGCGACCGCTCATGGAAGGAAAAGGCCATCCGTAAGGACGGCGCGGCGGAGGTGCTGGCGCTGCTGGAAAATTTGGGCGGTCAGGCGGAGGAATCTGCTCTGCGCGCTCTGATTCCCGACGAGGAAACCCTTTCCGACGTGATCGCGTATCTTGCGCGGAAAAAGTGGATATCCGCCGAAACGGAATATCTGCGCCGCGCCAATGACAAGACGGAGAAAATCGCCGCTCTGGCGGTTTCCGCCGAGGAAGCCATGGAGTACGCCTCCCACCGCCCCAAATCCGCCGCCATGCAGAAAAATGTGCTGGAGCTGATGTGCGGCGTGGGCAGCGTGTCCGTGAAGGAGCTGTGCTATTTTACCGGCGCTTCTACCGCGACGGTGAACCGGCTGGAAAAACTGGGGTATCTGACGCTGACCGAGCAGCCGGTCCTTCGATGCCGGGAAATCCGTCCGGCAAAGCTGGACGGGCCGCTGGTGCTCAGCCCCGATCAGCAGCGCTGCTATGACGGACTCGCGATGCAAATGGCGCAGGAAAATCCGGGGGTCGCACTCCTTCGGGGTGTGACCGGCTCGGGAAAGACTTCCGTCTATATCAAACTCATCCAAACCTGTCTGGAAACAGGCAGAAGCACCCTGCTTCTGGTGCCGGAAATCGCCCTGACGCCCCAGCTGCTGGGGCTGATGACGGCCTGTTTCGGCGCTCAGGTGGCGGTGCTGCACAGCAGCCTTGGGGCGGGGGAACGGTACGACCAGTGGAAGCGCGTCCGAAGCGGCGACGCGAAAGTGGTCGTAGGGACCCGCTCGGCGGTGTTTGCCCCCTGTACCCCCGGCCTGATCATTCTGGACGAGGAACAGGAGCATTCCTATAAATCCGAAAATTCCCCCCGCTACAGTGCCAAAGAGGTCGCCATCTGGCGGGGCGCGAAGGAGGGCGCACTGGTGCTGCTCGGCTCCGCGACGCCCTCCGTGGAAAGTATGTACCGGGCGAAGACCGGCGCTTACAGCCTGTACACTATGGCGGAACGCTATGGCGGACGGAAGCTGCCCGCCGTGGACATCGTGGACATGCGGGAGGAGCTGAAGCTGGGAAACGATCTTTCCCTGAGCATCCCTCTGCGGGAAGCGCTGTCCGACAACCGGGACGCGGGAAAGCAGACGATTCTGCTGCTCAACCGCCGGGGAAACAGCCGGGCGCTGGTGTGTGTGGACTGCCGGAAAGCGCCGGAATGTCCCCGGTGCAGCGTCCGCCTGACCTATCACAGCGCCAACAACCGGCTGATGTGCCACTACTGCGGCTTTTCCCAGCCGGTGCCGGAGCGCTGCCCGGAGTGCGGCGGCCCGCTGAAAACCATTGGCACCGGTACCCAGAGGGTGCAGGAGGAGCTGGAGTTCCTCTTCCCCGACATGGAGACCGACCGGATGGACGCTGACACGGTAAGCGCCGTGAATACACACGAAAAAATTCTGGAACACTTCCAAAAGGAGAACGTTCCCGTGCTTCTTGGCACCCAGATGGTGGCCAAGGGGTTGAACCTCCCCAACGTCACGCTGGTGGGCGTGCTGGACGCCGATCTGAGCCTGTACACCGGCGGGTATCTGGCGGGAGAGACCACCTTCAATATGCTCACTCAGGTGGTGGGCAGAGCCGGCCGGGGGGACAGCCCCGGAAAGGCCATTATTCAGACGATGGTGCCCGACCATCAGGTCATCCGGTACGCGGCGGAGCAGGATTACGACGGATTTTACGATCTGGAGATTCAGCTGCGCCGGGTGCAGAACGCGCCGCCCTTCGGCGATCTCGCCGCCGTGGTGGTAACGGGACGGGAGGAAACGGCGGTGCTTCGGGGCGCGGCAAAATTCCGGGACAGCCTGATCGCGTGTCTGCGTCAGGAAGCCTACCGGGAGGAACGCTGCGCGGTGCTGGGGCCTGCGCCCTGCGCCGTGCCGAAGGTCAACTACCATTTCCGCTACCAGCTGACCCTGCGCTGCCGCCTGACCCGGACAATGCGCCAGCTGCTTTCCTATCTTCTCCGGGAGTTCGGAAAGGACAAGGCAAACCGGGGTGTCAGCGCCTACATTGATGTGAACGGATTCGACTGACCGGCAACCCGTTTACCATAAGAGAAACGAGGTAATATCATGGGACTGCGCAAAATTCTGACATACAAAGACCCGGCGCTGCACAAGGTATGCCGTCCGGTGGAGAAATTCGACTGGCGGCTGCACAAACTGCTGAACGACATGGCCGACACTCTGGCCGAAGCCAACGGCGTGGGGCTGGCTGCCCCTCAGGTGGGCATTCTGCGCCGGGTGGTGATCGTGGATACCGGCGAGGAAATTCTGGAGCTGGTGAATCCGGAGCTGGTGGAGACCAGCGGTGAGCAGTGCGGCGCGGAGGGGTGCCTCAGCGTTCCGGGCAAGTACGGTCTGGTGAAGCGCCCCAACTATGCCAAGGTTCGCGCGCAGGACCGGAACGGTGAGTGGTTCGAGGCTGAGGGCGAGGAACTGATCGCCCGGTGCTTCTGCCATGAGCTGGATCATCTGGACGGCATCGTCTACACCGAGGTCATGGAGCGGTTCCTGACGGAGGAAGAACTGGAGCAAGAAAAGTAACGGAGGGATCATCCTTGCGTGTTGTGTTTATGGGTACGCCGGACATCGCGGCGACCTGCCTGAAAAAAATTCTGGCCGACGGCTTCGACGTGGTGGGCGTCTACACACAGCCTGACCGCCCCAAGGGACGGGGCATGAAGCTGGTGGCGTCCCCGGTGAAGGAGGTGGCGGTGGCTGCCGGAATCCCCGTATTCCAGCCGGAAAATTTCCGGGAGGAAGAGACGGTGGAGCAGCTCCGCGCCTTGCAGCCGGACATCTGCGCCGTGGTGGCCTACGGGCGTATCCTGCCCCAGAAGGTGCTGGACGTGCCGAAATACGGCTGCATCAACATCCATGCCAGCCTGCTGCCCAAATACCGCGGTTCCGCCCCCTATCAGTGGGCGGTGCTGGACGGCCTGACGGAGACCGGCGTTACCGCTATGTACCTGACCCGGGAAATGGACGCCGGGGATATCATTGACATTTCCAAGACCACCATCGGCGAAAACGAGACGGCGGGGGAGCTGCTGGATCATCTGGCGGTGCTGGGCGCGGAACTGCTGAGCAGGACCCTGACCCGGTTTGAAAGCGGGAAGGTGCCTGCCACGCCTCAGGATGCGTCGGGGGTCAGCTATGCTCCCATGCTGGACAAGTCCATGTGCCCCATCGACTGGACGAAGACGGCGCAGCAGGTGCATAACCACGTCCGGGGGCTGCATCCATGGCCGGTTGCGACCATGGAATTGCAGGGCAAGACCTTCAAAGTCCACGCCACACGGGTTGTGGAGGGCAGCGGCAAGCCCGGCGAAATCTTAAGCCTGACGAAGACCGGACTGCGCATCGCCTGCGGCGAGGGCGCGGTGGAGATCATTTCCCTGCAAGCCGAGGGCGGCAAGCGCATGGCGGCGCCCGATTATTTCCGGGGTCATCCCTTGGAGCGCTGATGGGCGCGAGAGAAACGGCGCTGAACGCGCTGATCGCCTGCCGCAAAGGCGGTGCATGGTCAAATGCCGTGCTGAAAGATTATATCGCCCGGGATCGTCTGCCCCCCAGGGACGCGGCGCTGGCTACGCGGCTGTGCTACGGCGTTCTGCAAAACCGGAACAAGCTGGATTTTTTCCTCCGGCAGCTTCTCACAGGGCGGCTGAAAGACCTCCATCCCGTGGTGCGGGACATCCTCCATCTGGGGCTGTACCAGATTTATGAGCTGGACAAGGTCCCAGAAAGCGCCGCCGTGAATGAATCGGTGACGCTGGCAAAAAAATATTGCAAAAATCCGAAGGCCGGGGCGCTGGTAAACGCCGTTCTGCGCAAGGCGGCGGCGACGAAGGGAACCTTGCAGGAGCCGGTGTCCTACGCCGATCGCTACAGCCACCCGGACGAGCTGATTTCCCTATTGAAAGCCAACCTGCCCAAGGGAAAGCTGGAACCCATGCTCATTGCCGACAACGCCGCACCCCAGACGGTGGTGCAGGTGAACACCCTCCGAATTTCCGCGGAGGAACTGGCCGAGCGGCTGACGGCGGAACACGTCTGCGTCAAACCTCACGAGTGGATGGCGGACTGCCTGGTGCTGTCCGGCACGGGAAGCTTAGAGCAGCTGCCGGCGTTCCGGGAAGGGCTGTTCTATGTGCAGGACCCGGCGGCAAAGCTCAGTGTCCTGTGTGCGGGACTGCCGGAATCCGGCGGGAACGTGCTGGACTGCTGCGCGGCACCGGGGGGCAAGAGCTTCGCCGCGGCCATTGCCATGGGCGGCCGTGGAAGCATCGTCTCCTGCGACATATATCCCCACAAGACTGCGCTGATCGAAAACGGTGCGGCGCGTCTGGGACTGACGAACATTACGGCGCGTCAGCAGGATGCCTCCCAAGTTATGCCGGAATGGGTCGGCACCATGGACACCGTCATTGCCGACGTGCCCTGTTCCGGCCTTGGCATCATCCGGAAAAAACCGGATATCCGATACAAAAACCTGAAAGAGCTGGAAGACCTTCCGGCCTTGCAGTTGAAAATTCTGGAGACTCAGGCGTCCTATGTCAGACCTGGCGGCACGCTGCTGTATTCCACCTGCACCGTGCTGAGGCGGGAAAACGAGGATGTGGTTTCCGCATTCCTTGCAGCGCACGGCGAGTTTACGACGGAGCCGCTGCCGCTGCCGGATGTATTTCCCAAAAACGAAACCGGGATGCTCACCCTGATCCCCGGCGAGTATGATACCGACGGCTTCTTTATCTGCCGTCTGCGGAGAAAAGCATGAATCTGAAATCCATGACCCTGCCGGAGTTGACGGCGGTTCTGAAAGAGCTGGGGCAGCCTGCGTTCCGTGCCAAGCAGGTCTACACCTGGCTGCACAAGGGCGTCCGCGCCTATGACGAAATGACGAACCTGCCCAAGTCTCTCCGGGACACGTTGGCGCGGGAATATCCCATCTGCGCCCCGAAGGTGGTGCGCAGGCAGGAATCCGCCCGGGACGGCACGATCAAATACCTCTGGGAATTGCCCGACGGCAACTGCGTGGAGACGGTGCTGATGCGCTATCACTACGGGAACACCGTGTGCATTTCCACGGAGGTGGGCTGCCGCATGGGCTGCGCCTTCTGCGCCTCCACCATCGGCGGACTGGTGCGGCGGCTGGAACCCTATGAAATGCTGGACGAGGTGTTGTTCACGCAGGTGGACTCCGGCCTGCCCATTTCCCACATCGTGCTGATGGGCATTGGCGAGCCGCTGGACAATTTTGACAATGTGATGCGCTTCCTGGAGCTGGTGAACAGCCCGGAGGGCATGAACATTTCCATGCGGCATATCAGTCTCAGTACCTGCGGGCTGGTGCCGAAGATCGACGAGCTGGCGAAGCGGAAACTGCAGCTGACGCTGTCGGTTTCCCTCCACGCGCCCAACGACGAGGTGCGGGAGCGGATCATGCCGGTGAACAAGGCTTATCCCAGCGAGGAACTGCTGGCGGCCTGCCGCCGGTATTATCAGGCGACCTCCCGGCGGATTTCTTTTGAGTATGCCATGATCGACGGGGTCAACGACCGCCCGGAGGATGCGAAAGAGCTGCTCCGGCGCTTGAAGGGGCTGCCTGCCCACTTCAATCTGATCCCCTTAAACCATGTGGAGGAAAGCCCCCTGAAGCCCAGCACCCGGGCGGCAGTGGCGGCGTTCCAGAAAACGCTGGAAGACGGCGGCGTCACTGCCACCGTCCGCAGAACCCTGGGCGGCGACATCGACGCCTCCTGCGGGCAGCTGAGACGAAAGTACAATCAAAGCAAAGAGAAGCGATAGAGAAAAGGGGGCGCGAGCCTATGCAGAGCTGGGGATTGACCGATCCCGGTTGTGTCCGGAAACAGAATCAGGATTCTTACAGAATTGAACAGCTTGACCGCGGCAACCTGCTGTGCATCGTCTGCGACGGCATGGGCGGCGCCAAATCCGGAAACATTGCCAGTTCTCTGGCGGTGGACGTGTTCGTGGAGGAAGTCCGCCGCTGCTGGAAGCCCGTCATGGAACAGGACAAGGTAGACCAGATGCTTCGCAGCGCCGTGAAGCTGGCGAACTTCACCGTGTATGACCAGTCCCGGCAGTTCGAGGAATTCGACGGCATGGGCACCACGCTGGTGGCGGTGATGGTGCGTGGCCGGAAGGCGACCGTGGTCAATGTAGGCGACAGCCGCGCCTATCACGTGGGCAAAAGCGGCATCCGGCAGGTGACCAAGGATCATTCTCTGGTGCAGATGATGGTGGACAGGGGAGATCTGACCCCGGAGGTGGCGAAAAGCTATCCCGGCAAGAACTTCATCACCCGTGCCATCGGAACGGAGACAACCGTGCTGTGCGACATCTTCCATCTGGACGTGGGTAAGGGAGACTACCTGCTGCTGTGCAGCGACGGACTGAGTAATCTTCTGGACGATCAGGAAATCCTCTTTGAGGTCGTCCACGGCGTGTACAAGCAGAATTGCTGCAAGCGTCTATTAAACATCGCCAAAAACCGGGGCGCGCCGGACAATGTCACCAGCGTGCTGATCGCCATTTGAGTACCGCGAAAGGAGCAATTTCTGAATATGGATCAATATATTGGACGGCTCTTGGACGACCGGTACGAAATTCTGGAGATCATCGGTACCGGCGGCATGGCCGTCGTCTATAAGGCGCGTGACCACCGGCTGAACCGGTTGGTAGCCGTCAAAATACTCAAGGATGAATTCGCACGGGATGAGGAATTCCGCCGCCGGTTCCGTGCCGAGGGCGAAGCCGTGGCCATGCTGAGCCATCCCAACATCGTGCAGGTCTACGACGTTTCCGCCTCCGACAGCGCCAATTATATCGTCATGGAGCTGATCGACGGCATTTCCCTCAAGCAGTACATGGAGAAAAAAGGGGTGCTCAACTGGAAGGAGACGCTGCATTTTGCCATGCAGATCGCCAAAGGATTGGAGCACGCCCACAGTCGGGGGATCATCCACCGGGACATCAAGCCCCATAACGTCATGGTGCTGAAAAACGGCTCCGTCAAGGTGATGGACTTCGGCATTGCCCGGGTCATGAGCAAGAGCAACACCCTGACGAAGGAAGCACTGGGAAGCGTCCATTACATCTCTCCGGAGCAGGCCAAGGGCGGCCATACCGACAACCGTTCCGATATCTATTCTCTGGCCGTTGTCATGTACGAAATGATGACCGGCCGCCCGCCCTACGACGGGGAATCCCCCGTGGCGGTGGCCATCCAGCATATCAACGGCGGCGCGCCGCTGCCCTCCACCCTGAACCCCAATATTCCCAGAGGGTTGGAGCAGATCATCATGAAGGGCATGGCGCTGGAAGTCAACGACCGGTACGTCTCTGCGACGGAAATGCTCCACGATATGGAGGAATTCCGGCAGAACCCGGACATGATCTTCGATTACCATACCATGGTGGACGATGCGACGCGGGTGCTCCCCAACCTCTCCCGCGGCATGACCACGGCGGAGAAAAAGGTGCAGGCCAAAACCGGGGCGGCTCCCGTCCGGACGTCCTCGGACAGCATCCGCCTGCACCAGAACGCCCAGGCGGGGCAGGACAACGAGTCCATCCGCCGCGCCCAGCAGCGCCGTCAGGCGCAGCAGCAGCAGCGCAAAGAGGAACGCAAGGAGGAGCGCAGCCGGGTCGCCACCACGGCCATCGTGGTTTGCAGCGCCGTGACGGTGATCGCGATCTTCATCTTCCTGATGGCACTGTTCAACGGCGCACTGCTGAGCAAGGAAAAGGCGCTGGTGGATGTGCCCTATCTGGAGGGAAGCATTTACGACGAAAGTCTTGCGTCCCAGTACCCGGATTTTACCATCAAGCTTCAGCAGCAGTACGACGATACGAAGCCAAAGGGAGAAATCCTCCACACGGAGCCGACCGGCGGCAGCAAGGTGGTCAAAGGCTCGGAGCTTTGGATCACCGTCAGCCTGGGGCAGCGGCCGGAAGCCAAGACCATGGACAATTTCGTAGGCACCAGCGCGGAGGAGGCAAAGTCCATCCTGCTGGGGCAGGGCTTTGAGCCGATCACCCGCAACGAGATCAGCTACGTATACGAGGCGGGGCAGGTCATCCGCACGGAGCCGTCCGCCGGTACGGAAATGACGGCGGGACAGACGGTGTACATCTATGTCAGCACCGGCCCGGATGTGATCACGGCGAAAATGCTCAACGTGATGGGGCTGGATGTGGACAAGGCCAAGGAGCTGCTGGGTCAGGCGGGCTTCAGCAATATCAAGACCGAGGAGGTGGAGAGCCTGAAACCCAAGGGCGAGGTCATCCACCAGTCGGCGGCGAAGAACGCGGAGATCGACGTGAACACGGAGATCGTTCTGCAAATCTCCAAAGGGCCGGAGGAAACCACAGGCCCCACCCAGGCCACGACCCCCAAAGACCCCAACGAGCCGGTGACCATCGGGGTGCAGTTCTCCCTGCCGGAACGGGATGAGCCGTACATTCTGAGCATTTTCCTGAACGGCAAGGAGGTCATCGAGTCCCGGGAGATCGTGCCGGGAACCTCCAGCTTTGTCTGCGACCTGACAGGCACCGGAACCCAGACCTATGACATTTACATCGACGGAGAATTCTACCAGTCCAAGGAAGTGCCGTTCAATTGAGTATGGAAAAACAGCATACCGGGCGGATCGTCCGTTCCATCAGCGGATTTTATGACGTGCAGACGGGGGGCTCGGTGATCACCTGCCGCGCCCGGGGCATTCTGCGAAAGGAAAACTGCACGCCCCTTACCGGCGACATGGTCAGCATCACCGTGGAGCGGGGGAAGGGCATGGTGGAAAAGGTGCTGCCCCGGCGCAACTGCTTCGTCCGCCCCGCCGTCGCCAACATTGACGCGCTGGTGGTATTCGCGGCCAACGTCAACCCGGTGACGGAGCCGTTTCTCATTGACCGGGTGGCGGCCATTGCGGGAGATCAGGAGGTGCCGGTTTACCTGTGCGTCAACAAGTGCGACCTTGACCCGGCGGTGGACTTGGTGCGTATCTACCGGAACGCCGGTTTCCCCGTCATCTGCACCAGCGCCGAGACCGGCGGCGGTGTGGAGGCGCTGCGGACACTGATCAAAGGCAAGCTGGTGGCCTTCACCGGAAATTCCGGCGTGGGCAAGAGCAGCATTCTCAACCGTCTGGCGCCGGAGCTGAACCTCTCCACCGGCGAGGTTTCCGAAAAGCTCGGCCGCGGACGGCACACCACCCGGCATGTGGAGCTGTACAGTCTGGGCGACGACACCTTCGTCATGGATACCCCCGGATTTTCCTCCTTCGACACCGATGAAATGGACGTGATCCTCAAGGAGAATCTGCAATACGCCTTCGCGGATTTCGGGGCGTATCTGGGAAAGTGCCGTTTTGACGACTGCACTCACCGCAAGGAGCCGGGCTGCGCCGTCCGGAAAGCCTGCGGGGAGGGGAAGATCGAAAAGACCCGGTATGAAAGCTACCTGAAGCTGTACGAAAAGGCAAGTCAGGTCAAAGCCTGGGAGCTGAAATAACAAAAAGCGCTTCTGCTGGCGGCAGAAGCGCTTTTCGTGTGGTAAGAGCGGCGTCAGAACCGGTTATCGTCGGGGAAATGCTCCATAATGTCTTCAACCCGGCATTGCAGGATGTTGCAGAGCTTGTCGATGGTATTGATCTCCACGTTCTCATTGTGCCGGAGCCGATTGAGCTGGGAGCGGTTTACATTATAATGGGTATAAAGATCATACTGGGAAACACCCCGCTGCTTCATGGTCTGCCACAGACGGTCGTATGTTATCATTTTCATCCCCCCGTCGCTTTATTTTAATATGGATCGCCGCAAATTGCAACTGGAATCGTGTCCTTATAAGAACCCTGACGGAAGACAGAAGAATTCTCTGTTTTCACCGAAAATAAATACAGAACTTCGTGAAAAATTCTGAAAAAGTGCTTGACAAATGGGGAAACAGATGGTATCATAATCGAGCGCGTGTAGGGAGATTCTGCGCGTGCACTGCGATGATGCGGGAGATTGCGTTGAAAAACGGTAACTTCCGCGGAGTATGTCCGGTCATCGGGCGGCTGAACTGCTTCTGGAAGCGCTGGCGTATATCGCCGGGAACGGAAGAAGGGTCGGCCTCGGTCGGCCATTTTTCATGGCTCGGAATGATACGCACGGCGGCGCGGACAATAGTAGTTCGACCGTACCCAGACACTACGCAAACTGAGTACGTAATTCAAGGAGGAAAACAAACATGGCAAACCAGATGATCCGCATCCGGCTGAAGGCTTACGATCACCAGCTGATCGACTCCAGCGCTGCAAAGATCGTGGAGACCGCGAAGCGCAACGGCGCTCAGGTTTCCGGCCCCATCCCGCTGCCCACCAAGAAGGAAGTCGTCACCATCCTTCGGGCTGTCCACAAGTACAAGGACTCCCGTGAGCAGTTCGAGCGCAGAACCCACAAGCGTCTGATCGATATCCTCAACCCCAACCAGAAGACCGTCGAGGCTCTGATGAGCCTGGATCTTCCCGCTGGTGTTGAGATTGAGATAAAGCTGTAACGGCGCGCAAGCGAAGTTATGGCAGCCCGCACTGTCTGGCATCGGGCGGACGGGTCATGTCGGCTGGCCTCCCAATGGGCTGCCGACCAATAACCTATAAAAAAGGAGAAACCAAACCATGCAGAAAGCAATCATCGGCAAAAAAGTGGGTATGACCCAGATCTTCGATGAGAGCGGCAAGGTGATCCCTGTGACCGTCGTGGAAGCAGGCCCCTGCGTCGTTACCCAGAAGAAGACCGTTGAGACCGACGGCTACGTAGCCGTCCAGCTGGGCTTTGGCGACGTCGCCGAGAAGAAGCTCAGCAAGCCGGAGGCAGGCCACCTGAAGAAGGCCGGCGTTGCCCCCAAGAAGTACCTGAAGGAGTTCAAGCTGGACGGCGCTGCCGACATGAACGTCGGCGACGAAGTCAAGGCTGACACCTTCGCTGCCGGCGACAAGATCGACGTTACCGGCATCAGCAAAGGCCATGGCTACCAGGGCGTTGTGAAGCGCCACGGCGCAGGCCGCACCCCCATGACCCACGGCGGCGGCCCTGTCCATCGTCATGCCGGTTCCATGGGTGCATCTTCTCATCAGTCCCGTATCTTCCCCGGCAAGATCGGCGCCGGCCAGATGGGCAATGAGCAGGTCACCATCGAGAACCTGGACGTTGTGAAGGTGGACGCAGAGTTGAACATGATCGTCATCCGCGGCGCCATCCCCGGCCCCAAGGGCGGTCTGGTCTACATCCGCAACACCGTCAAGAACAACAAGGTCAAGAATGTCGAGCTCGGCATCAGCAAGAACCCGCAGAAGGCTTCCGGCAGAAATCCCCAGAAGGCTTCCGCAAGAGGCTAAGGAAAGGAGATCTTAAATCATGCTTAAGACCAATGTTTATGATATGTCCGGCAAGCTGGTTGGCGAGATCGAACTCTCCGAAGCAGTTTTCGGCATCACCCCCAATGAGTCTGTGGTTCATGACGTTGTCAAGAACCATCTGGCCAACAAGCGTCAGGGCACCCAGAGCGCTCTGACCCGCGCTGAGGTTTCCGGCGGCGGCCGTAAGCCCTGGCGTCAGAAGGGCACCGGCCGGGCCCGTCAGGGCAGCACCCGTGCTCCCCAGTGGACCCACGGCGGCATCGTGTTTGCCCCCAAGCCCCGCTCCTACAGCTACACCCTGAATAAGAAGGCCAAGCGTCTGGCGCTGAAGAGCGTCCTGAGCGCCAAGGCTTCCGAGGCAAATATCGTGGTCATCGACGCCATCAAGATGGACGCTCCCAAGACCTCCGAGTTTGCCAAGTTCCTGAAGGCCGTCGGCTGCGAAGGCAAGACTCTGGTCGTCACTGCCGCCGCCGACCAGAACGTGGTAAAGTCCGGCCGCAACATCCCCGGCTGCGAAGTCACCTTCGCCGGCGTGCTGAACGTTTACGACGTGCTGAACGCCACCAAGCTGGTCGTTGACAAGGCTGCTCTGGCCACGATTGAGGAGGTATTCGCATAATGAACGCTTACGATATCATCAGAAGACCTGTCATCACCGAGCAGTCCATGGAGTCTGTCGCTGACAAGAAGTACGTTTTTATGGTGGACGTGAACGCCAACAAGACCGAGATCAAGGCCGCGATCGAAGAGATCTTCGGTGTGAAGGTCGCGAAGGTCAACACCGTCCGTATGCAGGGCAAGGTCAAGCGCACCGGCGCTTATCCCGCCGGCAAGCAGGCCGCCTACAAGAAGGCTGTCATCACCCTGACCGCCGACTCCAAGACCATCGAGTTCTTCGAGGGTATGGTCTAAACCAAATCTCAATAAAGGAGAGAAACGCAAATGGCTATTAAGACTTTCAAGCCTTACACCCCCGCCCGCAGAAACATGACTGTTTCCGCTTTCGACGGTGTTGATAAGAAGGCAAAACCTGAGCGTAGCCTGGTTGAGACCCTCAAGAAGAACGCAGGTCGCAACAGCTACGGTCACATCACCGTCCGCCATCGCGGCGGCGGCAACAAGCGCAAGTACCGCGTCATCGACTTCAAGCGTCTGAAGACCGATATGAGCGCTACCGTGCAGCGCATCGAGTACGATCCCAACCGCTCCGCTTTCATCGCGCTGATCAAGTACGAGGACGGCACCCTGAGCTACATCCTGGCTCCCTACGGCCTGAATGTGGGCGATCAGGTCCTTTCCTCCGCCAGCGCCGATATCAAGCCCGGCAACTGCCTGCCCATCGCCAACATCCCCGTCGGTACCGTTATCCACAACGTGGAGCTGCAGCCCGGCCACGGCGCTCAGCTGGTTCGTTCCGCCGGTACCGCCGCTCAGCTGATGGCTAAGGAAGGCGAGCTGGCGCAGATCCGTCTGCCCTCCGGCGAAGTCCGCTACGTTCACACCAACTGCACCGCCTGCATCGGTCAGGTGGGCAACCTGGATCACGAGAACGTCCACGTCGGCAAGGCCGGCCGTACCCGTCACATGGGTATCCGCCCCACCGTCCGCGGCTCCGTCATGAACCCCAACGACCATCCTCACGGTGGTGGTGAGGGCCGCGCCCCTGTCGGCCGTCCCGGCCCTGTTACCCCCTGGGGCAAGCCTGCTATGGGTTATAAGACTCGTAAGACGAAGAACCCCACCAACAAGTTCATCGTCAAGCGCAGAAACAGCAAGTAAGGAGGAAATGAAATGAGCAGAAGTATCAAGAAGGGCCCTTTCGTAGCTCCTGAGCTGTACAAGCGCGTGGAGGAGCTGAACAAGGCCGGTGACAAGAAGGTTCTGAAGACCTGGTCCAGATCTTCCACCATCTTCCCCTCCTTCGTCGGTCACACCATCGCCGTTCACGACGGCCGGAAGCATGTTCCCGTCTATATCACGGAAGATATGGTCGGCCACAAGCTGGGTGAGTTCGTTCCCACCCGGACTTTCCGCGGCCACTCCGGCAACAAGACCGCGAACGCCAAGTAAGGAGGTACGAAAATGGAAGCATTTGCATGTGTTAAATTTGTCCGTATGTCTCCTCGTAAGGTCAAGCTGGTTTGTGATATGATCCGTGGTCAGGACGTCAAGACCGCCACTGCTTACCTGAGCCAGACCTCCAAGGCAGCCTGCGAGCCTATGGCCAAGCTGCTGAAGAGCGCTGTTGCCAACGCTGAGCACAACCACGGCATGAACGCTGACAATCTGTACGTCTCCACCGCCGTTGCCAATCCCGGCCCCATCCTGAAGCGCGGCCGCATTGCATCCCGCCGTGGTTTTGTACGGATCAATAAGAGAACCACTCACATCACCATCGGTGTGAGCGAGAAGGCTTAATCAGGAGGTAGCTATGGGACAGAAAGTTAATCCCCATGGACTGCGGGTTGGCGTAATCAAGGACTGGGATTCCCGCTGGTACGCCCGCGAGGACAAGGTCGGTGACCTGGTCGTCGAAGATTACAACATCCGTAAGTATCTGAAGAACAAGCTGTACGCCGCCGGCGTGGCTAAGATCGAGATCGAGCGTTCCAACGGCAAGGTCAAGATCAACCTGTGGTGCTCCCGCCCCGGTGTCGTCATCGGTAAGGCTGGCGCCGAAATCGAGAACCTGCGCAAGGAAATGGAAGCCAAGCTCGGCAAGAGCGTGAACCTGGACATCGTCGAGGTTCGCTCCCCCGACCTGAACGCTCAGCTGGTGGCCGAGAACATCGCCCAGCAGCTGGAGAAGCGTATCTCCTTCCGCCGCGCCATGAAGAAGGCCATGCAGCAGGCCACCCGTCTGGGTGCCAAGGGCATCAAGGTCACCTGCGGCGGCCGTCTGGGCGGCGCTGAGATCGCCCGCTCCGAGAGCTACCACGAGGGCACCATCCCCCTGCAGACCATCCGCGCCGACATCGAGTACGGCTTTGCGGAAGCTGCCACCACCTACGGCCGCATCGGCGTGAAGGTGTGGATCTACAAGGGCGAAGTCCTGAACACCACTCTGCGTGCCGCGACTCCCGAACCCGCTCCCCGTGAGCGCCGCGAGCGTCGTGACCGTCGGCAGGGCGACCGCCGTCAGGGCGGTGACCGTCGGCAGGGCGGCGAGAGAAGAAATTACAACCGTGAAGGAGGAAACCGCTAATGCTGATGCCGAAAAGAGCAAAGTACCGCAAGGTTCAGCGTGGCCGTATGACCGGCGCTGCCTCCCGCGGTAACAAGGTTAGCTACGGTGAATTTGGCATCCAGGCTCTGGAGCCCGGCTGGATCACCGGCAACCAGATCGAAGCAGCCCGTATCGCCATGACCCGTTATACCAAGCGTGGCGGTAAGGTCTGGATCAAGATCTTCCCCGACAAGCCTTATTCCAAGAAGGGCCTGGGCACCCGTATGGGTTCCGGTAAAGGCGCTCCCGAAGGCTGGGTCGCAGTCGTTAAGAATCAGAAGGTGATGTTTGAGATCGGCGGCGTAACAGAGGACGTTGCCCGCGAGGCTCTGCGTCTGGCACAGCACAAGCTGCCCATCAAGACCCGGATCATCACCAAGGAAGTCGAAACTGAGATTGGTGGTGAATAATGATGAAGGCAAAGGAAATCAAGAATCTGTCCGCGGAAGAGCTGAACAAGAAGCTTGACGAGCTGAAGAAGGATCTGTTCATGCTGAGAATGCAGCATGCGACCAACCAGCTGGACAACCCCATGCAGATCGCCGCTGTCAAAAAGGACATTGCCCGCATCAAGACCATTATTCGTGAGAAAGAGACCAACGTCTGAGGAGGAAACGTAAATGACTGAGAATAGAGCATTCCGTAAAACCAGAATCGGTCAGGTCGTCTCCGATAAGATGGACAAGACCATTGTGGTTGCAATCGAGGACAGCGTGCAGCATCCTCTGTACAAGAAGACCATGAAGCGGACTTACAAGCTGAAGGCTCACGACGAGAACAACGAGTGCGGCATCGGCGACACCGTGGAGGTCATGGAGACCCGTCCCCTGTCCAAGGACAAGCGCTGGAGACTGGTCCGTATCATCGAAAAGGCGAAGTAAGGAGGTCGGAAACTTATGATTCAGGAAGAAAGCTATCTGAAGGTTGCCGACAACACCGGCGCTAAGGAAATCCACTGCATCCGCGTTTTGGGCGGCTCCAAGCGGAAATACGGCAACATCGGCGATGTGATCGTGGCTTCCGTTCGTAAGGCTGCTCCCGGCGGCACTGTGAAGAAGGGCGAGGTCGTCAAGGCGGTTATCGTCCGTACCAAGCGGGGCGTTCGCCGTGAGGACGGCAGCTATGTCCGCTTTGATGAGAACGCTGCCGTTATCATCAAGGAAGACAAGAACCCCAAGGGTACCCGTATCTTTGGACCGGTGGCGCGCGAGCTCAGAGAAAGAGATTACATGAAGATCCTCTCTCTGGCACCCGAAGTCATCTAAGGGGGAACCGAAGAAATGAACATTAAGAAGAATGATACCGTTATCGTTCTGTCCGGCAAGGACAAGGGCGTTAAGGGCAAGGTCCTGACGGCCATGCCCAAGGAGAACAAGGTCATCGTGGAGAAGGTCAACGTCGCCACCTGCCACACCAAGCCCCGCCGTCAGGGCGAGGCCGGCGGCATCGTCAAGCGTGAGACCCCCATTCGCTCCTGCAAGGTGGCCCTGTTCTGCGAGAAGTGCAACAAGGGCGTTCGCGTCGGCTACAAGATGGACGGCGACAAGAAGGTCCGCATCTGCCGCAAGTGCGGCGCCGAAATCTGATGAGAGGAGAGTAATTTCATGGCTAGCAGAATGAAAGAAAGATATGTCGCTGAGATCGCTCCCGCTCTGAACAAGAAGTTCGGCTACAAGAGCGTTATGCAGATCCCCAAGCTGGACAAGGTCATCGTGAACGTCGGCTGCGGCGAAAGCAAGAACAACGCCAAGGAAATCGAAGCCATCTGCAAGGACATCGCCACCATCACCGGCCAGAAGCCCATCACCTGCAAGGCCCGCAAGAGCGTGGCTAACTTCAAGGTGCGTGAAGGCGAGACCGTCGGCGTGAAGGTCACCCTCCGCGGCGATAAGATGTACGAGTTCCTGGACCGTCTGTTCAGCGTGGCGCTGCCCCGTGTCCGTGACTTCCGCGGCATCAACCCCAATTCCTTCGACGGCCGCGGCAACTACGCCTTCGGCCTGAAGGAGCAGCTGATTTTCCCTGAGATCGAGTATGACAAGGTGGACAAGATCCGTGGTATGGACATCTGCATCTGCACCACCGCTTCCACCGACGAGGAGGCCAAGGAGCTGCTGACGCTTCTGGGCGCTCCCTTCACCGCTTGATTTAGGAGGAATCAATAAATGGCTAAAAAGTCTATGATCCTGAAGCAGCAGGCTGAGCCGAAGTTCTCCAGCCGCCGCTATAATCGCTGCAAGATCTGCGGCAGACCCCATGCTTACCTGCGGGATTACGGCGTATGCCGTATCTGCTTCCGGGAGCTGGCCTACAAGGGTCAGATCCCCGGTGTCCGCAAGGCCAGCTGGTAAGGTAAGGTCGAATCCAAATGTGAAAAAGATCCAGAGAGTCCCGGGAAGATGGCTCCGCGTCAAAGCGGAGCGCATTCCCCGGATACCTTTGGGTCTCCACGGGTAAAGCCCGTAACTTCTATAAGGAGGATATAAACATGCAAATCACCGATCCCGTAGCAGACATGCTGACCCGCATCCGCAATGCGAACAGCGCAAAGCACGAAACCGTGGATGTCCCCGCTTCCAACCTGAAGAAGGCTATTGCCCAGATTCTGCTGGACGAGGGCTACATCAAGTCCTTCTCTCTGCAGGACAACGGCAATCAGGGCGTCATTCACATCACCCTGAAGTATCTGGGCAAGAAGCAGCCTGCCCTGTCCGGGCTGAAGCGCGTTTCCAAGCCCGGCCTGCGTATCTACGCCGGCGCCGACGAGCTGCCCAAGGTTCTCAAGGGCCTGGGCATCGCCATCGTTTCCACTTCCAAGGGCGTTATGACCGACAAGAAGGCTCGCGAAAACCACATCGGCGGCGAAGTCCTGGCATTCGTCTGGTAAGGAGGGTTTCGTAAATGTCTAGAATTGGTAAGAAGCCGGTTATTATCCCGGCAAACGTTACGGTGACCATTGCCGATGGCAACGTCGTCACCGTGAAGGGACCCAAGGGTACCCTGACTCACACCTTCCATCCCGACATGATCCTGAAGATCGAGGGCAACGAGCTGATCGTTGACCGTCCTGATGAGGAGCATCTGCACAAGTCCCTGCATGGCCTGACCCGTACCCTGATCCACAACATGGTGGAGGGCGTTGAGAAGGGCTTCACCAAGGAACTGGAAGTCAACGGCGTTGGCTACCGTGCCGAGAAGAAGGGCAGCCAGCTGGTCATGCGTCTGGGCTTCTCCCACGAAGTGTTCGTGGACGAGATCCCCGGCATCACCATTGAGGTTCCCGCTCCCAACAAGATCATCATCCACGGCATCGACAAGCAGACCGTTGGTCAGTTCGCCGCCGAAGTCCGCGGCAAGCGTCCCCCCGAACCCTACAAGGGCAAGGGCATCAAGTATACCACTGAGGTCATCCGCCGCAAGGTCGGTAAGACCGGTGGCAAGAAGTAATGGAGGTGTGCCGAAATGGTTAGCAAGATCAATAAGAAAGCAATGCGCATGCATCGGCATGTCCGCGTTCGTGGCAAGATCTCCGGCACTCCTGAGCGTCCCCGTCTGAACGTGTTCCGTTCCAACGCGAACATCTACGCCCAGATCATCGACGACGTCAATGGCGTGACTCTGGTTTCCGCCAATACGCTGGAGAAGGAATTTGAGGGCGCGACCGGCAACTGCGAGGCTGCCAAGAAGGTCGGCGCTGTTCTGGCTGAGCGTGCCAAGGAAAAGGGCATCGAGGAGGTCGTTTTCGACCGCGGCGGTTATGTGTACCATGGCCGTATCGCTGCTCTGGCCGATGGCGCCCGTGAAGCCGGACTCAAGTTCTAAGAGTGAGGAGGAAAGATAATGGCTTATAATAAGACGAACAATGATGCTCCTGAGCTCATTGAGAAGGTCGTTTACCTGAACCGTGTCAGCAAGACCGTTAAGGGCGGCCGTGTCATGAAGTTCTCCGCTCTGGTTGTTGTTGGCGACGGCAAGGGTACCGTGGGTTACGGTCTGGGCAAGGCTGCCGAAGTTTCCGAGGCCATTCTGAAGGGCATCGCCGATGCCAAGAAGAACATGGTCAAGGTTTCTCTGGCCGGCACCACCATTCCCCATGACACCATCGGCATCTTCGGCGCTGGCACCGTTCTGCTGAAGCCCGCTCCCGAAGGCACCGGCGTTATCGCCGGCGGCGCTGTCCGTGCCGTTATGGAGGCTGTTGGCATCAAGAACATCTGCGCCAAGTGCCTGCGTTCCAACAATCCCCAGAACGTTGTCAAGGCCACTATGGCTGGTCTGACTTCCCTGCGTTCCCCCGAGCAGGTTGCTGCTATCCGTGGTAAGAGCGTAGAGCAAATCGTAGGTTAAGGAGGGCAATTAACATGGCAAACCTGAAAATCAAGCTTGTTAAGAGCCTGAACGGCCGTCTGGAAAAGCACATCGCTACTGCTGAGAGCCTGGGTCTGCGCAAGATCGGCCAGGTGACCATCCAGCCGGACAACACCCAGACCCGTGGCAAGATCGCCAAGATCGGCTATCTGCTGCAGGTCACCGAAGTTGAATAAGGAGGGGAAGAATATGAAGCTTCATGAACTTTCTCCTGTTGCTGGCTCCACTCAGGTGGGCAAGCGTAAGGGTCGTGGTACCGGTTCCGGCAACGGCAAGACCGGCGGCCGCGGTCACAAGGGTCAGAAGGCCCGTTCCGGCGGCAAGGTTCGCGTGGGATTTGAAGGCGGCCAGATGCCTCTGGCACGTCGTATCCCCAAGCGCGGTTTCCACAACGTCCACGCGAAGCCGCTGACTGCTGTCAACGTTGCTGCGCTGAACTGCTTTGAGGACGGCGCTGTTGTGGATGCAGCCGCTCTGATCGAGGCCGGCGTCATCTCCGCCTGCCCCTATGGCCTGAAGGTGCTGTCCAACGGCACCCTGACCAAGAAGGTTACCGTTAAGGCCGCGGCTTTCTCTGAGTCTGCCAAGGAAAAGATTGAGCAGGCAGGCGGAAAGGCCGAGGTGGTATAAGTGCTGCAGACACTCAAGAATGCCTGGAAGATTCCTGAACTGCGGAAGAAGCTCCTCTTCACCCTGTTCATTCTGCTGATTTACCGTTTGGGCAGCGTCATTCCGGTTCCGTTCATTGACGTGACCACTCTGGCGAATTACTTCGACAGCGTTCTGTCCAGTACTATCCTGGGCCTGTACAATGCAATGTCCGGCAGCGCGTTCTCCCGCGCCACCGTGCTTGCACTGGGCATTCAGCCCTACATTAACGCCTCCATCATCATCCAGCTGCTGACCGTCGCCATCCCCGCTCTTGAGCGGCTGGCGAAGGACGGCGGCGAGGATGGCAAGAAGAAAATTGAGCGCATCACCCGCTACACCACGGTCGGCCTTGGCCTGCTGATGGGCTGGGCGTACTACATGATGCTGCGCAACTACTCTTCTCAGATCTCCATCATCACCTCCGAGGGCCTCCTGCCCGCGCTGGTCATCATTCTGGCGTTCACCGCCGGCTCCGCTCTGGTCATGTGGCTGGGCGAGCAGATCACGGAATTCGGTATCGGCAACGGTATCTCCATGATCCTGTTTGCCAACATCATCTCCAGCATCCCGGGAATGGTCGGCACTCTGGCGACTCTGGTCTGGTGGCAGATCATCATCGTTCTGGTTGGCATTGTTGCTCTCGTGCTGTTCATCGTCTTCATCAATGACGCCGAGCGCCGCATCCCCATTCAGTACGCCAAGCGCGTTGTGGGCCGGAAGGTCTACGGCGGCCAGAACACCAACCTGCCCATCAAGGTGGCAATGTCCGGCGTTATGCCTATCATCTTTGCCCAGTCCATCTGCAGCCTGCCCGCTACCATCTGTGCCTTTACCGGCAAGACCAGCGGCTGGTGGTATGACCACGTCTGGAGCTCCTCCAGCTGGATCTACGCAGTGATCTACTTCATCATGATCTTCTTCTTCAGCTGGTTCTACTCCACCATCCAGTACGATACCGTGGAGATCTCCAACAACCTGAAGTCCAACGGCGGCTTTATCCCGGGCTTCCGTCCCGGCAAGCCCACCGCCGACTTCATCCAGAAGGTCATCAACAAGATCATCGTCTTTGGTTCCGTATATCTCGGCATTGTCGCGCTGCTGCCCATTATCGCGGGCAACCTGATGGAAGGCGTCAAGAACCTGGCCATCGGCGGCACCTCCGTCATCATCGTTGTGGGCGTTGCCCTTGAGACGGTGAAGGCGCTGGAAGCACAGATGCTGATGCGGCACTACAAGGGCTTCCTGGACTAAGCAGGAGGTATGGCAGGATGAATCTCATTCTACTGGGCGCTCCCGGCGCCGGAAAGGGAACACAAGCAGAGCTTCTTGTTAAGAAGCTCTCCATTCCCGCCATTTCTACCGGGAACATGCTCCGTGAGGCTATGGCCAACGGCACGGAGCTGGGAAAAAAGGCCAAGCAATACATGGACGAAGGCGCGCTTGTCCCCGATGAGCTGATCCTCGGCATCGTTGCCGACCGCGTGGCTCAGAGCGACTGCGCAAACGGCTTCATTCTGGACGGCGTGCCCCGCACGCTGGCCCAGGCCGAAGCGCTGGAAGCCAAGGGCATCCGCATCGACCACGTAATTTCCATCGAGGTTGACGACAGTGCAATCGAGAGCCGGATGACCGGGCGGCGTGTCTGCCCCAAGTGCGGCGCCAGCTATCACATCGTCGCCAATCCTCCCAAAAAGGATGGCATCTGTGATGCCTGCGGCAGCGAGCTGATCGTCCGCAAGGACGACGCACCGGAGACGGTGCGCAAGCGCCTGCAGGTCTACCACGCTTCCACCGAAGTCCTGAAGGACTTCTACGGCAAGCTGGGCAGACTCCGCACAGTGAACGGAAGCCAGTCCATTGAAGGTGCCAATGAGGATATCCTCAAGGCGATAGGGGCAAAGGCATGATCTCAATCAAAAATGAACATGAGCTGGAAGCGATGCGCGAGGCCTGCAAAATTACCGCGGCAGCCCGTGCTTTGGCAGGGAAAATGGTAAGACCCGGCGTATCGACAAAGGCGATCGATCAGGCCGTTCACGATTATATCGTGTCTCAGGGCGCGAAACCGTCGTTCCTGAACTACAGCGGCTACCCCGCCAGTGCGTGCATCAGCGTCAACAGCACGGTCATCCACGGAATTCCGGGACATTACATCCTGAAAGACGGGGACATCGTGTCGGTGGACGTGGGCGCGTACTACAAGGGATTTCATGGCGATTGTGCAGCAACCTATGCCTGCGGCAGCATCAGCACCGAAGCGCAGAAGCTCATTGACGTGACCCGGCAATCCTTCTTCGAGGGCATCCGGTTCGCCAAAAAGGGCATGCGTGTGCAAGATATCTCCCACGCGGTTCAAACGTATGTGGAGTCTAACGGTTTTGCAGTTGTGCGTTCCTTCGTAGGTCACGGCGTAGGACGCAACCTGCATGAGGAGCCGGAAGTTCCGAATTTCGGAAATCCCGGCCGGGGGCCAAGGCTGCTCCCCGGCATGACCATCGCGGTAGAGCCGATGGTGAACATGGGCACCTATGAAGTCCGTGTTCTCAAGGATGGCTGGACCACGGTGACTGCCGACGGAAAGCTCTCGGCTCACTATGAAAATACTGTACTCATCACCGACGGCGAGCCGGAAATACTCACCGTCACCGAAGGACTTTGATCTATGGACTCCGATTTGCCAGACATTCAGATTTCGGACGTGGTGATGTCGACCGCCGGACGGGATCAGGGCGAATGGTTTTACGTGATAGACGCAGATCCTGTTTACCTGTTCCTGGCCAACGGGAAAGACCGCACCATAGAGAAACCCAAGCGGAAAAAACGGAAGCACACAAAAAAAGTCCTTCGCTCTGAGACCAGAGTTGCCGGCAAGATCCTTTCCGGCGACAAAGTGCTCAACAGCGAATTACGAAGAGACCTGGCGTTCCTCGCCAGGGAAATGCAAGCGAACAACCTGGGAGGGTAATTAACTTGGCGAAAGACGACGTAATCGAGATTGAGGGCATCGTAACAGATGCTTTGCCGAACGCTATGTTCAAAGTTGACATCGGCAACGGACACACCATTCTGGCACACATTTCCGGCAAGCTCAGAATGAATTTCATTAAGATCTTGCCCGGTGACAAAGTAACCGTTCAAATGTCTCCGTATGACCTGACCCAAGGCCGGATCACATGGAGAAGCAAGTAAATTCAGAGAAGACATTCTCATATGGAGGTTAAACAGTATGAAGGTAAGACCGTCCGTTAAACCCATGTGCGAAAAGTGTAAGATCATCAAGCGCAAGGGTCGCGTTATGGTAATTTGCGAAAACCCCAAGCACAAGCAGAGACAAGGCTAATAGGAGGTGCTGAAAGAATATGGCACGTATTTCTGGTATTGATCTTCCCCGCGACAAGCGGATCGAGGTTGCTCTGACCTATATCTATGGCATCGGCCCCGCCCGTGCAGCCAAGGTTCTGGAAGTGACCGGTATCGACCCCGATATCCGCGTCAAGGACCTGACCGAGGAACAGGAAGCCAAGCTGCGTGATGCGATCGAGCATCACTATATCATCGAAGGCGACCTGCGCCGGGAGACCGCTATGAACATCAAGCGGCTGAGTGAGATCGGCTGCTATCGCGGCATGCGTCATCGCCGCGGCCTGCCTGTGCACGGCCAGCGGACGAAGACCAACGCCCGTACCCGCAAGGGTCCCAAGAAGACCATTGCAAACAAGAAGAAGTAAGGAGGGATATGTAAATGGCTGCTAAGGCTGCTGCTAAGAAGGTTATCAAGCGCCGTCGCGAGCGCAAGAACGTAGAAAAGGGTGCGGCACATATCCGTTCCTCTTTCAACAACACCATGGTCACCATCACCGATCTGGAAGGCAATGCCCTGTCCTGGGCTTCCTCCGGCGGACTGGGCTTCCGTGGTTCCAAGAAGTCCACTCCTTTCGCTGCCCAGACCGCGGCTGAGACCGCTGCCAAGGCTGCGATGGAGCATGGCCTGAAGACCGTTGAGGTCTATGTGAAGGGCCCCGGTCAGGGACGTGAGGCTGCTATCCGCGCCCTGCAGACTGCCGGCCTGGAAGTCGTTATGATCAAGGACGTGACTCCCATTCCTCACAATGGCTGCCGTCCTCCCAAGAGACGTCGTGTCTGATTAAGGTATAGGAGGAATTTGCGTTATGGCTAAGAATATGCAGCCCGTGCTGAAGCGTTGCAGAACGCTGGGCGTTTCTCCTGCCGCGATGGGTTACAACAAGACTTCCAACAAGAACCCCGGCGGCCAGAGAAGAGCGAAGAAGTCTGAGTACGCCACTCAGCTGACCGAGAAGCAGAAGGTCAAATTTGTTTACGGTATTCAGGAGAAGCAGTTCCGGAACTACTACGACAAGGCCGCCCGCGCCGAGGGCAACACCGGTGAGGTGCTGCTGACCTACTGCGAGCGCCGGCTGGACAACGTCGTGTACCGTCTGGGCTTTGCCAATACCCGCCGTCAGGCTCGCCAGCTGGTGAACCACGGTCATTTCACCGTCAACGGCAACCATGTCAACATCCCCAGCTACCTGATCAAGGTTGGCGATGTGGTCGCTGTTTCCGAGAAAGCCTCCTCCAACGCTTTCTTCAAGAAGCTGAAGGAAGACGATGCTTTCGTTGCTGCCCCCAAGTGGCTGGATCGTGATAAGAACACCCTCCAGGGTAAGGTCATTGCTCTGCCCACCAAGGCAGATATCGACTTCGATATCGCAGTGCATCTCATCGTCGAGTTGTACTCCAAGTAATGCCATCCCCCCTACAGTACGCATTATTGTTATGTGGGGAGACATTCTCCCCATACCATTAAGGAGGGTTTTGATTCATGGTAGAAATTGAAAAGCCCCGTATCACCTGTCTTGATGCCCCGGAGGACCCCTCTTACGGCAAGTATGTAGTGGAGCCTCTGGAGCGCGGTTACGGCATGACTTTGGGCAACTCCCTGCGCCGCATTCTGCTGAGCAGTCTGCCGGGCTATGCTGCAACTTCTGTGAAGATTCAGGGCGTGCAGCACGAGTTCTCCACCATCCCCGGTGTCACCGAGGATGTGACGGAGATCGTCCTGAACGTCAAGCGGATAACCCCGAAGCTGCACTGCGCAGGCGTCAAAACCGTGCATATCGACGCAGTTGGTCCCTGTGAGGTCACTGCCGGCGATATCAAGGCCGATGCCGAGGTTGAGATCCTGAACCCGGAGCTGCACATCTGCACTCTGGGCGAGGACGCCACGTTTAATATGGAGATCACTCTGGCACAGGGTCGCGGCTATGTTTCCTCTGACCGGAACAAGACGCCCCAGACCGTCATCGGCGTGATTCCCATTGACTCCATCTATTCGCCTGTTACCAAGGTGAATTACACGGTGGAGCCGACTCGAGTCGGCGACAAGACCGATTTCGACAAGCTGACCCTTGAGGTCTGGACGGATTCCACCATCACTGCCAAGGACGCCGTGTCTTTGGGCGCGAAGATCCTGAGCGATCATCTGACGGTTTTTACCAACCTGTCCGATTCCGTCAGCACTTCCTCCACGGTCGTGGAGAAGACCGCTGACCGCCCCGACGCCAAGCTGTCCATGACCATTGATGAGCTGGATCTGTCTGTCCGCAGCTTCAACTGCCTGAAGCGTGCCAACATCAACACCGTCGCCGACCTGATCAACAAGACCGGCGAGGACATGATGAAGGTCCGCAACATGGGCAAGAAGTCTCTGGACGAGGTACAGAAGAAGCTGGAGATGATGGGGCTGTCCCTGGCCAGCGAGGATTCTGGCAGCAACACATGAGGAAACTCTGAATCAATCGTCTGCGGCTGAGCAGCGGGCCTTTTGCCCCCATGCCGCAGGCTGAAAAATGGGAAATACATTCAGTATTCCTCCGTTTTCCAGCCTTTGCATGGGAACAAAATCCCTCGCTGTCAGCTCTTGCCGATTTCATCAGAGCTTCCTGAGATAAGTATCGAGATACCTTTCAAAAAAGGAGGAAACGTTCATGTTCGGCACTCGTAAGCTGGGTAAAACCAGCGCACAGAGAAAGGCCCTGCTGCGTCAGCAGGTAACCGACCTGCTGGCCAATGGCAAGATGGAGACCACCTTCTATCGTGCCAAGGAAGTCCAGCCTGTGGTTGAGAAAATGATTACTCTGGGCAAGAAGGGCAACCTGGCAGCCTACCGTAAGGCGCTGTCTTTCATCACCAAGGAAGACGTTGCCAACAAGCTGTTCAAGGAGATCGCTCCGAAGTACGCTGACCGCAACGGCGGCTACACCAGAGTGACCCGCACCGGCGCCCGCCGGGGAGATGCTGCTGAGATGGCAGTCATCGAGCTGGTGTAAACCTTGCAAAATGAGGAAAAAACGCCTGCCGTCATACGCGGCGGCAGGCGCTTCTTCCGGCAAGCAAAATCCTGCTTTTTTCGCAAAAAAAGCTTGACAATTCGCAGACTCTATTATATAATAATGAAGCTGTCCGGGTGGAGCGGACGCAGAAATGAATATGCTGCTATAGCTCAGTCGGTAGAGCGCATCCTTGGTAAGGATGAGGTCGCCAGTTCAAATCTGGCTAGCAGCTCCAAAGCCTCTGAAATCTTCGGGTTTCAGAGGCTTTCTTTTGCTTTCGACGCTTTTACGTAAGAAAATCTTGAATTTCTCTGTTTTGAAGAATACAATCAGCCCGCATCCCTTTCTATCACTTTTGGATGAAGGGATGCGGTCTTATTTTGGGCAGAAAAATCACAATGAATGGACACATTGGACAGTCCGTGGCGGAGGTGTACCAGGATTTTATTTTGGCTAAAACGGCGGAGGGCGTTTCGGATATTACCATAACTTGCTTAAGGCAAGAATATTATTTGCATCCGGTAATGCAGTTCCGGTCTCCCAACGAGATATGGCCTGACGAGATACATCAAGTTTCTCTGCCAATTCTTCCTGAGATATGCCTTTTGATTTTCGTAACTGTATGAGCTTTTCTGTTATGTTCATGTTGCTCCTCCTTGCTTTTTTATGGCTACATAATAACCAAAAGGCGTTTTTTACGCCACCACTACAACTTTACATTTCCGCAACATGAGTTTACACGATTGAAAATGGACAATAAATTAGAATTTCTTATTCATCTTTGGCGAGTGAGCTCTTTGGCGATTTCATTATATATTTGGAAAGCTTAATGCCTCAAAGTACCTTAGCAATGCCCCGTTTCCAATTGAATCGGAAATCAAAGAACCTTCTGAAAAATGGTCTCTTCTGAAATGCCATGCAGCAGATCATTAAGTTTAATCATGGCTCAGCCTACCTTTTACTTACAAGCATAAAATCAATTTTCTTTACATCGGATACTTTTCCGGCGTAATTAGGAAGAATGGTATCAAACTTTTTCACGCACTCTTTCCCGTCTTTACTGTTCAAAAAATCTGCATACCACTTTTCAATGTCGGCATAAATCTCGACAGCTTTACTGATACGCTCTTCTTTATCTTTCCCGTTGAAGGAATTCCAATCTTTATAGCGACACAGGCTTTTAAGAACATACTGATCCCATATCGGACGATCAACATCCACAGTAGCAAGAAGTTTACTTGAAAAAGATGTTTCAATGTTTCCGAATGTCATGAGCTTACGGAGCAACTGTTCAAATGAAAGAGGATAGTGTTTTTGATTCTCCATCAATTCGTAATAAGCATCATACCATTCAGATTTTCTCTGCCTTACTCTGTAATAGGCATTAAAGCTTGTTCTGAAGTCTGCCGATGCCTTGAAGTCATTCTTATTTACTTTGGAAATAATGTCCATGTACTGGGGCAATCCCCATGCTGTTTCCAGACATTCACCTATTATTGTGTTAGGATTTATTATCATATTTTCCCCAGCTTTCAATACTCAAGATTATGTGTTCGGTTGTTCTTCAAGCTCATCAAGAATTGCAGAAAGTTTTTTCTTTGATACTGAACTCCAATTAGGGCCTATCTGAAAACCGGGAATATGACCAACGGCGAGGGATTTTTCGCCTGCTGAAGCCATTTTTCCGCAGGAATACTTTGTGTATTACAAGGGAAAATGGTGCACAGCAGGCGGAAAAGACCCGCT